>Ga0247808_10000096_pt1 | contig 65339 bp, 60 predicted proteins | sample UWRJL089202R1_FD_179914 | JGI IMG/M metagenome (GOLD analysis project Ga0247808, IMG submission 179914) | Plant litter microbial communities from Arlington Agricultural Research Station in Wisconsin, United States - UWRJ-L089-202R-1 | ecosystem: Environmental > Terrestrial > Plant litter >...
TGAGGCCGAGGGCCTCGGCCTTGGCGCCCACGAGCGGGAAGGTGACCGTGACGGTCTGGTCCTGGCGCATCTTGTAGACGTCGTCGTCCATGCGCAGCTCGTGGTTGGACAGCGGGGTCTGGTCGCGCCAGCAGTACGGCAGCACCCGGTAGCCCTCGTAGGCCAGTCCCTTGGTGTGCAGTTCCTTGAACGCCCAGATCACCGATTCCATGAAGGTGATGTCGAGGGTCTTGTAGTCGTTCTCGAAGTCGACCCAGCGGGCCTGGCGGGTGACGTAGGTCTCCCAGTCCTTGGTGTATTCCAGCACCGATTCCCGGGCGACGGCGTTGAACGCGGCCAGGCCCATCTGTTCGATCTGGCTCTTGTCGGTGATGCCGAGCTTCCGCTCCGCCTCCAGCTCGGCGGGCAGGCCGTGGGTGTCCCAGCCGAACCGGCGGTGCACCTGCTTGCCGCGCATGGTCTGGAAACGCGGGAACAGGTCCTTGGCGTAACCGGTGAGCAGGTGGCCGTAGTGCGGCAGGCCGTTGGCGAAGGGAGGGCCGTCGTAGAAGACCCATTCAGGGGCACCCTCGCGGTTGTCGATGGACGCCTGGAAGGTGCCGTCCTTCGCCCAGAAGTCGAGGACTTCGCCCTCGATCTGCGGGAAGTTCGGGGAGGGAACGACGGCGGCGTCGGGGCTGGCCGAATCGGACTGGTTGTCTTCGGGGGACTTCGGGTACGTCATGCTTCTCCTGGACGAGGCGGTGTTGAGTCGCCGGCCTATTCCACGAGGACGCCCGCCCCGACAGGACGATGCGCGGTACCACCTCGCTTGCCGTTCCCGTGCAGGCGAACGACCGCTCATACAAAGGCTGTGACGGGCCCGACCCGTTCGGCTCTACTGGCTGGTCTCGCACCGGGGCACGATTCCACTGTTCTTCCGAAGACTCCCCGGTGATGGCCGGATCAATGTCGATTAATACTACCGCGCCCGTCAACTCCGGCGCCGGGCGGGTCAGCCGTGATCGAGAACCGGTCCGAACCCCGCACAGACAGGAGTGATCGCCGCATCCACATAGGCGGTCAGGTCACCGCGCGCCACACCGGCGCCGGCCCACTCCGTGGCGGCAGCGGCCGCAGCCGCCACCACGGCGGTCGAGAAGGCCCGCCCCACCGGGTCGGTGTCGGCCGAGTGGCCGGGCCGCGCGCCCACGAACTCCCCCACCAGACCCACCTGCACCAGAAGGCGGGCGAGGGCGGATGCCTCCAGCTCGCTGGCCGTGTTCATCAGCTCGTACTGGGTGACGGACCAGGGCACCCGGCCGGGCCCGAAGCCCGCGGCCACCCGCAGCAGCGCCTGGCGGACCGCCCTGGCCACGCCTGCGCTGCGGTCGCACTCGGCCAACGCGCCGGGCAGGGCGGCCAGTCCCGCGTCGACATCCACCCAGAGCAGGTCGCTCTTGGCGGAGAAGTAGTTGAAGAAGGTGTTGCGACTCACGCCGGCTCTCCGGGCGATGTCACCGATTGTGGTCCTGGCGTAGGTCTGCTCGAGGAACAGCTCGGCGGCGGCCTCTTCGAGCATGGCCCGGGAGGACCCGCGGGGGCGGCCGACGGTGCGGGAATCGTTCATGGTTCTTTCGTGTTCTACGATGGGACTCGAGGTCTTCGGTTTTTGGACCGAGTCCAATAATGGCACAGCAGCCTTCGAAGCAGACATCGTGGCCGGTCCCCCGGCCGCCCGACCGTCGACGCCCGTCTCCTCCAGCATTCCGCACCCGTGAAAAGAGCCCATCGCATGCCCCGTCCGGCACTCGTTCGATCCGTACCGCTCCTCTCGACCCGGCGCCCGCTCGGTGTGGCCCTCGCGGCCGGCGTCACCGTGCTCGGCCTCGCGCTCACCGGCTGCACCAGCGCCGCCCCGCAGGCCTCGTCGACGCCGACGGCAGGCGGAACTCTCACCTACGCCTCCGGCGACGCCGAACCCACCTGCCTCGACCCGCACGTGGGCGGCAACTACCCGCAGGCCCTCGTGAGCACCCAGTACCTCGAGTCGCTGGTCTCCCTCGACTCCGATGGCACCGTCATCCCCTGGCTGGCCGATAGCTGGACCGTCAGCGACGACGGCCTGACCTGGGAGTTCACGCTGCGCGACGGCGTCACCTTCTCCGACGGCACGCCGCTGGACGCCGCGGCCGTGCAGGCCAACATCGCGCACCTGCAGGACCCGGCGACCGGGTCGTCCACGGGCTACCTGGCCCTGGCGAAGGTCACCGGCACCGAGGCCGTCTCCGACTCTGTCGTGCGTCTCACCCTCGCGCAGCCCGACAGCGCACTGCTCGAGTCCCTCTCCCAGCCGTGGCTGGGCATCGAGTCCCCCACCGCGCTCGAGCGCAGCCAGGATGACAACTGCGCCGCCCCCGTGGGCACCGGCCCGTTCGTCGTCGACTCCTGGGTTAAGCAGAACGCCATCACCCTGGTGCGGAACGACGACTACACGTCCCCGCCCGCCGACGCCGAGCACGACGGGCCGGCCTATCTCGAGAAGATCGTCTGGCGCTTCATTCCCGATTCGGCCTCCCGCTATGCCGCGCTGCAGGCCGGCGAGGTCGACGTGATCGACAATGCCCAGCCGGACACCATCGCCCAGGCCGGGCAGAGCGATTCCATCGTGCACCTGGATGCGCCTCGGCCCGGGGCCTCCAACCGGATCGAGCTCAACTCGGGCAAGGCGCCGTTCAACGATGCGGCCGTTCGCGAGGCGTTCATCCGCTCGGCGAATGTCGACGACGCCGTCGCCTCCCTGTTCCAGGGCAGTGCGGAGCGCTCCTACTCGGCCCTGTCGAGCGTCGAGCCCCTCGGAACCTCACGCCCCGAGCTCTTCGACTACGACCCCGCAGCGGCGGCGACCCTTCTCGACGACGCCGGCTGGTCCGAGAAGGATGCGGACGGCTACCGCACCAAGGACGGCGTGCGCCTCACCGTGGTCTTCCCGGTGAGCACCAACCAGTCCATCCCGGCCGAGCAATCCCTATTCGAGCAGATCCAGGCGACCGCCAAGGCGACCGGGTTCGACGTGCAGCTGACCAAGCTCGATCTCTCCAGCTGGTACACCGCCCTCGGCAGCAACGCCTATGACGCGGTGAGCGCGCCGTACACCAAGGTCGGCCCGGACGTGCTGCGAATCCTCTTCCACTCCGACGGCATCACCCCGGCCCCCAGCGGCTATTTCGCCAACCACGCGCAGGTGAACGACCCGGAGCTGGACGCGCTGCTGACCCAGGCCGGCCAGACCGGTGACGCCGACGAACGCGCCACGCTCTACGCGGATGCCCAGGAGCGAATCCTGGAGGGCTTCTACATCCTGCCGCTCTACGACCAGCAGAACCACTTCCTGCTCGGCACCGCCGTTCAGGGCGCCCGTGCCCTGCCGACGGTGTCGACGCCCACCTTCTACGACGCATGGCTGAACCGCTGACGGATGCCCGCAGCACCGGCGGGCAGCGCGTCCGGCGGCTCGGCGCGCGCATCGGCTGGCCGCTCACACGAAGGATCGGCGGCGCCGTCTTCGTGCTGTGGGCGGTGGCCACGCTCACCTTCTTCGCGGTCCGGCTGATCCCCGGCGACCCCGCCCAGGCCATTCTCGGCGGGCCGGGGTCGCAGACCTCGCCGGAGGCCCTCGCAGCGGTGCGGGCCGAGTACGGCCTCGACCAGCCCGTCATCGTGCAGTATCTCGCGCAGCTCGGCCGCCTCGCCACGGGCGACCTGGGTCGCTCCTACGCGCTCAACATGGACGTGGGTCCGCTGGTGCTCAGCCAGCTCGGCGGCACCCTGCTCCTGGCGGTACTCGCTCTCACCGTCGCCTGGATTCTCGCCCTGGGACTGGCCACGTGGTCCACCGGGCGTGGTCGGGTGGCCCGGCGCATCGGATCTGGCCTGGAGATCGTCGCGGCGGCGCTGCCGCACTTCTGGCTGGCCACGACCCTCATCGTGGTCGCCAGCGTCTGGTGGGGCATCCTGCCGCCGATCAGCACCGCGGATGCGCGCGGCCTGGTGCTGCCGGTGCTCACCCTCGCCATCCCGCTGGCCGGATTCCTCGGCCAAGTGATGCGGGAGAGCCTGACCACGGCCCTGGAGTCCCCGTTCGTGCTCTCCGCCCGTGCCCGCGGCGAGGGCGAGCGCGGAGTGCTGTGGCGTCACGCTCTCCGGCACGCGGCTCTGCCCGCGATCGGACTGTCCGGCTGGGCCTTCGGCTCGCTGATCAGCGGCGCCGTAGTGGTCGAGACCGTCTTCGCCCGCCCCGGCCTCGGCCGCACCCTGCTCAACGCCGTCACCGTGCGCGACGTGCCCGTGGTGATCGGCGTCGTGATGGTCGTCGCACTCGCCTACATCCTCATGACTATCCTCTCCGACCTGGCCTCACGCCTGGCCGATCCGCGCCCCACCACCAGTACCGCCGGAGGCGCGCAGTGAGCGAACTCGAAATCACCGCCGCCGCATCCGCGCGGCCGGGTGACCAGGACGACCAGCAGGACGGCCGACCAGGTTCACCGTCCAGCGGTCCGCGGGCCCGGCCCAGCGTCGTCGAGATCGCGGCCGGCCTTCTTGCCCTGTTCCTACTCGTCGCGGCAATAGCCCCCCGCCTGTTGGCTCCGGGTGATCCGCTCGCGATCGACCCGCTGTCGGCGTTCGGTGCGCCATCCTGGTCTCACTGGTTCGGCACCGACGAGTCCGGCCGGGACATCTATACCCGGGTGATCGACGGCGCCCGCGACTCGCTCGTGATCGGCGTCTCGGCCACCCTGATCGGGCTGGGCCTCGGCGCTGTGCTCGGAACCGTCGCCGGCACGCTCGGCACCGCCGTCGACTTCACGGTCAACAGGTTCCTCGAGGTCCTGTTCGCCTTCCCCGGCCTGCTTCTCGCGCTCCTGTTCATCCTCGTCTTCGGTCCTGGGGCGGGCAGTGCGATCGTGGCCGTCGGGCTGTCGACCGCACCGGGCTACGCGCGCATCATCCGCGCCCAATTGCTGCGAGTGCGCTCCTCGGCGTTCGTCGAGGCCGCGACGGTGCAGGGTCTGGGCCGCGGCCGCATCCTCGCCCGGCACATTCTGCCCAACACCCTGGCGCCCCTGCTCGTTCTCGGCACCCTCGGCGTGGGCCAAGCCATCGTCTGGGCCGCCGCCCTGAGCTACCTGGGCCTGGGCGCCCAGCCGCCGGCCGCCGAATGGGGTGCGATGCTCGCGGCCGGCCGCACCTACATCACGTCGGCGTGGTGGATGAGTTTCTTCCCCGGGCTGTTCATCGTGCTGACCGCCGTGTGCGCCACGGCCCTCGGCCGCGCGATCGAACGCCGGATGAGGCACGCATGAGCGCCGCCGACGCCACCCGGCTGGCCGCGCCGGCGGGCGGCCCACCGCCCGTGCCGGCACTCGCGGTCCGAAATCTCTCGGTCGGGTTCGGGTCCCAGACTGTGGTGCGCGGAGTGTCGCTTGAGCTCGCACCGGGCGAATGCCTGGCGATCGTCGGCGAGTCCGGGTCGGGCAAGAGCGTCACCGCCCGCAGCCTGCTGGGCCTCGCCGGCGCAGGCGCCCAGGTCAGCGCCGACGAACTCAGTTTGACCGGCGAGTCGGTCCTCGGCCTCAGCGAGTCCGCCTGGCGCCGGCGCCGTGGCCGCGACGTGGGTCTGGTGCTGCAGGATGCCCTCGCCTCGCTCGACCCGCTGCGCCCGATCGCGCGGGAGATCGGTGACTCGCTCCGACTGCACACGCGGCTAGACGGTGCCGAGCGTGACAGACGGGTGCTCGAGGTCCTCGCCGCCGTCGGCCTGCCCGACCCCGAACTCTACGCAGGCCGGCGGTCGGGGGAGCTCTCCGGTGGCCAGCGCCAGCGGGCGCTCATCGCGGCCGCACTTGCCCTCGATCCCCCGCTGCTGATCGCCGACGAACCCACCACGGCGCTCGACGTCACCGTGCAGGCACAGGTTCTCGACCTGCTCGAGGAGATCCGTGACCGCGGGACCGCCATCCTGCTGATCAGCCACGACCTCGCCGTGGTCAGCCGTATCGCGGACCGGATCGCGGTCATGCACGACGGCCGCATCGTCGAGACGGGAACGCCGAACGAGGTGCTCGGGCATCCCAGCCACCCCGAGACCCGGCGGATGCTCGCCGCGGTTCCCGTGGACAAGCCGCGGGGTTCCAGGCTGGCACCGGTGATCGCGACACAACCGCCTCCCGCGACAGAGCAAATCGACGACGCGGAGCGACTGTTCGTCGCCGAACGCACGCGAGCCGCGACCGGCATGACGCCGGCCACCGGTTCCGACCTGGCCCTGGAGGGCATCGGACTGAACAAGACCTTCCGCGGCCCCCATGGCACCGTGCAGCATGCCGTCGCCGACGTGAGCTTCAGCCTGCCGCGCGGCCGCACCCTGGGCATCGTGGGCGAGTCCGGCTCGGGCAAGACCACCACGGCCCGTCTGGCCCTGGCGCTCACCGCGGCGGACTCGGGCGAGGTGCGGCTCCTCGGCGAACCGTGGAGCGCCTTGCCCGAGAAACAGCGCCGCGCTCGGCGCCGATTGGTGGGAGCCGTGTACCAGGATGTGCTCGCCTCCTTCGACCCCCGGCTGAGCGTGCGCGAGATCCTGCGGCACGCTGTGGCCGTCGCCGCACCCGACGTGCGCGACGGGACCAACCGCCGGGCCGGCGAGGCGCGGGTGGGCGCCCTGCTAAACGATGTCGGCCTGTCGCCCACCCTGCTCGACCGTCGGCCGACCGATCTGTCGGGAGGGCAACGACAACGGGTGGGCATCGCCCGCGCACTGGCCTCCCGGCCGCAGATCCTGATCTGCGATGAGCCCGTGTCCGCGCTCGATGTGAGCGTGCAGGCCCAGGTGCTCGACCTGCTCGACGAGCTTCAGCGAGAGCTGGCGCTGAGCCTGTTGTTCATCTCGCACGACCTGGGAGTGATCCAGCACGTCAGCGACCAGGTCGCCGTCATGCACGCGGGCAGAATCGTCGAGACGGGTTCGGCCGAGCAGGTTTTCGCTGCACCGACTCATCCGTATACGCAAGCCTTGCTCGCGGCGGTGCCGCGGCTCCTCTGAAACTGCTCACACCGTACCGCTCACCCGGCACGAGCCCACCCGGCACAGCTCACACGAGCCGGCTGAGACGAGCAGGACCACCTGCCGGCGGAGTGGGACCTGTCACCACGGTCCAGGTGATGGGCACATCGCGCATGACGAGGACGCTGTCGAGGGTCGCTGCGCCGTGCGGGAGGCCGGCGAAGAACGTCGACCGCACCGAGCGGGCCCGGCCTGGCGTGACCTGCCATTGTGTCGTATCGAGGCGCAATCCCTGAAGGCGGCGACCGTCACGACTCGGCGACCAGCCGACGGCCCCGTTCCGGAAGAACGCCGAGGCGTCCTCGACGCTGGCGAAGAGGTCACTTGTCCAGTCCTCGGTGAGATCGACCGCTGCGTGCACGCTGGCGCCCGGCGCCGTCATGGTCACCTCGATATGGTCATCCGTCTCGTAGCCGGCGAAACGTGCATGGTGATGCACCCCGGGCAGCAGACGCCCGCCTGCAGCGACGGGCAGCCAGGAGGCGCTGTGCCGCTCGGGAATATAGACCCCCACCTGGGTTCCGTGCGCGTCGTCCCATTCGACGGCTATCCGATGCGCGGCGTTCTCGGCACCCCAGCCCACCGTTGGGGCGAACCAGGCCGGGCGCAGGGAACCCAGGCGCAACAGGCACACGCCGGCGACGGCCTGGTCGTTCAGCAGCTGGGGCCGTAGCCCGGCGGGGAGCAACCGGCTCGCCACATCGGGATCAAGCCGATAGGTGATCAGCAGGCGACGCTCGATGGTCGCAGCCAGGCGCGGCCTCAGGAGCGTCATCGAGCGTCCCGGACAGGCGTGACGCCTTTCTGGGCTTTCTGGGCTCGCTCAGCTTTCGCTGCAGACTTCTGGGCCTTCCGGTTCGCCTTCTGAGCGCCCGTATGCGCCGTCGGGCGCACACCCTTAGCCGACGACTTCGTGGAGTGACCGACCGACTCCGCGCCGGGCGATACGGCGGCTGGGCGCGATGTCGGTCGGATGCTGCGCAGGACCATCTGTTCTGGACAGACCGTGGACAGGAAGTCGCCAACCGACAGGGCGAGGCGGTCGCCCGCAAGCGAATACAGGATGCGGTTGGCGTCGCGACGTTCCGTGACGAGACCAGCGACCCGGAGCACTGACAGGTGCCGGGAAATCGTGGGCCCGGTAGCCGTGAACCGTGCGGCGATCTCCCCCGCGGCCAGCTCGCCGTCTTTCAGGTCCTGCAGAATCTGCCGACGAGTGGGATGTGCCAGAGCTGTGAAGACATCACCAACGGCTTCGGTCGTGCTGATAGCTTGCATGTTTGCAATCTAGCACTCAAGCTAAATAGCGCACAATGACAATCCCGGCCCCACCGCTGTGCTGCCCAGGGTCCAGGAGGCTCAGGTCTCCGGCACCACGGGGGCGTCGGGCATCCCCCTCAACAGGATTCCGGCCTGCTCGGTGATGCCAGGGCTGGAGTCCCCGTCATGACCCAGCACCCGCAGGCTGCTGTACAGGATTGTGGAGACCAGCGCCGCCGCATCCTCGTCGGGGCGATCGGCGCGGATGGCGATCACGCTCTCCACCAGACCGAAGATCACGTCGACCAGATAGTCGAGTGCGGATCTGGAGCCGCCTCCCGTGGGTCCGAGATCGGCCCGGACCGAGGCCTCGACGCTGTGCATGATGAGTGCCGCGTAGGTGTCCCGGAGCCTGGCACGTTCCCGCCGGAACGGCTCGAGGAGCTCATTGCGAATCTCCGGGAGGAAGTACAGCGTTCCGATGTTGTAGGACGATCTCGCCAGCTGTCCGGTATCGAAGCAGATCAGCGCGGCCAAGCGAACCACGGCCGGCTCCGGTGCCGCCTCCAGATACGCCGCTACCCGCGTAGAGGGTTGCACGGTGCGCATCAGTAGCACCTTGAGGATCTGCTCCTTGCTGGGGAAGTGATAGTAGAGCGAAGCCTGGCGGATGCCCACCCGGTCCGCGATCGCGCGGGTCGATGTGGCCGCGAAGCCCCGCTCGACGAACAGCTGAGCCGCCGCGTCGAGGATCTGCTCCGTCGCCGACAGATCGGGTCGATGGGCGGCCGCCGCGCGAGGCCGGCCTCGTTCGGCACGGGGCTGCGCGGCGTGGTCTGTCACAGAGCCATCGTGCCACACAACGCCACCCCCGCGGTCAGCCCCGGGGTGCCGCGACGCGGCTCGAAAATGCTCGAGCCGTACGTGGAAAACGCCCACCCCTTCTCCACAACAGGCTGGTCAGAAATCTTTTCCACACCCCCACCCACCGGAGCATTGCTACGGCGAACGCGAACCGCGCCCGGGCCTTAGCCGAGCTGCAGGACTGGAGCTCCGACCCGGTCATCGCGAAACTGCTCAACCCCGACTACGCCCTCGAACCCGACAGCGCGTTCGAGGAGGCCCGCCGCCCGGTCCTGACCGATTCGCAGGCCAGTTCGCGGAAGGTCGCCGCGTGGGAAGACCAGGAGATCGCCCGCCGCACCATCGCCAGCGAGGTCGCGTGCGCCCTGCACCTGGCCGAGCGCACGGCGGAGAACCTGATCGGCGAATCGGCGATGTTCGCCGGTCCGATGACAGCGACCCTGACCGCGATGAGGCGTGGGGAGATCAGTTACCGGCACGGGCAGGTGTTGATGGAGCAGTTGAGCTTCATCCCGCTCGAGGAAGCCGCCGAGCTGGAAGCCGAGTTGTTGGCGGCGGCGAAGGAGCTCACCGTGGGCAAGCTCAGGGTGAAGGCGCGGCGGGTGCGGGAACACCGGCACCCGGAAACCCTGACCAGCCGGGCCACCGCCGCGCACGCCGAACGGGGCGTGTGGTGGGAAGGACGGCCCGACGGCATGGGCACCCTCACCTGGTACGGCACCGCGCAGCACACCCAGGCTGCGCACGACCGCCTTACCCGTATCGCCCGGGCCGCCCAGGCTCAGGAACGCAAGGACGACGCCCTCCCGGAAGAACAGCGTCGCACGATCGGTCAGATCTGCGCCGACGCCATGGCCGATCTGGCCCTGGACGGCGTGACCCCGTCGGGTACCGGCGGCGGGATTCAGGGCCAAGTCCTCGTCACCGTCCCTGTACTCACGGCGATGGGCACGAGCGACGAGCCCGGTGTCCTAGAGGGGTACGGGCCGATCCCCGCGGATACGGCCCGGGAGATCGCCGCCGGAGCGCCCAGTTTCGCCCGGCTGCTCACTCATCCCAAGACCGGCGCCGTGCTCTCCGTCGGGAAGGACCGCTACACGGTCCCCGCTGACCTGCGCCGTTGGCTGCGTCTGCGGGACGGCACCTGCCGGTTCCCCGGCTGCACCCGCCCCGCCGTCCGCAGCGACATCGACCACACCACAGCCTGGGAGGCCGGCGGCCCCACCGATTACGACAACCTCGCCCACCTCTGCGGCCCGCACCACCGGCTCAAACACCAGACCCTCTGGTCGGTCGTGCAGGAACCCGGCGGAGTGCTCCGCTGGACCTCCCCGGCGGGGGCGACCCACCGCACCTACCCCGAAACCACCCTCGGGCCACCACCCACCCCACCCCCACATCCGGCCCACGCACCCAACACGGCGACACGACCGGACCAACGCCCGACACGCCCCCTTCCCGAAGCGCCGCCGTTCTAGCCGACCGAGCCTCGAGATGATCAGGTATCAGCCGGCCAACCTCCTGAGAAGACTCCCAAACAAGCCCCGGATCAGCCCGTTCGGAGGGTCGCCGTGCTGGTCGGGGCGGAGCATCGGCTAGATTGGTTCAGCAGTACTGAAGGCACCTCACCATCGACACGGTGCCGCTGAAATAAGAATCGGAGAGTCATGAGCAACGCTGACCGCGTTCCCGAAAAGCCAGTCCTCGAAGGGCTCGAAGCCAAATGGGAAGCCAGCTGGGAGGCTCAGGGCACCTACCGGTTCGACCGGGCCGCTGCCGCGAAGGAGTCGATCTTCTCGATCGACACCCCGCCGCCCACCGCATCCGGTTCCCTCCACATCGGACATGTCTTCAGTTACACCCACACCGATGTCGTCGCACGATTCCAGCGTATGCGCGGCAAGAGCGTGTTCTACCCGATGGGTTGGGACGACAACGGTCTGCCCACCGAGCGCCGCGTGCAGAACTTCTACGGCGTGCGCTGCGACCCGTCGCTGCCGTACACCCCCGACTTCGTGCCCCCCTTCGAGGGTGGCGACGGCAAGAGCACCAAGGCCGCCGACCAGCTCCCCGTGAGCCGTCGCAACTTCATCGAGCTGTGCGAACGACTCACCGTCGAGGACGAGAAGCAGTTCGAAGAGCTGTGGCGCACCCTCGGCCTCTCCGTCGACTGGACCCAGAGCTACCGCACCATCGCGCCGGAGTCGATCTTCGCCTCGCAGCTCGCGTTCGTGGGCAACGTCACCCGCGGCGAGGCCTACCAGGCCATGGCGCCGACGCTCTGGGACGTCACCTTCCGTACGGCCGTGGCCCAGGCCGAGCTCGAGGACAAGGAGATGCCCGCCGCCTACCACCGGGTCTCCTTCCACAAGCCGGATGGCTCCACCATCGAGATCGAGACCACCCGCCCCGAACTCCTCGCGGCGTGTGTGGCGCTCGTGGCGCATCCGGACGACGAGCGCTACAAGCCGCTCTTCGGCACCACCGTGCGCACCCCGGTGTTCGACGTGGAGGTGCCGATCCTCGCGCACCACCTCGCCCAGAAGGACAAGGGATCGGGCATTGCCATGATCTGCACCTTCGGCGACGTCACCGACGTGGTCTGGTGGCGCGAACTCGATCTGCCCAACCGTGCGATCATGGGCTTCGACGGCCGCATCATTGCCGAGGCGCCCGACGTCATCACCACGCCCGACGCGCAAGCCGCGTACGCGCAGCTCGCCGGCAAGACGGTGTTCTCCGCCAAGCAGGCCATGGTCGACCTGCTCCGCGCATCCGGCGACCTGATCGGTGAGCCCAAGCCGATCGTGCACCCGGTCAAATTCTTCGAAAAGGGCGACAAGCCCCTCGAGATCGTCTCCACCCGCCAGTGGTACATCCGCAACGGCGCCCGCGACGAAGCGCTGCGGGCCCGGCTCATCGAACACGGAACCGCTTTGCAGTGGCATCCTGAGTTCATGCGCGTGCGCTACGAGAACTGGGTCAACGGTCTCACCGGTGACTGGCTGGTGTCCCGGCAGCGGTTCTTCGGCGTGCCGCTCCCGGTTTGGTACCCGCTCGACGCCGACGCCAACCCGGTCTTCGACCAGCCGATCATCGCCACCCGCGAGCTGCTCCCGGTCGACCCGTCCTCCGATGTGGCTCCCGGCTACACGGCCGAGCAGCGCGGTGTCGCCAATGGCTTCGTGGGCGAGGTCGACGTGATGGACACCTGGGCCACCTCCTCGCTGACCCCGCAGTTGGCGGGCGGCTGGGAAACGGACCCTGAGCTCTTCGACCTGGTCTACCCGTACTCGCTGCGCCCGCAGGGCCAGGACATCATCCGCACCTGGTTGTTCTCCACGCTGTTGCGCGCGGAACTCGAACACGGCGAATCACCGTGGAAGCACGCCGCACTGTCGGGCTTCATCGTGGACCCCGACCGCAAGAAGATGTCGAAGTCCAAGGGCAACGTTGTCACCCCGGCCGACGTGCTCGTGCAGCACGGTTCGGATGCCGTGCGGTACTGGGCAGCCTCGTCCCGCCTCGGCACCGACGCGGCGTTCGACCCCAAGAACCCCACCCAGATCAAGATCGGTCGCCGCCTGGCGATCAAGATTCTCAACGCGAGCAAGTTCATCCTCGGCTTCGCCGGCGACGACTCAGCGCCGGTCACCGAGCCGATCGACGCGAGCATGCTTGCCCGTCTCGACGTGGTGGTGACCCAGGCCACAGCCGCGTTCGACGCGTTCGACCATGCTCGTGCGCTGGAGGTGTCGGAGAGCTTCTTCTGGACCTTCTGCGACGACTACCTCGAGCTGGTCAAGGAACGCGCCTACGGCGAGCCCGGCCCCGAGCAGGCGTCGGCCGTCGCCGCCCTGCGCCAGGCCCTCTCCACGTTGCTTCGGCTGTTCGCGCCGTTCGTTCCGTTCGCCACCGAAGAGGCCTGGTCCTGGTCCAACGACGGCTCGGTCCACCGCGCTCCGTGGCCCGTCGCAGGCTCGACGCCGGCGGATGCCGACTCGCTCGCCCTGCTCGATCTGGCCAGCCGCGCCCTCACGGGCATCCGTCGAGCCAAGACCGACGCCAAAGCGTCACAGAAGTCCGCTGTCACCTCCGCCACCATCGGAGGCCCAGCGGCAGAGGTGGCCCTGCTCGGGCAGGTCGCCGCCGATTTGAAAGCAGTAGGCCGTATCGAGGACTTGACCTTCGTCGAGGCCGCCGAGTTGGTCGTGACTGATATCGTGCTCGCCACGGTGTCGGAAATTTAAGGAGAACGCATGTCTGTACAGGTCCGCCCGCTCGGCGACAAGGACTTCTTCCCGTGGCTGGGTCTTTTCGAGGGCTACAGCGAGTTCTACAAGAGCGACCTCACCGACGAGAAGGCTCTGCGCGTGTGGAGCTGGATCATCGACAAGAACCATGACCTCGACGGCGCTGTCGCGGTTGACGACAATGGTGACTTCGTCGGCTTCACGCTCTACCGTGCGGTTCCGCGCACCCTCAGCGGCGACGTCGGGCTCTTCGTCGACGATCTCTTCGTGGCACCGGATGCCCGCGACACCGGCACCGGTCGGGCCCTGATGGACTTCGCCAAGGAGTACGCCAAGGCGCACAACTACAGTTCCCTGCAGTGGGTCACGGCGGCGGACAACAAGACCGCGCAGAAGCTCTACGACGAGGTCGGCACCCGCACCAGCTGGGTCACCTACGAGGCCGAGGTCTAACATGCAGCTCGGAACCCGCTGGTCACTCGGCGCCACGCCGCCCGAGGGCCTGCCTGAGGTCGTCCTCATCGCCCTGCAGGCGGTGGAGGGCGATCTCGCTGCCCTCCCCGACGACACCAGCGGGTGGCGCTGGACGCTCACCTGGCTCGAGGGCAATCCAGTCATCGAACTCGACGACGGCACCGTCATCCGGTTCGACCCGAAGGAAGACAGCGCCACCATCACGCAGCCGGCCGTCGTCGTCGACGACGAGGACGACTGGATCTAGGCGGCTGGATCCCGGGCCGGCTGGACCCCGGGCCCCTGGATCTCAGGAAATTGGGAGCAGGCGACCGGATCTGACCTGATCCCGTCAACCGTTCGGCGTCTCCCACCGCCACAGGGCGGCCAGGCCGAGGCCACCTGCGATGCTGAGTGCGGTCAGACCCAGTTCTCCCGCTGACGCGTCGCTTTGCGCCTGCTGCAGGAGCCGAAGCACCAGCATCGCGCCTGAGGCGCCGTAAGGATGCCCGAGGGCCAGCGCCCCGCCCTGGCGGTTGGCCTGCTCCGAAGGCAGGCCCATCAGGTCGAGCGAGGCCAGCACCTGGGCCGCGAACGCTTCTGTGAACTCGACCCGGTCCACGTCGCCGGGAGCCACACCTGTGCGGGCGAAGAGCGCCTGTCCGGCCGCTGCCCCGCCCACGCCCAGCAGCGTCGGGTCGACGCCTGCCGGGACCGCGTCCACGAAGCGCAGGTACCCGGACGCGCCCCAGGCGTCGGCTTGGGCGCGGCTGGTCACGACCACGACCACCGCACCGTCGGCGTCGGCGCAGGAGTTCCCGGCAGTGACGGATCCACCGGGGGTGAACGCCGCCGGGAACCGAGCCAGGAGTCTCTCCCCCAGCCCCGGGCGGGGACCGGAGTCAACCGCGAAGGGCCCGGTCGGTGTCTGGATGGCGACGATCTCGTCCTCGAATGCACCTGCCGCTCTCGCCGCCACGGCGAGCTGATGGCTGCGCAGCGCGAAGGCATCCTGGCGTTCGCGGGTGATGCCGTAGGCCGCCGCAACGGTGTCGGCTGCGACACCCATGTCCGGGTCGCCCAGGTGATCCGGGGCGAAACGCACCCGGTCGTAGAAGTCGGGCGCGCCGGGCACGGAGCTGAGGCGGTGGGCGCGAAGTGGCGCCGTGCTCGTACTGTCGACCCCACCGGCGAGGTAGAGGCTGCCGGCGCCGGCCTGAACCAGTCGGCAGGCCAGCACAATGGCCTCGAGCCCCGACCCACACTGGCGGTCGATGGTCTGCCCCGGCACCGTGACCGGCATCCCCGCCGTCAGCAGGGCCAGTCGGGCCACGTTGCCGCCGCCGCCGACCGCATTGCCGATGATGACGTCATCCACCTCCACCGCAGGGATTCCGGTGTCGGCCAGCACAGCCGCAAGCACCGGCGCCAGAAGGTTCTCCTGGGTGACTGTGCCCAGCGCGCCATTGCGTCGGGCGAAGGCCGTTCGGCGGCCCAGCAGGATCACCGGCTCCCGGTCGGCCGCGGACGAGGTCTTGCCGTCCGGGTCGCGTCCGGCTGCGAGGGTGCCGGCCGTGTTGCTGCCGGCTGTGTTGCTGCCGGCCTGGTCAGCGCAGTCGAACGACACGCGAGTCCCCCTGTTCGATCCAGCGGCCGAGCATTCTGCGGCTGACCTTTCCCGCCGGGGTGAGGGGCAGTTCGCTCATCCGGTAGTAGGCGTGCGGCCGTTTGGGAGCCACCAGCGCTGCGCCGCACGCGGCGCGCAGGCTCACCGCATCCAGGTCGGTGCCGGCGACCATGTCGGTGTCACCGAGCACCGCGGCCACCACCCGGTGCCCGCGGGTCGCGTCGGGCAGGCCTGTCACCACGGCGGCCCGCACGCCGGGCAGCGCCTGCAGGGCCGCCTCCACTTCCTGCGGGTAGACGTTGCTGCCGGCGCTCAGGATCATATCCTGACTGCGACCCAGGTGGTGCAGCACACCGGCTCCGTCGAGGAAGCCGTGGTCGCCCACCGTGCACCAGGTGCCCAGCCGTTGGAAGGCCGCCCCGTCGTCTCCCCAGAGGTAGCCGTCGCACACCAGGTCGCTGGAAACCTGGATGGTCCCGGTTATCCCGGGTGCGACGACGGCGCCCTGGTCGTCGACGATCCGGATCCGTACCCCTGGGAAGGGCAGCCCGACGGCCGTCCCGGTGGGCTGCGGAGGCTGACCGGGTGCCAGGACCGTCGCGGAGACGAACCCGAGTTCGGCGGCACCGTAGTAGGCGGAAACCGTCGCGGCGGGCGCCCATCGTTGCAGGAGCACAGTGGTGTCGAGGTCGAGCTTGGCTCCCCCGCTGACGATGCTGGTGATCGCCCGGCACAGCCGGTTCGACGCCAACCCCCGTTGGGCGAGCAGCCGCAGCACGGCCGGCACAGCCACCAGCCGGGTGATGCCGTGGTTCTCGATGCGCTCGAGTGCCGCCGCCACATCGAAACCCGGCAGTGAGTGGAAGGTCGCCCCGACGTGCAGGGATTCGGCCAGGGCATAGAGATTCAGGCTGGCGCTGAGCGGTCCGGGCGCGAGGGTGCTGTCGTGCCGGGTGAGGCCGAGCACCCCGGCGCTGCGGGGGAACGACTGTTGCCACGAACGCCGCGTGCGGCGGAACGCCTTGGGCTCCGCCGTCGTGCCCGACGTGAACCCGTACAGAAAGGTGGAGTCCGGCGGCCCGTCGGTCATGGTCTCGGGGACCACGGTCGTGCTCTCGAGTCCCCTGAGCCGGGCAAGCACGTCGGCACGCTGCTCCGCCGGCCACCCAGGGTCGAGCACGGCGACGCTGCCGGAGCCGGCGACACCGGCGAGGAATCGCACAACGAATTCGAGGCCGTTGGGTTGGCCGATGACAGTGGGGCCTTTCGGCCGGTCTGTGCCCGGCGGCGTTCCACCCAGTCGCTGCAGCACCGCATCGCGCAGCTCGACGTAGCTCAGGCGATCGTCGCCGATCTGCACGGCGAGCTGCTGAGGGTGCGTCTCGGCCCTGTGCTGAACCGCGGAGAGAATGGGCATCACCACCCTTTCTACCGCACGACGCTATCGCACGACGCTACCGTACGGCGATGATCTCACCGTGCGTGAGAACGAACCAGCCGTCGGGATCCAGCGCCCAGTGCCGCCAGCCGGCACCGATCTCCTGCAGGTCCGCCAACGGTGCCACCCCGGCCTCGATGGCCTGGGCTACGAAGTCGGCCTCGGTGGCGCGTTGCGCCCAGGACTCTCCCCACCACTCCCGCTCGGCCTCCGAGGCGAAGCACCACACCGACGCGCTACTGGTGACCTCGGCGAATCCTGCCTGCCGTGCCCAGGCCTTGAGCGCCCGGCCGGCGTCTGGGTCGCCACCGCTCATGCTGTGCACCGCACGGTACGCAGCCATCCACATCGCCAGGGCCGGCAGTTTCGGGTACCAGGCGGCTCCCCCGTAGTCTGCGTCGCGCGCGGCGAGGATGCCGCCGGGCCTCAGCACCCGACGCATCTCTCGCACGGCCGCCACGGGATCGTCGACGTGTTGCAGCACCTGGTGGGCGTGCACGATGTCCACGGATGCGTCGGCGAGCGGCAGAGCGTGAACATCGCCGACGAGGAAGCTCGTATTGGACAGACCCGCGTCGAATGCGAGACCGGCCGCGTACTCCACCGCCGTGGCCGAGGAGTCCAGTCCGATCACCCGGCCGGGAGCGAGCCGGCGGGCCAGGTCGACCGTCACCGTGCCCGGCCCGCACATCACATCGAGCAGGCTGAGTCCTGGACTCAGGTGCGGCACCAGGTAGGCGGCCGAATTCTCCACGGTGCGCCAGGTGAGCACCCTCTGCAGGTGTTCGTGCCCGAGCAGGGGCAGGTCTCGCGGGGCGGTCTCCTGGCGCTCGGGGGTGTCGTTCATGGCCAGATCCTATGACGGTGCGCCGCCCACCGCACCCGCGCGCCGACTCCCGGTCGCACCGGCGCCCGCACCCGAGCCGACACTAGGCTGGGGCGATGGCCGTCCCCTCGAATCCGTTCCTCGCTCCCAGCACCCTGCCGTACCAGCTGCCACCGTTCGCGGAGATTCGCGACGAGCACTACCGCCCGGCGTTCGACGCCGGCATGGCCGAGCAACTCGCCGAGGTCGCCGCCATCACCCAGGATCCGGCAGACCCGACCATCGAGAACACCCTCGTCGCCCTCGAGCGGAGCGGCCAGGTGCTCACGCGCGTGGCCACGGTGTTCTTCTCGCTCAGCTCGTCCGACTCCACCGACTTCGGTACCGCCCTCGAGGAAGAGCTCGCTCCGCTGCTTGCGGCGCACACCGACGCCATCCGTCTCGACAGGGCCCTGTACGCGCGAATCGCCCACCTCTATGAGCGCAGGGACGCGCTGGGCCTGGACCCGGACACCGCCTATCTTCTCGAGCGGTACTACACCGAGTACACCCTCTCCGGGGCTGGACTGTCCGACGCCGACAAGGACACACTGCGCGAGCTGAACATGCGGCTGTCCACCCTCACCACCCGGTTCGAGAAGAACCTGCTCGCCGACACCAATGACCTCGCCGTCGTCATCGACGATGTGGCGGAGCTCGACGGCCTCGGCGACGGCGAGATCTCGGCCGCTGCGGAGGCGGCCAGGGAGCGCGGTCTCACCGGAAAGCACGTCATCACCCTGGTGCTGCCCACCAGCCACCCGTACCTCGCGTCGCTGAGCAACCGGGCCGTGCGGGAACGCCTGCTCACGGCGTCGCGGGCCCGCGGCATCCGTGGCGGCGAGCACGACAACCGCGACCTGGTGCTCGAGATCACCCGGCTGCGCGCCCGGCGGGCCCGCCTGCTCGGTTTCGACAGTCACGCCGCGTACGTCACGGCGGATGAGACGGCGAAGTCTCCCGAGGCCGTCGCCGACATGCTCGGGCGGCTCGCCCCCGCGGCAGCACGTAACGCACAGTCCGAGCAGCAGGCGTTGCAGGCGGCGGTGCGCGAGTTCGGCGCCAACTTCGACCTGGCTGCCTGGGACTGGGCGTTCTACACCGAGAAGGTGCGCCAGGCGACGTTCGATGTGGACACGAGCGCCATGCGGCCGTACTTCGAATTGGAACGCGTGCTGAAGGACGGCGTCTTCTACGCCGCCACCCGGCTGTACGGCGTCACGTTCACCGAGCGTCCCGACCTGACGGCCTGGAACCCGGAGGCGCGGGTCTTCGAGGTCGCCGACGAGGACGGCAGCCCGGTCGGACTGTACATCGCCGACTTCTACACCCGCGATTCCAAGCGTGGCGGGGCCTGGATGAACTCACTCGTCTCCCAGTCCAGCCTGCTGGGCACCCCGACCATCGTGACCAACAACCTCAACGTGGCCAAGCCGGCCGCCGGCTCCCCCACCCTGCTCAGCTTCGACGAGGTGAACACGCTCTTCCACGAATTCGGCCATGCCCTGCACGGCTTGTTCGCCCGGGTGACCTATCCGCGGTTTTCCGGCACCAACGTCTACCGCGACTTCGTCGAGTTCCCCAGCCAGGTCAACGAGATGTGGATGCTCTGGCCTGAAGTTCTGGAGAACTACGCCAGGCACTATCGCACCGGCGAGGCCATGCCCCAGGAGCTCGTGGACCGCATCCGTGAATCCGCCACCTTCAACGAGGGCTTCTCCACCAGCGAGTACCTCGCCGCGGCACTTCTCGACCAGGCCTGGCACCGCATCAGCGCCGACGACACCGTGACGGATGTGGCCGCGTTCGAGTCCGCCGCGTTGGCCGCGGTCGGGCTCGACAACCCCGCCGTGCCCACCCGCTACTCGAGCACCTACTTCGCCCATACCTTCTCCGGCGGCTACGACGCCGGCTACTACTCCTACATCTGGAGCGAGGTGCTCGACGCCGACACCGTGGCCTGGTTCACCGAGAACGGCGGCCTCACCCGGGCCAACGGCGACAGGTTCCGCGCCCGGCTGCTGGGGGTGGGCGGCAGCGGTGACCCACTGGCCGCGTACCGGGACTTCCGAGGCCGCGACGCTCACATCCAGCCGCTCCTCGACCGCCGGGGCCTCAACTAGCCGCCCGCACGGCCTCGGGCGCTCCGGCTCCCCCGTCGCACCCGTCCCCACTCGCTCCCAACAGCTGTTCCCCGTGCGGACATCTGCGGCCGGTACGCCGGCCGCAGATGTCCGCAGTGGCACCAGTTGTGCGCTGTTCGGCAGATGCGGCTCAGTGGTACAGCGCGCTGTAGGCGTTGATGGCGGGCTGCCCGCCCAGGTGGGCGTAGAGCACCGTGCTGTCCGGACCGATGTCACCGGAGCCCACCAGTTCGATCAAGCCGGCCATCGACTTCCCCTCGTAGACCGGGTCGATGATCACGCCCTCCAGGCTCGCGGTGAGGCGGATGGCGGCGTTCGTCGACTCGACGGGGATCCCGTAGTAGTCTCCGGCCCAGCCCTCGAGCACGGTGATCTCGTCATCGCCGATCGGCCGGCCGACACCGATGAGCTCCGCGGTGCTGCGGGCGATGCGGGCGACCTGCTCGCGCGTCGCCTCGATCTTGGCGGAGGCGTCGATGCCGATGACCCGGCGTCGGCGACCGCCGAAGTTGGCCTCCAGATCGGCGAATCCGGCGATCATGCCCGCGTGAGTGGACCCCGTGACGCTGCACACCACAATGGTGTCGAAGAAGACGCCCTGCGCGGCCTCCTGCTCGGCGACCTCGTGGGCCCAGTTGGCGAATCCGAGACCGCCCAGCCGGTGGTCGGAGGCGCCGGCGGGGATGGGGTACGGCGTGCCGCCCGACGCCTCGACATCGGCTATGGCCTGCGTCCAGGAGTCCTTGAAGCCGATCCCGAAGCCGTCGGCGGAGATACGCACATCCGCGCCGGTGAGCCGGGAGAGCAGGATGTTGCCGACTCTGTCGTTGACGCTGTCCGGCCAGTCCACCCACTGTTCCTGCACGAGCACTGCCTTGAGTCCGAGGTGCGCGGCCACCGCGGCCACCTGCCGGGTGTGGTTGGACTGGATGCCGCCGATCGAGACCAGGGTGTCTGCGCCCTGGGCCAGGGCCTCGGGGATGAGGTATTCGAGCTTGCGGGTCTTGTTGCCGCCGAAGGCCAGCCCGCTATTGACGTCTTCACGCTTGGCCCAGATCCGGGCGCCACCCAGGTGATCGCTCAGCCGGTCAAGCGGATGAATCGGGCTCGGGCCGAAGGTGAGCGGGTGACGGGGAAAATCGCGCAGTGCCATAGGGTCCTTTGGTCTGGTCGGGTGGGCGTGAAAGGAAGAGAGGGTGATGGGCCGGACGTGAGCCGGGACGTCGCGGCTCAGCCGGCAGGATCCGCGGCGTGTGCGGTGGCGAGCATCCGGCCCAGGGTGAGCCAGTTCTCCCGCACGGCCGTGCCGGCCTCGTCGGCCCGGCCGGCCGCACACAGGGCGATGATCCGGTCGTGGTCGGCCACCGACGCACGCCCGGCCAGCGAGCCGAACCGGGCGCGCTCCAGCCTGCGCAGGGTGGGGGTCACCTGTTCGAGCAGCACGGGCAGCAGCTCGTTGGCGCTGGCGCGCACGGCGACCGCGTGGAAGTCGTCGTCCGCGGCTATGGCGGCGGCCACGTCGTTGGCGGCGAGGGCCGCCCGGAACCGGGCATTGGCGGCGGTCATCAGGTCGAGATCGGCCGTTGTGAGTTGGGCGACGGCCTCCCGCGCCGCGAGCTCGTGCAGCGAGGCGGCGATAGCCTGGGCGTTCAGAGCGGTGCGTTCATCCAGCGGGGCCACAACCGTCTGCCGCGCGCGCTCCGTGCGCACCAGGCCCGCCGTCTCCAGCCGTGCGATGGCTTCCCGGATCGGCGTGCGGCTCACTCCGAGCCAGGACTCCAATTCTGTATCCCGCAGCTTCTCCCCGGGTGCCAGCGTGCCGTCCACGATAGCGGTGCGGAGCGACTCGTAGGCGTAGTCGCGCAGTGAGGCAGGACGGTGGGAGGCATCAGGCACGGGAACCGGCATGCAATATATTAGATATCCTCGATCGCGTCCTGTCAACGTGTGCTCATCGTGCGACGACCATGATTGGTGCGTATTGAGCCGCGACGGGCCCCTGCGGACACACTGTCGCGGAACACCGGATGCAGTCGTCGGGAATGGGACCAGTCGCCCGGCGGGGACGTGAACCGCAGAACGCAAAACCGCCCCCGAATAATCGGGGGCGGTTCATGATCGAGTGCCGGGCGGCTTAGGCCGACTTGTCTTCGCGGCGGGCGGTGTGCAGCACGATGGTCGGGGCGGCGTTCTCGAGCACCGACTCGCGGGTGACGACGACGCGGGCGACATCCGTCGAGGAGGGCACCTCGAACATGATCGGCCCGAGGACCTCTTCCATGATGGCGCGCAACCCGCGGGCGCCGGTCTTGCGCAGCACGGCGAGGTCGGCGATCGCCTCGAGGGCCGGCTGCTCGAAGTCGAGCTCCACCCCGTCGAGTTCGAACATGCGCTGGTACTGACGCACGAGCGCGTTCTTGGGCACGGTGAGGATCTGCATGAGCGCCACCTGGTCCAGCTGGGTGACCGTGGTCACCACCGGGAGCCGGCCGATGAACTCGGGGATCAGACCGAACTTGTGCAGGTCCTCAGGCAGCACCTCGCTGAACAGGTTGATGTCGTCGCCCTTGCTGTGCAGCGGGGCGCCGAAGCCGATGCCCTTCTTGCCCGCCCGCTGGGAGATGATGTCGTCGAGCCCCGCGAAGGCGCCCGCCACGATGAACAGCACGTTGGTGGTGTCGATCTGGATGAACTCCTGGTGCGGGTGCTTGCGGCCGCCCTGCGGAGGCACCGAGGCGACGGTGCCCTCGAGGATCTTCAGCAGGGCCTGCTGCACGCCCTCACCCGAGACGTCGCGGGTGATCGACGGGTTTTCGGCCTTGCGGGCGATCTTGTCGATCTCGTCGATGTAGATGATGCCGGTCTCGGCGCGCTTCACGTCGTAATCGGCGGCCTGGATGAGCTTGAGGAGGATGTTCTCCACATCCTCACCCACGTAGCCGGCCTCGGTGAGCGCCGTCGCATCCGCCACGGCGAACGGCACATTCAGCCGTTTCGCGAGGGTCTGGGCCAGGTAGGTCTTTCCGCAACCGGTCGGGCCAATGAGCAGGATGTTGGACTTGGCGATCTCGACGTCGTCGTGGATGGCTTCTGCCGCGGTGAGCGTGGCACGGGAACGCACGCGCTTGTAGTGGTTGTAGACGGCGACGGCGAGGGCGCGCTTGGCGGATTCCTGGCCGATGACGTATTCCTCCAGGAATCCGAAGATCTCCCGGGGCTTGGGCAGTTCGAACTCGCTGCCGGCTTCTTCGGCGCCGGCCTCGGCCAGACGCTCCTCGATGATCTCGTTGCAGAGCTCAACGCATTCATCACAGATGTACACGCCGGGTCCGGCAATGAGCTGCTGTACCTGCTTCTGGCTCTTTCCACAGAAAGAACACTTCAACAGGTCGGCGCTCTCGCCTATTCGTGCCATCCGTGAGCCTCCTCCATCAATGACGCTGAAACGAGCCTAGCTGGTGCGTGTGACAGATAGGTGCACCCAGCCACAAAGCGAAACGGCGCGCCGCCCGAAGGCAGCGCGCCGTTCCCGGAACAACCGGGTGCCGAGCGGATGCCCGGCGCCCGACGTTACTTGACGAGCGTCGGAACGTTCTTCCGGCTGGTCAGGATCTGGTCGATCAGACCGTACTCGAGCGCCTCGGGCGCACCGAGGATCTTGTCGCGGTCGATGTCCTTGTGCACCTGCTCCTGGCTGCGGTTGGAGTGGTGGGCCAGAGTCTCTTCGAGCCATTCGCGCATCCGCTGGATCTCGGCTGCCTGGATCTCGATGTCGGATGCCTGGCCGCCACCCTGGCCTCCGGCCGAGGGCTGGTGGATGAGGATGCGGGCGTTGGGCAGCGCGAGACGCTTGCCCGGCGTGCCACCGGCCAGCAGCACGGCAGCGGCGGACGCCGCCTGGCCGAGGCAGACCGTCTGGATGTGCGGACGGATGTACTGCATGGTGTCGTAGATCGCCGTCATGGCGGTGAACGAGCCACCGGGCGAGTTGATGTACATCACGATGTCGCGATCGGGGTCCTGGCTCTCGAGAACGAGAAGCTGGGCCATGACGTCGTCGGCGGATGCGTCGTCAACCTGCACGCCGAGGAAGATGATGCGGTCCTCGAAGAGCTTGGCGTACGGGTCCTGGCGCTTGTAGCCGTAGGCGGTGCGTTCCTCGAAGGTGGGGAGGATGTAGCGCGACTCGGGTGCCTGCGGAGCCAGTCCGCCGGCGTTCATTCCGCCGGCACCGTGGCCAAAGTTGGTGAATTCCATGATCTGCCCGTCCTACTTCTTGTTCACTGAGTCGTCGGTGCCGCCGCCGCCGACCACTTCCGTCGCAGATTTGCGCAGGTGGTCGACGAAACCGTAGTCCAGAGCCTCCTGGGCGGTGAACCAGTTGTCGCGGTCGTTGTCGATGAGAATCTGCTCGACCGACTTGCCGGTCTGCTCGGCGGTGAGCTCTGCCATGCGCTTCTTCATGTCCAGGATGACCTTGGCCTGGGTCTGGATGTCTGCGGCCGTGCCACCGAATCCGCCGGACGGCTGGTGCAGCAGCACCCGGGCGTTCGGGGTGATGTACCGCTTGCCCTTGGTGCCGGAGGACAGCAGGAACTGGCCCATGGACGCCGCCAGCCCGATTCCCACGGTGACGATGTCGTTCGACACGAACTTCATGGTGTCGTAGATGGCCATGCCGGCGGTGATCGATCCGCCGGGTGAGTTGATGTAGAGGAAGATGTCCCGCTGAGAGTCTTCTGCTGCGAGCAGCAGGATCTTGGCACAAATCTCGTTGGCGTTGTCGTCGCGCACTTCTGAGCCGAGCCAGATAATGCGGTCGTTAAGCAGCCGGTCAAAAACGCCGGGTGTAAGTGCCATTTCGGCCATGTCGCGCTCCGTTTCACTTGTCGCTTCAGGAATGAATCTATAGGGTCCAACGCGCGGGAAAGGCTGTGTTCGCCCTCGGCAGATTCAGCGCTGGACCCGGTACGCAGAACGGGCCGGCTGTCCGTGGACAACCGACCCGTTCTTCGCCCGGAGGGCGGGATACTACTTCTTGGCTGCAGCCTTCTTCTTGGGCTTCGCCTCGGCGGCCGGTGCCTCCTCGACGGCTTCGTCAGAAGCTGCCTCGTCGGTGGTCTCATCCGCTGCCGGCTCGTCGTCGACGACGGCCGTGAACTCGGACAGGTCGACAACGGCACCGTTGGAGTCGGTGACCTCGGCCTTGCCCAGGGCGATGGCGAGGGCCTTGTTGCGGGCGACCTCGGCGACCATGGAGGGGATCTGGCCGTTGCCGGACAGGGCCTGAACGAATTCGCTCGGGTCCATGCCGTACTGCGAGGCACCCTGGATCAGGTACTGGGTGAGCTCGTCCTGGCTGACCTTGACCTTCTCGGCCTCGGCGATGGTGTCGAGGAGGATCTGCTGGCGGAAGGTCTTCTCGCTGGCTTCGGTGACCTCGGCGCGGTGGGTCTCGTCTTCGAGGCGGTTCTCGCCCTCGAGGTGACGGTGCACCTCGTCGGCGATGATCGCTTCGGGGATGGGGACCTCGACGGAGGAGAGCAGCTGCTCGATGAGCAGCTCGCGGGCCTGGTTGCCCTGGCCGAAGACCTTGGAGCGGCCGACCTGAGCCTTGAGGCTCTCGGTGAGCTCGGCGATGGTGTCGAACTCGCTGGCGATCTGAGCGAAGTCGTCGTCGGCGGTGGGAAGCTCGCGCTCCTTGACGGCGATGACGGTCACGGTGATCTCAGCGGTCTCGCCCTCGTGGTCGCCGCCGAGCAGCTTCGACGCGAAGGTGGTGGTCTCACCGGCGGTGAGGGACTCGAGAGCTTCGTCGATGCCCTCGATGAGGTCGCCGGATCCGACCTCGTAGGAGATGCCGCTGGCGTTGTCGACCTCGACACCGTTGACGGATGCGACGAGGTCGATCTGCGCGAAGTCACCGGTGGTGGCGGGGCGGTCGACAGTGATCAGCGTGCCGAAGCGGCTGCGCAGGGTGTTGAGTTCCTCGGTGACCTCGTCATCGGAGATGTCCACCGCGTCCACGGTGAGCTTGAGGCCCTCGTAGGCGGGCAGGTCGATCTCGGGGCGCACGTCGACCTCGATGGCCAGCAGCAGGTCGCCGGAGAAGTCCTTGTCGCTGGGCCATTCGACGATGTCGGCCTCGGGGCGGCCGAGCGGGCGCAGCTTGTGCTCGTCGACGGCCTTGCGGTAGAAACCGTCCAGGCTCTCGTTGACGGCGTGCTCCAGCACGGCGGACTTACCGACACGCTGGTCGATGATGGGCGGCGGAACCTTGCCCTTGCGGAAACCGGGGATGTTGATGTCCTCGGCAATGTGCCCGTAGGCGTGGGTGATGCTGGGCTTCAGCTCCTCAGGGGTCACCGAGATGGTGACCTTGGCGCGTGTGGGGCTCAGCTTTTCGACCGTGGACTTCACGTTTAAATCTCCTGTGTTCGACAGTTATGTTCGTCAGATGTTCAGGGGGGTGATGGTCGGGGCGACAGGATTCGAACCTGCGACCTCTCGGTCCCAAACCGAGCGCTCTACCAAGCTGAGCTACGCCCCGGATGTCATCTCACCCGTTGGGGCCACCAGCTTGGCGCGCAGACTCACACGACAGGCGGATTGACCTCCGTCAGTCTAGTGCACGACCCGAAGCCCGGGGTGTCCCTGAACACATTCAAGGCCCGTTCCCGGGCCGATTTCGGTGCGACTGGGGGCCTGCGGGAAAACGTTCGCCGAAACCTGTACTACGATATTCGAGTGCCGCTACACGTTGCACATGGGGATGTAGCTCAATGGTAGAGCCTCAGTTTTCCAAACTGATGGCGCGGGTTCGATTCCCGTCATCCCCTCCAGATCGCGCCGCCCACACGGCTACTGTTCCCCATCCGGACATCTGCGTCCGGCGTACCGGGCGCAGATGTCCGGACCGGCAACAGTTTCGGAGTGTGACACGCTCGTTGCCTCAGGCGAAGGCGTAGGTGACGCCGGTCAGGCGTTCGCTTACGGTCCAGAGCCTCCGGGCGTCCTCGGTGTTCTGGGCGCGCTTGGAGCGGGTCACCGGCACCGGATGCCCGTGCTGCTGCCCGAACCCCTCCGGACCCACGAACGAGTTGCCGGCCAGGCCCGGCACCGTTGCCGCGTACAGCGTCGGCAGGGCGCCCCACACCGCCGGCTGGGCGAGTTCACGGGTGAGCGCGGCCATGAACCGGGCCCGCCGTGTCGTGGTCTTGGCTCCGCGCATGGCCGGTCCCGTGCTCTGCAGGTTCGTGAGCGCGAATCCCGGGTGCGCCGCCATAGCCCGCAGCGGTGCTTTCGCGGCCGTCGCCCGCCGCTGCAACTCGCTCGTGAACAGCAGGTTCGCGAGCTTGCTCTGCCCATACGCCGGCCATGCCCGGTAGCGCTTCGCGCCCATCAGGTCGTCGAAGTTCATCTTTCCGATGCGGTGCACGGTGGAGGACAGCGTGACCACGCGCGCATCCGGGCTCGTGGTGAGCAGCGGCAGAAGCCGCCCGGTGAGCGCGAAGTGGCCGAGGTGGTTGGTGCCGAACTGCATCTCGAAACCGTCAGCGGTCTGCCGCTGGGGCAGGTTCATCACCCCGGCGTTGTTGACCAGCAGGTCCAGCCGTCCGGTGCCGTCCGCGAACCGGCCGGCGAACGCCGCGATCGAGTCGAGGCTGGCCAGGTCGAGCACACCCACCGCCAGGTCGGCGTCGGGCAGACGGTCGCGCATCCGTTCGACGGCGGCCTCTCCCCTGGCGGCGTCGCGCACGGCCAGCGTCACGGATGCGCCGTGCGCGGCGAGCTGTGCAGCGGTCACGAAGCCGAGACCGGAGTTGGCGCCTGTCACGATCGCGGTGACACCGGTGAGGTCGCCGATCTTGTCTTCCGTCCAGCCGTAGCCGAGCTTGGGTTCCATGGGTCAGGCCAATCCGAGGGTGTCGAGGGACGCGCGCAGTGTTGCGGCCGAGTGTTCGAACAAGGCCTGTTCCTTAGGCGAGAAGGGCACATCGATGACGCGGGCGATCCCGCTGGCGTCGATGACGCTCGGAACCGAGAGGGCCACCCCGCTCACGCCGCGGTAGTCGGTGAGCACAGAACTGACCGGCAGGATCGCGCCCTCGTCGCGCAGAACCGCCTCGACGATGCGGGCACCGGACAGGCCGATGGCGTAGTTGGTCGCTCCCTTGCCCTCGATCACCCGGTAGGCGGCGTTCTTCACGTCCTCGGCGATCGACTCGAACTCGGCCTCGGTGAACGGCACCGACCCTGACGACGAGCCGGAGCCGCCTGTGCTCCGGGTCAGCATCCAGTCGGCCAGGGAGATCGGGCCGATCCGGGCCTGCGACCAGAGCGGGAACTCGGAGTCACCGTGTTCGCCGACGATGAGGGCGTGCACATTGGAGATCGCCACGCCGACACGCTCGGAGAGCATCCAGCGCAGCCGGGACGAGTCGAGCACCGTGCCGGAGCCGAATACCCGGGCCGGCGGCAGGCCGCTGAACTGCTGGGCGGCCACAGCGAGCACGTCGACGGGGTTCGTGACGAGCACGAAGATGGCGTCCGGGGCCCGCTCGACGAGCTTGGGCATCAGGTCGCGGAGGATCTCCACATTCACGCCGGCCATCTCCAGCCGCGACTGGCCGGGGTGCTGGCGGGCGCCGGCAGTGATCACCACGACGTTGGCATCGCTGACCACATCGAGGTCGTCGCCGCCGGTGACCCGGGACGCGCCGGTGAATTGGGTGCCGTGCGCGAGGTCGAGCACCTCGGCGGCGACCTTGGTGGAGTTGATGTCGTACAGGGCCACCTCGCGGGCCGATTCGCGGATCAGGGCGGCGTAGGCCAGCGAGGTGCCCACGGCACCGGCACCGACGATGGCCAGTTTGGAGTTCTCAATCACACTCATGGTCCTAGTGTCCTCCATCCCCGAGCGGCCCCTGACACTGTGCGGAACGACACTGTGCGAAACAACTCTGTGCGCACGGACACTGCGCGGAATGACGCTGCGCGGAACGCCACTGTGCGGAACGACACTGCGCGCACGCACGCTGTGCGGACTGACACTGTGCGGCGGGACGGATGCGGGGCACTATGGCTGCATGCCCGACGAGGAACCGGCGTCGAGAGCGCCGACACCCGAGCCGCCGCGCTCCGGGGCCCCGAGTTCCGGGGTTCCCCCGGCGGTGCGCGCCCAGCTGCTCGCCACCGAGCACTGGAGCCTCTTGGCGTCCCGCAGCACGACGCAAGGCGAGGTACTCACCCGCATCAGCATATTTCTCACCCTGGTCTCAGCGGGGTTGGTGAGCCTGGCGCTGGCCGGGCAGGCCACCGACTTCGAGGCGGGCTTCCCCGGCTTCGCGCTCACGGTGCTGGGCATCATCCTGGTGGTGGGCATCCTCACCCAGGTGCGGGTGACCAATGTGAGCATGGAAGACCTTGCCTATGTGCTGGCGATGAACCGGTTGCGCGCGGCCTACGTGGACCTGGACCCGGGGGTGGCGCCCTATGTGATGACGTCCCCTTTCGACGACCGGCCCGGGTCGCAGACCACCTACTACTTTCTCGGCGCCCGACCACGGAGCCTCAGCCAGGTCCTCGGCAGCAGCATGGTGTTCATCTTCACAGTGAATGCCACCCTGCTCGGCTTGCTCCTGGCCGGCATCGCCCTGGGGCTGGGCTGGTCCCTCGGGTTCGTGCTGGCCGTCTCGGTCCTCGGCGGGCTGGGCTTCCTTGCCGGCTCGATCGCGGTGGGGGCTGGCCGGTACTACGACTTCTGGCGCCGCTACACGCCCCTGTTCCCGTCTCCCCCACACTGAGTGGGCGCGATACAGCGCAATAGCCGGGAGGGGTGCCGGGTCAGGCCTGGAGGAAGGCCAGCACCGCCAGCACCCGGCGGTGGTCGGAGCCCGTGTCGTCCAGCCCGAGCTTCTGGAAGATCGCGGTGACGTTCTTCTCCACCGCGCCGACCCCGATCACCAAGCGTTCAGCGATGCCGACATTGGTGCGGCCCTCCGCCATCAGCCCCAGCACGTCCCGTTCCCGGGGAGTGAGAGCGGCCAGCGGGTTGCTGCGCCGGGCGAGCAACTCCCGAACCACCTGCGGATCGAGCACCGTGCCGCCTGCGCTCACCCGGGAGACGGCATCCTGCAACTCGTCGAGAGAGGCCACCCGGTCCTTGAGCAGGTAGCCCAGTCCGCCCTCGCCCGAGGCGAGCAGCTCCTGCACATAGGTGCCCTCGACGTACTGGCTGAGCAGCAGGATGCCGATGCCCGGCTGCCGCCTGCGCAATTCGATCGCCGCCCGCACGCCCTCGTCGCGGAAGGTCGGGGGCATCCGCACATCGAGCACGGCCAGGTCGGGCCTCAGCCGGTCCACCTCGGCCAGCAGCGTGTCGGCATCACCGTACGCGGCGACGGTGTCGAAGCCGGCCTCGGCGAACAGGCGCACCAGCCCCTCGCGCAGCAGGACCGAGTCCTCGGCCAGCACCAGGCGCAGTCGTGGGGACGGGGCCTGGTGCGGGTGCTGGAGGGAGCTCATGCCCTCAGGATACGGGTCCCGGAGGCGTAAGACCTCGGGATGGACGGCGGTCCTGAGCGCCGTCACGGACTCACAATCGAACCGCGCAGGTCGCTGACCAAGGGGATGTGCGCGCCGACCGCGGTGGGACCGCCGGCGGGGCTCCGCACCGACAGCACCCCGCGCAGGCCGCGCAGGCGCTCGTCGAGACCCGCCAGGCCGTGGCCGCCCTGCAGCACCGCGCCGCCGTGACCGTTGTCGATCACCCAGAGGTCCAGCCAGGTCGAGTCGTCCTCCGGCACCCGGCGCAGCTCGAGGTGCAGCCGGGCGGTCGTGGCCCCGGCATGCTTGGCCACATTGGTGAGCAGCTCAGCGGCGATGAAGTACGCGTTGCGTTCGATCTCGGAGGGCAGCCGCAGGTCCCGGTCCACCAGGAGTTCCAGCTGCACGGGGACCGTGCTGCGGGCCGCGAGGGACTCCAGGGCGACGATCAGTCCGCGGTCCTGCAGGATCGGCGGCACGAGCCCGCGGGACAGCGCCCGCAACTCCTCGAGCGTGTCCCTGGCCTGATCCCTGGCCTCCACCAGCAGACGCCGGGCGGCCTCGGGGTCATCGTCGAGACGGCGTTCGGCGCTGGCGAGGTCCATCTGCAGGCGCACCAGGCGCTGCTGCGGGCCGTCGTGGATGTCGCGCTCGAGCCGGCGGAGCGACTGGTCCTCGGCCGAGACCGCGGCACCGCGCGAGGCACTGAGGTCGGCGACCTCGCGCTGAAGAGCCTCGGACGACCACGCGCCCAGCATCACGACGGCGATGCCCTGGTGCATCATGACCAACGCCCGGGTGACGAACGGGAGGGTGAGCAGGAAGGCGAGGCCCAGTGCGGCGTTCACGATGTTCTCGGCGGCCAGGTTCTGCGTGCTGCCCGGACCGTAGGCTCCGGTCCACAGGCCGTAGAGCCCCACGGAGTCGGTGTCGGCCGGCAACGACCAGCTCCAGAGCCAGTAGGTGAGCCCGCCCAGCGCGCCGGACACCCAGACAATGGTGAGCGACCAGGACACGACGCCGACGATGAAGTTCACGACCATGCCGTGCAGCAGGTAGAGCCAGTAGTGCCCCGACACCAGCGGGCCGAGGATGGCTCGTAGCGGCGTGGCCGGCTCGCCCCGCGGGGTCCACTGCGGGGCGGTGATGGCGGGGCGGCCCGCCCAGCGCAGCCGGGTGAGTTCGACGACCCCGAAGCCGCGCGCGGCGTACAGGGCGGCCACGACGATGAACAGGCCCACGAAGAGGGCAACCAGGCTCAGGCCGGTGGAGAAGAGGGTCACGAGGACCGAGAAGGCGACGACGACGACGGGCAGGGTCGGCAGCAGGAAGCCCAGCTCCCGCGGTGTTTTCGACCACAGGCCGAGGTACCCGCGTCCAGCGGTCGACAGAGTGTCAGCGTCTGCGGGCGCTCTGCCGGCGTTGTTGCCCGCCGGGTTGCCGGACGACATGCCGGACGGAGCGCTGGTCGACTGACCGGTCGGAGCGCCGGTCGGAGTGGTAGACGGATCGCTGGCGGGCTGCACGAAGCCCAGCGTGGCAGAGTTCAGGCTTTCTGTGTTGCGATCGGTCGTGCTGTCGGTGGTGCTGTCAGTGGTGCTGTCGGTGATGATGTCGGGGGTGTCACCGGGGCCGGAACCGGCTGGGCTGTCCGCGGAGTTGAGCGTGTCGTTCGTCATGGTTCCAGCGTGCCCGGCGGCGCAGACGTCGCCCATCCCCCCAGCCGCCGGATCGGGCTGGGGGTTATCCCCCGCAGGCACGACACACACGCACGTCACGGGGTCTCGACAGGCTCGACCAGCGCACCGGATTCGTCCGGGCGTGACCTACAGCGTGTTGTGGGTGAACCGGCCGCCGAGCAGGGTCGCAGCCACGGGCATCCGGCGGAGATCTGCGATCGAGGCGACGAACGGGTCGATCCCGCAGATCGCGAGGTCGGCCGGCTGCCCGACGGCGATGGCGTGCCGACCCCGGGCGGATGCCGCCAGCGCGGCCTGCCGTGAGATCGCCTGGTCGGGGTGCCACGCGGCGCGGTCGCCGCGGGTGCGTCCGACGGCGGCGGCGATGGCCAACCACGGATCGAGCGGCGCGACGGGCGCATCGGAGCCGAGCGCCAGGGTGACGCCAGCGGCCAGCAGGTCGGCGAGCCTGAAGGCGCGATCGGTGCGTCCGGCCCAGTACCGGTCGGCCACGTCGCGGTCGTCGAGGGCATGCTCCGGCTGCACGCTCGCGGTCACGCCCAACCGGGCGAACCGGGCCACATCGGCCTCGGTGAGGAGTTGGGCGTGTTCGATGCTGCCCGTGCAGCCGACGGCCTCGAAGGCGTCGAGCGCGAGGCTGTTGGCACTGTCGCCGATGGCGTGCACGGCAGGGCGGATGCCCGCGGCGTGGGCCCGGCGCATCTGCGTCCTGAGCTCATCGGCAGGCACCGTCAGCATGCCGCGGTCGTGCTCACCGGTGAGCCCCGGGTACGCGTCGAAGCAGTAGGCGGTGCGGGTGTTCAGGGAGCCGTCGGTGATCACCTTGTAGGGGCCAACCGTGAGGAGTCCCCCGGTACCCTCGATCACCTGGCCGCTGATGAGACCCTGCTCGATCGCGTCGTCGAGATGGTGGGTGTACAGGCCGAAGTCCACACGCAGCCGGTCGTGCCCCGCGGCCATCCGGCGCCGCCACACATCGAGGTTCCAGGTCATCTCCAGGTCGACGATGCCCACCACGCCGCGAGCGGCCGCGGCCCGGGCTGCTTCCTCCGCCCAGGCGTCGAGGTCGGCATCGGGCACGTTGTCGATGGCGCGCTCCACCGCGAAGGCGTCGTCCTCACGCAACAGACCGGTTTGGTGGCCGATGAAGCCGTATACGGCCAGAGCGGCCGAGTTCAGCCAGCAGCTGTGCAGGTCGCCGCTGACCAGGACCACCGGCACGGGGCCGGACGCCGCGTCGAGCAGGGAGCTGGTGGGCGTATCCGGCCAGAGGCCGTCCCGGAAGCCGAAGCCGACGAGCCGGTCCTGATCGCCCGCCGTCGGGAGGGTCGCCAGGGCCGCGAGCCGGTCGGCCACCAACCGGGCGGCGTCGGCGGCGCTGGTCGCCTCGGACACGTCCAGCCGCCTCGAGGTCTGCGCCCACTGGCTGAAGTGCACATGGTTGTCCCAGAGCCCGGGGATGATCCACCGTTCGGCGAGGTCGACGGTGCGGATCGCAGCGGCGGCGTCGGCGTCGGCGTCGGCGTGCGCGAGATAGCCGATCGAGGTGATGAGACCGTTGTCTATGCGCACGTCGACAAGGTCGTCACTGCCCGGCAGCCGGCCGTTGCGGAGGATCAGGCTCATTCGGCGGACCGGGTGTCGGATGCGCGCTGCTCCGGGGACCGCGGCTCCGGTGAACCCTGCTCCGGCAAACGCTGCTCGGCCGTCGCCCGGTCGCGGGCCCGGCGCATCCGGGCGGCCAGGGCCGGGCTGGCGAACGGGCCGTCGCCGTCGAGTTCGGTGATGATGCGCTCGAGCGTCTCGGCCGGCTTGTTCTGGCTCATCTTCTCCTTGGCCGTGAACCGGGTGACCCGCAGGCGGAACCCGACCGTGCCTGAGACGATGCGCGCGGCGTAGTCGGCGTTCTCGACGGTGCCGTTCATGCGGCGCGGCTCTGGCATGCGGTCTTCGAAGTGGTCGACCAGGGCGGCAAGCACACCGAGGTTCTCGGCGTCCGAGAGGACCTCCGGGGTGCCGTGCAGGTGCGCGCTGACGAAATTCCAGGTGGGAACGGCCGGCCGGGCGTCGTACCAGCCCGGGGAGATGTACCCGTGCGGGCCCTGCACGATCACGAGCAGCTCATGTGCGCCGAGTTCGTGCAGTTGCTCGTCCGGACGGCCTACGTGGCTGAGTAGCACGATCTCGTCGGCGGCCGCGGTCGGGTCGAGGATCACCGGATAGTGCGACGCCACGAGCTCGTCGCCGTCGGTGTGGCTGACCAGGGTGACCCACGGGTGCTCCTCGATCAGGTGCCGCACCTCGTCGACCTGGTCGAGGGCGAAGCTGGGATTGGTTCTCACGGGCTGGCTCCTGGGATGCGGTGTGGGGTCGGCGGCGGATGCGGCAGGTCAGGCCTGGCAGGAGGGACAGTAGTAGAGCTTGCGGGCGCCCATCTCCTCGAGGGTGATGTGGGTGCCGCAGACCCGGCAGGGCAGCCCCTCGCGCTTGTAGACCCAGTGCCGGTCGGCCCGGTTCTTCATCGCGAGCACATAGGCGTCACCGTCGAGGTCGTCCATGGTCATCATCTGCCCGGTGGCCACGCCGATGGCCAGCAGATGCGCCCAGTCCCGCCAGAGGGCGCGCAGGCTCTCCTCGCTGAGGGACTTGCCGGGCGCGTGCGGGTTGATCTTGGCCCGGAACAGCAGCTCGGCCCGGTAGACGTTCCCGATGCCGCTGACGACGGACTGGTCCATCAGGAGCAGGCCGATCCGGGTGGGCTTCTTGCGCACGGTGTCCACGAACCGCTGCTCGGCTTCGGGAGTGTCGTCCAGCTGGGGGTCGGGGCCGAGCCGGTTCATCACCGCATCCACCTGGGCCGGGTCGAGCACCTCGCACGCGGTGGGCCCGCGCAGGTCCGCCGACACCGTGTCGGTGAGCAGGCGCACCCGCACCTGCCCGACCGGTTCGGGCGGGAAGGTCTCGAGCTGGTCGATCTCACGTTCCTGCTCGGCCATGCGCACGCGTGTGCGCCGGGGCGCGCCGATGCTGTGCAGCGAGTTCTCGCCGGCGGAGTCCAGCACCGGGCCGGCGGTCTGGTCAGGGCCCGCCCCGGCGCCGAGATCGGTGCCGCGCTGGTTGGTCTGCCCCATCCGGCCGTTGCTCGAGGCGATGGTGGCGTCCATGATGATGTCGCCCGCGAAGTCCCAGGCACCGTACATGCCCAGGTGCACGCGCAGCCACAGGCCGTTGTCGAACTCCAGGAACATCTGTTTGCCCACCGCCCTGGCATCCGTCATGACATGGCCGTCCAGCTGCGCAGCCCCGGCGGCGAACCGGCCCTGCGGGCTCGATAGCGAGACCCGGCGGCCCACGAAGTTACGCGCGAACTGACGGGTGATGCGGTGGACCGAATGTCCCTCTGGCACGGCGACGCTCCTCGTTATGGATCGGTGGCTCTGCGTGTGTGCGGCGTGTCGCCTACCTGCTCGGCTGTCAGCGGTCGAGCACGGTGCCGGCGATGCTGCCGGTGAGCTCGTACTCGGCCAGCTGGTCGATCCGGCGCTGGTGGCGCTCCTCGCCGGGGAACGGCGTGGCCACGAAGGTGTCGATGAAGGCGATGACATCGTCGATGGGGTGCTGGCGGGCGCCGATCGCGATCAGGTTGGCGTTGTTGTGCTCGCGGGCCAGCACGGCCGTCGCCTGGTTCCAGACCAGGGCGGCGCGCGCGCCGCGCACCTTGTTCGCCGCGATCTGCTCGCCGTTGCCCGACCCGCCGAACACCACACCGAGGGCGTCGACGCCCGCGGCCTGGTCGGCCACCACGGCAGCTGCGGCGCTGATGCAGAACGCCGGGTAGTCGTCGAGTGGTTCGTAGCTCGTCGGTCCGTGGTCGACGACCTCGTGGCCGGCGTCGCCCAGGTGGCTGATCAGGTGCTTGCTGAAGTCGAGTCCGGCGTGGTCGGTGGCGATGTGGATGCGCATGCTGAGCAGTCTATTTTGTCGAGCCCGGGCGTCGCTCCGCCTTCTGCGCCGGCCCTACTCTGCAGCGACCGCGGCCGCGGGGGCGAAGATCGGCTCGCGGGTGCGGCTGCGCTTGATCTCGAAGAAACCGTCGTAGGCGGCCACGGCCACGACGCCGTCCCACAGAGCCAGGGCGGCGTCGCCCATCGGCGCCGGGGAGATGACCGGGCCGAAGAATGCCACGTCGTTCACGGCGATCACCGGGGTGCCCACATCCTGGCCCACCCGGTTGATGCCGTCGAAGTGGCTCGCGCGCATCTGCACGTCGAACTCGTCGCTCTCGGCGTACCGGGCGAAGTCGGCCGGCAGGCCCACCTCGGCGAGGGCCGCGGGGATCACGGAGTCGGCATCCGAATTCGCTTCGTGGTGGATGCGGGTGCCCAGGGCGTCGTACAGGGCCTTCACAGTTTCCTGGCCGTGCAGTTCCTCGGCGGCCTGCACCAAGCGGGTGTATTTGAGGGCCCGGGGGAAGAAGGCGCGGTACTCGTCGCTGACGTCATTGTTCTCGTTGAGCACGGCCAGGCTCATGACCTTCCAGCTCACCTCGAACCCGCGCAGACGAGCCACCTCGTCGACCCAGCGGGAGGTCATCCAGGCCCAGGGGCAGGAGGGGTCGAACCAGAAGGTCACAGAGTCGCTCATCAGCCCAGCCTAAGCGAGTCGAAGGTCCCGGAATTCCCCCGAACGGGGCATCCCGAAACCGGGCTAAAGCCCTGTCCAGACCCGCTATCGAAACCAAAATGCCTGATTCCGCGGCAAATTGCGCTAAAATTGAGTCTTATGCCCACTGAGGGGCGGCTCCGCATCCGGGGCACATGACCTCCATCTGAGGCATCTCACGACCTCCACTCGAGGCTCGTCATGTCTGCGCAAGAGTCATGTCATGACCTCCACAAGAGGCATCTCTACTGTCAGAAAGTGACTCATGTCTAACGCTATAAACGGCGCTGAACGCGCCGCGAAGAAGATTAAGAAGCCCCTGCTTCGACGACGGCTCAAAGTGTCCGACGTCAACGTCGTCGATCGCCCCATGTTGAAGAAGGCTCTCGGCGGAACCATCGTCGGGAACACCATGGAATGGTACGACGTCGGAGTCTTCGGCTACCTCATCACCACCATGGGCCCGGTCTTCCTCCCCGAGGCAGACCCGACCGTGCAGACCCTGTTCCTTCTCGGCACCTTCGCCGCCACCTTCATCGCCCGCCCGCTCGGCGGGGTCTTCTTCGGCTGGCTCGGCGACAAGATCGGCCGCCAGAAGGTGCTCGCCATGACCCTGATGATCATGGCTGCCTCGACCTTCGTGGTCGGCATCCTGCCGGGCTACGCGCAGATCGGCATCTGGGCCGCGGCCCTGCTGGTGCTGACCAAGCTCGTACAGGGCTTCTCCACCGGTGGCGAGTACGCCGGCGCCACGACCTTCGTCAGCGAGCACGCCCCGGACAAGAACCGTGGCTTCCTGGCCAGCTTCCTCGACATGGGCAGCTACCTGGGCTTCGCCATGGGTGCCGCGCTCGTGTCGATCCTGCAGGTCACCCTCGGCCAGGCCGCCATGGAGGAATGGGGCTGGCGCCTGCCGTTCCTCATCGCCGGTCCGCTGGGCCTGATCGCGATCTACTTCCGTATGAAGATCGAGGAGTCCCCCGCGTTCCAGGCCAGCCTGGACGCCCAGGAGGTCAACTCCAAGGACCCGAACTTCATCGAGGACGACAGCATCCCCAAGGGACCGCTCGCGATCTTCAAGAACTACTGGCGCGGCATCCTGCTCGCCATGATCCTGGTCGCCGCGGCGAACACCGTCGGCTACGCGCTCACCTCGTACATGCCCACCTACCTCACCAGCACCATGGGGTACGACGAACTGCACGGCACTCTGCTGACCATCCCGATCCTCGTGATCATGGCCTGCTGCATCCCGCTCACCGGCCGGCTCTCCGACAAGATCGGCCGACGCCCGGTGCTCTGGATCGGTTCGATCAGCGCCGTCGTGCTGTCGATCCCCGCGTTCATGCTCATCGGCGTCGGCACCATCTTCACCACACTGCTGGGCCTGGCCCTGATCGCGTTCCCGGTGACCTTCTACGTCGCCAATCTCGCCTCGGCGCTGCCGGCACTGTTCCCCACCGCCAGCCGCTACGGCGCCATGGGCATCGCGTACAACTTCGCCGTCGCCATCTTCGGTGGCACCACGCCGTTCATCATCGCGGCGCTCATCGCGGGCACCGGCAACGACATGATGCCGGCCTACTACCTGATGGCCACGTCGTTCATCGGTGCGATCAGCATCTTCTGGCTCAAGGAATCCGCCAACCGCCCCCTGCCCGGCTCCATGCCGAGCGTGGAATCGGTCGAGGAGGCTCGCGAACTCGTCGCCGGACAGGACGACAACCCGCTGCTCGACACCGACGAGATGCCGTTCGACGCCACGTATGAGCCGCCGACCTCGTCGATGGACCTGAGCGCGCTCAAGACCGCCGACCCCGACGCGGAACCGGCCAAGGTCTAACCTTCCGGCACCGAGCCGCACCATTGGTCGAGCCTGTCGAGACCCCCGCGCCGCAAGGCGTGTCGCGGGGTCTCGACGGGCTCGACCCACGTGTGTCCTGTTTCTGAAACCACCGGCGGATGCGCCGTCGTAGAATTCTCTGATGACCACCGAGCAACACCCGCAGAGCGCACCCGCTGAGACCGCCGCCCCAGCCGAGGCCGGATCCGCTCCTCAGACCGGACCAGGCCAGGCCGCCGCATCCGCCAGCCCGGCGATCGACCCGAAGGACCTCGAGGTCGCGCTGCGCGTGCTCGCGTCGCTGTCCACGATCGACCCGGAAGACCCCGACTTCGTCACCGTGCGCCAGGCCACCGCGAAGATGTTCAAATCGGTCAAGACCGTGCGCCGCCACGAGAAGCGCCAGCTGATCGCGGACGCCGACCGTGAGGTCATCGCCGCCACCGCAACGGGCGCTCCCACCCGCATCGACGACGAGACCATCGGCGCCCAGCTGCGCCTGGGTACCGACCGCCCCAGCGCCGGCGAGCTTCTCGTGCCGCGGGCCTGCTACATCTGCAAGCAGAAGTACACCCTCGTCGACGCGTTCTACCACCAGCTCTGCCCGAGCTGCGCCCTGATGAGCCACAGCAAGCGTGACGCGCGCACCGACCTCACCGGCAAGCGGGCGCTCCTCACCGGCGGCCGCGCCAAGATCGGCATGTACATCGCGCTGCGGCTGCTGCGCGACGGCGCACACACGACCATCACCACCCGCTTCCCGCGTGACGCCGTGCGCCGGTTCAGCGCGATGCCGGATTCCACGGACTGGCTGCACCGCCTGCGTGTGGTGGGCATCGACCTCCGTGACCCGGCCCAGGTGATCGGCCTGGCCGACTCCGTGGCCGCAGCCGGTCCCCTGGACATCCTGATCAACAACGCCGCCCAGACCGTGCGCCGCTCCCCCGGCTCGTACTCCCCGCTGGTCGAGGCCGAGTCGTCGCCGTTGCCCGACGGCGTCCTGCCCGAGATCGTCTCGTTCGGGCACACCAACGACGCCCACCCCACCGCGTTGGCGGCTTCCGTGGCCAGCCACCCGATCCTGGCCGCCGCCGCGACCGGCGCCGCGCTCACCGCCGATGACCTCACCGCGCTGGCACTCGCGCCCGGCTCCTCTTCGCTGGCGCGCCTGGCCGCCGGCACCGCGATCGACGCCGGCGGACTGGTGCCCGACCTGCACGAGGAGAACAGCTGGACGGCCAACGTCGAAGACGTGGACCCGCTCGAGATGCTCGAGGTGCAGCTGTGCAACACGACCGCCCCGTTCCTGCTGGTGAGCCGTCTGCGCGCCTCGATGGCGGCATCCGCTGCCCGCCGCACCTACATCGTCAACGTGTCGGCCATGGAGGGCGTCTTCGGGCGCGGCTACAAGGGCCCCGGCCACCCGCACACCAACATGGCCAAGGCCGCGTTGAACATGCTCACCCGCACGAGCGCCAAGGAGATGCTCTCCGACGGCATCCTGATGACAAGCGTCGATACCGGGTGGATCACCGACGAGCGTCCGCACCCCACCAAGATCCGCTTGGCCGAGGAGGGCTTCCACGCCCCGCTCGACCTGGTCGACGGCGCCGCCCGTGTCTACGACCCCATCGTGCGCGGCGAGGCCGGCGAAGACATCCACGGTGTCTTCCTCAAGGACTACAAGCCCGGCACCTGGTAGCCCTCTCCTTCCTTCGCGGATGCACGGCACTCCCGGGCGCCTGACGCGCTGTGTCGGAGGGCGCCGCTAGTGTCTGGAGGGTGCAGACATCAATCGGGCCCACCATGATCGCCGAGATCCCCTCGCTCTGTGTCTTCGACCTGGAGACGACCGGCGTCAACACCGACGAGGACCGCATCGTCACGTGCTTCATCGGCCGTGTCATGCGCGACGGAACCGTCAACGGCTCGTACAGCTGGCTGCTCAACCCCGGCATCCCGATCCCCGATTCAGCCTCCGCCATTCACGGCATCACCGACGAGGTCGCCCAGCGCGACGGGGTCGACCCGGCAACGGCCATCGCCGAGATGCTCACGGTGCTGCGTCGCAGCATCGCCGGGGGCCGCCCGATCGTGGCGTACAACGCCAGCTTCGACCTGTCCATGCTGAACGCCGAGGCCCGTCGCTACGGCCTCGAACCGATCGAGGACTTCGGCCCGGTCATCGACCCCTACGTCATCGACAAGGCCATCGACCGGTACCGCAAGGGCAAGCGCACCCTCGTGGTGACCGCCGAGTTTTATGGGGTGCTGCTCGAGGGCGCGCACGACGCCGAAGCGGATGCCGTGGCCACAGGCCGTGTCGCCTGGGCGCTGTTGGCCAAGACCGACGAGACCGACCTGCATGCCCTGCACACCCGCCAGGTCGGCTGGGCGCTCGAGCAGGCAGAGAGCTTCCAGTCGTACCTCCGCAAGTCCAAGGGTGACGACCTCATCATCATCGACGGTGCCTGGCCGATCCGCGCCGGCGCCGACCGGGCTCCGGTTCCCGCCATCTGACGTCACGGCCGATCGTCACGGTAGACCGCCGGGTCGCGACGCTGCGTCAGGTCGGCCGATCGGATCATGGCTAGGCTTATTCTCTACGCGACAGCGCCAGAAGCGCCGCGAAACGAAGATGGAGAATACCGTTGCCCGGAGAAAACCTCACCAGGACCGAAGCCCAGGAGCGCAAGGCGCTCGTCAGCGTGACCAGCTACGACGTCACCCTTGACCTGACGACGGGTCCGACGACCTTCGCCAGCACCACCACCGTCGCCTTCAGCGCCGTGGCCGGCAGCTCGACCTTCATCGACGCGATCACCGAAAGCGTGCACAGCGTCACCCTCAACGGTGCCGAGCTCGACCCGGCCGTCGTCAGCGACGGCATCCGGATTCAGCTCGACGGACTTGCGGCCGAGAACGTGCTCACCGTCGTCGCGGATGCCGCGTACACGAACACCGGCGAGGGCCTGCACCGCTTCGTCGACCCCGTCGACAACGAGGTGTACCTCTACAGCCAGTTCGAGGTGCCCGACTCCCGCCGGGTGTTCGCCGTGTTCGAACAGCCCGATCTCAAGGCCACGTTCACCTTCACGGTCACCGCCCCCGGCGCCTGGGAAGTCATCTCCAACTCGGCCACCCCCGAGCCCACGGATGCCGGCAACGGCAACAAGACCTGGGCGTTCGAGCCCACCCACACCATCTCCAGCTACATCACCGCGCTCGTCGCCGGCCCCTACGCCGTCGTGCGCAGCGAGCTCACCTCCAGCGACGGCCGGGTCATCCCGCTGGGCCTGTTCAGCCGCAAGAGCCTCTTCGAGTACCTGGATGCCGACTACATCTTCGAGAAGACCCGCCAGGGCTTCGCGTACTACGAGGAGAAGTTCGACTTCCCGTACCCGTTCGACAAGTACGACCAGATGTTCGTGCCGGAGTTCAACGCCGGCGCCATGGAGAACGCCGGCGCGGTCACCTTCACCGAGACCTACGTCTTCCGCTCCAAGGTCACCGACGCCATCAAGGAACGCCGCGTCGTCACGATCCTGCACGAGCTGGCCCACATGTGGTTCGGCGACCTGGTCACCATGAAGTGGTGGAACGACCTGTGGCTGAACGAGTCGTTCGCCGAGTGGGCGTCGACGATCGCCACCGCCGAGGCCACCGAGTGGACCGAGGCGTGGACCACGTTCGCCGCCATGGAGAAGAGCTGGGCGTACCGCCAGGACCAGCTGCCCTCGACGCACCCCGTCGTGGCCACGATCACCGACCTCGAAGACGTGCAGGTCAACTTCGACGGCATCACCTACGCCAAGGGCGGATCGGTGCTCAAGCAGCTCGTCGCCTGGGTGGGCATCGACGCGTTCTTCACCGGCGTGGCCTCGTACTTCAAGAAGCACGCCTGGGGCAACACCGAGCTGCGCGACCTGCTCGTGGAACTCGAGGCCGCCAGCGGGCGGGACCTGACCGACTGGGCCGCCCTGTGGCTCGAGACCGCCGGCGTCAACACGCTGCGCCCGCAGATGGAGGTCGACGAGGCCGGCGTGATCACCGCGTTCGCCGTGCTGCAGACCGCCACCGAGGACTACCCCACCATCCGCCCGCACCGCCTGGCGATCGGCTTCTACGACCTCGTGGACGGCGCGCTTGTCCGCACCCACCGCGTCGAGCTCGACGTCGACGGCGTGCAGACGGATGTCCCGGAGCTCGTCGGCCGCAGCCGCGCCGACCTCATCCTGCTCAACGACGACGACCTCGCCTACGCCAAGGTCCGGCTCGACCCGGCCTCGCACGCCGTGGCCCTCGAACACCTCGCCGCGATCGAAAGCCCCCTGGCCCGCTCGCTGGTCTGGGGTTCGGTCTGGGACGCGACCCGCGACGCTGAGACCTCTCCGCGCGACTTCGTGCGTCTGGTGCTCGGCAACATCGCCACCGAAACCGAGTCGACGACGCTGCGCACCGTGCTCGGTCAGGTGTCGCTCGCCGCGCAGTACTACGTGGCCCCCGAGCACCGGGACGCCACCGTCACCGCCGTCGGCGACACGCTCTGGACCCTGGCCCAGGGCGCGGAGGCCGGCAGCGACGCGCAGTTCCAGTTCGTCAAGTTCTTCGCCTCCGTCGCCGAGACGCCGGCCCAGCTGGCCGCGATCGCGGGCCTTCGCACGGGTTCCTTCGCCCTGCCCGGCCTCACCATCGACACCGACCTGAGCTGGGAGCTGCTCGCTGCCCTGGTGGCCGGCGGAGAAGCCGGGGAGACGGAGATCGCCGCCGCCCTGGCCGCGGACAACACCGCCACCGGCGCCCAGTCGGCCGCGAATGCCCGTGCCGCGATCCCCACGCTCGACGCGAAGCAGGCCGCCTGGTCCTCGCTCATCGACGTCGACACCGCCCCGAACACCATCGTGCGGGTCACCGCCGCCGGGTTCCTGCGCGCTCACGACACGAGCCTGCTCGAGCCGTTCGTCGCCCAGTACTTCGACGTTCTGCAGACGGTCTGGGCCGAGCGGAGCTACTCCATCGCGGAGAAGCTCATCACGGGCCTGTACCCGTCGCCGCTGTCGAACCAGGCACTGGTGGATGCGACCCGCGCCTGGCTCGACGCCAACCCGGAGCCGGCCGCCCTGCGCCGTCTCGTGGTGGAGAATCTCGCCGGCGTGGAGCGCTCCCTGCGCGTTCAGGCGCGCGACAAGGAGTAATACTCCCGACGCCGGTCGTTGATCGAGCTTGTCGAGATCCTGCACCGGGTCTCGACAAGCTCGACCGGTGTGCCCTGACCAGCGTGCCCTGGCCTTCAGGAACGCCGGAGTCGCCGCTCGATAGACTTGGCTGGCTATGACATGGGACTCATTCTGGACGACTGCCAACACGATCCTCGAAGAATGGAAGATCATCAGGATTGCTTTCATCGTCCTGTTCGCCTTCCTCGCACGCTGGGTGATGCTCGTCGCCATCCGCCGGGTGGTGACGCAGATAGTTTCCGGAGTCAAGAGGACTCAGAACGTCGAAGACACTCAGTCCCTCAACGTCTCTCCCGTCGCTGCGGTGCGCACGGTGCAGCGCACTCGTACCCTCGGTTCCGTCCTCACCAACATCGTCAACGTGCTGGTCGCGGTCATCGCGATTCTGCTCATCGTCACGGTGATTGATGAGAATATCCTCACGTCCTTTGCTCTTCTCACAGCTGCCCTCGGTGCCGGCCTCGGTTTTGGCGCCCAGAACATTGTCAAAGACGTTCTCAACGGCCTCTTCATGGTGATGGAGGACCAGCTCGGGGTGGGCGACGTCGTCGATCTCGGCCCCGCGACCGGCGTGGTCGAGGCCGTGGGAATTCGCATCACCCAGGTGCGTGACGTCAACGGCACCCTCTGGTTCGTCCGTAACGGCGAGATCCTTCGGGTCGGCAATATGTCACACGGTTGGGCCCGTGTGATCATCGACCTCGCCGTGCCCTACAACACCGACGTCGACGCCGTGCAGGCCGAGATGCTCCGCGTGGCCGTGGAGATGGCCACGAGCTCGAAGTGGCGCTCCCGCGTGATCGAGAAGCCCGAAGTGTGGGGACTCGAGTCCATCTCGGATGAGGCAATTGTCATCCGCATCGTGATCAAGACCCGCACGACAGCCAAGGACGATGTGGCCCGGGAGCTGCGGCTGCGACTCAAGAAGGCGCTCGACGCCATGGGCGTGCAGCTGCCGTCGCTCTCCAGCATCGTGCTCACGGGCTTCGAGGGTGCCGCGAGCGTGCAGGGCGCGCGCCCTCCGCGCACCACCCCGCTGCCGGTGATCGCACCACCGGCGAAGAAGACTCGCAAGACCCGGGCGCAGAAGGCCGCCGAGGCCCTCGGGGCAGCGAACGCGACCGTTGCGGCCCCGGCCGCGGAACGCCCGGCCGCTCCGCGCGCCACAAAGGCACCCGCAGCGCCGCCTGCCCCGCCCTCGGCCGCCGGCGACACGAGCACGCAGTCCCCGGCTGTGCCGGGCGCGACCGTCCGTCCCACCCGCATCCCGTCCATCGCCCGCAATCAGGCACCGCGGGCACCCCGCACCGTGCACCTGCCGATTCAGGACGGCTCCCCCGCGTTCTCGGACGCCCCCACCGACCCGACCGCCGAACTGCCCACCGCACCGGATCCCGCCGCGACCACGAAGCCGGCCGCCAAGCAGGCCAAACCCCGCACCCGGCCGATCGACAAGCCCGACCAGGCGCGCCCCGACCAGCCCACAACACGCGATGGAGACCCCGATGACTGACCCGCGACCCACCGAACCGGCCGGCGCCGCCGCCGCCGCCGACCAGGGGCCGGTGCTGATCCCGGCCACCGGGCCCTCCGGCGTTCACCTGCGCGCAGGTGAGAACGGTGCATCGCTCGGCCCGTCGTTCTACCGGGAGGTCGGCGGGCGGCCGTTCTTCGAGAAGCTCGTCACCGAGTTCTACCGCGGTGTGGCCGGCGACCCGGTGCTCAAGCCCATGTATCCGGAGGAGGACCTCGGACCGGCCGCCGAACGGCTCACCGGTTTCCTGGAGCAGTATTGGGGCGGCCCCGGAACGTACAGCGAACAGCGCGGCCACCCCAGGCTTCGGCAGCGACACCAGCCGTTCAAGGTCAATCCGGATGCCAGGGACCGCTGGTTGCTGCATATGAAAACCGCCGTCGACTCCTGCGACCTGCCGCCGCTGCAGCGCGCGACGCTCTGGGACTACCTGGAGCGCGCGGCGCACGCTATGGTCAACACCTTCGACGACTAAGGTACGAGCCACACCCCTACCGCGGCTCACCCGCGGCCCCTCACTGACAACGGAGTCACAATGAGCCCCTCTCGCCCCGGCCTGCCCGCGCAGAATCCCACTTCCGCCGACGTCATCGTCGTGGGGGCCGGCCTTGCGGGCCTGGTCGCCACCGCCGAACTCGTGGATGCCGGCAAGCGGGTACTGCTCGTCGACCAGGAACCCGCCGCCTCCCTCGGCGGCCAGGCCTGGTGGTCGTTCGGCGGCCTGTTCCTGGTGGATTCGCCCGAGCAGCGCCGAATGGGGGTGAAAGACTCCCTCGAGCTCGCCCGGCAGGACTGGTTCGCCAGCGCCGGGTTCGACCGCACCGAGGACTACTGGCCCACCCGCTGGGCCGAGGCCTACCTCAACTTCGCGGCCGGCGAGAAGCGGGCCTGGCTGCGCGAACGCGGCGTCTCGTTCTTCCCCGTCGTCGGCTGGGCCGAGCGCGGCGGCTACACGGCCCTGCAACACGGCAACTCCGTGCCCCGGTTCCACATCGTCTGGGGCACCGGTCCGGCGATCCTCGAGCCGTTCATCGCCCGGGTGCGTGACGGTGTGCGCGCAGGCCTGGTCACCGCCCTGCACCGGCACCAGGTCGACGAACTCCTGGTCGACGGCGCTGACGCAGGCGGCACCGGAATCGTCGTCGGCGTGCGCGGCAGCCTTCTCGCCCCCAGCACCGCGGCGCGCGGAGAAGCCAGCAACCGCGACGTGATCGGCGAATTCGAGCTGCGGGCGTCGGCGGTCATCGTCACGAGCGGCGGCATCGGCGGCAACCACGACCTGGTGCGAGCCCAGTGGCCGGCCCGGCTCGGCACTGCCCCCACCGACCTGCTCTCCGGGGTACCGGCCCACGTCGACGGGCGGATGCTCGCGATCAGCGAGACCGCCGGCGCCCGGCTCATCAACGGCGACCGCATGTGGCACTACACGGAGGGCATCGTCAACTGGGACCCCGTCTGGGCGCGGCACGGCATCCGCATCCTGCCCGGCCCGTCATCGCTGTGGCTCGACGCGACGGGAAAACGCCTGCCCGCTCCCCTGTTCCCCGGTTTTGACACCCTCGGCACCCTTGAACACCTCATGACGACCGGGCACCAGCACAGCTGGTTCATCCTCACCCAGAAGATCATCGAGAAGGAATTCGCGCTCTCCGGCAGCGAGCAGAATCCGGACCTCACCGGCAAGGACCTCCGGCTGCTCGCCAAACGGGTCGCACCAGGCGCACCCGGGCCCGTCGAGGCGTTCAAGAGCAAGGGTGAGGACTTCGTCGTGGCCGACACCCTGCACGAGCTGATCGCCGGCATGCAGAAGCGCTCCCCCGAGGTGCGCATCGACGCGGCCCGGGTGGAACGCGAAGTGCTGGCCCGCGACCGGGCCCTCGACAACGACTTCGGCAAGGACGCCCAGATCAATGCGATCCGGCAGGCGCGGCACTACCGCGGCGACCGCCTCATCCGGGTGGCGAGCCCGCACAAGCTGCTCGATCGTTCGAACGGCCCGCTGATCGCCGTGAAACTGCACCTGCTCACCCGCAAGAGCCTCGGCGGCATCGAGACAGACCTCTCGGCCCGGGCGCTGTCGGCGGACGGACACCCCGTGCCCGGCCTCTATGCCGCGGGTGAGGCTTCCGGTTTCGGCGGCGGCGGTGTGCACGGCTACCGTTCTCTCGAGGGAACTTTCCTCGGTGGCTGCCTCTTCTCCGGCCGCACGGCCGGCCGCGCGGTCGCCGCAGCCCTCTGAGCCCCGCTACTCCTCCCGCGGGCTGTGAGCCTTGCCCATCAAGTCGCCGATTTCCGAGGATTAAGTCACAGTGCGCGGGATGGGCGGGGTGTTACGCGCGCAGGCTCCAGGGCTTGCGGCGCACCAGGATGTGGCCGCGGCTCGTGCTGAGGCGGGTCCAGGGGCCCGTCCCGAACAGCTGCACCGGTTCATCCGCCGACAGGAACCCGAGGCTCACCGCGGCGAAGCCGGCGCCGGTGGGAACAAAATCGAGGGCCTCGATGGGGCGACCCCATACCTCGGAGCGCACCCGCTGCACGAGCTGCTCGCCGGTACCCGTGGGGATCGCGGCGGCGACTTCGGCGATGCCTTCCCGCGCCGCGTCCTCCAGAACACTCGCGGATGCGCTGCCCTGGGACTTCCAGCCCCCGCGGGGCGGCGTGATACCGGCCCAGGTCACCGACGACACCTGCAGCGGCACGGTCACGGTGACCGGCGCAGCCACATCGGTGACGGCGGCCTCGAGGCGCACCAGGCGGTCGAGGAGCGAGCGCACCGGTACGACGACATCGAGCTCGACCGGCTCGGTCAGTGCGAAGGTGCGCAGGCCCAACACCGTGGGGCTCGTGTCGAGCAGGCCACGCGGGTACAGGATCGCGGTGTACACGGCCAGGACCCCGGCGGCGGACACCAGGCGCACCGAGCCGTCCTCCACCCTGCTGGCGCGCGAAAGGTAGACCTGGAGGTCGCCGAGGGACAGGGAATCTGAGAGGGAAAATGACTGGCTCATCTGCTGTCTAAACTACCAAGGTACGTCGGTGTCTCCGGACCCGGCCGTGAACGAGGAGGCAGTATGCACGCACCACTGGAGGGCCTTCTGGCCGCTCTCGACCTGACCGACACCGGCGCCCGCACCAGCGAGGACATCTTCACCGGCCCGTCCCAGTGGATGCCCCAGGGCCGCGTCTTCGGCGGCCAGGTGCTCGCGCAGTCCCTCGTGGCCGCCATGCGCACCGTGCCCGACGAGCGTCACGTGCACTCCATGCACGGCTACTTCCTGCGCCCGGGCGACGTCAACCACCCCATCACGTTCTCGGTCGACCGCATCCACGACGGCCGGTCATTCTCCACCCGCCGCACTCAGGCGTACCAGAACGGCGTGCCGATCCTGTCGATGATCGCGTCGTTCCAAGACCTCGACGAGGGCCTCGAACACCACCTCGAGATGCCGTCTGACCTTCCGGATCCGGAGTCGCTGCCGACAACCGCCGACACCCTCGGCCACATCGACCACGACTTCGCGCGCGCCTGGGCCAACGACCGCCCCTTCGATATGCGGCACATCCCGTCGTCGATCTACCTGAGTGTCGACGGCGAGCACACCAGCAAACAGATGATCTGGATGAAGACCTTCGAGCCGATCCCCGACGATCCCGACCTGCACCGTGCCGCTCTGGCCTACGTGAGCGACTACTCCATCATGGAACCCGTGATGCGCCGGCATGGCCTGCCCTGGGCGACGCCCGGACTCAAGGTCGCCAGCCTCGACCACGCGATGTGGTGGCACAGGTTCGGCCGGGTCGACGAGTGGATGCTGTACGTGCAGGACTCCCCCTCGGCCCAGGGCGGCCGCGGCCTGTCCACCGGCAGCATCTACAGCCGTGAGGGTCTGTTGCTCGCGACCGTCGCCCAGGAGGGCATGGTGCGGGTCCCCAAGCCCCGCGACTAACCTCGTCTTCGTATCCGTCTGACCCGAGGAGAATCATGAGCCCGGCCATCAACCTCACCCGCCGCACCCTTCTCGTTGCGGGAGGAGCGGGAACAGCCCTCGCCCTCGCGGCCTGCGCCCCGGACGCGACGAGACCGAGCACGGGGACGCCGGATGCCGGCACCGCCACACCCACCGAGGTCGCCACGCTCACGGACATCCCGGTCGGCGGCGCACAAGCCGTGATGCTGAACGGGTCGCAGATCATCGTCTCCCAGCCCACCGAGGGCACCGTCGTGGCGTTCAGCGCCATCTGTACCCACAAGGGTTGCCCCGTACAGCCCGAGCAGGAGGGCCTCGCGTGCCCCTGTCACGGCTCCCTCTTCGACACGGCCACCGGAGCGGTGCTCAAAGGCCCAGCCACCGACCCGCTCCCCGAGGTCAAAGTCACCCTCGACGGCGACAAAGTCATGGCCGGCTAGCCGGGGAAAGCTATTTGCGGGTGAAGTCGACCGGGGACTCGAGGTAGGGGGTCCAGGCGGCCCGCTCCACCGCGTTGATCTTGCGGGGACGTTCCGTGGCCGCATCCACCAGCACGATCGTCGTGGTGGCGCGGGCGTAGAGCCGCTGGGGTTCCTGCCCGACCGGGCCGCGCACCTCGTAACAGACGTCGAGGCTCGCGCCGCCGAGCTTGCCGATCCACAACTGAACGTCGATCGGGGCACGCAGGTATGGGATCGGGGCCAGGTACTCGATTTCCAAGCGGGCGATCAGCGTGAGCGTCGCCGCACCGGGGCGGCCGTCGAGCACCGCGGTGCTCTGGCCGGTGCCGGCGGGTACGGATGCGCGTAGCGCATCGGCCGGGTCGGTCCCCGGCTCGTCGTTCGACCAGAACGCCTCGATGCGCGCCTCCTCGAGGAGGCGCAGCATCTCGGCGTTGTTGACGTGGGCGTACGCGTCGAGGTCCGACCAGCGCAGTCGGATGGGAACGTGCAGCCGCATGGGTCTCCTAGTCGCGCGTCAGCTTGCGGTACGCGGACCGGTGCGGCTTGGCCGCGTCCGGGCCGAGCCGCTCGATCTTGTTCTGCTCGTACGACTCGAAGTTGCCCTCGAACCAGTACCAGTTACCCGGGTCCTCCGCGGTGCCCTCATACGAGAGGATGTGCGTGGCGATGCGGTCGAGGAACCACCGGTCGTGAGTGATCACCACGGCACAACCGGGGAACTCCAGGAGCGCGTTCTCGAGTGAGCCGAGCGTTTCGACGTCCAGGTCGTTAGTCGGTTCGTCGAGCAGCAACAGGTTGCCGCCCTGCTTGAGCGTGAGCGCCAGGTTCAGGCGGTTGCGCTCACCACCGGAGAGCACACCGGCCTTCTTCTGCTGGTCGGGGCCCTTGAATCCGAAGGTCGACACGTAGGCGCGGGACGGCACCTCGGTCTTGCCGACCTGGATGTAGTCCTGGCCGTCGGAGACGACCTCCCAGAGCGACTTGTTCGGGTCGATGCCGCCGCGGGACTGGTCGACGTAGGAGATATCGACGGTCTCGCCGATCTTCAGGTCACCGGCGTCCAGCGGCTCGAGGCCGACAATGGTCTTGAACAGGGTGGTCTTACCCACACCGTTCGGGCCGATCACGCCGACGATGCCGTTGCGCGGCAGGGTGAAGGAGAGGTCTTCGACCAGCACGCGGTCGCCGAAACCCTTCTTCAGCTTCTTGGCATCGATGACCTGGGCGCCCAGGCGCGGGCCGACCGGGATCTGGATGTCTTCGAAGTCGAGCTTGCGTCCGCGCTCGGCCTCATTGACCATCTCCTCGTAGCGAGCCAGACGGGCCTTCGACTTGGCCTGACGGCCCTTGGCGTTGGAACGCACCCAGTCGAGTTCCTCGGCGAGGCGCTTGGACAGCTTGGCGTCCTTCTTGCCCTGCACCTGCAGGCGCTCCTGCTTCTTCTCGAGGTAGGTCGAGTAGTTGCCCTCGTAGGGATACAGGTGGCCGCGGTCGATTTCGGCGATCCACTCGGCCACGTGGTCGAGGAAGTACCGGTCGTGCGTGACGGCGAGAACGGCGCCCGGGTACTTCGCGAGGTGCTGCTCGAGCCAGAGCACGCTTTCGGCGTCGAGGTGGTTAGTCGGTTCGTCCAGGAGCAGCAGGTCGGGCTTCTGCAGCAGCAGCTTGCAGAGCGCCACACGACGCTTCTCACCACCGGACAGGTCCACGACCGAGTAGTCGCCCGGCGGGGTGCGGAGAGCATCCATCGCCTGTTCGAGCTGGGAGTCGAGGTCCCACGCGTCGGCAGCGTCGATCTCTTCCTGCAGCGTGCCCATCTCTTCGAGCAGGGTGTCGAAGTCGGCGTCGGGTTCGGCCAGCGCAGCGCTGATCTCGTTGAACCTGTCAACCTTGGCCTTGATCGGGCCAACGCCTTCCTGCACGTTCTCCAGCACGGTCTTGGTCTCGTCCAGCTGCGGTTCCTGCATCAGGATGCCCACGGAGTAGCCGGGCGAGAGCCGCGCCTCACCGTTGCTGGGAGTGTCGAGCCCGGCCATGATCTTCAGGATCGTGGACTTACCGGCACCGTTGGGGCCCACCACGCCGATCTTGGCTCCGGGGAAGAACGACATCGTGACGTCGTCGAGAATGAGCTTGTCTCCAATGGCTTTGCGCGCGCGCACCATCGAGTAAATGAATTCAGCCATAGTGTTTACCAGTCTATTTGGCGCGTGGCTCCGACGAGACACGTTCCGGTTGCGAGCGTCGGTGCCACGATGCTGTGGTAGCCGCCCGAGGATGGGCCGTTCTGGCCGACGATGCACTCGTCGGTGATCCGCACGGAGAATTGAATGGAGTCGACCGGCTCTCCCTTGGTGGTGGTGTCGCTGGTCACTTCCATGGCCGACTTGTCGAATCCGGCGGCCACGAGGGCGTCGATGTAGCTGCGCCCGACCGGGTTCGGTTCCGTCGCGAGCACAGCGGTGACGACCGAGTCGAAATAGCCGAGGTTGTCGGCGGCTGTTCCGTCGGCGACGAGGGCCGGAGCGACGTCTTCCGGTGTGACCGGGGCCGCGGACGCGTCCGGTGTCTCGACCGCCGTCTGGGCTGGAGTGTCGGCGGGACCGCCCGGTGTGGCCGAGCAGCCGACCAGGCTCACCCCGAGCAGGCTCAACCCGAGCAGGCTCAACCCGAGGACTCGTGCCGCCCGTCTCACGCTCTGTCGTCGGGTGTCGGTGTGTGCGTCGAGAATGCGGGCCACGCGGCGTCCTCCCCCAGGGCCGCGCTCTGCGACCGAGGCTACGAGTCTATGCGGGCCGTGTTTCCAGTTCGGTCGCCGGCCAGGCGGCACCCGGCTGGGCTGCAGCATACGGATCGCCGCTGGGCTGATCGGCACCGGGCTGATCGGTGCCGGGCTGATCGGTGCCGGGCTGATCGGTGCCGGGCTGATCGGCCGATGTGGTCGGCGCACTTCTCACCAGGCTGGTGGTGCCCCAGGTCAGATTGTGGCCGACGGCGTCGGCCTCCACCTCCACGGAGGTGCCAGAGCGGTCCTGGTTCTCCCAGTCCCGGATACGCAGACGCCCCGTCACCAGCACATGCTCGCCCTTTCGCACCGACTGTTCCACATTCTGCGCGAGCTGTCGGAAGCTCGACACCGTGTACCAATTGGTGTCGGCGTCGACCCAGGAGTTCTTCGAACGGTCGAACCGGCGCTGCCGGCACGCCAACCGGAACGAGGTGATGGCCAGACCGGAACTGGTGACGAGATGGCGCGGGGTGGTGGCCACGATTCCGGTCAGGGCGATGGTGTCGGTCACTTCTCTCTCCAGTTGGCACGAGGCGGTTGGCTGGCGGGCGCGGCCCCGGGTCAGTCCTCGTGCCGGGTTCGTGGCCCGGGACCGCGCTGCGTCCAATCTCTGCCAGGAGCCCACGCCCGTCGCCATCGCATCCGCGGGTGTGGTCAAGAGCACGCACTGTTCCGCTGTGGAGGAGGGGCGGTTCTAGAGTGACTTCATGACCTTCGCTGCTGCAGAGAACCGCTATTCCGAGATGCCGTACCGCCGAACCGGGAAGAGCGGCCTGAAGCTCCCCGCGCTTTCCCTGGGGCTCTGGCACAACTTCGGCCACGAACGCCCCATCGACACCCAGCGCGGCATCCTGCGCCGGGCCTTCGACCTGGGCGTGACTCACTTCGACCTGGCTAACAACTACGGCCCGCCTCCCGGCTCGGCCGAGACGAACTTCGGTCGCATCTTCGCCGAGGACTTCCGCCCGTACCGCGACGAGATGATCATCTCCAGCAAGGCCGGCTACGACATGTGGGCGGGGCCTTACGGCGACTTCGGCTCCCGCAAGTACTTGCTCTCCTCCCTCGACGCGAGCCTCGGCCGCCTCGGCCTGGACTACGTCGATATCTTCTACTCGCACCGGCCCGACCCCGAGACCCCCATCGAGGAGACCATGGGCGCCCTGGCCACGGCCGTGCAGTCCGGCAAGGCGCTCTACGCCGGCATCTCCAACTACAGCCCGGAGCAGACCGTCGCCGCCTACGCCGCCCTGGCCGAGCACAAGATCCCGCTGCTGATCCACCAGCCGCGCTACTCCATGTTCGACCGACACATCGAGGAGGGCCTGTTCCCAGTGCTCGACCAGCTGGGCATGGGCAGCATCGTCTTCTCCCCCCTCGCCCAGGGCCTGCTCACCGATCGTTACCTCGGCGGCACGGTTCCAGCCGATTCCAGGGTGGCCACCAGCCGGTTCCTCAACGAGAACTCGCTCAGCGAGACCTATCTTGAGCGCGCCCGCGCCCTGAACACCATCGCGGCGGACCGCGGCCAGACCCTCGCCCAGCTCGCCGTCACCTGGATCTTGCGCCAGCCGCAGGTCACCAGCGTGCTCGTGGGGGCCAGCAGCATCGGCCAGCTCGAGCAGACCGTCGCCGCCCTGGAGGCACCGGCGCTCGACGCCGCCGAGATCGCCAGCATCGAACCGTACGCCGTGCACGGCACCGGCATGAACTAGCCGGCATGAACTAGCACGAGGCGACGGCGGCCGCCGGCATCCGGGTGAATGTCGGTGGTCGCCTCTACCGTGAGGGCATCCGCAATTCAGACCCGCCGTCGCAGTGGAGATCCCGATGATCACGTTGTCAGCAGACACCCGCCCGAACAGTGCCCGTCCCACTCCCGCGCACCGTCACGGGCCCAGTCTCGTGTCCGTTCGCGACGGACTGTGGCGTGTGGTCGACAGATCGGGGGCCGTGCTCGGCCACATCGAACGGGAGGGACACGGCGACACCGAACGCTACCTGGCCCGCCGGCTGCTCGCATCGTCGCGGCGCATCGAGATGGGCGCGTTCTGGCGGATCGACGACGCGGCCGACTGCTTCCGGTGACTGCGCGCGTCGCCCTGGCTAGCCGGGCCGGCCCGGCCACCGGTACGCTGACACGATGCCGCCCGAGTCGACGCCAGAGCCTGCCGCCCCACCCCCGGCCGGCACTCCTGCCGCCCCACCTCCCGCCGCCAGACCTCCCGCCGAGTCCCTCGTCGGCTCCCCCGCCGGAACGGCGACGCCTGCCGGGAATGCTCGGCGCGGTCTGCTCGGAGACCTCCTGACCGGGGTGGGGTATCTGGGGCGCGGTTTCGGTCTGTGGATCACGTCGCCGCGGCTGATGCTGCTCGGCGCGCTGCCCGCGTTCCTCGTGGGCGCCGTCTATCTGGCCGGGATCGTGGTTCTGCTGGTCAACCTCGACATCGTCGTCATCTGGGCCACACCCTTCGCGGACCACTGGGCCGAACCTCTCATCCTCACCACCCGGGTGGCGGCGGCGTTGGTGTTCGTGATCGTGGCCGCCCTCGTGGCCGTATACACGTTCACGGCCGTGACGTTGGTGGTGGGCGACCCTTTCTACGAGCGCATCTGGACCGAGGTGGAGTCCCGGCTCGGCAATCCGCCGGCGGCCGTGCAACGCGGGTTCTGGCGCTCCCTGCGTCGCGCCGTCGGCGACGCCCTGCGGCTGCTCCTGCCGGCCATCGGGGTGGGCATGCTGCTGCTCGCCGGCGGCTTTGTGCCGCTCGTCGGCCCGGTCGTCGTGGCCGTGCTCGGCGCGGTGCTCGGCGGCTGGCTGCTGAGCGTCGAGCTCACCGGTCTCGCCTTCGACGCCCGCGGCTACACACTGCGGGATCGGCGGCGGGCCCTTCGCTCCCGGCGGCCCGTCGCCATCGGCTTCGGGGCTGCGGCCTACCTGCTCTTCCTCATCCCGTTCGTCGCCGTGGTGGCGATGCCCGCGGCAGTGGCGGGTGCCGCGATGCTCAGCCGGGACACGCTCGGCATCGCGCCGGCCCGGCAGTAGGCAAAAGGACCGCGAGTTCTGCCACGCCGCGGGTGCTCCCGGTCAGCACCGGTTCTGGCAGGTACGCTTCCGCACATGCAGTGGTGGAATGATTTCGTAACCTGGCTCTCAGCGACCAGGAACCAGCCCGTGATTTTCAGCGCCGTCGTGCTGATCGTCGCCATTATCGTGGCCAGCCTCCTGGCGGCCTGGATCGCGCGTGGCGCGATCAAGCGTCTGATCGCCCAGCACGACCGCGCGCTGAAGGCCTCGGCCATCGGCACGATCGTGGATGCCGCGACCGAGGCGTCCGTCTGGAACTCGCTGACGCCGCAGGAACAGGTGTTGAACGACCGCGCTGTGGGTCTGGCCGACATCCAGGTGCGGTTGCTTCCCATCAAGGGCGCCAACATCGCGGCCGACTGGGCCGCCCACCAGCTTGCCGAGCTCAAGCGCAGCTCGGCAACCTTCGGCTACCAGCTCGAGCCGGCCCTCGTGGAGTTCCGCGACCGCCTGATCGACTGGCAGAACAAGCCGTCTCGCGCCCGCAAGATCTTCCAGGGCGACCTGGACCGGTGGAAGACGCAGAACACGACCACGGAGAAGAATCTCCTGGCCGAGCAGGACGCCTGGGTGGCCCAGCAGCACCACGACCAGCACGCCGCCCCCGCGACCTCGTCCACCTCGGGCCCGCAGCCTCTCGGCTACGTTCCCGCGGCAGCCTCAGCGCCGGCCGCGTACCCGTCCACGGAGACCCAGCGTCTGCTGGACGATGTGCAGGCCCTCGAGGTACGTCCGGCTCCGCTGCCCAACCCGTAACCGGCACAACAGTCACACAGGCCGGCCCGCTCTCGAGCGGGCCGGCCTGTGTTCTGGTACGGGATCGTCCGCGCGGCTACTTCCACCAGTCGTCGAAGAGGGATGCCGGAACCTGGCGCTTGTGCTCGGTGCTGAGATACCGCCGCTCGATTGCTTCGGCCACGTCGGCGTCGACGTCCTTGCCCTCGAGGAAGTCGTCGATGTGCTCGTACTGCATGCCGAGGTTGGCCTCGTCGGTCTGGCCGGGGTTGTCGTCGAGCAGGTCGGCCGTTGGCGCCTTGAGGTACAGGTGTTCGGGCGCGCCGAGCTCCATCAGCAGTGCCCGGCCCTGGCGCTTGGTGAGGCCGGTCAGCGGGAGCAGGTCGGCGCCACCGTCACCGTACTTGGTGAAGAACCCGGTGACGGCCTCGGCGGCATGGTCGGTTCCCACCACGAGCAGCCCGCCGGCGCCGGCGATGGCGTATTGCGCGATCATCCGCGAACGGGCCTTGACGTTGCCCTTGTCGAAGTCGGGCATGGGCGCGCCGGTGCTGTCGGCGAATTCGGCCTCGAAGCCATCGACGGCGCGCTGGATGTTGAAGGTGAGGGACGACTCCGCGCCGATGAACTCCAGGGCGAGCTGGGCGTCGTCCTCGTCGCGCTGCACCGCATACGGCAGCCGCACGGGAACGAACCGCAGGGTGTGCCCCTCCACGGTGAGCTCCTCGACGGCGAGCTGGCAGAGTCGTCCGGCCAGAGACGAGTCCTGGCCGCCGCTGATCCCGAGGATCAGCCCCTTAGCGCCGCTGGCCAACAGGTAATCCTTGAGGAAGTCGACCCGTCGACGGATCTCGGCAGCCGGGTCGATAGTCGGGGTGACGTGCAGTTCCGCGATGATTCGCGCCTGGTGTTCTCGCATGTCACGAATCTATCAAGTCGGGCAGCGAGGGCAGTCCTATCCAGGCTGAGAGCATCGTGTGCACCCGGGCCGCGCTGCACATCCGTGCATTGTCCGTGCAAGAAAACAACCCCGCCGGACCAGCCGGCGGGGTTGTGCTGTGCCCCCGGCAGGATTCGAACCTGCGACAAAGAGATTAGAAGGCTCCTGCTCTATCCCCTGAGCTACGGGGGCGCATAGCGCTTCAACGATACCGCAGTCGCGCCCGCGACCTCGCCTTGCGCGAGCTATACGGTTCAGAGCGCTTTCGCGGTCGCGACCAGCACCTGCGCGAGCGTGGGCACTCCCGACGCGCGGAACACCTCGTCACCGGCAGCATTCCGCACGACGATCGTGGGGGTGTTGCGGATGCCGGCCGCCTCGGCTTCGGCGTTGTCCCTGGCCACATCCAACTCCCGCACGGTCGCGGCGGGGACGAGCCGTTCGACCTCGGTGAGAATCGCCCGGGTCTGCACGCAGGGCTCGCAGAACGCCGAGGAGAAGAAGATCAGCTCCATGTGCGGCTCCTAACCGTTGACCAGCGCGATGACGGCCACGACGGCCGACACGGCGGCGAGAAGCAGGGAGACGCCCACCAGCACGGCGTGCACGAGGAGGAAGCGCGTCGGCTTGCCCGACGCATCCCGTGCGCGGTCGTCTTGGCTGACCCGCTTGTAGAAACGCGGCCAGACCACCACGTTCCACACGGCATTGAGGAGCAGCAGGACGGCGAGTGTTGTAAGCATCGCAGGCAAGTCTACGAGCCCACCGGCCCGATGACCTGTCGGGGCCCACCGCTAGACTCGCCCCATGACAAACAGCAGTGACCGGTTGGTGTGGATCGACTGTGAAATGACCGGGCTCGACATCAATACCGACGAACTCGTGGAGATTGCGGTGGTCGTCACCGACTTCGACCTCAATATCCTCGACCCCGGGCTCGACATCGTGATCAAGCCGGATGCCTCCGCCCTGGAGAACATGGGCGACTTCGTGCGCAACATGCACACCTCGTCCGGGCTCATCGAGGAGATCCCGAACGGTGTGAGCGTGGCCGAGGCCGAGTACCAGGTGCTCGAATACGTGCTGCGTTTCGTGCCAGAGGACCAGCGGGCTCCCCTCGCGGGGAACTCGATCGGCACCGACCGTGCCTTCCTGGCGCGGTACATGCCGCGCCTGGACAAGCAGCTGCACTACCGCAATGTGGATGTCTCCTCCATCAAGGAACTCGCCCACCGCTGGTTCCCGCGCGCGTACTTCAACGCACCCGCCAAGGACGGCGGCCACCGGGCCCTCGCCGACATCCTCGAGTCGATTCGTGAGCTCGCGTACTACCGCCAGAGCGTCTTTGTGCCCGACCCCGGACCCACGAGTGCCGAAGCAAAATCGCACGCAGCGGCCGTTGTGAACATCTTCGCCCAAAACGTGTAATAGAATTCTTGAGTTGCCTTCGCTGACAGAGGGAAGCAGCACATGGTGGGTATAGCTCAGCTGGTAGAGCGCCTGGTTGTGGTCCAGGAGGTCGCGGGTTCAAGCCCCGTTACTCACCCCACGTCAGAAAAGTCCCGGTCTCGACAGAGGCCGGGACTTTCTGCTTTAACGCGTGTCATGCTGAGTGGATGCTCACGCTCAGCCACGACGACTTCGAACGTCTCGTCATCGACGAACTCGACCTGCTCCCCGACGACATGGTCGACGGCCTCGACAACGTCATTTTCGTGGTGGAGGACCGTCCTGAGGACGGAAGCCTGGACACCCTCGGCCTGTACGACGGCGTCGCCCTGACCGAACGCGGCCAGTACGGTTTCGGCGAGATGCCCGACCGCATCATCATCTTCCGCGAACCTCTCCTGGCGATCGTGGCCGATCTCGACGAGCTCCGGGACGAGGTGCACGTGACCCTGGTGCACGAGATCGCGCATTTCTACGGGATCGACGACGACAGGCTGCACGACCTGGGCTGGGCCTGACCCGAAACGGCTACCCTGAATCATGAGCAGATTTCGTCCCGGCCGTGTGATCGGTGTTTCGGTGGGAACGCTCGTGATCCTGATGATCGGAGTCTACGGACCCGCCACCCTGCTGGGCCCGCTGCCCACCGCCGCTGTGACGCTCACCGAGCCGGCCGCTCCGGTCGCGGCATCCACCCCGGTACTTCCGGTCGCCGGGACGAGCGGGATCCTGGCCCTCACCCCGGTCTCGGAAGCCGCCGCGGACGACGACGCCGACGAGTCAACCGCCCCCGACACCGCTGCGCTGGGCGCAGCCCCGATCGCGACCGGCGGCGGCGCTGAAGCCCTTCCGATGGCGTCCGCCGCCAAGATCATCACCGCGCTCGTGGTGCTCGACGCCAAGCCCCTCGCGGCGGGCGAGGCCGGCCCGGCCTACTCGCTCGTCACCGCGGACTACCAGGATTACCTCGACTACACGGCCGAGGATGCCCGGACCGTCATCGTGTTTCCCGGTGAGAGCTGGACCGAACGCGAAATGCTGCAGGCCATGATCCTCGGCTCCAGCAACAACCATGCCGACACCCTCGCCCGCTGGGCCTTCGGTTCCGTCGACGCGTATCTCGCCGCCGCGAACGAGTGGCTGGCCGCCAACGGGATGGACGACACCACAGTCGTCGATGCGAACGGCCTGGCCGACGGGAGCGCCGGCACGGGCGCCGATCTGGCCCGTATTGCAGCTCTCGCCGCGACCAACCCGGTCATCGCGGACATCATCGCCAAGCCTGCCTCGGCGCTGGTCGGCCAACGTGGGGTCAACAACACCACCGCCTACCTTCCCGACGAGGGCATCACCGGCATCTCACGCAGCTACACGGATGCCGGCGGCGTCTGCTTCCTCTTCACCGCGGCCGTGACCGTCGAGACGGAGACCTTCACCTTCGCGGGCGCGTTCCTCGGCGAACCCGATTACGACACTCTCACCGCCGATCTGACGGCCCTGATGACCTCGGCCCGCGCGGGGGTCACGCAGCTGCCGGTGCTGACGCAGGGGGACGTCTACGCCACCCTCACGACCGCGTGGGGCGATACGGCCGATGCCGTCGTCGGCACGCCAAAGACCCGCTTCGGCTGGCAGGCCGCCAGCCCGGGCGAGGTCGTCGTGGATCTGGACGCCGTGGCCACCGGACGTGCGGGGAACGCTGTCGGTCGGGTCACGGTCGACGCGTTCGGTGAGAGCGTGTCGTCGAACCTCAAGCTGGAGAGCAGCCTGACCGACCCCGGTCCGGGCTGGCGGCTGATGCACCCGGTTCCACTGATCACCGCGCTCATCGAAGCCCAGTAGCACGCCGCCGACACTGAGCGGCACCGACAACACGGCGCGGATACACCACGGCGGCACTACAGCAAGCGCCGGCCCGGGTATCCCGGGACCGGCGCTGACCTGCGGTGGTGTCAGAGAGCTGAGCCTCTGTCGGGCTCATCGTTCGACTCGACCGGGTCACTGTCGCTGGAGTCGAAGGCGTAGCGCACGTGCAGCTTGCCCTGCACCTCCCGGGCGTCGACCTCGTCGTACCAGAACAGCGATTCCATGCTGTCGACGGCGGCGACCATGCTGATGCGTTCGTCGTGCTTGCCGTGCAGGAGCACGCGGGTGTCCGTCTGGCCCTCCAGGGGACCGTCCACGAACTCGACGGTGTATTCGGTGTTCTCACTCTGGGGTGTTGTCATACCCCCAACCTACTGCGGAGACGCGTTTTCGGCTGGGTTCCACGGCGTGTCCGCTGCCGCCGCCCGAGGGCGCGAGCGCGGCGGCGTGGCCAGCAGCCGCACCGTGGCCTGCCGCTCGGGCGTCTCCCGGTCGCGGTAGCCCGCCCAATCGTGTTGCCACTGGTCCCAGTGCGCCTCGAACACCCCGCCGTCCCTCGCCAGGGCGCGCTGCTTGCGGATGCCGTCATCGGCATCCAGCCACACCCGCACGTCACTCACGGCCGCGTGGGCCCCGGCCAGGGTGCCGCATCCCTCGACGATCAGCGGTCGGTCGGCGGGCACGGAGTGCCACTCCGCCGGGGCCTCGGTTGTCCAGTCGAACCGGCGCCACCGGGCCGGAGCCCCGGCGTGCCGGGGAACGAGCACCTGAGTGCGGATGTGTTCGATCGCCGCCTCCAGCCCGGCCCAGCCCGGGTAGATGTCGTCGAGGCGCACCAGGGTGGGCGTGACCGGTCCCGGCCAGGCGGCCACGAGCGCATCGGCGAGGGTGCTCTTGCCCGCCCCGCTCGGACCGTCGATGAGCACCACCGCCTGCTCGCCCGCCCGGTGGCGACCGAGGGCCCGCACAGCATCACGCACCGGGGTCAGCAGGGCGCCGATACCCGTTGCATCGCCGGACGCGCCAGAGCCGGCCGGCACCGGCGACGCGGCTCCCAGGTCAGGCGAGGACAAATCGCCACGTTTCCGTCAGCACGGCCGCCGAGATCGCCGCGGCGGCGATGGCGAGGCCCAGGGCCACGACCACGACGTCACGGCGGCCGAAGACCGACTCCCGGGCCCAGCTGCGCGGTTCGTCACTGCCGAAGCCCCTGGCCTCCATGGCCGTGGCGAGTTTGCTGCCCCGGCGCACCGACAGCACCAGCAGGGCGAACGCCAAGCCGGCGAACCGGCGTGCCCGGCCGCGCAGTCCGCCGCCGTCGCCCACCCCTCTGGCCCGTCGGGCCAGGGCGAGCGAGTGCCAGTCGTCGATGAACATGCCCACGAGCCGCAGGCCGGCCAGGGCGCCGAGCACGAATCGGGCGGGCAGGCGTACTACCTGCGCCAGCCCGTCGGCGAGGTCGGTCGGGTCTGTCGTGGCGAGCAGCACGATGCCTGGGATGCCGATGGCCAGCACCCGCAGACCGATCGCGAGTCCGAGCGCCACCGACCCCTCGGTGATCGTGACGAGGCCGGCGCCCCAGAGCACTGCACCGGAATCCTGCCCGTAGAGCACCGTGGTGAGCATCCCGAAGGGAGCGGCGATCCAGACCGGGGCGGTGCGCAACCAGAATTGCCGGGCGTTCAGCCCGCACCAGGCCAGCAGCACGGCCTCCAGCAGCAGCGCCGTCGCCGCCGACACCCAGTCGATGGAGAGCATCAACGCACAGCTGATCAGGAGGGCCACGGCGAGTTTGGCGACCGGGTTCACCCGGGCGATGGCGCTGGGCCGGATCTCGGGGGTCATCATGCTCATGGCGCACCCGTCTCGGCCGCTGTCGTCGGCGTCGCAACGGATGCGGGCACGATCGTGCCGGTCGAGATCGCGCCGGCCGATGCGGGGCCGGCTGCGGGCGCCATCACGAAGCGGGCATCCGCGAGGGCGTCGACGAAGTGGTCGTCGTGGGTGACGGCGACCACGGCCGTGCCCATGTCAAGGAGTTCGGCAAGCAGCCGCACCAGTTCCGACCAGGTGCGGGAGTCCTGCCCGAAGGTGGGTTCGTCCAGGATCAGGAGCCGGGGCCGTGTGGCCAGCACTGTCGCCACCGACAGCCGGCGCTTTTCGCCGCCGGACAGGGTGAAGGGGTTGGCATCGGCGAGGTGCTCAAGGCGCAACCGGCCGAGGAGGCCGTCGACGCGGTCGGCCACGGCGGCGTCGCCGAGGCCGAGGGCGCGCGGGCCGATGGCGAGTTCGTCCCGCACGGATCCGGCCAGGAACTGGTGCTCAGGATCCTGGAACACCGTGCCGATGCGTTCGAGGAGGTCACGGGAGCGCCACGAGTGCGGGTCGGCACCCGGGAGGCTTCCGCGCAGGGGTCCACGGCCGGCTGCGCGCACTGGGCCGCCTGCGGCGACTGCCGTCAAGGCGGCCGTGGCGGTCAGCTGTCCCCCGGCCCGTGCCAGGAGCCCGGCCAGGGTCAACGCGAGCGTGGACTTTCCAGCACCGTTGGGCCCGGTGATCGCCGTCGCGGTGCCCGCCATCACGTCGAGGTCGATCCCTTCGGCCACCACCACGGGCTGCCGGCGGGCAAAGGGCACCCGACCCACGACGAGACCGGCGGTGCTGAGGAGCACCTCGCCGGTGCGCTCGGGCAGCGGGCGCCGCCGGGGACGAGCGGGCGGGAAACGCGGGATCCACACTCCCGCGGCCGCCAGCCGGGCGCCCTCCGCCGTGAGCACCGAGGAGGCGGGCCCATCGGCCAAGATGCCGCCGGCCGGGTCGAGCACGATGATGCGGTCGACGATGTCCTGCCAGACCGCCACCCGGTGCTCGATCACGATGAGGGTCGCGCCCGAGGCCTGCACCGAACGGTGCACGGCATCGCGCACCTCCACGACGCCGTCGGGGTCGAGGTTCGCGGTCGGTTCGTCGAGCAGCACCAGGCCCGGTCGCATGGCGAGCACCCCGGCCAGGGCCAGCCGCTGTTTCTGGCCGCCGCTGAGCGCGCTGGTCGGATGCCGCAGCGGCAGGTCCAGCCCGACCTCGTCGAGGGCCTGCGTGACCCGCGGCCAGATCTCGGTCCTGGGCACACCCAGGTTCTCGCAGCCGAACGCGACATCGTCGCCGACGCGGGCCAGGACCACCTGCGAGTCGGGGTCCTGCAGCACGAGACCGACCCGGCCGCGCGCCTGACGCGGCCGGATGCCGTCGATGAGCAGCTCGCCGGTCTCGTCGCCGTCTTCGTCGTCACCGAGCACGCCGGCCAGGGCATGCATCAGAGTGCTCTTCCCGGCGCCGCTGGGTCCGAGCACGAGCACTCGCTCGCCGGGGCGGATGTCAAGATCGAGTCCGGAGACCGCAGGGCGGCTGCGTCCGGCGTGCCGCCAGCCCCAGCCGGAGGCCGTGACCCTCGCGCCCGTCATGCGCTCGTCCCGCGGCGTCGGAGCAGGCATCCGCCCACCCTCACCGCGTGGTCTGCGACGGGGTCTCGGTCTGCCGCAGGGCGCTCTGGCCAGGCCCGTCCTGGTCCGGCAGGTTCTGGCCCGACAGGGTCTGGCCCGGCAGGCCGACCCGGCTCGCCTCCCGACCGGCTGCGAACCGGCTGAGCGCGCCCGTGCGGGCCAATCCCCGCACGGCAAGCCAGGACAGCAGGCCCGCGAGCACGGTGCCCGACACGACGGCGGACACGATGTAGACGGCCTTGTAGCCGACGTCGAGGGCGGCATAGCTCGTGAAGGTCGTGTCGAGCAGGCCGACCGCCACGCCGGCGCCGGCGCCGGCCAGCAGGGCCACGCCCAGCCGCCAGTTCGCGTAGAGGAAGAGCGCGAGGACGATCTCGGCCCCGAGCCCTTCGATGATGCCCCAGATCAGCGTCGAGAATCCCCACTGGGTTCCGATCAGCATGGAGACAACCGCTGCGACGACCTCGGTGTAGACGGCCGCTCCGGGTTTGCGGATGATCAGTCCGCCGAGAACGCCGGCGAACAGCCAGCCGCCGGCGAGCAGTCCCTCCAGGCCGGGAGTGAAGGCGAGCAGGGCGCTGAGCGGCGACCAGGCCAGTCCCCATGCCCAGAAGATGACGCCGCTGGCGACGCCGATGACGCTGGCCACGACGATGTCCACGACGCGCCATTTCAGCACGCGAGGCGTGCGGGGTGTCGACGCGGTCAGACTTTTCGTTGATGCATGCACTGGTCGTGCCCTTTCCGTAGATGAATACAGGGCACGGGATTGAGAAGCCTCCCTGCGCTGGCATGATCCAGATCAGGTTCGACGGTCGAAGCTGAAGTAGCTTCCTCTCAGCCCGGTTCACCGGACTCCCGTGTTCAGCTTCGAGTATAGACCGCGGCTGGGCATGCCGGTGGGACGGGCGGCGTCACACCATCGCCCGTCACCCTCGGAGGTCGGCTGGGGCTACGGCCCCGCTCCGCTAGCGCTTGAGCGCGCGGATGATTCGGGCCACGGCCTTGCCG
>Ga0247808_10000099_pt1 | contig 62722 bp, 57 predicted proteins | sample UWRJL089202R1_FD_179914 | JGI IMG/M metagenome (GOLD analysis project Ga0247808, IMG submission 179914) | Plant litter microbial communities from Arlington Agricultural Research Station in Wisconsin, United States - UWRJ-L089-202R-1 | ecosystem: Environmental > Terrestrial > Plant litter >...
GAAAACCGTCCGCGTTGGCGGTGGGGTGGCCGGGTTCAAAGATGCCGTCGTAGACACAACGGCCCAGGTGCTCCACGAAGGAGCCGAAGATACGCCGGTTCAGCGGGGCGACCACGTTCGTGCGGTCAATGTCGATGCGTGCGGTGCTCATTGAGAGTCTTTCTTTTCTTTTCAAAACAAGTGGAGAGGAGATGCGCTCCGCCAGGGCGCGCCGTGGTGGCCCTGGCGGCAACACGGTTACTTCAGGGCTCCGAGCGAGAGGCCGCCCTGCCAGTACTTCTGCAGGGACAGGAAGGCGATGATCAGCGGCAGCACCGACACGAAGGCGCCCGTGACAATGAGGTTCCAGACCTGCTCGCCTCCGGCGCCGGCGTTGGAGAGTGCCTGCCAGTTGTTCAGTCCCACCGTGACGGGGAGCAGGTTCGGGTCGCTGAGGACGGCCAGCGGCAGGAAGAAGTTGTTCCAGGTGCCCACGACCGACAGAAGCAGTACCGTCACGATCGCGGGGCGCAGCAGCGGCAGCGACACCTGGAAGAAGGTGCGCAACTCGCCCGCGCCGTCGACGCGGGCCGCGTCGAGGAGCTCGTCGGGAACGGCGTCCTGCGTGTAGACCCGCATCAGGTAGACGCCGAACGGGCTGAGCAGTGATGGCAGGATGACCGCCCAGATGGTGTTGACCAGTCCCATGTTGCTCAGGAGCACGAAGGTGGGAATAACCAGGGCCGTCATCGGCACCATCACGGCGCCCAGGAGCACCGAGAAGAAGGCGTTGCGGCCGCGGAACCGGTACTTGGCAAAGCCGTAGCCGGCCAGCACGGCCAGGATGGTGGCTCCGACTCCGCCGGAGAGGGCGTAGAAGAACGAGTTGCCCAGCCACCGCCAGTAGATGCCGCCCTGATGTTCGAAGAGCCCGGCGATGTTGTTGAACAGGTTGAACTCGCCGTCGAACCAGAGCGGTCCGCCGCTGCCGCTGAACAGGCCGGCGGTGTCCTTGGTCGCTGCGACGGTGAGCCACCACAGAGGGGTGATGAAGTAGATGACCAGGATGATCAGCAGCACGTGGGAGCCGATCTTGCGGCCGCCATCCCGGCCGGTATTGCCGCGGCGGGTGGGGCGGCTGGGGCTGGAGCCGTCGGGAGCGTCGACCGGGGCCGTGGCGCCGGGAGTGAGAATGGCCATTACTTGAGTCCGCTCTGCTTGCGGGTGAGGAAGAGGAACAGGTAGGAACCGGCGAAGACCACGATGCCGAGCGCAAATGAGATGGCCGAGGCGTAGTTGAACTGGCTGTAGGAGAACGCCAGCGAGTAGGCGTACATATTGGGCGTGTACGAGACGGGGATGGCGCCCTGCGCCACCGCTCGCAGCACCTGCGGCTCGGTGAAGAACTGCAGGGTGCCGATGAGGGCGAAGATCAGCACCATCACCATGGAGGACGAGATCATGGGGACCTTGACCCGCAGCGCGATCTGGCGGCCGTTGGCGCCGTCGAGGCGGGCGGCCTCGTAGATGGCGGGGTCGATGCCGCGGAGGGCGGCGTAGATGATGATCATGTAGTAGCCCGCCCATTGCCAGGTGACGATATTGACCAGGCTGGCGAAGATGGTTCCCTGCGACAGGAAGTCGGGGGCGGTGAGGCCGATCAGGCCGAAGATGTCGGTGGCCGGGCCGAATCGGGGGCTGTAGAGGAAGCCCCACATCAGCGCACCGATGACGACCGGGATCGCGTAGGGCACGAAGATCATCAGCCGGGAGAACTTGGACAGCGCGGTGGAGAGGTTGTCGAGAACGAGCGCCGCGACCAGGGCCACGATCATCTGCGCGGGGATCATAATCAGCGCGAACGAGGCGACCCGGCCGAGTCCCTCGAGGAAGATCGGGTCGGTGAACGCCTTGGCGTAGTTGGCGAACCAGGTGAACGAGGTACCGGTGGCCAGGGTGCTGGTCTGCAGGCTCATCCAGAAGGCGTAGGCAAGGGGCGCCACCAGGAAGGTGACGAAGACGACGGCGAACGGGGCCACGAAAAGCCAGCCCCAGCGCTGGCGCTTGCGGTCCATCCGGTCGATCTGCCTGCGCGGCCGACGGGTGGGCCGCGGCGTGGCCGGCACCGGTGGCGGTGCCAGTTCAGTGAGTGCCATATCTGTGTCCTTCGTACGGTTCTGCTCTTCGGTCGCGCCGGGCGCGATCATCGAAAGGGCACCGCCGGCCGGCCGGAGACCGGCCGACGGTGTCAACGGATGCCGCGCGCGGCGATCCGGTGCTGCTACTTGGCGACGGTGAAGCCCTGTTCGGTGGCGTAGGTGACGAGACGCTCCTGCAGGTCGTCCAGTGCCTGGCTTCCGTCCTGTTCGCCCTGCACCATGGAGTAGAGCTCCTCGGTCAGCTGGTCGTAGGCGTAGTTCTGGAACGGGCTGAAGGTGGCACCGGTGTAGCCGGCGGCCGCGTTCAGGAACACGTCCTTGTTGATCTGCTGGCCACCGAAGAACGGGTACTCGAGGTTGGCGAAGTAGTCCGAGTCGAGCATGGGCTTGTAGGACGGGAACAGGGCGCCCTTTTCCACCCCGATCTTCCAGGACTCGTCGGTGCCGAACAGGCCCATGGCCACCTCGGCGGAGAGGTCCTTGTCACCGGCCTGGCTGGTCACGGCGAAGGTCGAGCCGCCCCAGTTGACCTGGACGGGGTTGGCGGCGTCCCACTGCGGCAGCGGGGCGACGGCCCAGACGGCGTTCTCGTCGGCATCCGAGAGGCCCTGCAGGTAGCCGGGGCCCCAGGCGGCAGCCAGGTAGACGGCGTAGGTGCCGTCGACGAGGCTGGTGTTGTAGTCGGCGGTGAAGGCGTCGTCGGTCGTGACGAGGCCGTCCTGCACGAGGCCGTTCCAGTAGTCCAGCACGTCCTTTGCACCCTGGTCGTTCACATCGATGCCGATGTCGGTGGGCTTGGTGGAGTCGTAGACGAACGGCACCGACCCGGCCTGCGCGAACAGAGCCTGGTTGAATGCGCGGCCGTTGGTGGGGAAGTTCACCAGCACGCCGTCGGAGCCGGACGCTTTGAGCGTGGCGGCGGCGGTGGCGAACTCGGCCCACGTGGTGGGAACGGCGATGCCGGCGGCCTCGAAGAGGTCCTGGCGGTAGAGCATGCCCATCGGCCCGCCGTCGACGGGAATGGCGTACACGGCGTCGCCGCTGGACGCGTCCTTCCACGAGCCCTCGGTGTACTTGTCCTTGACGTCGTTGGCACCGAACTCGGTGAGGTCGACGAGGGCGTTGCGGATACTGAAGCTGGAGAGCACCTCGGATTCGAGCTGGATGACGTCCGGAGCGCCCGACTTCGACTCGATCGAGGTGGAGAATTTGGTGTACTCGTCGTTGCCCTGGCCGGCGTTGGTCCAGCAGACCTGAACGTCGTCATGGCTGTTGTTGAACACGTCGACGACCTCTTCGAACGCCGGGTACCAGGCCCACACGCTGACCTGCGGGGCGTCGGCGTTGACGATCTTGTTGGTGCAGGTGGCCTTGCTGCTGCCGCTCGATTCCGAGCCGGCCGAGCATCCGGTGAGCGCGGCCGCGGCGACGGCGATGACGCCGACCGATGCCAGGAATTTGGTCTTCATTGAGTTGCTTCCTCTCGCTGGTGTGGGAACACCGTTGTCGTCAGTGCACGACCCGTCGCCGGCGGCGACCAAGTCGGAGCGGGTGCTGTGGGTGGTGCGGTGCGAGAAGGTTCGCGACGAGGGCGATGCGCAGTGAGTGAACAGGGCCTTCACGAATCCTCCTTGATTCGAATCGTCATCGAGTCGGCTGCAGGCGGTCGATTCGCTCGGGGCGAAGGGACGCGACGGTGACCGATTCCAACAATTACAACGTTATAGGTAAACGTTGTAAATGCATCATGCCGAGCAGCGTCCTCCGCTGTCAAGCGATCCGCACGAAGTGCTGCATAACAATTTCCCGCCGCCGCGGGCGCGCCTCAGCCCGACTGGCGGACGGCACGGCGCAGGCTGTGGGCGACCGACCACTACCCGGCGAAGGCCGGCGACGACGCCGGATCGGTCGATTCGCGCTGGACCAGCCGGAACTCCGTCTCGATTTCGCGCGGCCCCTGCTCGGCGTCTCCACCGGAGATGCGCTCGAGCAGGATCCGGACGGCCGTGTCGGCGATCTCGTCCCGACCGGGATTGATCGTGGACAGCGCGGGCAGGCAGTAACTGGATTCGTCGAGGTCGTCGAAGCCGACCACCGCGACATCCAGCGGGATGCGCCGCCCCGATTCCTGGAGTACCCGCATCGCCCCCAACGCCAGGGTGTCATTGAGCGCGAACACGGCGTCGAACTGCACACCGGTGTCGAGCAGGGCTCGCATGGCGGTGGCACCATTGGATCGGTGCCACAACGTGGTGTGGCCGATCAACGCCGGGTCCACCGTGATCCCGGCCGCGTCGAGGGCTTCGCGGTAGCCGCGGAGGCGGAGGCCCGCCGACCCGATCACCTCGTCTTCGTGCGCCCCGATCACGGCGATGCGCCGTCGTCCGGAGGCGAGCAGGTGTTCGGTCGCCGCCCTGGCCGCCTCGATGTTGCGCATCGTGACGTGGTCGGTGGGCCCGTTGAAGATCCGTTCACCCAGCAGCACGAGGGGATAGTCCACGTTGAGGTAACCCGCGTCATCATTGCCCATGCCCAGCGGGCTGAAGATCAGGCCGTCGGTGAACTGCCGGTGTGGGCTGGTCAACAGTTGGATCTCCCGCTGTCGGTCACCGCCGGTCTGCTCGATGAGCACGGAGGTGCCGCGCCGCTCGGCGGCCTGGATGATGGCATCCGCCAGTTCGGCGAAGTAGCTCAGGCTGAGTTCGGGTAGGGCCAGGCCGATAACGCCGGTGCGGCCGGACCGCAGGCTGCGCGCCGAGATGTTGGGTTTGTAGCCGAGCTCGTCGATGGCCGCGAGCACGCGCTGCCGGGTCGACGGGCGAATATGTTCGAAGTCGTGGACGACGTTGGAGACGGTCTTGATCGACACCCCGGCCAGCGCCGCCACATCGCGGAGTGTTGCGGCCATTTCTCTCCCCTGGTCGGTCGTGCGATCGTGCGGTCGTTCGGCGTCAGGAACGTAGGCCGCAGCGCAGCGCGCGTTCGTCGTTCCTACCTGTGAACTTACCGCGTCGATTACAACGTTGCAGCCCACACACTGGCGGCGCACCGGGATGGTGCCGAAAGATGCGGCGGAGAAGCTCAGAACACGCCCGCCAACCTCGCTCCGGCGGCCTCGAGCCATGCCAGCGGATCGGCCAGGGCAGCCGCCCTTCCGCCGGCGAGGTCGGTGAGCGCCAGGGCTTGGGCGAACGGCACGGGGGCGGCGGCCAGGGCCCCGGCGTCGATCGCGCCGGCCACGAGCAGCGCCGGGGCACCGGCGGCCGCCGCGAGCCCGGCCAGGTACGACGGCACCTTGCCGGCGGCGGACTGACTGTCGTACCGTCCCTCGCCGGTGATCACGACGGATGCGCCGCCCACCGCCGCTGGAACACCGAGCGCCTGGCCCACCGCGGCCGCGCCCGCCTCGAGGTTGGCGCCCCAGGCCAGCAGGCCGAACGCGGTTCCGCCGGCCGCGCCCGCTCCCGGAGTCCGCGGGTCGGCGGGCAGCAACGCGGCCAACCGGGCCAGTCCGGCCTCGAGCAGGCCGCTCTCTGCCGCATCCGCCCCTTTCTGCGGACCGAACACCGCCGCCGCGCCCGCCGGCCCGAGTAGCGGATTGGTGACGTCGCTGAGGATCACCGCGCCGCCCGGCGGCAGGGCGGGCAGGCCGCCCAGGTCGACGGCGGCCAGGTCGACCAGGCCGCGGCCGCCGGGCCGGATCGGCCGCCCCGCGGCGTCGAGGAAGACCGCACCCAGCGCCGCGAGCGCCCCGGTTCCCCCGTCGGTGGACGAGCTGCCGCCGAGCGCCAGATAGAGGCGAGAGACGCCGTGCGCCAGGGCGTCCGCGAGAGCCGTGCCGAAGCCCGCTGAGTGAGCGTCGAGGGGGCGCAGCGGATCGAGCAGGGTGATTCCGCTGGTGCAGGCCAGCTCGACCACACCGGTGCCGTCCCGCAGCAGCAACCAGGAGGCTACAACCGGCCGATCGTCGGGGCCGGGAACGGTCACGGGCATCCGTCGGGCGCCGGGCACGGCCAGTTCGAAGGCCGCGAGGGTGCCCTCCCCGCCGTCGGCCATGGGCAGCAGCACCAGTTCGTCGTCCGGGCGCACCGAGGACCAGCCCGCGGCGAGCGCCAGCGCCACGTCAGCGGCGCCGACGGTGCCCTTGAAGGAGTCCGGCGCTATCACCACCCGCGTGCGTGTCATCGTCGAAGCCTCTCCCCGGCCAGCCTGACCGCCGCCCGGCCCGGCTGTCAAGCACGGCCGTCCCGGCCGGTCCGGAGCACCCCGGAACGCCCAGGGACGCGTGACTAGGCTGGAAGAGTGAATGCCTACACGTCCGTGCCCATCGACCCCGATTCCGCCGCCGCCCTGCAGAAGCAGGGTCTCCGCCTGGCCGTGCTCGACGCCGCCGACGAGGCTGGCCTCAAGCGCTGGCTGCTGGCGGATGCCCGCGGCTTCCACGAGATCACCCCCTCGGAGGGCACCCTCGAGGTGCAGGTCGAGGACATCGCCACCGACCGGGTCACCGGCGTCTGGGATTCCTCCCAGGCCGACCCCGACACCCCGGTGGCCACGGTGCGGTCCTGGCAGATGGACCTCACGGTGCCCGGCGGCGGCGCCCTGGGCGCGTACGCGATCAGTTCGGTGACGGTCTCGCCCACCCACCGCCGCCAAGGCATCGCCCGGGCCATGCTCACGGCGGAACTGCGCACCGCCGTGCGCCTCGGGCTGCCGATGGCGATGCTCACGGTTTCGGAGGCCACCATCTACGGCCGCTACGGATTCGGTCCGTCTGCGCGGCAGTCGTCCTACAGCATCGACACCGCCAGGGCCCGCTGGACCGGCCCCACGCCGGCCGGCCGGGTGCAGTTCGTCAGCCCGGAGTCGCTCCTGACCGACGGCCCCGCGGTGTTCGAACGCACCCGGGACCGCTCTCCAGGGGAGGTCGACCGCCGCGAGATCTGGTGGAAGCGCGTCCTGGGCCTGCTGCCTACCGAGCCCGAGGCTCGCAAGCGTGGCATCCGCGCGGTGCGCTACGACGACGCCGACGGCGCCATGGCCGGCTTCGCGCTCTACGAGATCGCCCTCCAGAACGTGAGCCACCCCGGCAAGCTCACCCTCGTCGACCTCGTCGCCGCGACCGACGACGCCTACGCGGCGCTCTGGCGCTTCCTGATCGAGATGGACATGGTCGACGAGATCGCCGCGCCGCTGCGCAGCGTCTCCGAGCCCGTGGCCTGGCAGGTGGCCGACCACCGCGCCGTGCGGAAGACCGGCGAGCGCGACCACCTCTGGCTGCGGATCCTCGACGTGCCGGCCGCCCTGGCCGCACGCCGGTACGCGACCCCCGGCCACTACCTGCTCGACGTCACCGACGACCTCGGCTTCGCAACGGGCCGTTTTCTGCTCGCGGTGGCGGCCGACGGGTCAGGGCAGGCGCATCCGCTCACCTACGCCGCGGCGCCGGAGGGAGCCGTGCAGGTGTCGCTCTCCGCGGCCGACCTCGCCTCGCTGTACCTGGGCGGCACCAGCGCAGTCGATCTCGCCCGCGCCGGGCGCATCACCGAGCACACCCCGGATGCCGCCGTCCGGCTCGACACGGCTCTGCACTCCGCCTACGCGCCGCACCTGAGCACCTGGTTCTAGGCCGGCCGTTCGGGGGCGGCCCGGGCGGTGCCCAGGCGGTCCGGCGAGCGCCGGAGTAGCCCTAGGCTCGTCCTGGGCGTCCGGCACGGCAGCCCTGCCGTCCGAGCCCTTCCCAGCAGCCTCACAGCACCCGGCAATCGACTTCATAGGCGCGGCCGCTAGCGTCGGGCTCGAATTACCCCCGACGAAACGGCACACAGTCCCATGAATGCTAGAACCCCCGGTCAGCCGCTCCCTCCCAAAAAGGATCGACGCGAGGTGGCGCGCGAGAGCGCCCGCCTGATGCGCGAGGAGCAGAAGAAGCGTGAGGCCCGCCGGCGCTGGTACTGGCGCGGCGGCATCGGGGTGGGGCTGATCGCTGTGGCCGCCATCGTAGCGATGGTCGTGGTGGGCAGCGTCAAGCCGCCGTCGCCCGGCCCGCTGAACATGGCCAGCGACGGGGTATTGGCGCAGGGCGACGGCACCAGCATCACGGCCGTGCCGACCGCGGCCACGGCGGCGGATGCCGACCCCACACCCACCGACGTGAGCGCGCTCACCAGCACGGTGAACATCACGGTCTACCTGGACTACCTGTGCCCATACTGCGGCCAGTTCGAGACCACCAACGGCGCCCAGCTGAGCAGCTGGCTCACGGCGGGCAACATCACGCTCGAGACGCACCCGATCTCGATTCTCGACCAGTCCTCGAACGGCACCAAGTACTCCACCCGCTCGGCCAATGCCGCGGCCTGCGTGGCGAACTACCAGCCGGACAGCTTCCTCGACGTGAACGCCGCGCTGTTCGCGAACCAGCCCACCGAGGGCACCGACGGACTCACCGACGCCGAACTGGTGAGCCTGGTCGAGACGGCCGGCGTCACCGACGCCTCCGTGGCCAGCTGCATCACCGACCAGGAGTTCGGCTCCTGGGTCGGCGACGCCACCGACCGCGCCCTGGCCGGCCCGCTGCCCAACACCGACGTGAAGAACGTGGCCGGCACCCCGACCGTGCTCGTTCAGGGTGTGCAGTACACCGGTGCGCTCGACGACGCCGCGGCCTTCGAGTCCTTCGTCATGGAGCAGGCCACCGCGACCGGCGACGGCGGAACCGACACCGGCGAGTAGCCCGTCGGTAGCGCATCCGGCTCGGCTACTGTTACGTGGACACCTGGGCCCCCGAAGGAGAACCGATGCGGCACGATGAGCGGGCCGGGGACCTGGGCGCCGGGCGTCCGCGCGTGTACGGCGCCGTGGTCGACGACGCCACCCGGTGCGTGCACTACAACGGGCCCACCGACATCGTCGCGATCGAGTTCCGCTGCTGCGGGCGCTTCTACCCGTGCTTCCAGTGCCATGCCGACGCCGAGACGCATCCGCTCGAGCGGTGGGCGCCCGAGGAGTGGACCGAGCGGGCGATCCTCTGCGGAGCCTGCGGCCACACACTGGCGATCGACCGGTACCGGTCGGTCTCTGGCTGCCCGGACTGCGGGGCGGACTTCAACGACGGATGCCGCCTGCACGCCCACCTGTACTTCGAGGTTCCGCCACCCACCGTCTGATGACAAGGGCCGCGGCCGGGTTGCGCCGGTCGGCTACATCGGTCCCGCGTGCTGAACCAGCCAGGAGTAGGGGTCGATCGCGGTGACGCCGTCGAGGTGCAACTCCAGGTGCATGTGCGGACCGGTGCTCTGGCCGGTGCTGCCCACGTTGCCCAGTCGCTGACCGGCCGAGACGGACTGCCCCTCGCTCACGGCGGCGGAGCCGGCCTGCATGTGCCCGTAGGTGCTGGTGACCTTCTGGCCGTCCACGACGTGGTCGACCATGACATGCACACCGAGGCCACCGTCGTCGTAGGCGGTGACCGAACTCACGACGCCGTCGGCGATGGAGCCGATCGGGGTACCCTCGCCTGGGTTCATGTCGAGGCCGTCGTGGAAGGTCGAGCATCCGCTGCAGGGCGCGGTGCGTGGGCCGTAGCCGTCGGAGATACGGGTGACCCCGGGGAACGGCCAGACCACACCGACGGCGACGGGAGCGGGCGCCGCCACAGGGGCGGGAGCGGCCGCGGCCGCGGGGGCGATCACCACGGGCGGCGGCGGCACCTCGGCCGAGTACGTGTCGACCTCGACGGCGATGGGCGCATTCGCGGTCACCGTGACACTCTGCTCGGCCGCGAGTCGCGCGCCGGCAGCGGCCGAGCCCACCGAGCGCGCCGGAACACCGTCGGCGTCGACGTACGCGGCCTGAGCGGGCAGGGCGCCCATGGTCGTGAGCAAGGCGACGACGGTCATGGCCGTCACGGCGGTCACCCCGCGGCCGGCGGAGGCCGATCGGCGGGCGGGTGGGGCGATGAATCCGGTGCGCCTACGCATGAGCCTCCCCGATGGGGCGGCGGGCGCGGGTGCGCGCGGGAGAAATAGGCATGGCGAAGCTTTCTGTCGGAGCGGGATCGGGACGCGGATCCACACAACCTCGTACACGGGTTCTCGCTCACCGGCGGCACTCCGCACGGGGGCACAGCGCCCGGCCGGATAGAGCAGGGTTCGAAACGGGACCGGTCGCGGCCCCGCCGAAAGGAATCCAGCACCACGTCGGCATCGTCGGCTCCGGGTACCAGAAAGTGACGTTACGTCACGTTTCTGGGTAAACCGTGTGCATCCATGCATATGCACGCATCCGGGCGCGGCGGCGGCCGCCGCCGGTCACCCCCGTGGTGCGGGGCCGCAGCAGTCGCCGGGCGGCAGGATGGCCGGCCGCGAACTCGGGGCAGCGCTACGCGCGGCGGGCGCGAAGAGCCATCCCGCCGAGCGGCAGGATCACCAGGCCGGCCGCGCAGAGCAGAGCGATCCACTCACCCGTGGCCAGACTCACCCACACACCAAGGCCGAGGATGACCACTGACCACACCCAGCCGACGAGCGTCGTCCAGCGGGGCGGGCGGGCAGATCCGTCGGCAACCATGGCTCCACCCTAGGGGCACCTGCTCCTGGGAGGCCTCAGACCGTGACGACGGAGTGTGCCAGGGCATCCAGCGCCCCGGGGACCAGGCGGTAGTACGCCCAGGTGCCGCGCTTGTCGCGTGACAGGATTCCGGCATCCACCAGCACCTTGAGGTGATGCGACACCGTGGGTTGACTCAGGCCGAGCGGCTCGGTGAGGTCGCATACACACGCCTCGGCGTCATCGTGCGCCGCCACCATCGAGATCAGTCGCAGCCGCGCCGGATCCGCAATGGCCTTGAGGGTCTTGGCCAGCTTCTCCGCGCCCTCGGCAGCGAGCGCCTCGCGCACCGGCGGCGCACAGCACTCCGCGCCGGCGTCGACGGCCGTGCTTGCGGGGCCCTGCAACAGTGTGACGTTCGCCATGCTTCCAGTCTGCCACGTGAATTGACATCGATCGATGTGATCGACACACTCAATATCGACGTTCATCTATTTTATCGGCGCATTCTGATGGGGTTCCATGACCACCGACGACCAGCCTGCCTCCGCCCCGGCGCGGCTCGGCAGCACCGACCGGCTGTTGCCGGTCTGGATCCTCCTCGCGATGGGCCTTGGGCTGCTGCTCGCCGTCTTCGCTCCCGGTGTGGGCGACCTGCTGCACGCGTTCTCCATCGGTTCGGTGAGCGTTCCTATCGCCGTCGGCCTGCTGGTGATGATGTACCCGGTGCTGGCCAAGGTGCGGTACTCGGATGCGCGCGCCGTCGCCGGCGACCGCCGTCTGCTCGTCTCCTCCCTCGTGCTCAACTGGCTGGTCGGACCGGCGCTGATGTTCGCGCTGGCCTGGGTGTTCCTGCCGGACCTGCCCGAGTACCGCACCGGCCTGATCATCGTGGGCCTGGCCCGATGCATCGCCATGGTGTTGATCTGGAACGACCTCGCCTGCGGCGACCGGGAGGCCGCCGCCTTCCTGGTGGCGGTCAACTCGGTTTTCCAGGTGCTCGCGTTCGCCGCCCTCGGCTGGTTCTACCTGCAGGTGCTGCCCGGCTGGCTCGGCCTGGCCACCACGAGCGCCGGATTCTCGGTCGGGGCGATCACCGTCAGCGTTCTGGTGTTCCTCGGGATCCCGCTCGCGGCCGGCTACCTGTCGCGTCGCGTCGGCGAAGCAACCCGCGGCCGCGCCTGGTACGAGGGCCGTTTCCTGCCCCGGGTCGGGCCGTTCGCCCTCTACGGCCTGCTGTTCACGATCGTGCTGCTCTTCGCCCTGCAGGGCCGCCAGGTCATCGACCGGCCCCTCGACGTGGTGCGCATCGCGCTGCCGCTGCTGGTCTACTTCGCCCTGATGTTCGGGGTGGGGATGCTCACCGGCCGCCTGGTCGGCCTGCCCTACGCCCGCACGGCCACCCTGGCCTTCACAGCGGCGGGCAACAACTTCGAGCTGGCCATCGCCGTGGCGATCGGCACTTTCGGCGCCACCAGCGGCCAGGCCCTGGCCGGCATCGTCGGCCCGCTCATCGAAGTGCCGGCGCTCATCGCCCTGGTCTACGTGGCGCTGTGGCTGCGACCGCGCCTGTTCGGCCCGCCCGGTGGACCTGCGGCATCCGCCCCCGGCGAGCCGGACGTCGAGCGGCTCGCCGCCCCGCAGCGGTAGCGTGCACCGGCTGCCGTCCCAGCTCGTCCCGTAAACTTGCCGGACGGGAGCGGTCAGCCGATCCCGCCCGCAACTTGTCGTGCGGACAGAACCGAGCCTGGAGGGTCACGCGGTGAGGGTACTCGACCTGCTCGATCGCACGGAGCTCGGCCTGTCCGTGGCCTGGGCCGAACCCGCCATGCTCGAACGCGAGGTCAAGGGCTCGTACATCATCGACCTGCCCCGCCCGGGACGGTTCCTCTCCGAGGGCGACCTGGTCCTGACGGGCGCCCAGTGGGCCACCGGCCCGGCCAGCGCCGAGATCTTCATCTCCGAGCTGGCCGAGAAGAACGTCGCCGTGCTCGTCGTCGGCCGCATCCTCATCGGCGAGATCCCCGACTACGTGGTCACCGAGTGCCGCAACCGGCACATCGTGCTGCTGACCACCTCGGCCGACGTCTCGTTCAAATCGATCAGCCATTACATCGAATCCGCCGTCAGCGCCGACGCTGGGTCCGACTCGCGCGGCCTGGGCTTCACCCGCGACCTCCTCGACAGCCTCGCCTCCGGGCAGGGCGCCCAGGGCGCGCTGCGCATGTTCTACACCGAATTCGCGGTGGACTGCTGGCTCCTGGAGGCTGACGGCACCGTCACAGCCATGGTGGGCCAGGCGCCCCGTACCGAGCGCATCGGCGAAGTCTGGAACGCGGCACTGGCCGCTCCGGCGGATGTCCTCGTGCTGCCCGACGAGAGCGGGCGACCGTCCTCTGTCTACCCGATCGTCGGCGACACAGCCGCCGGTTTCCTCGTCTGCCTCGGCGACCACCGCACGTTCTCGCCCGAGATCGACCGGGTCATGCGCACCCTCGTGCTCGTGATCCGGGTCGAACTGGAGCTGGCCAACGACCGTCGACGCGCCGCCGAACGGCAGGTCGAAGAGCTGGTCGGTGCCCTGGCGAACGGCAGCTTTGCACCCGACGAGGCTGCCGCGCGGTTGCGCCTGCTCGGCGCCGACCCGAACCTGCCCGTCACCGTGATCGCCGCCACCGTCGACGACGCCGGCTACCCGGCCCGGGCAGTGCTCGAGGCGGTCACGGGCATGCTGGCCGGGGCCGGGTATCTCCTCGTCGGCACCGAGCGGGGCGACGCGTTCGCCGAGTCGGCCACCGCAGCCACCGCCCCCACGACGGATGGCGGCACCGAGGTGGTCCTGCTCGTCAACGGGCCGGACCCTTCGGCTGACTCCCTCGCGCACCTGCTGGCCCGCCCGGCCGACCGCCAGCATGCTCTGCTCGGCTCCAGGCGCCTGCGTATCGGCATCAGCGACCCCACCACGAGCGTCGGCCAGCTCACCATGGCCGTGCACACGGCCAGGTCCCGGATGCGCTCGATCGCCGGCCCCGGGCCCATCCGGTGGTCGGCGGGCGCCAGCCCGCCTTCCCACGACGCCCTGCTCGCGCTGCTGCCCGACCGGGCGCGCCAGAGCTTCGCCCAGGCGCTGCTGGCCCCGCTCGTGGAGTACGACGCCCGGCACGGTTCGGAGCTCGTGCACAGTCTGCGCGCGTTCCTGGACGCGGGGTGCGCCTGGCAACAGGCCGCCGGAGATCTGCACGTGCACGTCAACACGCTGCGCTACCGCATCGGCCGTATCGAGACGCTCACCCAGCGTGACCTCACCGGGATGCGCGACCGGGTGGACTTCTATCTGGCCCTGGAGAGTATGACCCCGCCCGACGCCTGACCCCGTCTCTGCCGGCTCAGACGGCGGCGAAGACCAGGTTGGCGATATCGTGCGCCGCCGGGTCGGGCCGGCGCAGGAACCGCGGTGCGAGCACCTCTTCCACCACGATCTCCGTCACATAGTGCACGGTGCCGCCCAGCAGATGCCCGGCGTACCCCTCGGCCGATCTGGCCTTCATACCGATCGCGACATGCACGTGGATCTGCACACTCTGGCTGTCCGCATCCCACGCGATCGTGCCGGAGCCGGTTCCCTCGACATTCGTCACCCGCACGGAATCCTTGAGCGGGGCATCCTCGTCTTCGATGGGCTGGCAGGTGCCGATCAGCGAGACCTCGGTGAACGCGCCGAGGAACACCGGGAGGTAACCCTGTTGGATACCGTGGGCCGCGCAGGCCTCGGCGAGAGCGCCGAGAATGTCATCGCCGGGCTGCAGCACGACCGCGAAACGGCGGCCGCCGACCAGCTCGGTACTGAACATTCTGGGTCCCTCCGTCGTGCCTGACCTGGGTGCATGCCCGGGCGCCGGGGACGGTTTCCGCCGGGGCCAGTCGAGCTAAGCACAGTTGCCCCGGCCGGGCCTTCGTAGGATCCTTCAACGTTGACGGCCCCCGTCGTGCCCCCGTTCATCGGTTCCTCCGAGGGGTAATACGTTCGGCATCCGGCGTAACCGCACCGAAACCTGTTCATTCGATCGACCAAAGACCCGCCACCTGCGACACGGTTTTCTTGTACAGACCGCGATTGCGCCGCCCCTCGCCGGCTTGCTTGACTGGAGGCACGCCCCACCCCTGGGCATTCCCGTCATCGCGGCACCGGCCGCTCTCCCCCGCTCGTGAAAGTTGCCATCATGCCCGCTGTGCCTCGTTTCGACCGCGCTGAACGGTTCCTCCGCTGATGGGCGAGATCTCCGGCATCGCCGTCTGGGACGGCCACACCGCCCGCGGCGCCAGCCGGCTCAGCTGGGACGCCGACACCATCGTCGCGCTCGAACCGGCCACGGATGCCGACGCCTCGCTCGCCGAGTACAGCATCATCCCCGGCCTCGTCGACACTCATGTGCACCTCGGAGCATATTCCGGCGAGCGGTCCGTCGACTGGTCCACCTGGCCGCTGATCACCCCGGCCGAGGAACGCGTCTTCCACATCGCCGCGAACGCCCAGCGCGCCGCCCGGTTCGGCGTGACCACGCTGCGCGACCTCGGCGGCGACGCCACCCACCTGGCGGTCAGCCGCATCTTCGACGAGGGCATCCAGGCCGGCCCCCGCATCCTTGTGCACGGGCAGGTGGGCATGACCGCCGGGCACGGCGACCTGTTCGTGCCCCCGCACTACCCGCACCGTCCGCCCGTGGCCGACAGCCCCGACGAATGCCGGAAGCTCGTGAGGCAGTGGGCCCGCAGCGGCGCCCACGGCGTGAAGATCTACACCAGCGGCGGAGTGCTCTCGATGGGCGACCGGGTGGGCTGGCGCAACCAGACCAACGCCGAGATCGCCACCACCATCGACGAGGCGCACGCTCTGGGCATGCTCGTGGCGGCGCACACCCACAGCACCGTCGGCGTCGACATCGCCCTGGCCGAGGGCGTGGACTCCATCGAGCACGGCACCGGCATCACGCCGGCCCACTTCGACACCCTGCTCGAGCGCAACCTGCCCATCGCCCCCACCCTGATGATCAACGACGCCATCGCCGACGGCCGGGTGAACGTGCCCGCCGAGGCCCGCGAGAAGGCCAGGGAGGTCGTCGCCCAGCGGAACGCAGAGTTCACCGGAGCCGGGGCCGCCGGCATCCGCTTTGTGCTCGGCACCGACGCCAACGGCGTCATGGTGAAGTTCGGCGACCAGCTCGAGGAGGTGCGCCTGATGCGCCAGATGTTCGGCTGGAGCGCCGAACGGGCCCTCCGAGCCGCCACCTCGGACGCGGCCGACGCGATCGGGCTGGGCGCAAGGGTCGGCACCCTCGCCGCCGGTTTCGGCGCCGACTTCGTGGTGCTCCGCGGTCATCCGGCCGAGAACCTCGACGACTTGCACACCGACAATATCGTCGCCGTCGTGTCCCGCGGCCGGCTGGTCTTCGGCGAACTACCCGGCGGCGCCGGATCCCGCTAGGCCCGCACCCTCCCCACCCCACAGCCCCCGGCCCGGCCGGTCCCCCCGGAATACCCGCACCACCCGCAGCACAGCACAGCTCCCTCCCTGCACCCGCACCCGCACCGCATTCAGCTCGTGAAAGGTACCCCGCAATGTCCCGCAGCACTCCCACGTTCTCCCGCTGGGTCGCAGCGCCCGTCGCCGCCCTGGCGACGGTCGGCCTGCTGGCCGCCTGCAGCACCCCGCTCGCCTCGGCCAAGGACACCGTGATCTTCGCGATCAAGGAAGACCCCACCTGCCTCGACCCGCAGCAGACCTCGCTGACCACCGCGTTGAACATCGGTCGCCAGGTCGTGGACTCGCTCACCGACCAGAACGCCGACACCGGCGAGATCGTGCCGTGGCTCGCCGAGAGCTACGAGACCAATGACGACCTCACCGCGTTCACCTTCACGCTGCGCGACAACGTCACCTTCAGCGACGAGACCCCGCTCACCGCCGGAGTCGTCAAGGCCAACTTCGATGCCCTCGCCGCTCTCGGCTCGGCGGCCTCGCTGGCCTCGCAGTACCTCGCCGGCTACGAGAACACCGTCGTCACCGACGACACCACCCTCACGGTGAACTTCTCCACCCCCAACGCCCAGTTCCTGCAGGGCACCTCCACCATGACCCTGGGCCTGGTCGCCGAGGCCAGCACCGCCGCCACGGCCGAGGACCGCTGCCAGAGCGTCATCGGCTCCGGCCCGTTCGTCTACGACTCCTACGTGCCCAACGACTCCGTCGTCATCGTCAAGCGCGACGGCTACGACTGGGCGTCCACCCTGCGCGAGCACACCGGCGAGGCGCTCGTGAGCACCATCGAGTTCCCGATCATCACCGAGAACGGCGTGCGCACCGGCGGCCTGGAGTCCGGCGAGTTCGACATCATCCAGGACCTCCCGTACGCCGACGAGGCGCGCTTCGACACCGACGACTTCACCCTCTACGCCAAGGCGAACACCGGCGTGCCGAACAGCCTGATCCCCAACACGAGCCGCCCGATCGTCTCCGACGACGCCGTGCGCCACGCCATGCTGCTCGGCACCGACCGGGAAGAGATCAAGACCCTCACCGGAGCCGCCACGGCCGAGCCGCCCACCAGCGCTCTCACCTCCTCCACCACCGGCTACGTCAGCCAGGCCGACGCCATGGAGTACGACCCCGAGGCCGCCGAGAAGCTGCTCGACGATGCCGGCTGGGTCCTGGGTTCCGATGGCATCCGTGCGAAGGACGGCGTGAAGCTCAGCGTCTCGGTCACGGCGTTCTACGCCCAGGACGTGCTGGAGACCGTGCAGATGCAGCTCAAGAAGATCGGCATCGACCTGCAGCTGAACATGGTCACCGCCGGTGACTTCTTCGGGGTCATCGCGAGCGGCGACTACGACTTCCTCGGCGCCGCGCTCACCCGCACCGACCCGGATGCCCTGCGCGTCCTGTTCTCGCAGGCCGCCTCGTCGCACTGGGCGATCGTCGACAACGCCGAACTCGAGGGTGTGCTCACCGAGCAGGCCAAGACCGCCGACCCGGATGCGCGTGCTTCCCTGGTCGAGCAGGCTCAGGAGCTCATCATCGACAACGCGTATCTCATCCCCACCCTCGAGACCACGCAGCTGCACGCGTCGGTCGCGAACGTCGGCGGTGTCACCTTCGACTCCGCATCGCGCATCGTGCTCTACGACGTGCGCATCGCCGAGTAACCCCTCGGGCGGGCGGCGCTGCTCCAGCAGCGCCGCCCGCCCGCCTGTTCGTCCCCCGCACTTTCGATCCTGACGAGGTTGTGAACCGTGGCACCATCCCCCAGAGACCGGCTGGGCACCGTCGTGCGCTATCTCGGCCCCAAGCTTGTGCAGTTCGCGTTCGTGATCTGGGCCACGTACACGGTCACTTTCCTGCTGATCCACTTCCTGCCCGGCGACCCGGTCCTGGCGGCGCTGTCGCTCAAGGGCGGCGACGCCACGACCACCGACCCCGCCGAACTCGCCGCCTTGCGCGCCCAGTACGGCCTGGACGGCTCGCTCTGGCAGCAGTACATCGGCCACTTCCTCTCCGCCCTCCGCGGGGACCTCGGTGTGTCGATCGCCACCGGCCAGCCCGTGGCCGACATGGTCGCCCGCGCGTTGCCCAACACGGCGGCCGTCGCCGTGCTCGCGCTCGTGCTCGGCGTCGTGACGGCCGTCGTGATCACCTTCCTGGCCTTCGTGAGCCCGTGGCGGTGGCTCCGCCAGACCCTCCTGCAGATCCCACCGCTGGGCGTGGCCACCCCCGCGTTCCTCAGCGGCCTGGTGCTGGTCAGCGTGTTCTCTTTCGGGCTGGGCTGGTTCCCCTCCTCCGGCAGCCGCAACCCGCTCGGCGTGGTGCTGCCGGCCATCACCCTCGCGCTGCCCGTCGGCGCGATCTTCTTCCAGGTCTTTTCCGCCGCCGTACTCGAGGCCATGGCCGGCCCCTACGTGTTCACCGCCGTCGCCAAGGGACTGTCCACCCGCACCATCTTCCTGCGGCACGTGCTGCGGAACTCCCTGCTGCCCTCTGTGACCATCCTGGGCCTGCTCATCGGCTACCTCGCCGGCGGCACGGCCGTGGTCGAGACGGTCTTCTCCCGCGACGGCATCGGTCGCATCACCGTCGACGCCGTGCTGGCCCGCGACACCAACGTCATCCAGGGCGTCGTGATCGTCGTGGCCCTGGTCTACTCGGTCGTCAACCTCCTCGTCGACCTCTCCTATGGCGTGATCGACCCGCGCACCCGGCCCGCACTCGGCGGCCGCCGCACCGGTACCGGCCGGGCCGGCTCCCCGCAGGCGGATTCCCCGCAGGCCGGCGCGACGAGCGTCGACGCCGCACGAGACAAGGCGGTCATCGAATCATGAGCACCACCGAACAGCCATCGCTCGCCCGCCGCCTTCCCCCGGCGCTCCGCACCGCGCTCTCACCCGGGGTACTGCTGGCCGGCCTGATCGTGCTGGCCGCGCTGGCCATGACGCTCCTCCCCGGCGCCATCGCCACGCACGATCCCTACACCGGCATCGCGGCCGACCGGTTGCTCGCGCCCAACGCCACCTACCTCTTCGGCACCGACCACCTGGGCCGCGACCTGTTCTCCCGGGTCGTGCACGGCGCGTTCCTCTCGCTCGCCTCCGCAGGCACGGCCGTGCTGGTGGGCGTGATCGTCGGTGCCCTGCTGGGGCTCATCTCCGGCTTCGTCGGCGGAACCCTCGACTTCATCGTCATGCGCTTCATCGACGTGCTCATCGCCGTGCCGAGCATCCTGCTCGCGCTGATCGTGGTCGCCACCCTCGGTTTCGGCCCGTGGTCGGTCGCCCTGGGCGTCGGGCTCGGCGCCGCCGGGTCGTTCGCCCGCATCATGCGCTCCCAGGTTGTGCGGGTGCGCAACGCCGAGTACGTCGAGGCCGCGCGCACTCTCGGTGTGAGGTGGCCGGGCATCCTGTTCAGCCATATCCTGCCCAACGCCGGCCGCCCGGTGATCGCGCTGGCCGCCCTCGAGCTGGGCACCGCCATCCTGGCCGTCTCGGCGCTCAGCTTCCTCGGCTTCGGCGCCCAGCCGCCCGAACCCGAGTGGGGCGCGCTCGTCTCGGGCGGCCGCGACTATGTGGCCACGGCCTGGTGGCTGAGCATCCTTCCCGGCGTCGTCGTGCTCGCTGTCGTGCTCGCCGTGAACCGCCTCGCCCGTCTGATCGGAGGAGACCGATGACAACGACCGACTCCGGCGCGGCCCTGCTGCGCGTGACCGACCTGCAGATCGACTACGACACCCGGTCCGGCCTCACCCACGCCGTGCGCGGCGTCGACTTCACCGTGGCGCCCGGCGCCATCGTCGCCGTCGTCGGTGAGTCCGGCTCGGGCAAGAGCACCATTTCGCAGGCTCTCGTGCGCCGGCTGCCCGACGGGGGCCGCATCGTCTCCGGCACGATCGAGTTCGCCGGCCGGGATCTCACCGCGCTGCCGGAACGGGCGCTGCGGCGCATCCGCGGGGCCGAGATCGGTTTCGTGCCGCAGGACCCGAGCAACTCGCTCAACCCGCTCATGAAGGTCGGCGAGCAGATCGCCGAGAGCCTGCGGCTGCACCGGGGGCTGGGTCGCGCCGAGGCGGCCACCGCCGCCGTGCGCATCCTCGACGAGGTCGGCATCCCGGATGCCTCCAGTCGCGCCGGCCAGTACCCTCACGAGCTTTCCGGAGGTATGCGCCAACGCGTGCTCATCGGCGTGGCCTGGTCCTGCTCGCCGCGGCTGGTGATCGCCGACGAACCCACGAGCGCCCTCGACGTGACCGTGCAACGGCACGTGCTCGACCGCCTTGAGACGCTGGCCAGGGAGCAGGGCACCGCGGTGATCCTGGTCACCCACGACCTCGCGATCGCCGCCGACCGGGCCGACCACATCCTGGTGATGCAGGCCGGCCGCATCGTCGAGCAGGGCACCCCGGCGGATGTGCTCGGCACACCCTCGCACCCATACACGCGGGAGCTCGTGGCCGCCGCGCCCGGTCTCACCAGCGGCCGGCTGGCCCCGCGCCCGGCGACCGCCACGGAAGACCCGGCTGCCGCCGCCGCACGCGCCTCGATCACCCTGGCGTTCCGCGCCTCTGCCGCCGCCACGTCCGCCGCCGACATCCTCGTCGTCGACGGGCTGACCAAGACCTACACCCTGCGCCAACCCGCCGGCGGGCCGCAGACCCTCACGGCCGTGGACAACGTGTCGTTCGCGGTGCCGCGCGGCAGCACCTTCTCCGTCGTGGGCGAGTCCGGGTCGGGCAAGACCACCACGGCGCGGATCGCGGCCCGGATCGTGGCGCCCGATGCCGGTCGGATCAGCTTTGACGGCCGGGACATCAGCACCGTGGCCGGGGAGGAGTTGCGGCAGCTGCGCCGGCGCATCCAGGTGGTCTACCAGAACCCGTTCGGCTCGCTGGACCCCACGATGTCGGTGGAACGGCTCGTCAGCGAACCGCTCCGGGCGTTCCGGATCGGCAACCGTGCCCAGCGCGCGGGGACGGTGCGCGAGCTGCTCGCCGCCGTGCGCCTCGACCCGGCACTCGTGGACCGCCGCCCCAGCCAGCTTTCCGGCGGGCAGCGCCAGCGGGTCGCCATCGCCCGCGCGCTCGCCCTCGGCCCGGAGCTCCTGGTGCTGGACGAGCCGGTCTCCGCGCTCGACGTCTCCGTGCAGGAGCAGATCCTGCAACTGCTGGTGGACCTGCAGGTGGAGTTCGGGCTGAGCTACCTGTTCATCTCGCACGACCTCGGCGTCATCCGGCAGGTCTCCGACCGCGTCGCCGTGATGCGCACCGGACGGATCATCGAGCAGGGTGAGGCCGCGGCCGTGCTCTCCGCTCCGGCCGAGGAGTACACCCGGGAACTGGTCGCGTCCATCCCCGGCCGCCGGCGCAGCTAGCGCCACCCACGCAGATCGAGAGTCGTATATATTGACAGGTATCGATTCATTTCCCGCGAAGGAAGCTGCCATGCCTGACACCGACACGACGCCCGCCGCCAAGCCCACGGTTCTGTTCGTCTGCGTGCACAACGCCGGCCGCTCGCAGATGGCTGCGGGCTACCTGGCCGCACTCTCCCACGGGCAGGTCGAGGTGCTCTCCGCGGGCTCAGAGCCCAAGGACCAGATCAACCCCGTCGCGATCGCGGCCATGGCCGAGGACGGCATCGACATCGCCGACAACGTGCCCAAGGTCCTCACGGTCGAGGCCGTCAAGGACTCCGACGTCGTGATCACGATGGGCTGCGGCGACGCCTGCCCGATCTTCCCCGGCAAGCGCTACGAAGACTGGGAACTGGCCGACCCGGCCGGTCAGGGCATCGAGGCGGTGCGCCCGATCCGCGACGACATCAAGGCGCGGATCGAGAAGTTGCTCGCCGAGATCCTCCCGCCGGCCGTCTGACCGGTGCGCGTCAGGCGCGACTGACCGGGATCTTCGCCTTGGTGGCGGGCTGCTCGGCCACGGGCACCCGCACCTCGAGCACTCCGTCCCGGTAGCTCGCCGAGACATCCGAGTCCTTGCTGCCGCTGGGCAGCGGCACGTCCCGGGCGAACGAGCCGTACCGGAATTCGGTGCGGTAGCCGCCTTTCTCCTTGTGCTCGGTGGTCTCCTGGCGCTCGGCCTGGATGTGCAGCACCCCGTCGGACACCGTGATGTCCACATCCTTCTCCGGGTCGATGCCGGGCATCTCGGCCTTCACGACGAGCGTGTTGCCCTCCTGGTATTCCTCCACCCGCATCGCGGCGGCGTCCCAGTCGCCCTCGAAAAAGCGTCGCACCGAGTCGGGCAATTCGAATCGATCGCGACGCGCTACTCCACCAGCCATGATGCATCTCCTTGAGTCGGGTCCGGTTGTCGCTGCACACAGTACCCCCGCCCTCCGGCCCACGCAGGGGCCGCTCAGAGCAGGTGCGCCTCACGCAGGTCCGACTTCAGCCGCGGAGTGACCGGGTCGACGATGTCGTCGTACTCGCGGTGACCGCGCAGGTACGCGGCCGTGAACGGGCAGATCGCCACGACCCGCAGCCCGCGTGCGCGCACGTCTGCGAGCGCGCCGGACACCAACGTCGAACCCAAGCCCTTGCCCGACTGATTCATGTCGATCTCGGTGTGCACGAAGACGCGCTGGGCGCCGTGGTCGACGTACGTCGTGGAGCCCACCCGCTCACCGTCGAGCAGCAGCACGTAACGCCGCTCGTCCTCGACAAGTTCTACCGTGCGCAGCTCGCCGCCGCCGGCACCGTCCTCGGATTGTGATGGGATACTCATCCCCCCAGTGTGCCCATCGCGGCGCAGGATGCAAGTACCGCCGTCAGGTCTCGCGGTGCCCACCCTGGTCAGCCGACGGCATCCGACCCGGTGGCGCTGACGGCGGGCACGGTCTTGCGCGGCGCCCGGCGGAACGTGGAGCGCTTGGGCTGTTCCTTGAGCTGCTTGCGCACGTCGTCGAGGATCTCGGTGACGGTCATCAGGTCGGCATGGCTGAGCCGATCGAAGAGCATCTCCCGCACCAGGCTCACATATCCGGGGATACCCGCCCGCAACAGGTCGAGGCCGGCCGGCGTGGCGTGGGCGATCACCGACCGCTCATCGTCGGGGGCCGGTTCGCGCCGCACCAGTCCCTTCTTCTCGAGCTGGCCCACCTGGTAGGTGAGTCCGCTGCGGGAGACCGTGAGGGCGTCGGCGACATCCGTCATGCGCCGGCCATCCGAGCCGGCCTCGCCGACGCGGAGCAGAATCTCGAACTGCGCGAGCGTCAACCCCACCGAGTCGCGCAGGTTCCGGTCCGCCGCGTACTGCACGATGTTCGAGGTCTCGAAGAGGGCCGCCCAGGCACGCATCTCATCGGCGGAGATGGAGGGTTCGGGAGTTCCCATGGTCGGTCCTTCGGCTGGCGGGCGTATAGTTGTTTCGAATACGAAGCACTTTGGAGAGGTGCTCGATTCGAGCACTGACTCCAGTGTCCTCCGATCAACCCGAAAGAAGACAATCATGACCACCGCCATTTACACCGCCTCCGCCACGTCCTGGGGCGGACGCACCGGCAAGGTCGTCACCAGCGACAACAAGCTCGACCTCGACCTGTCGATCCCCAAGGACATGGGCGGCGACGGCGGGCCGGGCACCAACCCCGAGCAGCTCTTCGCCAGCGGATGGGCCGCCTGCTTCCACAACGCGCTCAAGGCCACCGCGCGCCAGAGCAAGATCGACGTCTCGGAGTCGGCCGTCACCCTCACGGTGAACCTGGTCGGCAGCATGGCAGCCGGCCTGGACTTCGAGGTCACCATCGAGGCGCAGATCCCGGGCGCCGACCCGGTCACCGCCCAGGCCGCCATGGAGGCCGCCCACGCGGTGTGCCCATACTCGCGCGCCACCCGCGGCAACCTCAACGTGGTGCTGAGCGTCGTCACCGACGAGGACTAACCGTCACCATCTGGTCCACGCCCGGACACGTGCACCCGGTACGCCGGGTGCATTTGTCCGCTGCGGCACCAGTCCTCCCGGCGGGGCGGATGCGTTCACCCCGGGGCGTCGGTTGGCACGCCGGCCGCGAAGGGCCTAGCGTCACAGGCATGACTGTGAGTCCGACCGGCACCACGAGCACCCCTGAGCATCCGAGCTCCGCCGGCACCACGGGCGGCGCGGCGCCCGGCAGCGGCGGCGCCGACCGCCGCGAGCGACTGCTCGACCGCGTGGTGGACTACGTGCTGGAGAACGGCATCGCCGACCTCACCCTGCGCCGCCTGGCCGACGCCGTGAGCTCGAACAACCGGATGCTGCTCTACTACTTCGGCAGCCGGGAGGAGATCATCGTCGCCGCGCTCACCGCGGCCGAGGCCCGCTTTCCCGGCATGCAGCAGATCCTGCTGCGCCTCGACGATTCGGCCGTGCCGCTCGGTGAGCGCCTTCCCGCCACCTGGGCGACCATTGCCGATCCGCTGAACCTGCCCTTCCACCGGCTCTTCTTCCAGGTCTTTGGCCTGGCCGGGTTCGAGCGCGACCGCTACGCGGACCTCCTCGGCACCATCGGCACCGAGTGGGTCGACCACGTCGCGGCCGCCATCGCGGCGGAGGGTGTGCCCGCCGTCGAGGCGCTGTCTTTCGCCCACGAGACCGTCGCCCTCTGGCGCGGGCTCCAGGCCACCCTCATCGGCGGCGGCGACCGAAACGCGGTCGACCAGGCCGCGCAGGCCGGCACGCAGGCGTTGCTCGCCCGCATCCGCTTCACTGCCGCGCACTGAGCACACGCCGGGGCGGGGCGACTCCTCCCCCGGCCAATGTTAAGAGTCTGTTTCGTGGCTGGACAGCGATATGAACCATTTGGTTCAATCGGTGCAGAGGGCCACACGGGCCCGGACGAGACGGGATCCCACCATGAAGCAGATGCACCTGGGCGTCTTCGAGGTCGCCGGGCCGCAGGTCGGCGGCACTCTGAGCTGGCCGCACCCGCGCAGTGACTCGCTGCGCTTCCACGAGTTGGAGCACTGGATCCACATCGCGCAGGTGCTCGATGCGGCCGGGTTCGACTTCCTGTTCTTCGCCGACGGCTACGGCTTCCCGTCGATCGACGGTGACCTGCCCGACCTCGCGGTGCGCGGCGGCATCAACTTCCCGGCCCTCGACCCGGCCCTGATCATCCCCACCCTCGCCCATCTGACCGAACGACTCGGCTTCGTCGTCACCTCCTCCACGGGCCTCGACCACCCGGTGCAGACGGCCCGGCGCTTCGCCACCCTCGACCACCTCACCGGCGGGCGCATCGGCTGGAACATCGTCACCGGCGCATCGCAGAACACCGTCGCGGAACTCTTCGGGCACACCGAGATGACCGGGCACGACGCCCGCTACGACCAGGCCGACGAGTACGTCGACCTGGCGCTCACCCTCTGGGAGGGCTGTTGGGAAGACGACGCCCTGATCGGCGACAAGACGGCCGGCGTCTTCGCCGACCCGGCCAAGCTGCACCGCATCACCTACGAGGGCACGCACTTCCGCTCCTCCGGCTACTTCACCGTGGACCCCTCGCCCCAGCGCACCCCGGTGCTCTTCCAGGCCGGCACGTCGGCCCGCGGCCGGGCCTACGCCGCGCGCAACGCGGAGTGCGTGTTCGTGCAGGGCACCACCGTCGAGCAGACCCGGGTGAACGTCGCCGACATCCGCGCCCGGGCGGCCGAGAACGGCCGTGACCCCCGGGGCATCCGCGTGATGGTGGGGGTCACGGTCACCGTAGCCGCCACGCACGACGCGGCCGTGGCGCTACGCCGCGAGTTCGACGAGCTGCAGACCGACGAGGTCGTGGCCGTGCTCTACGCCGGCAACACGGGTATCGACCTGCTCTCCCTCGACCCGACCTTGCCGCTCAGCCAGCTGCAGGATGGCGCGGGGCCGGCCGGTCAGATGGGCCAGAGCAACATCGACAGGTTCCTCGGCACCGACGGGCGCCCGGCGCCCACCGTGCGGGAGATCCTCGATCAACTCCGCGGTCGCGGCACCCGCGGTTTCCAGGTGGTCGGCAGCCCTGCCGAAGTCGCCGACCAGCTCGAGCAGTTGATGGACGACACCGACCTCGACGGCTTCCTGCTCGAGCCCATCTTCGACCCGGCCGACCTGGAGGACTTCGCGGCGCTCGTGGTGCCGGAGCTCCGTCGCCGGGGCCGGATGCCCGCGGCACCGGGAACGGGCACCCTGCGCGAGCAACTCACCGGCACCGACGACCCGCACCTGGCCGGTGAGCACCCGGGCGCCCGGTTCCGGGTCACCCCGCCGCTGCCGGCATCCGTCCCGTAGCGCGTGAGGCTGGCTTCACCCCCATCGGGCATTTCCCCAGAAAGGGGATGCTAGCCTCCGGGTTCGGCAAGAAGAGGGGGTCCGACCATGTCCAGACCACGGCAGCAACACACCGGGATCGCCCGCCATGGCCGGTTGACACCTGCTCGACCGGTGCGCACGGCGCTCGCGTTCGTGGCCCTGAGCCTGGCCGTGATCCTGGTGAGCGGGGTGGCGGTGGCCGGGCTCGCCTTCTGGCAGTTCACCAGTACCGTCACGGCGAACTCCATCGACCTCAACGGCACGGATGTGCCCGACGCGGCTCCCTCGATCGGCAGCTACGAGACCGGCTTCAACATCCTCATCGTCGGGGTCGACAACGACTCCGAGCAGGGCGGTGCCTACGGCGAACGTGACTCCACGCTCAACGACGTCAACATCCTGGTGCATGTCTCCGCCGACCACACCAATGCCGTCGTGGTGAGCATCCCACGCGACCTCATCGTGGCGCACCCCAGCTGCACCGACATGAACACCGGCGAGGAATACAGCTCGATGTCGGCCCGGCCCGTCAACGAGGCCATGTCCCGCGGCGGCCTGCCCTGCGTGGTGACCACGATCGAGAAACTCACCGGGCTGGAGATCCCCTTCGCGGGCCTGGCCTCGTTCGACGGGGTGGTGCGCATGAGCGACGCCGTCGGCGGCGTGCCGATCTGCCTCTCCGAGGCTATCGACGACCCGCTCGCCGACCTCAACCTGCCCGCAGGCACGAGTGTCGTCTCGGGCTCCACAGCCCTGGCGTTCCTGCGCAGCCGCCACGGCGTGGGCGACGGCAGCGACCTGTCGCGCATTTCCTCGCAGCAGATCTACCTGGCCTCCCTGATGCGCACCGTTCAGGGCGACGGCACCTTCACCGATCTGCCCAAGCTGTTCTCGCTCGCCACCGCAGCGGCCACCAACATCAAGCTGTCCACGAACCTCGCCCACACCGACACCATGGTGTCGATGGCCCTGGCGCTCAAGGACATCGATCTGTCCCGCCTGGTCTTCGTGCAATACCCCGGCACCACCGAGGACCCGAACTTCCCGAACAAGGTGGTGCCGCTGCAAGACCTGGCCGACACGATGTTCGCCAAGATCCTGGCCGACGAACCGTTCGCCCTGGCCGCAGACGAGCCGGAGCCCACCGACGAGCCGACGACCGACGCCGAGGCTCCGGTGGAAGCGGATGCGCCGGTCGTCGAGGCCGCACCCGAGGTGCTGAGCGGGCTCACCGGCCGGACTGCCGAGGACCAGTCCTGCGCCCAGGCCTTCAGCGGCTGAGCCGCGGCGCGTCACCGGACCAGGTGATTCACCGGCCCCAGCGGTCGGCCATCTCCTGTGCCAGAGGGCGCAACTGCTCCCAGCGCTCGGGCACGACCAGCCCCGGCAGCACGAACGACCACATCTCCACCAGCCGCTGCATGAGGTCGGCGCGGCCGGTGAGCACCCCGGAGACCACTTGCACCCCAGTGAACGCCGGGCTGATGAAATGCGCGGCGGCGGTCACGTCCAGGTCGTCGCGCACGTCGCCGTCGAGGATCGCCCGGCGCAGCAACAGCTCGCAGGCGGCCATCCAGTCCTCGTAGGGGGTCACGACGGGCGTCGACAGACTGCTCGACTCCATGGTCAAACGGATGCCCGCACGCGAAACCGCGTCGTCGCGCACCTGTTTTCCCAGTTCGAAGGTCAGGCGCATCAAGACGTGAAGGCCGGGCTGGTCACTGTGCAGCAGGTCGTCGCCCAGCGCGAGCGCCCGCTCGTGTTGGGCGTCGATGACCCCCCAGGCCAGCGCCTCCTTCGAGTCGAAGTGGAAGTACAGCGCGCCCTTGGTCAGACCGGCAGCCTCACAGATATCGGCCATCGAGGCGCCACCGTAGCCGCGCACGCCGAAGACGTCGGCGGCGGCGCGGATAATCGCCGCACGGGTTTCCACGGCACGGGCCTGCCTGGTCATGATGCTCCTCGCGTCGAGACGGGCATCCGGGGGAGGCGCCAGGACCGATTGCGTCATCGTCCGACATTGAATCATACCGTTTGGTATGCTTTCGGGAGGCCGGGCGAATATTCCGGGGGGAACCTGTTCTCCCGGCCGACAGCATCCAGCACAGCACGACTGCAGCACCGCACGACCGCCCCGCGTTGACGCCGGGCACCATCTGCCGGGATCGAGGGGAAACCGACGAATGACAGTGATCAGGACGTTTATCGAAACCGCGGGGGCGCTCCCCGAGCGGAGCAACGTGCTCGACGGCGCCGGGGTCGACGGTGCCAAGCTGGCGGCCCTGATCGGCCTGACCCTCCTCGGTCTGGCTGCGCTGGGCGCGATCGCGCTCGTGGTGGCGGCCCTCGTGCAGGTGGCCCAGGCCGTACACCTCAGCGAACCGGCCCGGTCACGCTGGGTACTGGCCGTGGTCTTCGCGCCCGTTTTCGGCGCGCTGGCCTGGTTCGCCGTGGGCAATCGCCTGCAGATGGGCTGACGCCCGCTCGGGCGTCACGCCCGCGGTCGCACCACGAGCACCGGGCAGTCCGCGTGCCGAACGCACTGTTCGCTCACCGATCCCAGCAGCATCCCGGCCAGGCCGCCGCGCCCCCGCGAGCCCACCACGAGCATCCGGGACCCCCTGGACACCTCGATGAGCGTCTTGGCCGGCGCACCCAACGCCACCCGGTACTCGACGTCGACTCCCGGATGAGCCGCCACGGCCGCCCGGGTATCCGCCGTGAGCCGGCTCCGCACCGCGGCCGCGTAGTCGGAATACGACGAGACGTAACCGAATTCCCAGTTCGCCGGCCGGGGCGCGGTGTCGATCGACCAGGCCCGCACGATCGTCACGGGCGCCGAGAGTCCGGCAGCGAGGTCGAGGGCCACCGCCAGGGAACGGTCGGCATCGGCCGAACCGTCGTGTCCGACCACGATGCCCGCGCGGGGACCGGGCTCCTGGGCCGGTTGCGCCGCGGCCTCGGCGTGCACGTCGGCCGCGTCCCCCGTTTCCGCCTGCGTCCGTGGCTCTCGCCCAGCAGCGCTATCGCTTGTGCCCGTGTCAGCATCCATGATGACCTCCCGCACGCAGAAGGCGGTCGCTCCGACTTCCGGTGGTGTCCCCATTCAACCGCTCGGCGCCGGCCGCCGGAAGACCGCGGCATGTTTCCGGCCGCAAATTCCGGTCCCGACCGGCCTGGCCGTTCCGGCCGGACCAAGAATGGGAGCGTCCCGGCAGGCCGTCAGAGCGGTCAGCCGAGCAGCGACCGGCCGCCGAGGAGAGCCTGGCGGCTGTCCAGCCGCAACTCGAGTTCACTCATCACCATCGCCGCGAGGTCCGTGAGGGTGGCCTGCTCGGCGGGTGTGAACTCGCGCGGCACGTAGTCGATCAGGCAGAGCGCACCGAGATTGTGGCCATCCCGGGAGGTCAACGGCACGCCGGCGTAGAACTGCAGGCCCATCTCACCGGCAACCAGCGGGTTCGCCAGCGCCCGCGGGTCGCTCCGGGCATCGGTGACCACCCACGGTTCGGCCTGCAGGATCGCCGAGGCGCAGAGGCCCGCGTCGCGGTCGATCTGCTCCACGGTGAGGCCGTGCCGGGACTTGAACCAGATCCGGTCGTAGTCCACCACACTGACGAGCGCTATGGGCACCTGGAAGATTCGCGCCGCCAGGGCGGTGATGCGGTCGAAGGCACCGTCCGGCGGGGTATCCAACAGATCGTAACGGCGCACCGCCGTCATGCGGCCCTCCTCGTCTGAGGACTCGGGGGCGCCGGGCCGCACGATGGGCCGGGTGGCCGCCAGCTGCACGGGGACGCCGGCGCGGTGGCGGCCGGAGGCACCGATGATCAGCTGGCGCAGGGCCAGAACCAGGTCGTGCACGAGTGGGCGGTCGCGCGGGTCGCGAGCCGTCATGGCTCCGATCAGCCCGGCCCAAGCGGCGGGCACGGCAGCGGGAATTTCCGGGTCGTTCATCAACCGGGCCAGCGCGGAGGGCACGGCGGCGCCGGGGAACGCGACCACGCCGGTGAAACACTCCAGCAGCACGAGGCCGAGAGCGTACACATCGCTGGCCGGGCCGACCGGGTCGCCCGTGGCCTGCTCCGGGCTCATGTAGTGGGCGCTGCCGGTCGCGGAACCTTCAGCGGTGAACCGCTCGGACTCGGCGAGCAGCGCGATGCCGAAGTCGGTGAGCTTCGCGCGGGTGCGGGAGTTGTCGCCGTTGTAGTCCACGAGCAGCACGTTGGCCGGTTTGATGTCGCGGTGCACCACCCCGCGGGAGTGGATGTACTCCAGGCCCTCAGCGAGGTCGTAGGCGAGTTGGGCGATCTGCCGCACAGGAAGGGGACCACGGGCGAGCTTGCGCTGCAGGTCGGCACCCTCGACGAGTTCCATGACGAGGTAGATGCGCGGCCGGGTGGGATCGCTGCGATCGACGGCGGCGTCGAGCAGGGTGACGAGGCTGTGGTGGCTGAGCGAGGCGAGGATGTTGACCTCGTCCTCCTGGCGGCGCACATCGGCCGGAGCCGTGGCATTGGCGAGGAAGATCTTGATGGCCACGTTGCGGCCCAGGAACTCGTCGGTGGCCTTGTAGACGGCACCCATTCCGCCCTGGCCGATGAGCTCGATCAGCCGGTACCGCCCGCGCAGCAAACCTGTCGCTGCCCCGTTCTCCGGCACGTTCTCCGCCTTTCCTGACGAGCAATCTTATCCGGCGCGGCACCCCCGTTCGTGTGCCGGCCGGGGCCTGGTTCGGCAATCGTTAGGTGGCCGTAATACATTCGCCGCCGCCGCGACCGCCGGCTTCTCGCAGGCGCCTCCCACCCGCCCACCCTGCGGCTTCGCTAGTGTCGAACAATGAGGTTCTTCGAGCGCCACCGTTTGTCCGCGCTCGCCACCGCCGCGCTTCTCATCGTGATCCTGGGCGGGGCCGCATTGATCACGTCGGCCGTCCGCGCGGAGCCGGCTACCGCCGACGCCGCCGCCGCACCGGTGGTCCCCGTCGCGACGGACACGATCGACCTCGCCGGATTCGAACCGGGCCGCATCCTCAGCGACTACAGCTTCTACAACGCCGCGGCCATGACCGAGGCCGAAATCGAGACCTTCCTGCAGTCGCGCAGCTGCACCCGCACCGATTCCTCCCCCTGCCTCTGGGAGTACCGCGAGACCACCACCGACGTGCCGGCCGCCGGCGCCGGCCACTGCGCCGCGTACACCGGTGCCGCCAACGAGCACGCCAGCCGCATCCTCAGCAAGGTCGCCGAGGCCTGCGGCATCAGCCCCCGCGTGCTGCTGGTGCTGCTGCAGAAGGAGCAGTCGCTGCTCAGCCGCCCCACCGAGTCCGGGTACCTGCGCGCCACGGGTTACGGCTGCCCCGACACCGCCGATTGCAACGCGGACTACTTCGGCTTCTTCAACCAGGTCTACAACGCGGCCTGGCAGTTCCGGCAGTACACCCAGGAGCCCGATCGCGCCTACAAGATCGGCGCCGTCGACGTGGGCTACAACCCCGACGCCGAGTGCGGCGCCAGCACCGTCGACATCCAGAATCAGGCCACCGCCAACCTGTACAACTACACGCCGTACCAGCCGAACGAGGCCGCCCTGGCCGACCCCGACAGTGACGGCGACGGATGCTCCACCCACGGCAACCTCAACTTCTGGCTGTTCTACACGGCCTGGTTCGGCCCCGGCGGAACCGCCCCGTACCCCGATGTCTTCGACGCCTGCCTGAATTACGCGCACGGCCAGGACTGCCGGGTGCCCGAACTGATCCCCGCCCTGTAACCGGCACCGCGAGCACCAGCACCGGAGAAGGAGTACCCCGTGGACCAGACCCCCGCCGGCCGCCACCTCGTCTACCAGACCAGCCTGATGAGCGCGCTGCTCGACGGCATCTACGACGGCGACACCACGGTGGCCACCCTGCTCGAGCACGGCGATTTCGGCCTGGGCACGTTCAACGCGCTCGACGGCGAGATGCTCATCCTCGACGGCGTCTGCTACCGGATGCGCGCCGACGGCACGGTGACGCCGGCCGCGGCCGACGACCTCACCCCGTTCGCGGTCGTGACGGAGTTCGTGCCCAGTGTGAGCATCCGCGTCGACGAACCGGTCACCCGGGACGAGGCGGTGGCGCTCATCAACGAGACCATGCAGTCATCGAACTACCTCTATGCGGTGCGGCTCACGGGTGAGTTCGACTGGGTGCGGGTGCGGGCCGTCGAGCGACAGGAGAAGCCCTACCGACCGATGAACGAGGCCATCCGGGGCGAAAAGACGATCGAATTCGGGCGTTCGGCCGGCGTCGTCGCCGGATTCCGCACCCCGCTCTACGGGCAGGGCATCGGCGTGCCAGGCGGCCATGTTCACTACATCGACGCCGCGCATCGGCACGGCGGCCACGTGCTCGATTTCGCCCTGCTCTCCGGCACCATCGACATCTGTATCGGCACCGACCTGCATCTCGAGCTGCCGCTCACCGCCGAGTTCAAGAACGCCGAGCTCAGCCCTGACGACCTCGCCGCCCAGGTCGACCAGGCCGAGAACCGCCGCTGAGGGAGCTCGACAAGCTCGATCAACGATGGGGCGATCAACCATCACACCCGAAGCTCGTCAGGACGCGGTCTGGTACCCGGGCCACAGCGCCACATCCAGCCCGCGCTCGAGCTTGGCGATGGTCTCCATGTCTGGCCAGGCCCGGCCCTCCAGAATCCCGATCAGGGTCGCGTGGTTCATCCCGCAGGCCTCCGCGGCGCTTCGAATGCTTCTCTCCCCGATAGCCCGGCGCAGATTGGCCGCAAACACTCGGGCCACCTCCCCGATCGCGTCGCTGGCGGGCCCATCCGGCCACGCCGTGACCAGCTCATTGGGCTTCAGGCGCATGGTGCGGGACATTCCCCCAGCGTAAGCCGCCGCCCGCCCCTGCCGGAACGAATCGGGGCCAACACGCTGCACCACGGGCTGGTCGACTTAGGGTGTCCACCACGGCCGCAACGGCAGCTTGCCGACACCGCCCTGCTTGCCCGGCCTGGTCATCAGGATCTGGTGCAACTGGATGCCGTTGCTCTCGAACCCGAGACGAGAGCCAGCCATATACAGACCCCACACTTTCGCGGTGGGGAGCCCGACTTCGGCGACCGCCTCATCCCAGTGCTCGACGAGGTTGGCACACCAATCGCGCAGCGTCATCGCGTAGTGCGGTCTCAGGTTCTCGTCGTGTAGCACCTCCAGGCCGATGTCCTGGGCATCGCTGATGATCCGGCCCGATCCGGTGAGCTCCCCGTCGGGGAAGACGTAGCGATCGATGAAACCGCGCGCCTCGGGTAGGTGGTGGTTTTCGGGCCGGGTGATGCTGTGATTGAGCAGCAGCCCGCCGGGGCGGAGCCGGGACTGTAGAAAGGCGAAGTACGACGGATAGTTTCGCCGGCCGATGTGCTCGAGCAGCCCGATTGACGACACCGCGTCGAATCCCGTCTCCGTGACGTCGCGATAGTCGCCGTACCGAACCTCGGCCAGGTCGCTCAAGCCCTCGTCTGCGATGGCGCGCCGCGCCCACCCGGCCTGCTCGGTCGACAGCGTCACACCGGTGGCCCGCACGCCACGGCGTGCGGCGTAGCGCACCATGCCGCCCCAGCCGCATCCGACGTCGAGCAACCGGTCGCCCGGTGTCAGCCGCAACTTCTCGAAGACGAGCCGGTATTTGTTCTCCTGCGCCTCCTCGAGTGAGGCGCTCCCGTGCGGGTAACACGCGCAGGTGTAGGTCATCGACGGCCCGAGCACCCACTCGTAGAAGGTGTTCGAGACGTCGTAGTGGTGGTGCACCGCCTCCGCGTCACGGGTCTTGCTGTGGCGCAGTCCCCCGGCGATCCTGCGCCATCGGGGCTGAGCTTCCTGGGGAGGCGGCGCTATCGGGCGCAGGTGTTCGACGCCGACGGAGCGGATGATGTCGACCATCGTCCGCACCGGTGGGCGGATGAAGATAAGGCTGTCGGCGAGGGCTTTGAGCAGTTCATAGGGGTCCCCGGGGTGCACACCGCGGATATCGAGGTCGCCGGCGATGTAGGCGCGGGCGAGACCGAGGTCCCCACGGCCGGTGGCGAGGTAGCTCGTGCCGCGCGGGGTCTTCAGGTCCAGTCCGAACGACGCGTCAGGCGGTCCTGCAGAACTCCCGTCGTAGGCGGTGAACCGCAGCGGAAGCCGACCGCCGGCCAGAATCTCCAGCACCTCGGCGAGTGAGTACTTCCCCGCCGTTCTCGCTTTCCCCGTCGCCACCGCGGGCGACAGCGACGGCGACTTCGTCGAGCGGTCCTTGAACGTGGTCATCGTCGTTGCACCGCCTTGGCATAGAGGTCGAGGAGCCGGGAATCAGGGTCGTAGGTGTTTTTCACGGCCCGGTAGCTGTCCCCGCCATAGAGTTCGTCGAACTCCTCCCGGGAGTAGTAGGAGTCGGAGTACAGCGACTTGTGCCCGTCCAGCTCGCGGACCCTGCGTTCGATGAGGCGGTTCGTCGCCCCTTCGGTGGCGCCGACCGGCACCGTGGACCAGAAGCCGACGTTCACGTAGCTCTGCCGGGGCCGGATCGGGTAGAGCGGCCAGCTGTTCTCGCCCTGCAACCGCAGAGGGCACAGCCAGATCGGCGTGATCGGCACGGTGTCCAGGAACCAGTCCAGGAAATCAGCGCATCGCCCTATCGGCACCTCGATGTCCTGCACGACGCGTTCGCGTGGTGGTCGGCCGCGAATCTTCTCGATGTGATCGCCGATGTGGAACCGTTGTTCGTATTTCATCAGATTCCCGTAGACGCTGCTGCGCCGGTAGCGTCGTGGCCAGAGCCTGCGGATCTGCGGATTCTGTGCACCGAACGCCTCCGAGCACCAGAACCAGTCGGTGTCCCACCGCCAGAGGTAGTCGTGGACGGTGAGGCGGTCATCCGTCACCCCGGTGTCGTGCCGGATGGAGCGATAGTAGATCTGCTGGCCGGTGTAGTCGCTGACGGACCCGGGCGCACCGGTCTTCCGGCCGAGGCAGAGATAGCTTTCCGCCGTGCCGAACACCACGCCGTCGAGGTAGTCGACCCGGTCCCCGTCGAAGCTCCCGGTCTCGATGATGTCCTGCATGGCCCTGACCAGGTCGAGGAGCGAGTGGAAGCGCACGTGGCTGATCGCGACGAACGGTTGGACGGGTTCGAGTGCGATGCGCAAGCGCACCGCGTAGCCCAGGGTTCCATACGAGTTGGGGAAGGCTTGGAACAGATCGGAGTGCTCGTGTGGGGATGCGGTGAGCACCTCGCCGGCGCCGGTCAGGATGTCCATCTCCAGCACCGATTCGTGCGGCAGGCCGTTGCGGAACGACGTCGACTCGATGCCGAGGCCGGTGACCGCACCGCCGAGCGTGATGGTCTTCAACTGAGGCACCACCAGCGGTGCCAGTCCAGACGGAAGGGTCGCGGCAACGAGGTCCTCATAGGTGCACATGCCGGCCACGTCGGCTGTTCGTGTCTCTGCGTCAATTGCGATGAGGCCGGTCAGCCCGGAGGTGTCCAGGCCCCGCTCGCTGGTGTTGACGCGTGCCCGGAACAGATTCGACGTGGGCTTGGCCAGCCGGATCGGGGCACCGTCGGGTACGTCCCGATAGCTCTCGAGAAGGCGCTCCACGCCAACGGCATGAGCGCGCTTCGCATCGACAAGAGCGGGCACGCCCTCACGATAGCCCGCGGTCGCCCCGCCCGCGACGGGCATCCACCCTCCCCGTCGCAGAGCTCCTGCAATTTCGGCACCGGCCCGGCCGCGCCCTCGTATTCCCGCGGGTGCTGGATAGGTGCGCGGGCGAATGGCAGGAGTTATGCACCGATCGGCACGGCTCAGCCCTGTCGGGCCTTCAGGCGCGGGTTCTTCTTGTTGATCACGAACACCCGGCCTCGCCGGTGCACGATCTGGGCGCCGGGGAGCTTCTTGAGGGCTTGGAGCGAATTGCGGACCTTCATGGCCACACCTTCCTTGATGAGAATGAATATCAATTAGAGTAACAGCCATGACACCGACTTCATTCCTCACCGTCAACCTTGTCAGCGGACTGCCCGGCGCCGGCAAGACCTCCATCGCCCGGGCGAGCGGGCGAAGGAACATCGGCCTGCAGGCATCGGATCCCGAGACCGTGGGCCTCGCCATTGCGAGCGCCAACACCTCGACCGACGTCATGCTCGAGGTGCACCCCTCTGCCGCCCCGGTGGATGTCGCCATCTCGGTCATCGCGGCCGGTGACCCGGCCCTCCGACCCGGCACCGCCGCCATCCGTCTGGGCAATTTCGTCAGCGTGCTCGACGCCTCCAGCTTTTGGCGGGACATCCGCAGCGACAGGCTCGCGCCCGAGCCCCCGGTTCCCTGCGTCACGCACGGTGAGCACGACCGCACCGTCGCGGATGCCCTCGTGCAGCAGATCGAGTGGGCCAGCGTGGTGGTGATCAACAAGACCGACCTCGCCAGCGCGGCCGACTGCGCAGACCTGCGCGACTTCGTGCGCCTGCTCAACCCGTCCAGCCACGTCGTCTTCGCCCGGCACGGACGCAGCGCGGTCAGCCCGTGGCTGCCGCCGCGGGAAGACATGCTGCACTGGCTGCAGCAGAGCCCCGGCTGGATCCGGCAGCTAAACGGCGAGGGCCTGCTGGCGTCCAGCCGCACCGGTCTCGGCTGCGTCGTCTACCGCGATCCGCGTCCGTTCCACCCGGGCCGGCTGGCCGACTTTCTCAGCGACAGATCCGCCCAGTCGGGTGAAATCCTGCGATCACGCGGACTCTTCCGCCTCGCGACCCGCCCTCACGTCGTCGGCTCCTGGAACAGCGCCGGCCCGACCATCGAGTTCGAGCCGACCGGAATGGGCAGTCACGACCCCGACTCCCCCTGGGGCCAAGAGATCGCCTTTTTCGGCCGCAATCTCGATGCCGCCACCCTCACCGCCAACCTCGATGCCTGCCTGCTCGACGACCGCGAGTTCATCGGCGGACCCCTGGAGTGGAGGAGCCTGGCCGACCCGTTCCCAGCCTGGGACCTGGACAGGGACGACGCCTAGGGAAACGTCGGGTACCGCCGTTAGCGCTTGAGCGCAGGAATAGCCGTGATCAAGCCCAGTCCGATGCTGACCCGATCGGCGACTTCGATGACCTCTTCGGACAAGGCGTCCACGTCATGGCTTCGCATGACGCTCAAACGCCCCGACACCGAGATAGCGGCGACGATGGTGCCGGAGGAGTCTCGGATCGGTGCGGCGACGCACAGCCGGCCGAGGGCGAGTTCCTCGATCTCAGTACACCGGCCGAGCCTGGCCGATTCACGCAAGTCACTCGTGAGCTGCTGGTGCGAAGCAATGGTGTTCGCCGTGTAGCTCGGAAGCGTGGGACCGAGAAGCGCGATTCGCTGGTCTTCGGTCATGTCGAGCATGAGGCATTTCCCTAACGCCGATCCGTGCATCGGTTGGCTCATCCCGACCATCGTGTGCGCCTTGGGAGCCAGAGGTCCCTCGAAGTGACAGAGGTAGACGAGACCAGCCCCGTCACGCACCGCGACGTTGACGCTCAGGCCCGTGCGCTGGGCAAGGTCCTGAGCGGCAACCCGCGATTCACGATGTACTGGATTCTGATTGAGCGCCAGGCTGGAGAGCGCAACGATGGCCATCCCGATGTGGTAACTCAGCCCATCCGGCTCCTTGCGGACGTACCCGAGCTCCTCCAGCGTTCCCAACAGTCTCGAGGTGGTCGATGCGCCCAGACCGATGGCCCGAGCGATATCGGATGCCCGCATAGACCCAGTCTTCGACTCGCCGAGTGCAGACAGAACTGCCGCGGCGCGTCCGATGCTCTGGTTGATCTCTGCTGGCACGTGGTCTCCGTCTAGGAAGGTAATGGCTTGTGTGCTGTCTCGCGAGCTCGGAGCACGACCACCAGCGATGTGAGCGCCGCGGCCATGACGTAGAACGCGGGAGCAAATGTGTTTCCCGTACTGGCGATGAGGAATGCGGCGAAGAGCGGGGTAATGCCACCGAAGAACGCAACCGCCAGGTTGTACGCGATGGAAATGCTCCCGTACCGAATGCTCGTCGGGAACAACTCTGCCATAGCCGCGCTGGAAGCTCCGTCGAATGCCGCCATGAACACCCCGAGGAGCACCATCGCGCATGTCGCGGCCAGGAAATTGCCGGCATTCATCAGCATGAGCGTCGGATAGGTGAACACCAGGAAGCCCACGCATCCGGCTATCATCACCGGTTTGCGCCCGACCTTGTCGGACAGCAGCCCCATGAACGGGACGAGCACGACGATGGCGGCGAGACCGATGACGGTCACTGCATAGCTGACCGGCCGCGTGTAGCCGAGGTCGGTCTGCAGGTAGGACGGCATGAAGGTCTGCAGGATCCAGTGCCCCACGGCCTTGAGCACGACGAAACCGACGCAGAAGAGCAGCGCCCGCCAGGACGTCTTCAGCGAGGCGAGCAGCGGTGAGCGTTCCAGGCTGCCCTTGGCCTTGATGGCAAGGAACTCGGGAGTGTCTTCCAGGCGACTGCGCATGTAGAGGCCCACCAGGCCGAGCGGTGCCGCCAGCAGGAACGGGAGGCGCCAGCCCCAGTTGTTGAGATCGTCGGGCGTCATGACGGCGGTCAGGAATAGCACCAGGCCACCGCCCGCGACGAAGGCGGCAAAGCCGAACACGTCGATGAAGCTGGTCACGAATCCCCGACGGTTCGCCGGAGCGTATTCGAAGAGCAGCGTGGTGGCGCCCGAGCTCTCGCCGCCGGCGGCGAAGCCCTGAATGAGACGCACGAGCACGAGGAGTATCGGAGCCCAGAGCCCGATCGCACCGAAGGTCGGGAGTAGTCCCATCACAAACGTGGCGCCGGACGTGACCAGGATGACGACAGCGAGAATCGTCTTGCGACCGATCCGGTCACCCAGGGAGCCGAAGAACAGGCCGCCGATGGGGCGCATGACGAATCCGGCTCCGAACACCGCGAACGCGGCCAGGACTGCCGCTTGGGCGTTGCCCTGCTGGAAGAAGTTGAGGCTGATCACTGTGGCCAGGGTGCCGTACAGCCCGAAGTCGAACCACTCGACGAAATGGCCGATGCCGGCGGCCCCAATCGCTTTCCTGAGTTGACGGGAGCGCTCCGCGTCCGACAACAGGACCGGTTCCGGCGTGCTCGAGGCCGCCGCTTCTGTGGTGGTTGGATCAATCAATTTTCATTTCCTCACGCATCTTTGTCATGGGCGCCAAATGGCGACTACAAGTTACCACCAAGTGAGAACAAATAACCACTGAGTGACATAGCTTTTCCGGTGTGTGGTAATTTTGGGCATCCTCGAGTCGGAGGATGCGGGACTGAAACCCGCCGATTGGGAGTGCTGATGCGCAAGAGAAATGAATCCAGTGACGTCGTGGTTATTGGAGGCGGACTGGCCGGAGTGTCGGCGGCGGTCGCTGCCGCCCGAATGGGATCGCGGGTGTCACTCATCACCAACCGCCCCGTCCTCGGGGGCAATTCGTCCAGTGAGATCCGCGTCTGGGTGGTGGGCGCAACGGCCCACGGTCGACAGCGTTTCGCACGCGAAACCGGCCTCATGGGCGAATTGTTCCTCGAGAACCAGTTTCGCAACCCAGAAGGAAACCCCTACTACTGGGATCAAACGGTACTCGATCTGGTGAGAGCCGAGCCGAATCTCACTCTGCATCTGAACACGGACGTGCGCGATGTCGAACTCGGGGAGCACGACAGCGCTCGCATCACAGCCGTGACCGGCTGGACCATGGGTTCAGAGATCCTCACCCGATTCGACGCCCCCATTTTCATCGACTGTACCGGCGACGGCCTGGTCGGCGCACTCGCCGGCGCTGACTTCCGCATCGGTCGTGAGTCTCGCGACACCTACGGTGAGGAGTGGGCACCGGAACATGCCGACGACGAACTGTTGGGCAGCAGCCTGTTCTTCTACACGAAGGACGCGGGACGCCCCGAGAAGTTCGTGCCGCCGAGCATTGCGAAAGACATCTCGCAGACGCCGATTCTCACCAACCGGATCATTCGCACCGGCGACAACGGCTGCGACTACTGGTGGATCGAGTGGGGCGGTGAACTGGACACGGTCGGCGACAACGAAGTAATCCGCGACGAACTCTGGGGCGTGGCCTACGGCATCTGGGACTACATCAAGAACTCCGGCAAATTCGACGCCGACAACTTGACGTTGGAATGGGTCGGCTCCATCCCCGGAAAACGCGAGTACCGCCGGTTCGTCGGCGACTACACCCTCACGCAGAATGACATCCTCGAGCAGACGCAGTTCGATGACGCCGTCGCATTCGGTGGATGGTCGATCGATCTCCATCCGGTCGAGGGCGTCTACGCGGAGACCGCCGGCGCGCTGCAGAAGTACTCCAACGGTGTCTACGACATTCCCTTCCGCACGCTGTACTCGCACAACGTCGACAACCTGTTGTTCGCCGGTCGCAACATCTCCGCCTCCCACGTCGCCTTCGGCTCCACCCGGGTGATGGCGACGTGCGCAACCCTGGGCCAGGCCGCGGGAACGGCCGCGGCGCTGGCGTCATCCCTCGGCGTCACTCCCCGGGACATCGGAACCACCCACCTCCAGCTGCTCCGCGAGACTCTCGCACGCACCGATGCTTCCGTTGTCGGATCACGCGTCGACGACCCGCTGGACCTCGTCACCAGTGCCACGGTCACCGCGTCGAGCACCCTCGACCGCCTGGAGATCCCCGCGGCAGCGGCCGTCGAGACTTTCCTCCTGGACCGCGATATCGCCATCGTGCTCCCGGTCGAGCCCCGTCTCGACTACATCGATTTCACCGTCAATGCCACGGAGTCGACGTCTCTGCAGATCGAGCTCTGGGACACCGGACAGCCCCAGAACTACGTGCCGATCAACCACGTCCTCACCACCCAGGCGCCGGTGCCCGCCGGCGCAGGGGTTGTGGTCCGCGGGCATCTGCCCTGGGAACCGTCCGAGCCCCAGAACGCGGTCGTCGTCGTCCGCGCTCATCCGGGAGTGTCCCTCCTCGTTGCCGACGAGCGTCCGTACGGTGTGATGTCACTCGTCGCCAAAACGGCCGCCGATTCGGAATTCGACGACCACATCCCCGATCAGGCGAATCAGCCGATCGTCGAGTGGGGTGCAGCAGCCCTGCGCCATCGTGGATTCGTCTTCTCTGCCGGCCCGAGCACCACAGCGTATGCCCCCGGTCACGTGTCGGATGGTTTTCAACGGCCGTACTCCGGGCCCCATATGTGGTCCTCCGCGGCTCCTCCGGCGACGTCGGAAGCCGGGGCAGAAGCGGTCGAGTGGGTGCAGGTCGACTGGGCAGCACCGGTCACCGTGAGCTCCGTGCGAATCGTCTTCAACGATGACGTCGACGAGGACCTCATCAACCTGCACCACCATCGGACCGAATTCGAGGTCGTGCCGGAACTCGTGGCGGACTACCGCCTCGAGGTGGCGTCAGGACCGGCGGATGCTCGCGAGTGGCGACCCGTGGCCGACGTGGTCGCGAACCACCACCGACACCGCATCCATACCTTCGAGGCTGTCAGCACCACGGGCCTCCGGCTGGTCACCACGCGCACCAATGGAAGCCCGACGTTCATGGTCAGTGCGATCAAGGCTTATGCGTGAGCACGCGTTCAGGAACCAGGCCGTAGGCGCGGCATTCCGCCCCGAGGTTCTCACCTACGGCCATTCGTTCTTGGCGGAGCAGGGTGTGGCAGACGAAACGCGGTATTACGCGCGACAGGTTGCCGCCGAGCTCGGCCTGGCGTACCCGACGGCGGTCGGCGGACAAGAGAACGCACTGAACAGAGCCGTCGGTGGAAGCTCGATGAGGGATGCCGCAGCGCGAGCGCTCGGTGAATACCACCGTGACGTTGCCAGCGGATCGGCGGTGGTCATCATCCAGGGCCTCATCAACAGTGCGCGTCTGAACGGGATCGCGCCCGCCGACATCACCACGGCACGCCATGCCCTGCACGCCCTCCTCACCGTCGTGAATGCTGAATCGCGTCGCGACGTCACCGATGCGGCGACGTTCAGGTTCGGCGGCGTGTGGCGCAGCCCAACGGACCACGGCGACCGGCCGCCGACGCTGTGGCGCGACACGTCCTCTCCTGGCGCCTGGGTAGACATCGCCGCACCGGATCATGACGCGTACCTGGTGTTCGCCGGCATGAGCACGAGCGGCGGCCCGACGGTCTCGGTCACAGACCGCACGGATCCCGGATGCCCCGCCGAGTCCTTTTCCCTGGGAGACCAGTGCGTCCAGTCCGCACTCTGGGTGCCCGTCGCCTACCGCCTGCCGCCGGCAATGCGTGGTCATAGCGTTCGCTTCAGCTACGCGGAGGGTACCGCCCCGCTGGCTCTGAGCTCGCTCCTCGTCCAGTCGCCCACGCCACCGGTCGTCCTGCTGATGAAGGAACCGTACTTGGCCGACTACGCGGCATCGACGGCATTCCCGCATGGCTCGGACGAGGCGCTTGATGCGTTCAACGCTCTCGCGGACGAAGCGGCGGCCGCGTTTCCGAGCTGTCGGGTCGCCGACCCGAACGTGGCGGGTTTCTGGGACAAGGCTCATCACCTGCAAGCGGATCACGTTCACCCGAACGAACGCGGCAATGATGCGCTCGCCCGCACGGCACTGGCCGCCTTGCCGTGACGTGTCGGCAGGTGGCACGAGCCACGGGCGCCCGAATACACGAAGAGGGCGGATGCCGAAGCATCCGCCCTCTAAGTGATCTAGGGAATTAGAAGTCCCAGTCGTCGTCTTCCGTATTGACGGCCTTGCCGATGACGTACGAGGAGCCCGACCCGGAGAAGAAGTCGTGGTTCTCGTCGGCGTTCGGCGACAGGGCCGAGAGGATCGCCGGGTTCACGTCGGTGACGGCCTTGGGGAACATCGGCTCGTAGCCGAGGTTCATCAAGGCCTTGTTGGCGTTGTAGTGCAGGAACTTCTTGACGTCTTCGGTCAGGCCGACTTCGTCGTAGAGGTCCTGGGTGTACTGGATCTCGTTCTCGTAGAGCTCGAACATGAGATTGAAGGTGTAATCCTTGATCTCGTCGCGACGCTCCTGGGTCTCCTTCTCGAGGCCCTTCTGGAACTTGTAGCCGATGTAGTAGCCGTGCACCGCTTCATCCCGGATGATCAGACGGATGAGGTCGGCCGTGTTCGTGAGCTTGGCGCGGCTCGACCAGTACATCGGCAGGTAGAAGCCCGAGTAGAACAGGAACGACTCGAGCAGGGTCGAGGCGACCTTGCGCTTGAGCGGGTCGTCGCCCTGGTAGTAGTCCATCACGATGGACGCCTTCTTCTGCAGGTTGACGTTCTCGGTCGACCAGCGGAACGCCTCGTCGATTTCCTTCGTCGAGCACAGCGTCGAGAAGATCGACGAGTAGCTCTTGGCGTGCACGGACTCCATGAACGCGATGTTCGTGTAGACGGCCTCTTCGTGCGGGGTGATCGCATCCGGGATCAGCGACACGGCGCCGACGGTGCCCTGGATGGTGTCCAGCAGGGTCAGGCCGGTGAACACGCGCATGGTGAGCTGCTGCTCAACCGGGGTGAGGGTGTTCCAGGACTGCACGTCGTTGGAGAGCGGGATCTTCTCGGGCAGCCAGAAGTTGTTGACGAGGCGGTTCCAGACCTCGACGTCTTTCTCGTCTTCGATCTTGTTCCAGTTGATCGCGTCAACGTGGGAGACGAGCTTGAGCTTGTCAATCATGTTTTTTTCCTCTTGGTGATACGTCGTTGATCGAGCTTGTCGAGATCTGAGCCGAGTCTTCGACGCAGTACTTGCATTCGGGCTTCAACACGCCCTTGTTGGTGTGATACCGGGTATGAGCACTGCGTTTACTCTTCGGCTGCGGAATGCCTTTGGTTGCGGCCGATAATTTTGCAATGGTCTCAGCACTGGTTGTCTTACCAAAATTCGGATTCAACGGACCTCGACGCTTGGCCGCCAGAATGAGCTTCGCCTCGTCCGACATCGTATGGCCGAAGCCTGGGTGATCTGATCCAAACTTACCGAAGTTGGGGTTGTCTGCACCTGTATGAGTGCCCTTCCGAGATTCGCTCCAACGGGCCCTCTGCTCGTCAGAGTGGCTCCGACCATACATCGGGTTGTCCACTCCATAGCGTGGCTGTATCGAGCGGCCCGTGGAGCGTATTCGCGCGGCCTCCCGCTGCTCTAGCGACCATTCGATTCCGGTCGGACCCAATCCCCCTTCCGAGAGATTGAGAAGCCTGTCACCCTGTGCCCGCAGTTTCGCTATCCACAACACCTCAGCCTTGCCGAGGTCTTCCAGAGTGCTAGTCACTACCTGAAGCGACTGCACATAGACGAATTCGGTAGGCGCTTTGCGCAGCCAGTCGTAAAACGGGTTGCGAACGCCCATCTCAGCTTTTCGCCTGTGCTGTTGCATTCGCCGGCGAATGCTGGCGGTCGTGAGCCCGACGTAGCGGAACTCCGGAGATGTCTCGAGTCGGACGCCATAAATGACACCGATGATACTTCCCGGAAGCGGCGACTTCGCCAGGCTCACGTTTGTGCCCTTCTCTATATGCTCAGGCGGCTCACAGCGAACTCACTCATAACGCACAGGAAACACAACCCTCAACCTCCGTGCCCTCGAGGGCCATCTGGCGCAGACGGATGTAGTAGATCGTCTTGATGCCCTTCTTCCACGCGTAGATCTGCGCGCGGTTGATGTCGCGGGTCGTGGCGGTGTCCTTGAAGAACAGGGTCAGCGAGAGGCCCTGGTCCACGTGCTGCGTCGCCGCGGCGTAGGTGTCGATGACCTTCTCGTAGCCGATTTCGTAGGCATCCTGGTAGAACTCGGTGTTGTCGTTCGTCATGAACGGCGCCGGGTAGTACACGCGGCCGAGCTTGCCTTCCTTGCGGATCTCGATCTTCGAGGCGATCGGGTGGATCGACGCGGTCGAGTTGTTGATGTACGAGATCGACCCGGTCGGCGGCACGGCCTGCAGGTTCTGGTTGTAGATGCCGTGTTCCATGACGGATGCCTTGAGCTCGGCCCAGTCGGCCTGCGTGGGGATCTCGACGTTGGAGTTGGCGAACAGCTCGGCGCCGCGGGCGGTGGCCGGCTCCCAGACCTGGTCGGTGTACTTGTCGAAGAAGGCACCGGAGGCGTAGGTGGAATCGGCGAAGCCCTCGAAGGTGATGCCACGCTCGATGGCGATCTTGTTGGAGGCACGCAGGGCGTGGAACAGCACCGTGTAGAAGTAGATGTTGGTGAAGTCGATGCCCTCTTCGCTGCCGTAGTACACCCGCTCGCGGGCGAGGTAGCCGTGCAGGTTCATCTGGCCGAGGCCGATGGCGTGCGACTTGTCGTTACCGCTCTCGATCGAGCGCACCGACGCGATGTGGCTCTGGTCGGAGACGGCGCTGAGTCCCCGGATGGCGGTGTCGACGACCCGGCCGAAGTCAGGCGCATCCATGGCCAGCGCGATGTTCATCGAGCCCAGGTTGCAGGAGATGTCCTTGCCGATGGTGTCGTAGGAGAGGTCCTCGTTGTACGTGGTCGGGGTGTTGACCTGGAGGATCTCCGAGCACAGGTTCGACATGTTGACGCGGCCCTTGATGGGGTTCGCCTCGTTCACGGTGTCTTCGAACATGATGTACGGGTAGCCGGACTCGAACTGGATCTCGGCGAGCGTCTGGAAGAAGTCGCGGGCCTTCATCTTGGACTTCTTGATGCGCGGGTCGTCGACCATCTCGTGGTACTTCTCGGTGACCGAGATGTCGGCGAACGGCACACCGTAGACGCGCTCGACGTCGTACGGGGAGAACAGGTACATGTCCTCGTTGTTCTTGGCCAGCTCGAAGGTGATGTCGGGGATGACCACACCGAGCGAGAGGGTCTTGATGCGGATCTTCTCGTCGGCGTTCTCGCGCTTGGTGTCGAGGAAGCGCATGATGTCGGGGTGGTGCGCCTGCAGGTACACCGCGCCGGCACCCTGGCGGGCACCGAGCTGGTTGGCGTAGCTGAAGGAGTCTTCGAGCAGCTTCATCACGGGGATGATTCCGCTGGACTGGTTCTCGATCTGCTTGATCGGCGCACCGGACTCACGGATGTTGGACAGCAGCAGGGCCACGCCGCCGCCGCGCTTGGACAGCTGCAGCGAGGAGTTGATGCCCCGGGAGATGGACTCCATGTTGTCTTCGATGCGGAGCAGGAAGCAGGAGACGAGCTCGCCGCGCTGGGCCTTGCCGGAGTTGAGGAAGGTGGGCGTGGCCGGCTGGAAGCGGCCGGCGATGATCTCCTCGACGAGGGCGACCGCGAGGTTTTCGTCGCCCTGGGCCAGGCCGAGGGCGGTCATCACGACGCGGTCCTCGAAGCGCTCGAGGTAACGCTTGCCGTCGAACGTCTTCAGCGTGTAGGAGGTGTAGTACTTGAACGCGCCGAGGAAGGTCTGGAAGCGGAACTTCTTGGAGTACGCCAGGTCGTTGAGCCGGGTGATGAACTCGAAGCTGTACATGTCGAGCACGGCCTGCTCGTAGTACTCCTTCTCCACCAGGTAGTCGAGGCGCTCGCGCAGCGAGTGGAAGAACACCGTGTTCTGGTTCACGTGCTGCAGGAAGAACTCCCGGGCAGCCTCGCGGTCCTTGTCGAACTGGATCTCCCCGCTCGGACCGTACAGGTTGAGCATGGCGTTCAGGGAGTGATAGTCCATGTCCAGGCCTGACGGCGGGCTGATCGGGGTGACCTTCACGGCTGTTGCTTCCAAAATTCTTCCAATCCCTCGTGAACGGTGGCTACGTCGTCCGGTGTGCCGAATACTTCAAAGCGATACAGATGAGGCACACCGCACTTCTGCGCGATGATGTCCCCGGCGAGGCAGTACGCCTCACCGAAATTTGTGTTCCCGGCGCCGATGACGCCGCGGATGAGTGAACGGTTTCGTTCGTCGTTCAGAAAACGGATGACCTGCTTGGGTACCGCAGACCCCTCGATGCCGCCGCCATAGGTGGGCACGACGAGCACATAGGGCCGCTCCGCGACGAGCGGCGCATCCTTGGGGTAGAGCGGGATGCGGGCGGCAGGCCGCCCGAGCTTCTCGACAAACCGTTTGGTGTTGCCGGAGAGGCTCGAGAAATAGATGATGTCGACCGCGGCGGAGCCAGCGCTACCGGCGGTGGACTCGCGAGTGGAATCAGCCTGAAGCAGCATGGGTCCCCTTTTCGTGCGAGTTGTGCGAACGCCCTCGTCGGGCCTTCGGCGGGCGGCGCCCCCCAGGCGCGGTGATCGTTACGCCAGGCGGGCGGCGAGCTCGTTGATCTTGTCGGGGCGGAAGCCCGACCAGTGGTCCTCGTCGGTGATGACGACGGGCGCCTGCAGGTAACCGAGCGCCTTGACGGCTTCGAGCGCGTTCTCGTCGGCCGACAGGTCGAGGATGTTGTACTCGATGCCCTTGTTGTCCAGCGCACGGTAGGTGGCGGTGCACTGCACGCAGGACGGCTTGGTGTAAACGGTGATTGCCATGGAGAGGCCTCTCGTATCGTTCTCGTCGTTCAGGTCCGTGGGCAAAGCTGAGCAAAAACCGTGGTGAAGACGTGATGGAAATGTGGTGGAAATGCACCCGTGAGGTGCGAAGTTCAGTTTCAGGCGTTGTGCGATTGCTTGGACTTCAATACTACATCTAGTGATCCCCAATGGGAACGGCCACTACATGCGGGAATTACAATTATGTACTTATCCACCGACATTCCACTGGTTGTCAACAGGGCGGCACGCCGAAAAGCCGCAGAATCACGCGGGCGGGCGCAGAGTTATCCACAGGTCGAGGAACACCACGATTCCGACCTGTGGAATCCGGCGCCGGGCGCGTCGGAGTGTCGCAAACGGCCCGGCCGGCCATCACGCCTTGCGTTTGCGGGACACCACGAATCTCTGCAGCAGCACGAAGGCCAACAAGATGCCGCCGGTGATGATTGTGGTCGCCTCCGGCGGGATGCCACCGTCGCGGGTGATGAGCACGTTCATCAGCCCCAGCACCAGGGCTCCGATGACGGAGCCGAGCACGAACCCGGCGCCACCGGTGAGCAACGTGCCGCCGATGATGACCGCGGCGATGGCGTCGAGCTCCCAGCCCACCCCGGTGATGTTCTGCGCGATGCCGAGCTTGGAGGTATAAACCACGGCGGCCAGTCCGGCGAGAGTGCCGCTGATGATGTAGATCGCCAGCTTCGTGCGCACCACCGGCAGCCCCATCAAGAGCGCCGACTGCTCGGAGCCGCCGATCGCATAGACCGTGCGCCCGAACCGGGTGCGGTGCAGCAGGAAGAAGGCGACGATGACCACGACGGCGGCGATGAGCACATTCGGTGTCGTCACCAGGTCGTCGATCTTGGGTCCGTCGTAGACCTTCCACTGGGTGGACAGGGTGCGGATCACCGAATCGTCTTCGAGCCGCTGCGGCGTCGTACTGAGAATAGAGGCGAGCCCACGGGCGAGGAACATCATCGCCAGGGTCGCGATGAACGGTTGCACGTTGAAGTACTGGATCAGCACCCCCGACGCGACGCCGAAGACCGAGCCGATCAGGATCATCAGCACGATGACGATGAGCGGGTTCCAGCCGGCGTTGGCAAGCATCACCCCGACCAGGCTGCTGATGGCGATCACGGCCCCCACCGACAGGTCTATGCCGCCGGTGAGGATGACGAAGGTGAGACCGACGGCCAGGATGATCAGATAGGCGTTGTTGATCAGAAGGTTCGAGATGGTGCTGAACGCCACGATCCGCCCGTAGGCGATTTCGCCATAGATCAGCATGGCGACGAAGATCGCCACCGCGGCCAGAGTGGGCAGCGTCTCGAGGTTCGGCTTCATTCGCGACAGCAGCGAAGGTGCGGCCGGCCGATCGAGTTCGGTGATGGTCATGCCTGCACCGCTTCCTTCTCCATGATGATGACGCGGGTCTTGCGCCTGTTGAACATCGAGCGCACCCGGGGGGACTGCAGGAGGCAGATGATCACGATGACCACGGCCTTGAAGGCCGGCGTCGCCGACGACGGAATGGACATGTACACGATGGTCTTGTCGAGCGTCGCGATCAACAGCGCGCCGATGATGCTGCCGGTGAGGGAGAACTTGCCTCCGGCCAACGAGGTCCCGCCGATCACAACCGCGAGGATCGCATCCATTTCGGCGGTCATGCCCGTCTTCGCCACCTCCACCGTCATCACGCTGGCGGTGCTGAAGATCCCGGCCACGCCGGCGAGCACGGCGCTCACTATATAGACGGAGATGAGGATGCCCACCGGGCGGATCCCGGCCATTCGGGCCGCTTTGGGGTTGATGCCGATCGATTCGATCATGAGGCCCAGCGCGGTGCGGCGCACCAGGGCGGCCAGCACCGCCACGATCAGCACGGCGATGACGAACACCACGGGGAACCCGAGGATCGTGCCGTTGGCAATCCACCGGAACGATTCGTTCGTCACCGAGGTGTTCTGCCCAGCCGTGATCACCTTGGCCAAGCCCCGGCCGGCGAGCATCATCACCAGGGTGGTGATGAACGGCTGCAAGCCCACGATCGAGACGAGGATGCCGTTGAGGGTTCCGAGAATCGCGCTGATCCCGAGTGCCAGGACCACGGCCATGGCCGCCGTGCCGAACGATCCGGTCCCGGTGTTCTTCATGAACTCCATCGAGACGGCCCCGGCAACGGCCATGACCGACCCGACCGACAGGTCGATGCCCCGGGTGGCGATGACCAGGGTCATCCCAACCGCGATCATCATGATCGGCGCGCTGGCCCGCAAGATGTCGATGACGTTGCCCGACAGATTGCCGGTGGCCGGGTTGACCGACACCCCGAGGTAGCCGGGGTTCTTGGTGAGGTTGACGACGAGCAGCAACAGGAGGGCCACGATCGCCCAGACATACGGTTGGTGGAACAGCGCGGTGACCATGCGCACCGCCGTGGAGGAACGTGAGGCCGGGATGGTCATGAGGCGCTCCCTTCAGAAGCGATCAGATCAACGATTGACTCTGCGGTCACCTCGGGTCCGTTGACGATCTCGCCGATCTTCCGGCGGTCCTTCAGTACGATGATGCGTTCACTGAGGCGCACGACTTCCTCCAGTTCGGATGAGATGAAGATCACCGACATGCCGTCATCGGCTAGCGCCACGATAGTCTCCTGGATCTCAGCCTTGGCCCCGACATCGATGCCGCGGGTCGGCTCGTCGAGGATCAGGAGTTCCGGCTGGGTGGCCAGCCAGCGACCCAAGAGCACCTTCTGTTGATTTCCGCCGGACAGGTCCCGCACGGCGCGCTCCGGGTCGGCAGGTCGCACGTTGAGCTCCGCCAGGTATTTGTCGCAGATGGCCATCTGCTCGCGCCGGGACAGCGGCCGGGCCCAGCCGCGGCGGGCCTGCACCGCCAGCACCAGGTTCTCCCGCACGGTGAGGTCCCCCACGATGCCCTCGTCGCGGCGATTCTCGGTGGAGAAGGCGATCTTCTGCGCCAAGGCGCCGACGGGGCTGGTCACCTCGGTGGCCTTGCCGTCGATGGTGACCGTGCCGGCGTCGGGCTTGTCGGCACCGTAGATGAGTCGGCCGAGCTCGGTGCGGCCGGAGCCGAGCAGACCGGCAAGGCCCACGACTTCACCGGCATGCACCTCAATGTCGACGGGTTCGATCGAGCCTTTCCGGGTCAGGTCCTTCGCACTGTAATACGGTGCGCCGCCCGAGTGCACGACCCGGGACCGGTGGGAGCCCAGCGAGTTGAGAGTGTCCACGTCCTTGCCGATCATCTCCGAGATGAGCTGGTTGCGCGACAGGGCTGTGGTGCGGTGTTCGCCGACGACAACGCCGTTCCGAAGCACGGTGAGCCGGTCGCTGATCGCGTACACCTGGTCGAGGAAGTGCGACACGAACAGGATCGCCACGCCTTCGCTGCGCAGCCGGCGGATCACGGTGAACAGGCCTTCCACCTCGTTCGCGTCCAGACTGGAGGTTGGTTCGTCGAGAATCAGTACCGTCGAGTCGGTGACCATCGCGCGGCTGATCGCGACCAGCTGCTGCAGGGCGAGAGAGATGCTGGAGAGCGGCTGTTTGGGATCCAGCTCGCCCAGGCCCAACCGGATCAGCGCCTCGTGGGCCGCCTCGTGGGTCTTGCGCCAATTGATGCCGAGGGGCCCGCGAATCTCGTGGCCGAGCATCACGTTCTCCCCCACGGTGAGGTTGTCGCACAGGTTGACCTCTTGATAGACAGTGGAGATTCCGGCGCCCTGCGCATCCGCGGTGCCCGCGAACCGGCGCGGAACGCCGGACACTGTGATGGTGCCTGAGTCGACCTTGTACACGCCGGTGAGAGCCTTGATCAAGGTGGACTTGCCGGCCCCGTTTTCGCCCATCAGGGTATGCACTTCACCCGGGAAGAGTCGGAAGTTCACGTTCTGGAGCGCCTTGACCCCAGGGAACTCGATCGAGATGTTCTCCATCTCCACGATCGGCTGTGTCGCTGCCATGTCTCTGCCTGGTCGTCCTGCCGGTATGCCGGCCTCGTCGTTGAGCGTGGCGAACCTGCCACGAAGGGGTGTGGTCGTTCCTGCGGCCGGTTGGCCGCAGGAACGACCCCGCGTGCGTCGCGGATGGATCCTCGCCGGTTAGTACTGACGGTCGGGCAGAGCCGCGGTGGCCGCCTCGGGCGAGTCGAATGTCGTGCTCGGCACGACGATGCTGGACTCCACGTCGTCGCCGGCCAGGGCCGCGTTCACGACCTCGATGGCGTCATCCCCGAAGAGCGGGTTGTACTCGGCCACGAAGCTGAGCCGGCCCGCTGCGAGGGCCTCGAGGGCGGCCTTGGTGCCGTCGATGGTGATGATCTTCACGTCGGTGCCGGGCACGAGCCCGGCCTCCTCCACCGCAAGAGCCGCGCCAAGACCCATCTCGTCGTTCTGAGCGAACACCAGCTGGATGTTGTTGTTGTTGGCCTTGAGCATGGTCTCGAAGACGCTCTTGGCCTCTTCGGTCGACCAGTTGGCCGACTGGCTCTCCAGCTTGGTCAGGTTGGCCGCGACGGCCTCATCCCAGCCCTTGTTGCGGTCGTTGACCACCGAGAGCCCGGGAGGGCCTTCGAGGACGACGTAGTTCGCACCGTCGGGGAACTGCCCGTTGGCCCATTCGGCGGCCGACTCGCTGATGCCCACGTTGTCCGGAGCGATCCGGCTCGTGTAGAGGCTCTCGTCGTTCGGTTCGATGCCGCGGTCGAGCAGCACCACCGGAATTTCGGCCTCCTGCGCTCGCTTGAGAACGTCCTCCCAGCCCGTTGCCTCGGTAGCGGAGAGCAGGATCGCGTCAACGCCCTCATCGATGAACGACGTGAACGCCGTGATCTGTGAATTCTGGTCGCCGTTGCTGGACGGTGCGTACTTGAGGTCGAAGCCGTTCTCCTTCGAGAACGCGTCCTGGATGTTCTGCTCGTTCGCCGTGCGCCATCCGCCCTCTGGGCCGACGGCCACGAATCCGACAGTGGTGAGGTCCCCGCTGTCACCGCCATCGGAGGCGGCCGTGTCGCCAGACCCCGACGAACAGGCGACGAGACTGAAAGCCAGAGCTCCGGCGAGGGCCAGCCCCGTGAACGCTCTGAACCGTGTTGTGGGTGCCATGTGATCTCCTCCTTGAGACCTGCCGGCACGAGCGTCGTGCCTGCAGAATGAATGTGTTCGAGTGAACTGCTGAGGTGCCCAAGCGATGTGTGATCGCTAACAATTTGCACTAAGCCAGCCGCTTGATCGTTTCTGACTTCGATGTCGGAATCAATTGTTAGCCTTCACAATTGCTCTTTTCGGAGGCTATCCGCGTCTCCAGCCCGTTGTCAAGGCCTTTTCCCGGTGGGCGAGAGCCCGTCGCCGAGTCTTGCGCCGAACCAGTTGTGAACCCTAACATTCAGGAGAGACGAGGAGGTCGCGCCGTGCACGGGAGCAGAGCCGAACCCATCGTCGTCATGACCGGCATCACCGTCACGTTTCCCGGCGTCACCGCGCTGGATTCCGTGGACTTCAGGCTGTTCCCCGGCGAGGTTCACTCGCTGCTGGGCGAGAACGGTGCGGGCAAGAGCACCCTGATCAAGGCACTCACCGGCGTCTACCGCATCGACGGAGGACGCATCGAGGTCGACGGGGCCGAGGTGGCGTTTGCGAGCCCGGGCGACGCGCAGCGGGCCGGCGTGAGCACGGTGTACCAGGAGATCAACCTGCTGCCCAATCTCAGCGTGGCCGAGAACATCCTGCTCGGACACGAGCCCCGCCGCCCGTGGGGTGGAATCGACTGGCCACGCACGCGCCGGCAGGCAGGCGAGATGCTGCGGGGCATGAACCTCGAGATCGACCCGGCATCCACTCTGGGGGATCACTCACTCGCCGTGCAGCAGCTCATCGCCATCACGCGGGCCGTTGCGGTGCAGCCCAAGGTGCTGATCCTCGACGAGCCGACCTCGAGCCTGGACAACGATGAGGTCACCGAGCTCTTCAGGGTGATCGCCCACCTCAAGGAGGCCGGCGTGGCCATCCTGTTCATCTCACATTTCCTCGAGCAGGTCTATGAGATCTCCGACCGACTCACGGTGCTTCGTGACGGCCGGCTCGTCGGCGAGTACCTCACGGATGAGCTGCTCCGCATCGACCTGGTGCAGAAGATGGTCGGCGCCGAGCTGTCGGTTCTCTCCGAGATGCAGAACCGCACGAGTGAACGAGAGGTCGAGGAAGCGCTCGGCGGCGAACTGCCGCTGGTCAACGCCATTGGGCTCGGCCGGGACGGGGCCATCGAGCCGATCGACCTGACCGTCTACGAGGGGGAGATCGTGGGCATGGCCGGTTTGCTCGGCTCGGGGCGCACCGAACTCGCCCGGCTGCTGGCGGGCATCGACCGCCCCGACCGCGGCAGCGTATTCGTGGACGGTTCCGTACAGAAATTCCGCGGGCCGCGGGATGCGCTGAAGCGCCGGATCGCCTACGCCTCGGAGGACCGCAGAGGCGAGGGCATCATCGGGGACCTGACGGTGCGCGACAACATAGTGCTCGCCTTGCAGGCCGATCTCGGCTGGTTCCGCCGTATCTCCCGTAGGCGGCAGGATGAACTCGCGCTCAGCTATATCCAGGCATTGAATATCCGGCCGCCCAACCCGGAGGCGCTGGTGCGGCATCTCTCCGGCGGCAACCAGCAGAAGCTGCTCCTGGCTCGATGGCTGGCCATCGCCCCGCGCCTCCTGATCCTGGATGAGCCGACCAGGGGCATCGATATCGGCGCCAAGGCCGAAATCCAGACCCTGGTGACCAACCTCGCCGAGAACGGGCTCGCGGTGGTGTTCATCTCGGCCGAGCTCGAGGAGGTGCTGCGGATCAGCAACCGGGTCGCGATTCTCCGCGATCGCAGGAAGGTGGCCGACATCCCCAATCACGACCTCACCGTCGAACGATTGCTCACCGTCATCGCCGACGGCGCGGAGGACGAGGAGCCGCAGGGGGATCCGCGGTGACCCGTAGGGGCGTACGCCTGGCGATCACCGGCCGGGGCACTCGTCTAGAATCGGTGACACAACCCTGCGCTCAGTGGGCTGGCCGCATGTTCCGCGTGACGATCGACCGCGGACAGGTGGGGCCTCGTCAGCCGCAGGGAAAGGGATCGCCGTGAGAGAGGAAACTCCCCGCCAGGCGACCATCTTCGACGTCGCGCGACTCGCCGGAGTATCGCACCAGACGGTCTCCCGGGTGCTCAACGACCTGCCCAACGTCCGAGCGTCTACCCGGGTGCGCGTCGAGGACGCCATCAAGAAGCTCCGGTACGTGCCCTCCCCCGCCGCACGCGCCCTGGTCACCCGCCGCTCGCGCACCATCGGGCTCATCGCCACCGGCACCCCCGAATTCGGTCCGGCATCGACACAGCTCTACTTCAACGCCGCCGCCCGCAAGGCTTCCTGGTCGGTCTTCACGGCCAGCCTCATCGACACCGAGCCCGCTGCGATCAGGGCGGTCGTCGAGGCGTTCCTCCGGCAGAATGTCGAGGGAATCGCGGTGATCACCAGCCGCCAGGGGGTCGTCGACGTCGTCGCCGGTATGGAACTGGCCATCCCCGTCGTGGCGCTGGAGGCGACACCCCGCACCGGCATCACCACGGTCGGAGCCAACCAGTACAGCGGCGCCAGGACCGCCGTGGCCTACCTGGCCGGGCTCGGCCACCGGCATATCGCGCACCTGGCCGGCCCGAGCGATTCGATCGATGCCAGGGAAAGGGAGCGTGGCTGGCGGGACGAGTTGGCCTCCCGCGGCCTGGAAGCGCGGCGCATCGGCATCGGGGACTGGTCGCCCTCCGCGGGGTACAACTTCGGGAAGGCTTGCGATCTGGAGGGTCTCACGGCCATCTTCGCGGCCAACGACCAGATGGCGGTGGGGCTCATGCACGCCCTGTCCGAACGTGGTCGATCGGTTCCGGCCGACGTCAGCATCGTCGGGTTCGATGACGTCCCGGAGGCCGAGCATCTGTCGCCGCCCCTCACCACGGTGCGGCAGGACTTCGAGCGCATCGGACGGGACATGCTCAGCGAATTGCTCGGGCAGATCAACGGCGACGGTTCCCCTGTGGCGGCATCGGTGCCCGCGCTCATCGAACGGGCATCCACCCGCCGGATCGACGCCGAGGCCTGACCTCGCCGTCCGATCAGGCGCGGGGAACACCCCGTTCGGTGAGGAAGGCGAAAAACCGGGGCGGCGAGAACGCCAGTTCCCAGCCCCACCGGTCGAAACTGTTCACCCGGGCCCGCAGGGCATCCTCGCGTTGTTTCTCCGCCCACACCACCGCGCTGGGGTCGCGGTCACCGAGCACCGGCCCCGATCCGTACTTGAGGAACCCGTCGAACTCGCCGATCTTGCGCACCCGGCGCCAGAAGAAGTCCACCCAGACGTCACCGCCCAGGATGTCGGGGAAGCGCACCTGCAATTCCGGCACCTCGAAGCCCAGCTCAAAGATCCGCACCCGGCTGAGCGTCTCCCCAGGGTTCGCCGCGAGCGGGCTCGCAAACGCAATGGCCTGCTCCGCCCGGCGCCGTCCTGTCCGAGGGTTCACGGCGTCCAGCTCCCGATACAGGTCCTCCTTGGTCACCCCCGACAACATCGTTGGGACCGCCCGCGTTGGATCCACCTCACGCGACGCCGCTCCCGTCGGCCTACCGCGCCCATCCGAGTGCTGGCCCACGTCGATCCCGTGCTCACTCCGAGCTCGCCCGTCCCACGGCTGCGCGACCCGAAGCGCGTGATCCATCATGGTCACCCCCACCAGAAACGATGAGGAGGCGGCCACATCCACCAGCGTGCGAGCAAGTGATGTCACCTGGCACCCGTCAATTGTCTGCACCTTCCCCGGTACGGGCCCGCGGTGTCCGGTGGTGGAGCGGGCGGTATTGCCACCGCTGGCATCCGGCGTGCTGGTGTGCACGGTCGCCGGCCAGCCGCCGATGATCGGCAGACCGTGCAATACGGCGGCGGACTGGTGCGACAACACCGGAATGCGCCCCGCAGCCAGCGCTGTCGCCCGCACCAGGAGACGGTACCGCTCGTCGACGCCGGCGGCGCGCCAGCGTTCTGCCGTCACATACACACCGCGGCGGATGCCGTGTAGTACCCCCGATCGGCACAGGCCACGCAGAGTGTCGGAAGTCACGCCCACCTCCCGCAATGCGAAGGTCGGAAGCAGCCCGCCAAACCTCAACGCCACGACATCCGCGACGGGAACAAACGGGTGCACGGAGGGCTGAAACCTATCGACAGCCGCCGGCCCTGTGGCGCTCGGGCGGCGGGGAGGGACGTTCTGCGAATTGGCCATACCGCACGATGCGTCCTGCCCCGAGCTCCGCACGCGCTTGAGCCACGCCCTGTGCGACCAGGTGACACACGGCCCCCTGTGGAGGACCACCCGCCGACTGGTCCCCACCGTGCCGCGGCAAACGCACTCGCGGCGCAGGAAAAACCTGGCGGCGCAGGAAAGATTGCCAGCTAACGTGCGCCACGACACCAAAGGTGCGCCGCGACACTGACCATGCATGCGCGGGGCGGGAGCGGGCGGACGCAGAGAGACCGCTGGCCCCGCATCCGTAGAGAGGATGCGGGGCCAGCGGCCGGATGGGGCGGAGCGGTTAGCGGCCGCCGGCGCGACGCTTGTTGTAGACGTCGAAGGCCACGGCGAGGAGCAGCACGAGGCCCTTGACGGCCTGCTGCCACTCGATACCGATGCCCATGATCGACATGCCGTTGTTCAGCACACCGATGATCAGACCACCGATGATGGCGCCACCGATGGTGCCGACACCACCCTGAACGGCCGCGCCACCGATGAAGGCGGCGGAGATGGCCTCGAGTTCGAAGCCGTCACCGGCCTTCGGGCCGGCCAGGTTCAGGCGGGCGGTGAAGATCAGGCCGGCGAGGGCAGCGAGCACGCCCATGTTCACGAACAGCCAGAACGTCACGTTGCGGGTCTTCACACCGGAGAGCTCAGCGGCGTGCAGGTTGCCACCGATGGCGTAGATGTGACGACCGAAGACGCTGCGGTTCATGATGATGCCGTAGACCAGCACCAGCACGGCCAGCACGATCAGGGTGACCGGGATGCCCTTGTAGGAGGCGAGGGCGTAAGCGAACAGGCCGATACCTGCGGTGATCAGAACGAGCTTGGCGATGAACCAGGCGAGCGGCTCCACCTCCTGGCCGTACGAGGCACGGCCGCGACGGGTGCGCACCTGCTGCACGATCAGGGCGATGACCGCCAGGGCTGCGACACCCAGGGTGAGCGGGTCCAGCTCGAACTCACCGAAGATGTCCGTGAGGAAGCCGTTGCCCAGGGCACGGTACTCGGCCGGGAAGGAACCGATGTTGGCGTTGCCGAGCACCACGAGCGCGAGCCCGCGGAAGATCAACATGCCGGCCAAGGTCACGATGAAGGCGGGGATGCCCACGAACGCGATCCAGAAGCCCTGCCAGACACCCACGAGGGCGCCGACCAGGAGCGACAGGATGACGGACAGCCACCAGGGCAGACCCCAGTTCACCGCGAACACACCGGACACGGCACCGACGAAGGCGGCGACCGATCCGACCGACAGGTCGATGTGGCCGGCGATGATGACCATCACCATGCCCACCGCGAGAACAAGGATGTAGCCGTTCTGCACGATCAGGTTCGAGATGTTCTGCGGCCGCAGCAGGATGCCGTCGGTCAGGAAGCTGAACAGCACAACCACCACGATCAGCGCGATGAAGATACCGTTCTTGCCGAGGTCGGTGACGACATGGCTGAGCCAGGCCCCCACCTTGGAGTTGCTGGGATTGACTTGTGCGCCTGCGGCCGTGTTGCTCGCCGGCTTGGTGTCGAGATCACTCATTTTGACGTTTCTCCTATTCCGATAGCGCCGACGCTAACGGGCCTTTTCCATGGTCATGTGCTTGATGAGGGTTTCCGGGGTGGCATCGTCGATGGGGAATTCTCCCGTGATGCGTCCCTCGGAAAGGGTGTAGATGCGGTCGCAGATGCCGATCAGTTCCGGCAGCTCGGACGAGATCACGATGACGCCCTTGCCCTGTGCGGCGAGGGCGTTGATGATCGCGTAGATCTCGTATTTGGCTCCGACGTCGATGCCGCGGGTGGGCTCATCCAGGATCAGCACATCGGGGTTCGAGTAGATCCACTTCGACAGCACGACCTTCTGCTGGTTGCCACCGGAGAGCTTCCCGGTCTTGGCCAGCACAGTCGGCGCCTTGATGTTCATGCTCGTGCGGTACTCGTTGGCGATCTTGAATTCTTCGTTGTCGTCGACGAGCCCGCCCTTGACGAGCTTGCCGAGGGACGCCATCGAGATGTTGCGCTTGATGTCTTCGATGAGGTTGAGGCCGTAGGTCTTGCGGTCCTCGGTGGCGTAGGCGATGCCGTTGTCGATCGCCTCGGTCACCGTGCGGGTCTTGATCTCCTTGCCCGCCTTGAAGACCTTGCCGCTGATGCGGCTGCCGTAGGTGCGGCCGAACAGGCTCATCGCAAACTCGGTGCGTCCGGCGCCCATGAGGCCGGCGATGCCGACGATCTCGCCGCGGCGCACGTTCAGGTTCACGTTGTCGACCATGACGCGGTTGGGGTCCTGAGGATGGTGAGCGGTCCAGTCCTCGACCCGCAGGATCTCCTCGCCGATGTTGGGCGTGTGATCCGGGTAGCGGTGTTCGAGGTCGCGGCCGACCATGTCCTTGATGATGCGGTCTTCGGTGACCTCCTGCTTGGCGATCGTCTCGATGGCCTTGCCATCGCGGATGACCGTGACGGCGTCGGAGACCTTCTTGATCTCATTCAGCTTGTGGCTGATGATGATCGAGGTGATCCCCTGGCCCTTGAGGTGCAGCATCAGGTTGAGCAGGTGGTCGGAGTCCTCGTCATTGAGGGCGGCCGTCGGCTCGTCCAGGATGAGAAGCTTCACGCGCTTGGAGAGGGCCTTGGCGATCTCCACGAGCTGCTGCTTGCCGACACCGATGTCCATGATCTTGGTAGTCGGGTTCTCGCGCAGGCCCACGCGGGCGAGCAACTTGACGGCCTCGCTGTTGGTCTTGTTCCAGTCGATCAGGCCGAGAGCGCCGCGCTGTTCGTTGTTGAGGAAGATGTTCTCCGCGATGGAGAGGTAGGGACTCAGGGCGAGTTCCTGGTGGATGATGACGATGCCCTTGGCTTCGCTGTCCCGAATGTCTTTGAATTCAACGACTTCGTCTTCGAAGACGATGTCGCCGGTGTAGGTGCCGTGCGGGTATACGCCGCTGAGCACCTTCATAAGCGTGGACTTGCCCGCGCCGTTCTCACCACAGATGGCGTGAACTTCGCCGCGAGCGACATTGAGCGTCACGTCCTGTAGCGCCTTGACGCCGGGGAAGGTCTTGGTAATACCGCGCATCTCGAGGATGTTGGTGGTCACGTGCGTTCCTTTCTGAGGTCTAATGCTTTGTGGTGACCGGCCGGCGGGGCGTGAGCCCCGCCGGCCGGTCAGTACACGTGACTCTTAGCCGTCGATCTCGGCCTGGGTCCAGTAGCCGCTGTCAACCAGCTGCTCCGTGATGTTGTCCTTGACCACGATTGCGGAGTCGAGGAGGTAGGAGTCCACAACCTTCACGCCGTTGTCGTAGTCGGTGGTGTTGTTGATCTCCGGGGTGTCACCGTTGAGCAGGGCGAGGGTCATCGAGACGGCGACCTCGGCCAGCTTGCGGGTGTCCTTGAAGATGGTGGCGTACTGCTCACCGGAAACGATGGCCTTGACCGAGTCGAGCTCGGCGTCCTGGCCGGAGATGACGGGCCATTCAGCACCCGTCGAGTAGCCGGCGCCCTCGAGGGCAGAGATGATGCCTCGGGAGATGCCGTCGTACGGGGAGAGGATGCCGTTGACCTTGCTGCCGTCGGAGTACGTCGACGTCAGGATGTTCTCCATACGGCTCTGTGCCTCTTCGCCGTCCCAACGCAGCGTCGCCGCCGTGTTGAAGTCGGTCTGGCCGCTCTTGACGACGATGGTCTTGTCATCGATGAGGGGCTGGAGGACGTCCATCGCACCGTTGTAGAAGAACGTGGCGTTGTTGTCGTCCGGGCTACCGGCGAAGAGCTCGACGTTGAACGGGCCGGCGGGGGCACCGTCGGTGGGCGTTCCGTCGAGCCCGACCAGGCCCAGGCCGTTGAGCATGGACCAAGCCTGCTGCTGGCCGACCTTGAAGTTGTCGAAGGAGGCGTAGTAGCTGACGTTGTCGGTGTCGCGGATCAGTCGGTCGTAGGCGATGACGGGGATGTCGGCGTCTGCGGCGTCCTGGAGCACGCTGGTGAGCGTGGTGCCGTCGATGGAGGCGACGATCAGGGCCTTGGCGCCCTTGGTGATCATGTTCTCGATCTGGGAGACCTGGGTGGGGATGTCGTCTTCTGCGTACTGCAGGTCGACCTTGAAGCCCTTGGCTTCGAGCTGTTCCTTGACGGCGTTGCCGTCGTTGATCCAGCGCTCAGAGGACTTCGTGGGCATCGCGACGCCCACGAGGCCGCCGTCGCCGGCGCCCGCGTCAGAGCCGGAGCCTCCGCCTGAACAGGCGGCGAGGGATACGACCATGGCTCCAGTTGCCAGGACGCCGAGGAGTGATTTGAACTTCACTGGGTGTTTCCTTTCGTGTTGTCAATCGACATTGATGTCAATACGTAAAAAGCTGATGGTGCTGTGTGTTGGTGATGCAGGGGTGTTACAGGCCTTGCGCGAGGCGGTAGTAGGCCTGGTTCCAGCGCACCTCGCGGGTGAAGTCCCGCAGGGTGGTGGTCTTATCGATCACGAGGAGCTCGGTGTGAGCTATCTCGGCGAAATCGTGGAACACCTCGATGCCGACGGCTGTCGACATGACGGTGTGGTGGGCGGCGCCGGCGGTGAGCCAGGCTGCGGCGGAGGTCGCGAAGTCGGGTTCGGGCGCCCAAACGGCCCGGCCGACCGGGAGCTTGGGCAGGGCCTCGGTGGGTTCGACGACCTCGACGACGTTCGCGACGAGGCGGAACCTGTCGCGCATGTCGCTCATTGCGACGACCACGGCGGGTCCCGGGGCGGCGTTGAAGACCAGGCGCACCGGGTCGTCCTTGCCGCCGATGCCCAAGGGGTGGATCTCCAGGGTGGGCTTCTCGGTCGCCAGGGCCGGGCTGACCTCGAGCATGTGGGCGCCGAGGATGAGTTCGGCGCCGGGGGTGAGGTCGTAGGTGTAGTCCTCCATCAGGCTCGCCCCACCGGGCAGACCCGAACCCATCACGTTGGCCACCCGCACCAGGATCGAGGTCTTCCAGTCGCCCTCGGCGCCGAAGCCGTAGCCCTGCGCCATGAGGCGCTGCACGGCCAGGCCGGGCAGCTGCTTGAGCGCGCCGAGATCTTCGAAGTTGGTGGTGAACGCACTAAACCCGCCCGCTTCCAGGAACGACTTCAAGCCCAGCTCGATCGCGGCGCCGTACCGGAGCGACTCGTGCCGCTCCCCGCCCTTCCGAAGCTCAGGGACCACGTCGTAGAGGGTTTCGTATTCGGCCACGAGAGCGTCGATGTCGGCATCCGTCTGGGCGTGCACACTGTCGGCGAGTTCGTTGACCGACCAGGTGTTCACCTGCACGCCGAACCGCAGTTCCGCTTCGGTCTTATCG
>Ga0247808_10000102_pt1 | contig 61979 bp, 53 predicted proteins | sample UWRJL089202R1_FD_179914 | JGI IMG/M metagenome (GOLD analysis project Ga0247808, IMG submission 179914) | Plant litter microbial communities from Arlington Agricultural Research Station in Wisconsin, United States - UWRJ-L089-202R-1 | ecosystem: Environmental > Terrestrial > Plant litter >...
CGGACAAACCCTCATCGACATGCCCAGCAAAACACCCCACCAACACTGACCCCACCACCCGCACCAGTCTCGACGGCCCGACCAACAAGATGGGCGGCTTCCGCAGACCGGGGCACCGGGTCTCGCCAGGTCTCGACGTGCTCGACCGGTGGGGGCGAGCGGAGGACGCAGACGGAGGGGTGGGGCGACCGCGAGGCTGACGGGAGCTTGTCAGGTTGGACCCTAGCCAGAGGCCAGCCGGGGGCGCATCATGGTAGGCAAGCGTTGGGGAGGCGACATGTCCGGAGTGGTGGTATTCGTTGGCGATGGTCTCAGCGCCGGCGCCCGCTGGGAAGAACGCTTCGGCGAGTTCGAGGTCCACAACCTCGGAGTGTGCGGCGACACGACAGATGAAGTGATCGCCCGGCTCGACGCCGTCGTCGAGATCGACCCCGATGCCGTCGTGCTGCAGGTGGGGACGAACGACGTCGGCTGGCATCGCTCCGACGAGTACATCGTGCGCAACATCGAGACCATCCTGTGCACTCTGCGCAAGAAGCTTCCGGGCACCAGGCTGCTCATCCAATCCGTGCCACCGCGCGAGCACGACGCCGTTCACGTGATCCGATCCATCAACCGTCACCTGCGCCAGTTCGCTCCCACGGTCAAGGCCCGCTACCTCGACCTCTGGCCGGCGCTGGCGGATGCCGAGGGCGCACTGAGTGCCGAATGGTCCACCGACAGCCTGCACCTCACCGAAGCCGGATACGTCGTGTGGCTCGCTGAGCTCCGGCCGGTGCTCATCGACATGCTCGAGCACCCGGCTACCCTGCCCATCAGCACACAGCCCGCCTGATCTGCACTTCTCCTCCACACGTCGGCGGAGCGAGTCACCCTGGTCGGTGGCTAGCATGAAAGCATGCGCAGACCTGCACGTCGCCTTCTCAGCACTGTTCTCGCCGCTACCGCTCTTGCTGGAGCCGTGGGGCTGACCGGACTCACCGGTGTCAACGCCGCCGCCGCCGACTCGGCCTCTGCCGCCGCCGCTCAGCTCGACCCTGGCTCCGTCTCGGTGCTCCCCGTCGCGCAGATCCAGCCGACTGGCGTCGATGACTTCAGCTTCGTGTCCCTGCACGCCGACTATCAGCTCGGCCGTGACTCCGAAGGCCACTCCACCCTGGCCACCACCGAGACGTTCGTTGCCCGGTTCCCCGACACCGACCAGAATCGCGGCATCCGGCGGGAGATCCCCACGCACTACCAAGGCCAGCCCACCGGGCTGACCATCGACAGCATCACCGACGAGACCGGCCAGCAGCGCGACACCGCCACGGAGACCATCTCCGACGACACCGGGGCCGAATATGTCAGCGTCACCATCGCGGCCGACGACTACGTGCACGGCGACCAGACCTACGTGATCAACTACCACCAGACCTACGTCACGTTTTCTCCCGATGACACCGCCGACCAGGAGTTCTATTGGGAGGTCAACGGAACCGGCTGGGCCCAGCCGTTCGGCGCGGTCTCGGCCACCGTGCACGTGGCGCCGGACCTGGTGCCGCACCTCACCGGCCAGACGGCGTGCTACCAGGGCGGATCGGCATCCGGCACCGAGTGCGATGCCCTCGACAACGTCGCCGTGGGCGACGGCTGGGTCGTCGACGCCGAGGCGCGCAACCTGGGCCCGCACGAGGGACTCGCCGTGGCAGTCGGGTTCGATGACGGCACCTTCGTGCCCCGCGACGACTCCTTCACGGCCAACCCCTTTCCCACCATCGCCCTCCTCGCCAGCATTGCCGCGCTCATCGCCGCCGCGATCGCGGTTGTGCTGCGCACCACCCGGTGGCGCAACCAGCCGGGGCGACCCACCATCATCGCCGAGTACCTGCCACCGGCCGGGGTGAACCTGCTGCAGTCCGGGGACGTCCTCGGTGCCCGCGCCTCAGGCAAGGCCATGACCGCCCAGTTCCTGCAGTTCGCCGTGCGCGGCAACCTGCGGGTGCTCGAGGGTGACGGTAAGAACCACTACTTGCTCGAGCTTCGCAGCCGTGAGGGTCTCGACGCCACCGAGAGCACCGTGCTCAACGCCCTGTTCCCCTCGAACCGGCCCATCGGTTCGGTGCGCGACCTGAAGAAGAAGAGCACCACGCTCGGCACCGCCCTGCAGAAGGTGCGCCGAACGGCACGCAAACGGATGCTTACCGACGGCCTCCGGGAGAAGAAGGGCGGGGCCGTCCGCCGCTGGCTCATCGCCCTGGCGATCGTCGCCGGTGTCGTGGCCGTCGTGGTGAGCATCATCACCTTCGCCACCGAGGTCGCCGGCGCGTGGCCGCTCTTTTTCCTGGTCGGTGGGCTGGCCGCCGCGATTGTTACGCTTGCCGTAGTCGGCGACGTGCGACCGCTCACCGCGAGCGGCGCGGAACTCCGCGACTACCTGAAGGGCGTCACAGTGTATATCTCGCTGGCTGAAGCAGACCGGCTCCGGGTGCTGCAAAGCCCCCTGGGCGCGCTGCGCACGCCATACCGACCGGATAGTGCCGGCACCGTCTCGACGGAACCCGTGCAGGTGCTCAAGCTCTACGAACGGCTGCTGCCCTACGCGGTCCTCACGGGCGAGGAAAAGCAGTGGTCGAAGGTCCTCGGCGACTACTACGACGGGACGCGCGCACAGCCGGACTGGTACGTCGGCACGGCTCCGTTCAACGCCGCCTACTTCGCGACAGGTGTGGCCGCATTCGCCAGTTCCACGTCGTCGGCCTGGTCGGGCAGCGCCTCGAGTTCGTCCAGCTCCGGTGCCGGCGGGGGCGGTTCCGTCGGCGGTGGCGGTGGCGGCGGCGGGGGAGGGGGCGTCTGATGGGCACTCCGGCTGAACCTACCTACACCCGCTCGGCCCTGGCGCCCGGGCTGCTCGGCGCCATCGCCCTCCTGGCCGGGCTCGCTCTGCTCGATGTCGACAGTTTTGTCATCATCCGCTACGTCGTCAGCATCCTGGCCCTCATCATCTGCGTCTTCGTGATCCAGGCGAAGTCCTGGTGGTGGCTCATCGGCCTGGTGCCCATCGCTGTGCTGTGGAACCCGATCGTGATCATCGAGCTGCACGGTCAGGGTTGGGTGTCCGCCCAGTTCATCGCAGCCCTGGTCTTCATAATCGTCGGCATTCGTACTAAGGTCCCGACTGCGGTGCACCGCTGAGAACAGGTCCGGGCATAGACTGAGTACGCGTCTGGAGAACCTGGTTAGTGTCACGACCGTTGTCCTGCGTCGATCAGCACCTTCGAGGCTGCCCGATGCCGGTCACGTTGCTTGTTTCTGGGGTTCGGCGTATCGATCGCACAGGCATCCACGGATGCTCAACACGACGAGCGCGCACTGTGTGCCGCGCTGGTGTGAAGTGGAGAAAAATGGCTTACACCCGCCCTCAGGGAGCGGGCCGTGCTGGTGCCAGCAGCGGTCGAACCCGGCAGCGCCCACGCTCGCGTGACGACGACGCCCCCATCATCCCGATCCTCGCCCGCAAGGTGCGCGAGGTCGAGGCGAAGGCGCAGAGCGGCACCAAGCTCGGCCCCACCAACCGCACCAAGTACCAGGTCATCGCCCTGCTCATGCGCGAAGAACGCGCCCGGGTCAAGGCCGACGGCGAGCTCACAGACGCGAACCGCGCTGAGCTGCTCAAGCGCCTCGACGGCATCGCCCAGATCCTCGCGAAGACCGCCGCCCGCGACACCAGCCTGATCACCCTGCTCGAACCGGATGCGGGTGTCTCCACCGTCGCGCAACGCTTCCGCCGCGACTGGCTGCTGGAATCCGGCGCCGAGCTCAGCCCGGACGAGCTCATCATCACCCGCGAACCCGAGGCCAAGCCCGAGGTGCTGCAGAACCAGGTCATCCCGCAGTCGGTGCGTGCCCGCCAGCTGGCGAACCCCTTCCTCGCCCCCGACTTCAGCGCCGTGCAGGCCGCGCCGGTCTCCTCGGCCCGCCGCCTGGCCAACTGGGAACTGCTCGGCCCGCTGTTCAAGGCGTTCGAATACGGTTCAGGCGGCCAGGCCGCCAGCATGGACCTGCCCGAAGCCCCGAACGTCGACAGGTTCTCCCCGCGCGGCATGGAGCTCATGCGGCACCAGGCCCGCTTCATCGAAAGCGCCCGCCTCGGCCACCGCAGCTACCTCCTCGCCGACGAGCCGGGCCTCGGCAAGACGGCGCAGAGCCTGCTCGCCGCATCCGTCGCCGGCGCCTACCCGCTGCTGGCTATCGTGCCCAACGTCGTGAAGATGAACTGGGTGCGCGAGGTCGAACTGTGGACGCCGCACCGCCGTGCCACCGTCATCCACGGCGACGGTGACACCCTCGACGCCTTCGCCGACGTCGTCGTGGTCAACTACGACGTGCTCGACCGACACCTCGCCTGGCTCGGCACCCTCGGTTTCAAGGGCATGGTCGTCGACGAGGCGCACTTCATCAAGAACCTGCAGTCGCAGCGTTCCAAGCACGTGCTCAGCCTCGCTGAGCAGATCCGCCGCCGCACCCCGGGCAACAACCCGCTGCTGATGGCGCTCACCGGTACCCCGCTGATCAACGACGTCGACGACTTCCGTGCCATCTGGCAGTTCCTCGGCTGGATCGACGGCGACAAGCCCACCGCCAAGCTCATGCAGCGGCTGGAAGAGACCGGCCTCACGCCGGCCGACGCCGGCTTCTACACCGCCGCTCGGGCCGCCGTGATCGACATGGGCATCGTGCGTCGCCGCAAGGTCGACGTGGCCGCCGACCTGCCCGCCAAGCGCATCGCCGACCTCCCGGTGGAGCTCGACAGCGAGCTCGGCCGGTCGATCCAGAAGGCCGAACGCGAACTGGGCGCCCGCCTGGTCAAGCGCTTCAAGGCCCTCGTCGCCGCGCGTCACCCCGGCGTCAAGGCACCCGTGCTCACCGAGGACGAGCGGGCCGCGTACATCCGCGCCGTCGCGCACGCCGATCTCGAGGAGTCCAAGGGCACCACGACCGGCGAGAACGTGTTCACCATGGTGCGCAAGATCGGCCAGGCCAAGGCCGGGCTCGCCGCCGACTACGCGGCCCAGCTCGCGCACTCGGTGGGCAAGGTCGTGTTCTTCGCCAAGCACATCGACGTGATGGATGCCGCGGAGGAGATCTTCGCCAAGCGCGGCCTGCGTACGGTGTCGCTGCGCGGCGACCAGAGCGCCCTGGCCCGCCAGGCCGCGATCGACTCGTTCAACACCGACCCCGAGGTCGCCGTTGTGGTGTGTTCGCTCACCGCCGCCGGCGTCGGCGTGAACCTCCAGGCCGCCTCGAACGTGGTGCTGGCCGAACTCAGCTGGACCGCGGCAGAGCAGACCCAGGCCATCGACCGGGTGCACCGGATCGGCCAGGCCGAACCGGTGACAGCGTGGCGGATCATCGCCGCGCACACCATCGACGCGCGTATCGCCGAACTCATCGGCAGCAAGCAGGGCCTGGCGGCCCGCGCGCTCGATGGAGCCGACGAGGAGCTGTCGCCCGAGGATTCGGTGCAGGCCAGCGCGCTGGTCTATGTGCTCACCCAGGCGCTCGACGGAGAGCTGTAACACCGGGCCGGAAGTCCCTACCCCCGAGCAGCGCCGCCGGTGTTGACTTGATCCAGGCCAGAGCGCGCCACCATGATGGTGGACGGGCAATCTGCCGCAACAATATGCATGCACTAAGGAGTAGCCAGATATGAAGATCGGTATCCTCACCAGCGGTGGAGACTGCCCAGGCCTCAACGCAGTGATTCGGGGTGCTGTTCTCAAGGGAGGCCGCGCGTACGACTCCGAGTTCGTGGGCATCCGCAACGGCTGGCGCGGGCTGGTGCAGGGCGAGTTCATGAAGCTCGACCGTCACAGCGTCCGTGGCCTCTCCCGCCAGGGTGGCACCATCCTCGGCAGCTCCCGCACCAACCCGTTCGAGGGCGAGAACGCGGGCCCGGAGAACATCCAGAAGACCATGGACGCCGAGGGTATCGACGCCATCATCGCCATCGGCGGCGAGGGCACCCTCACCGCCGCCCGCCGTCTCACCGACGCCGGCATCAAGATCGTCGGCGTGCCGAAGACCATCGACAACGACCTCGCGGCCACCGACTACTCCTTCGGCTTCAACACCGCCGTGGAGATCGCCACCGAGGCCATCGACCGTCTGCGCACCACCGCCGACTCGCACGGCCGCTGCATGATCGTCGAGGTCATGGGCCGCCACGTGGGTTGGATCGCCCTGCACTCCGGCATGGCCGGCGGCGCACACGCCATCCTCATCCCCGAGCAGCCGCAGACCATCGAGCAGATCTGCGCCTGGGTCGAGAGCGTCCGCGACCGCGGCCGGGCACCCGTGCTCGTCGTGTCCGAGGGCTTCCTTCTCGCCGAAATGGGCGAGGCCCACTCGCACAAGGGCCTGGACGCGTTCAACCGTCCCCGCCTCGGCGGCATCAGCGAGCTCATCGCCCCCATGGTCGAAGAGCGCACCGGTATCGAGGCTCGCGCAACGGTCCTCGGCCACACCCAGCGCGGTGGCGCCCCGTCGGCCTACGACCGGGTGCTCGCCACCCGTCTCGGTATGGCGGCCGTTGACGCCGTCGTCGAGGGCAAGTGGGGTTCGATGGTCTCCCTCAAGGGAACCGACATCAACACCGTCAGCATCGCCGACGCCACCATGGACCTCAACCGGGTCACCCAGGCGCGCTACGACGAAGCAGCCGTGCTCTTCGGCTAAACCCGAGCCGGCACAGAGAACTGCCCGGACGGCTCAGGCCGTCCGGGCAGTCGTATGTCCGGGTCGCGCGCGCCCGGTTCGTGAAGGCGCGTGAGAGAGGGGTGTCAGGCCGCGGGTGCGAGCTTGGCCTGCACCTGCGCGAGCGACGGATTCGTCGCTGCCGAGCCATCCGGGAACAGCACCGTGGGAACCGTGCGGTTGCCCCCGTTGAGGCTCATGACGAGCTCGGAGGTGCCGTCGACCTCTTCGACGTTCACCTCGGTGTAGCCGATGCCGACCTTGTCGAGCTGGGTCTTCAGCCGCGAGCAGTAGCCGCACCAGGTGGTGGTGAACATCGTGATAGTTCCGGTCTGAGGCACAAAATCCATGCGTACAGCGTAACCGAGGTTTCCGGGAATCCGCGGGGCACGGTCGGTGCCGGGGCGCTCGCTACGATTGAGGCCATGACCGACCTGCCCGAGGTGTGCGTGTGTTACCTCACCCGACTGTCCGAGTCCGGCGCCCCGCAGGTGCTGCTGGGCCGCAAGAAGAAGGGTCTGGGCCTGGGCAACATCGTGGGTCTCGGCGGCAAGCTCGAGCCGGGGGAGTCCGCCCTTGAGGCCGCCGTACGCGAGGTCGAGGAGGAATCCGGGCTCATCGTGTCGGCGGATGCGCTCACCGCGATGGGCGTGCTCACCTACCTGTTTCCGCACAAACCCGCCTGGAGCCAGCGGTCGAACGTCTTCGTCACCGACCGGTTCACCGGCACCCCCCGCGAGTCGGACGAGCTGAACCCGGTGTGGTTCACCATCGCCGACCTGCCCGTCGACGAGATGTGGGACGACGCCAGGCATTGGTTGCCCGGGGTGCTGGCCGGTGTGCCCGTCGAGGCCACCTTCACCTTCGGCGAGGATCTCGCGACCGTCGTCACTCGCGGCTGAATGCCAGAAGTACGGCTTCTGAACAGCTTCTGAACAGCTCCTGAATTGACCTGCCTGCCTCGGGCTGTCAGGATCAACGAGGCCCGGTTTCGAGCCAGCCAGTTCTCCTGGCGTGCCCGGGCCTTGGTCCAGTCGCGGTCCGGGACGAATCACAAGGAAAGACGCCGGTGGATCTCACCCTTATCGTCGCGCTGGTCATCGCACTGGCACTCATCTTCGACTTCACCAACGGGTTCCATGACACGGCCAACGCCATGGCCACGCCGATCGCCACCGGGGCCATGAAGCCCAAGGTCGCCGTCGGCGTCGCCGCCGTGCTCAACCTCGTCGGCGCCTTCCTCTCCACCGAGGTGGCCAAGACCGTCTCCGGCGGCATCATCAAGGAGGGCGACGGCGGCATCCAGATCACCCCAGAGATGATCTTCGCGGGCCTGATCGGCGCCATCGTCTGGAACCTGATCACCTGGCTGCGCGGACTCCCGTCCAGCTCCAGCCACGCCCTCTTCGGCGGGCTGATCGGGGCCACCATCATCGGCGTCGGCGCGCAGGCCGTGGCCTACGACGTGGTGCTGGCCAAGGTCATCCTGCCCGCGCTCATCGCGCCGATCACCGTGGGCATCGTCGCGTTCATCGCCACCCGGCTTGCCTACGCCATCACCCGCCGCGACGTGGGCAAGCCCGACGGCCGCGGCGGCTTCCGCTACGCGCAGATCTTCTCGTCCTCGCTGGTGGCCCTCTCACACGGCACCAACGACGCACAGAAGACCATGGGAGTGATCACCCTCACCCTCATCGCCGGTGGTTACCAGGCCGTGGGCTCCGGCCCGCAGTTCTGGGTCATCGCCTGCTGCGCCCTGGCCATCGCGATCGGCACCTACACCGGTGGCTGGCGCATCATCCTCACCATGGGCCGCGGACTCACCGAGATCAAGCCCGCCCAGGGCTTCGCGGCCGAGACCAGCACCGCCGCCACCATCCTCGCTTCCAGCCACCTCGGCTTCGCCCTCTCGACCACCCAGGTGGCCTCCGGGTCGGTCATCGGGTCCGGCCTCGGCCGGCGCGGCTCCACGGTGCGTTGGGGCATGGCCGGGCAGATCGCCCTCGGCTGGCTGCTCACCCTGCCGGCCTCCGCCATCATGGGCGCGTTCGCGGCCGGGCTGGCGTTGCTCGGCCCGATCGGCATTCTGCTCGACGTCGTGATCGGCACGATCGTGGTCTACGTGCTGTTCCGCTGGTCCAAGCGCGACCGGGTGTCACACGACAACCTGCACGACATCGACGATGCCGGCCACGTGGTGAAGATCAAGAAGACCCCCCGCAAGCCGTCCCGCAAGGACCGAGAGAAGGTTGCACTGTGATCGACTGGGCCGCTTTCCTCGTTGTCGCCGCGGCCTCGCTGGTCTCCTCGGCCGTCGTGGTCTCGCTCTACTCCCTGGGCCTGCGGATGCTCACCACTGCGGGCCGCATCCCCACCGTCGAGCCCGCCGAATTCACCGGCGCCATCACCGTGCTGAGTCCGGCCCGCGCCGCCAAGGACGCCAAGCGCGCCAAAAAGGCCCGCAAGGCCAACCCGCTCACGGACGGCCAGAAGCGCCTCGCCCAGTACACCGGTTACCTCTGCTTCGGCGTATGCGGCCTGATCGTGCTCTACGGCGTGTACCTGATCGTGCCGGCCCTGCACAAGTAACCCGCGCCCCAGTTCCGCGAACCGTGAGTTGAGCCCCCCAAGGCGCCTCCCGGACGTGCTCGGCGCGCAGTTCGCGGGAGGGGCGAGGGGGCTTAGGCCGTGCGGCGGAGGCGGGTGATCCAGGTCATCAGGTGGTAGATCACGATGGCGGCCAGGGTGCCCAGCGCGATGCCGTTGAACGTGAGGGTGCCGGCGCTGAAGGTGTAGTCGGCAATGCCGATGATCAACGCGGTCGCGGCCGTGAACTGGTTGACCGGCTTGCTGAAGTCCACCTTGTTGTCGAGCCAGATCTTCACGCCGATGACCCCAATGAGGCCGTAGAGGGCCGTCGTAACGCCGCCGAGCACGCCGGCCGGGATGGTGCTGATGACGGCGCCCACCTTGGGGGAGAGGCCCAGCAGCACCGCGGTGATGCCGGCGACCCAGTACGCGGCCGTCGAGTAGATGCGGGTGGCGGCCATGACGCCGATGTTCTCACCGTAGGTGGTGGTACCTGAGCCGCCGCCGAAGCCGGCCAACACGGTGGCCAGGCCGTCGGCGAGCAGCGCCCGGCCGGTGAGCTTGTTGACCGAACTGTCGGTCATCTGCGCGACGCCGCGGATGTGGCCGACGTTCTCGGCGATGAGCACCAGCACCACGGGCAGGAAGGCCGGCAGGATCGCCCAGACGGCGGGGTTCTCGAACGGGTTGGTCGGCAGGGTCAGTGGCGGCAGGCCTACCCAGGCGGCGTCGCCGACCTTGCTGAAGTCCACCTCGCCCTGGATGAGCGCGGCCACGTAGCCCACGATGACGCCGAGGAAGATCGACAGGCGGCCGAGGATGCCCCGGAACAGGACCGTGCTGAGGATGACGGCGGCGAGGGTGATCACGGCGGTCAGCGGTGCGTCGCTGAAGTTGTCCCTGGCGACAGGCGCGAGGTTGAAGCCGATCAACGCGACGATGGCGCCGGAGACCACGGGCGGCATCAGCGCGTCGATCCAGCCGGCCCCGGCGACCTGCACGATGCCGCCGACGACCGCCAGCAGCACACCGACCGCGAGGATGCCGAACAGGGCGCTGCCCATGCCGGCCGTGGCGACGGCGGCCGTGATCGGGGCGATGAACGCGAACGAGGACCCCAGGTAGGACGGCAGCTTGTTGCGGGTGATCAGCAGGAAGAGGAGCGTGCCGATGCCGGAGAACAAGATGGTGGTGCTCGGCGGGAAGCCCGTGATCAGAGGAACTAGGAAGGTGGCGCCGAACATCGCCACGACGTGCTGGGCGCCGATGCCGATCGTGATGGGCCAGTTGAGACGTTCGCCCGGGGCCACGACGTCGGTCGCGCCGACAGTCTTACCGTCGCCGTGCAGGGTCCAGGGCAGTGCCATTCGAGTCTCGTTTCTGTTCAAGCCGGTCGGCCGCATCCGGGCGGCCCTAGCTGAGCGTAGTGCTCCACCGCAGCCGTCACCGAGTTTGCCCGGGGGTCAGCGGACCGGATTAGGATCACCCCATGACCTCGCATGCCGGCACCCGCGCCCACGATCCCCTCGAGGTCACGGTGTCCGGCGGCACGGTGCGGGGCGTGCGCGAACGCGGCATCCGGGCCTGGCGCGGCATCCCCTATGCGGCTGCTCCGGTCGGCGCGTTGCGGTTCCGGGCGCCGGAGCCGGTTGCGGCCTGGCCGGGGGTGCGTGACGCCGCCGAGTTCGGCCCTGTCGCCACCCAGAGCCACAAGGGCCAGTTCATCGGAGCGCACCCGCGCATCCCGCAGAGCGAGGACTGCCTCAACCTCAACGTGATCGCCCCCGACGAACCCGCCGACGAGGCGGCGTTGCGGCCCGTGATGGTGTTCGTGCACGGCGGCGCGTACAGCGTGGGGTCCTCGCGGGAGAATCCCCGGCAGGGCGAGGGACTGGTGCGCCGCGGCGGCATCGTCTACGTGGGCATCAACTACCGGCTGGGGGCGTTGGGCTACCTCGACTTCAGTCGCTACTCCACGCCGGAGCGTCCGTTCGAGAGCAACCTGGGGCTGCGCGACCAGGTCGCGGCGCTCGCCTGGGTGCGGGCCAACATCCGTGCATTCGGCGGCGACCCGGATGCCGTGACCCTGTTCGGCGAATCTGCCGGCGGCAACGCCGTGACCACCTTGATGACCGTTCCGGCAGCCGCCGGGCTGTTCCAGCGGGCCATCGCCCAGAGCGCCCCGCCGAACGCGGTGTACCCGCCGGAGCTCACCGCCGAGTGGGCGGCGAGCTTCGTGCGGATCCTGGCCGACCAGACCTCGGGGGCGCCGACACCTGCCGCCACCGTGGAGCCTGACGAGCAGCGCATCGCCGACGAGCCGCGGGGCGAACCGCCCATCGTCTCCGGCCTCACCGATGCCGAGGCCGTGCGGCTGCTACTCGAGGCCGAGCCCGCCCGCCTCGCCGGGGCCACGACCACCCTCACGGTGCGCTCGCCCGATCTGTACCCGGGCACGATCCCGCTCTGCCCGGTCATCGACGGCGACTTCCTGCCGGAGCGGCCGCTCGACGCGTTCAAGGACGGCCGGGCCCACCGTATCCCGCTCATCATCGGCACGAACGAGCGGGAGGGCTCGCTGTTCAGCGGCCGCATCGACATTCTGGCGTCGACGCCGCCGCGCATGCGGGCGGTCTTCGCCAACACCAAGAAGAAGGCGAGGAAGGCGCTCAAGGCGCAGTACCCGGGCATCCCCGCGCCGCGCGCCGCGCTCGACTTCGGCGGCGACTACTCGTTCTGGTACCCCAGCGTCAAGGTGGCCGAGCGGCACTCCCGGTACGCGCCCGTGCACTTCTACAGGTTCGACGCCGCACCCAGGCTGCTGCGCCGGATGGGACTTGACGCCACCCACGGCCTGGAGCTCTTCCCGTTGTTCGACAGGCTCGACGGCTGGTTCGGCCGGGGCATGACCGTTCTCGGCGGACGCCGGGCTTTCAAGGCCATCGGCGCGCGCATGCAGGTCTGGTGGCTCGGTTTCGCCCGAACGGGTACACCGGATGCCGCCTGGCCGGCGTACACCGAAGCCGACCGGTTGACCCTCATCATCGACACCCGGGACCGGGTGGTGTCGGATCCGCACGCCGAACGGCGGGTCGCCTGGGGAGCCTTCGTCCCGCACGTTTGACCAGGGCGGTTGGGCTGATTTCCACAGGCGGCGACCCTGGTCGTAGACTGAGTCGTTTGGCGCGCCGCCGACCGTCTATCTGGAGAGCATCATTTCCGCATCAGAGCACCAGCCCACAGTCTCCGCATCCGCCACCCCCGGCGCTGAGCACACCGGCCCGGCGACCTCGGGCGCCGGCCCGACAGGCACCGAGCCCACGGGCACCGGGCCGATGTCGGCGATCAACCGATACTTCGAGATCACCCGACGCGGCTCCTCCTGGGCTCGTGAGGTGCGCGGCGGCCTGGTGACCTTCGTCACCATGGCGTACATCGTCATCCTCAACCCGCTCATCCTCGGTGGTTTCAGCGCCGATCAGGCCGCGGTGGACGTGGCCGGCAACTGGCTGCCCAACGGCCAGGTCGCCGCCGTCACCGCCCTGACCGCCGGCGTCATGACGATCCTGTTCGGGATCATCGCGCGCCTGCCGTTCGGGTTCGCCGCGGGCCTGGGCATCAACTCGTTCCTCGCCGTCAGCGTCGTGGGCCAGGTCACCTGGCCCGAGGCCATGGGCCTGGTCGTCATCAATGGCCTCATCATCGTGCTGCTGGCTTCCACGGGCTTGCGCGAGATGATCTTCACGGCCGTACCGCGCCAGCTCAAGATCGCCATCACCGTGGGCATCGGCCTGTTCATCGCGTTCATCGGCCTGGTCGACTCCGGTTTCGTGCGTGCAAGCGGCGTCGCATCCCCGCCCGTTCAGCTCGGTGAGGCCGGCTCGGTCGCCAGCCTGCCCACCGCGGTGTTCGTGATCGGGCTGCTGCTGATCGGCGTGCTCGTGGCCCGTAAGGTCAAGGGCGCCCTGCTGATCGGCATCGTCGGCACCACCGTGCTCGCCGTCATCCTCGAGGCCATCTTCAAGGTCGGCCCCTCCCTCGGTACCAACCCGGCCGGCTGGAACCTCAACGCCCCCGTCCTCCCGACGAGCATCGTCGCGCTGCCCGATCTCTCCCTCGTGGGCCAGGTGAGCTTCGGCGCCTTCGAGCGCATCGGCGTGCTCGCCGCCGTGATGCTCGTCTTCACGCTCGTGTTCACCAACTTCTTCGACGCCATGGGCACCATGACCGGGCTCTCCAACGAGGCCGGGCTGGCCGACAAGAACGGCAACTTCCCCCGCCTCAAGTCCGCCCTGATCGTCGAGGGCGTCGGTGCGGTCGTCGGAGGGGCCACCTCGTCCTCGTCCAACACCGTCTTCATCGAATCCGGTGCCGGCATCGGCGAGGGCGCCCGCACGGGATTCGCCAACGTCGTCACGGGGCTCTTGTTCCTCGCGGCGATGTTCTTCACCCCGCTCACCCAGATCGTGCCGCTCGAGGTGGCCGCCGCCGCCCTCGTCATCGTGGGCGCCATGATGGTCTCCCAGATCCGGTTCATCGACTTCTCCGAGTTCTCGATCGTGCTGCCGGTGTTCCTCACCATCATCGTGATGCCGCTGAGCTACTCGATCGCCAACGGCATCGGTGCCGGTTTCATCAGCTGGGTCATCGTGCGTTCACTCTCGGGCAAGGCCCGCGAGATCAGTCCGCTGCTCTGGATCGTCGCGGTCGGCTTCCTGGTCTTCTTCGTGCGCGGTCCCATCGAGGTGCTCTTCGGCGTCTAGCCGTACCTCTGGCTGTGCTGCGTTTTCTTGCAACGAACCGCGTCGGGGCGGCGGTTCGCTGCGCCTGGCGGGCGAAATGTGCGGCTCCCGTGTGGGGGCATTGTGCCGCGATAGAGTGAATCGGTTATGAGCCACAAGCTCGTCCCCGACGGCAATGGAGCCAGCGTGCACACCACCCCCAGCAACCTGTCCACGATCACCGATGCGACACTCAGCCCGACACCCACCCACCCCACTCGCTCCTCGCCGGCAGCGCCGCCGGCCCCCGAGCAGATCGCAGCACCGGAAGGCACCCCCCTCATCGACTCGAACAGCCCCGCAAGCACTCTGAAAAACGCCGCCGTGACCGACAGCGCCGAAGCCACCCCCGGCTTCCGTATCGAACGCGACTCGCTCGGCCGCGTCGAGGTGCCGGCCGAGGCCTACTGGGGAGTGCACACCAAGCGTGCCCTGGACAACTTCCCCATCGCCAAGCGTCCGATCTCGGTGTACCCGGACTTCGTGGTGGCCCTCGCCTCGGTGAAACAGGCCTGCGCCCGCGCCAACGCTGAGGTCGGCGCGCTCAGTCAGGAACGGGCCGACTGGATCGACGCCGCCTGCCAGGAGATCATCGAGGGCAAGCACCACGACCAGTTCGTCGTGGGTGTCATGCAGGGTGGAGCCGGCACCTCCACCAACATGAACGCCAACGAGGTCATCTGCAACCTGGCCCTGGAGAACGCCGGCTACGGCCGCGGGCGTTACGACATCCTCAGCCCCATCGACCACGTCAACCGCAGCCAGTCGACGAACGACACCTATCCCACCGCGATCAAGATCGCGCTGGCCTTCTTCCTCAAGCACCTGCTGCGTGAGCTCAAGGCCCTGCAGGGCTCCTTCTCGGTCAAGGCCGAGGAGTTCGGCCAGATCCTCAAGGTGGGTCGCACCCAGATGCAGGACGCGGTGCCGATGACCCTCGGCCAGGAGTTCCACGGCTTCGCCACCACCCTCGGCGAGGACTACGACAGGCTCACCGAGACAATCTGGCTGCTCGCCGAGGTCAACCTGGGCGCCACCGCGATCGGCACGGGCATCACCGCCGATCCCGGCTACGCGGCCGCGGCCATCCGGCACCTGAACATCATCACCGGGCTCAACCTCGAGACCGCGCCCGACCTGATCGAGTCCACCAGCGACGCGGGCAGCTTCATGTCGTTCAGCGGCAACCTCAAGCGCAGCGCGATCAAGCTGTCCAAGATCTGCAACGACCTGCGCCTGCTCTCCTCCGGACCGCAGGCCGGTTTCGGCGAGATCAACCTGCCGCCCCGGCAGGCCGGGTCCAGCATCATGCCTGGCAAGGTCAACCCGGTCATCCCCGAGGTCGTCAACCAGGTTGCCTTCGCCGTCGCCGGGGCGGATGTGACGGTGACGATGGCCGCGGAGGGCGGGCAGCTGCAACTGAACGCCTTCGAACCCGTCATCGCGCACTACCTGTTCCAGAGCCTGACCTGGATGACCCAGGCGATGTGGACCCTGCGGGTGAACTGCATCGACGGCATCACCGCCAACGAGGACCGTCTGGCGGCGATGGTCGGCTCCAGCGTGGGCGTGATCACCGCGCTCATCCCGCACATCGGCTATGCCGCGGCAGCGGCGCTTGCGCAGACCGCGCTGCTGACCGGGCGCAACGTCGCCGACCTCGTCGTGGAAGCCAACCTGATGACCCGGGAAGACGTGATGCGCGAGCTCGAACCGGCCCGGCTCTCCGGCATGGAGCCGGACACCGGCACGTCGTCGATCCCCATCATCGAGTAGGCGGCAGTCCCGACACGCAGGGGCACAGGGCGCCACACCGGGTTACTCTGGTGCCGTGTCCCTGCGTGTGAGGCCGAGCGGTCGCCGGCACGAGCCGATCCACCTCGATCGGCTCGCGGCGCTGGACGCCGCCCTGCCGGACCTGGACTGGACGGTCCTGCCCCCTGGCACCCAACGGTACAGCTTCTCCGCCCCCAGCGGGCGTTTGGCCGCGACGGCGCTGGGCCGGCCGGGCGACCCGCGGGTGGTCCTCGTGCCCGGTGCCACAGGGTCGAAGGAAGACTTCGCGCTGCTTGCCCCGCTCCTGGCCGGCGCCGGGTACCGGGTGGAGAGCTTCGACCTGGCCGGCCAGTACGAGTCGGCCGCTGCGGGCCCGGTGCCCGGCGCGGCCTACGACTACGGGCTGTTCGTCGACGACCTCATCGCCGTCCTGGAGTCGGGCCGCACACCAGTGCACGTGCTCGGCTATTCCTTCGCCGGGCTCGTCGCCGAGCTCACCTTGGCCCGCCGGCCCGACCTGTTCGCCTCGCTGGTGCTGCTCACCACCCCGCCGGACCCCGGTCAGACCTTCCGCGGGGTGCGATGGCTCGGTCCGGTGAGCCGCATGGTGCCGCCGCACACCATCGCCTCCCTCATGGTCTGGGGGATCGTGACCAACCGCAACCACACCCGTCCTGGACGTCTCGCCCTCGCCCGGATGCGGTTCGGCTACACCAGCCGCGCGAGCCTTGACGAGATCATCCGCCTGATGAAGCACACCCCGGACGTGCGCCGGGAACTGGCCGGCAGTGCGGTGCCCACGCTCATCGCCGTCGGCAACCGCGATCTGTGGAGACTGCGCCTGCACCGCCGCTTCGCGCGGCGCATCGGCGCAGAGTTGCGCGTCTATCCGGCGGGGCACAGCCCCTGCGAGACCACACCGAACCAGCTGGCCCAGGACATGCTCGCCCTCTACGCCCGGGGGCGCTGAACCCGTCCGGCGCTACCGGATCGGGGCCGGCGACTGCCCGCATTGCGGCGGATGCGCCACGGCGCGTACTCCGGCCAGCCGGCGAACAGGGTGCGACCGGCCCAGGCCACCCGGCGGCCCAGCCCCCGCGGGGTTCCGAACGGCCGGGCGGAGATGCCCACGCGCAGACTGCGGTCGAGCGTGACGGGGTGATCCGCGCCGAGGTGCATGCTGAAATCGAGGTCGTCGTGCACGGTGTCGCTGTCCCGGCGCACCCGGTCCCTGGTCGCCGCCCAGACCTCCCGGCGCATGGCGAAGTTGGAGCCGAACAGCGGCGGATGGCCCAGCCACAGCCCCATCCAGAGGAAGTAGCCGCCGATGTACAGCCGACGACCGAGCAGGGCAGTGACCGGGCCGCAGCCGTAGAAGTCGCCCGGGCCGGTGTACACGAAGAGGCCGGGCTCGGCCTGGAAGCGCTCCGCGATGCGCTCGACCCAGTCGACGGGCGGCACGGAATCGGCGTCGAGCCGGGCGATCACGGCGCCGGTGGCCGCGTCGTAGCCCGTTGCCGCAGCGGGCCAGATGCCCCGGTGCGGCTCGGTGACCACTCGCACTCCGGCGGCGCGCGCAATGGCGGCCGAGGCGTCCGTGCAGGCGTTGTCGACGACGATGATCTCGTCGGCAGGCCGGCGTTGCTCGGCCAGAGCGCGCAGGCAGGTGCGCAGGAAGGCGGCGTCGTTGTAGACGGGAATGACCACCGAGACGGTGATCGGCGTGCGGGGCAGCGCGGGGTCAGATTTCACGGCAATGGGTCGTCAACAAGCCGATGCGGTCGATGGAGACGGTGACCGTCGACCCGTCCTTGAGGAACACCTGCGGTTTGCGGCTGTAACCGGCGCCGCCGGGGCTGCCGGTGGAGATGAGCGTGCCGGGCAGCAGCGTGGACGTGAGGGACAGGTACGCGATGATCTCGGCCACGGTGCGCACCATATCGCCGCTCGACGCATCCTGCAGGATGCGCCCGTCGACGTGGGTGGTCAGCCAGAGGTTCTGCGGGTCGGCGATCTCATCGGCCGTGACGACGAGCGGGCCGGTGGGGGTGAACCCGTCGAACGACTTGCACCTTGACCACTGAGCCTCGGAGAACTGCAGGTCGCGGGCCGTGATGTCATTGACGACCGTGTACCCGAAGACATAGTCCAGCGCGTCACGCACCGAGACGTTGCGGGCCGGGCGGCCGATGATGACACCCAGCTCGGCCTCGTAGTCGACCTGGCTGGTGAGGTCGGCCGGCCAGGAGATGACGGCCTCGTGGCCGGTGAGGGAGTTCGGCCAGAGCGAGAACACGGTGGCCGCGGTCTCGCTGCGCAGCTTGAGCTCGGACGAGTGCGCGGCGTAGTTGGCGCCGATCGCGATGATCTGCGGTGGGCGCAGCACGGCGGAGGAATGCCGGAGGTCGTCGACCGGGGTGAGGCTGGCCCCGTGCTGCAGCGCGTGGGCGGTGAGGGCGCGCACCCGGTCGAACTCGGGTGCGCCCTTTTCGATCAGGTCCTGGAGATCGCGCGGGGCGTCGTCGATCACCTCGTCGAGGAAGAGCGCCTCGTCTTCCACCACGATGGCGAGACGGGGGGTGGACTGGCCTTCAACTCTGAGGTGCGCAAACTTCACTTTCTCAGCGTAACGGGGCCGCGCCCATCTCGCTGGGACCCGGGGAACCGGCCGGTCGCGGAGCCGACCCGGCCGCACGCCACAGGTGCATGCCCGCGTAGCTGCGCCACGGCGCCCAGCGACCGCCGTGGCCGGCCAGGTCGGAGGCCCGGGCGGGCAGGCCGAGCCGCTCGGCGCCCTGCCGCAGCGCGAGATCGCTCGTGAGCAGGATGTCGGGGCTGCCGAGCACCCGCATGGCCACGTATCCGGCCGTCCAGGGTCCGATGCCGGGCAGGGCGGTGAGCCGGGCCTGGAGGTCATCGCGGCTCTCTCCGACGTCGAGCCTGAGCTCGCCGGACGCCAGTGCCTCGGCGACCCGCACGATCGTATCGATTCGCGCGGCGGGTCCGCGCAGCACCTCGCGGCCGTGCTCGGCGATGCGGGCGGCGGTGGGGAACAGCAGAGCCGGTGCGCGCGCGGGATCGACCGGCGCCGGGCGCCCGGGTGCCGTGCCGTCGGGTCCGGGGCCCTCGGATGCGGGATCTGCCGGCTCGGCGCCGCCCGGCAGCGGGTCGCCGAGCGCCGCGCTGAGCCGGCCGAGCGCTGTGCGGGCCGACGCGACCGAGACCTGCTGGCCGAGCAGGGCGCGGAACAGTGTCTCGTCGGGATCGAGGCTGCCCGGCACCCGGATGCCCGGCGTGCGCCGCACCGACTCGGCCAGGGCCGGATCGATGACCAGGGCGCGGTCGATGGCCTGGGCATCCGCGTCGAGGTCGAAGAGCCGGCGCACCCGGCTCACCAGCGGAGCCAGGTCGGCGAGGCTGCTCAACCGGGCCGTGCAGGAGATGGCGGGGGAGCCGGCGGTGCCGGCCAGTGCCAGCTGCAGGGTTGCCCAGCCGTGCGGGAGGCGCAGGGTGCGCTCGTACCCGTCCGCCGTGCGGCGCTCGACGCCGGCCACGGCGCGCACGCCCAAGAAGTCCAGCAGGCCCTGCCCGTCGAAGGGCGCGCGGGCGGGCAGCAGCAAGGTGATCCGTGAGCCGGCGGCATCCGCCTCACCGGTCGACGTGCCGGCTCTCCCGCCGACCCGCTCGTGGACTCTGGCGGTGGCCGTGGCGTCAACCCGGGCTCCGACCCCGGCTGTGCTGGAACCGGAGCCCGAGCCGGCCCGCGCGCCGGGCGACCGCGCACCGGCGCGCAGGGCCGACGGGGTGCGTTCGTAGACGGCGGTGATGGTCTCGTTGAACTGGCGGATACTGCCGAAGCCCGCCGCGAACGCCACATCCGTGATGGGCAGTTGCGTGCTCGTGAGCAGCACCCGGGCGGTCTGGGCCCTGTGGGCGCGGGCCAGGGCGAGCGGGCCCGCGCCCACCTCGGCCACGAGCACCCGGGTGAGGTGGCGCGGGGTGTAGCCGAGCCGGCCGGCCAGCCCGGGCACGCCCTCCCGTTCCACAGTGCCGTCGCCGATCAGCCGCATGGCCCGGGCGGCAAGGTCATCGCGGATGTTCCACTCCGGGGAACCGGGAACGGCGTCGGGCAGGCAGCGCTTGCACGCGCGCAGTCCCGCCTCATGGGCGGCGGCCGCGGTGAGGTAGAACGAGACGTTGCCCGGCTTGGGCGTCATGGCCGGACAGCTCGGCCGGCAGTAGATGCCCGTGGAGTGCACCCCGGTGATGAACTGGCCGTCGAAGCGGGCATCCCGCGACGACATGGCGCGGTACCGTTCGGCGAAGACGGGGTCGTCGCCGTGCTGTGCGGGGGTGAAGGTGGGTTCGGTCACCCCTCCAGACTGGCAGTATCGCGGCGCAGACGGTAGCGGGAATCGGACACCACCGTGACGGTCCGGCGCCTCGGCCGGAAGCCCGGCCGGATCCCCGTCAGGAGTGCACGGGTCATCGTAAGCTGGCGGCATGACCCTCGACCCGGCCGGGCAGCCCTTCCCGGTGCCCGCTCAGAGCCCCGTACCCGCCCAGAGCCCCATCCCCGCCCAGGGCGCGCCCATCCAGAGCGCGGTCTGGAGCACTCCGGTGCGCCGCACCAACGTCAGCACGATCGTGTGGGCGACCATCGGCATCGTCCTGGCCGCGCTGGCCCTGATGCTGGTGCTGGTCTACCTCTCCACGTTCCTCGGCCCCGGCGCGCTGCTGGTCTGCCTGGTGCTTGCTCTGGTCCCGCTCACCCTGGTGATCCTGGCGGTGCGCTGGATCGACCGCTGGGAGCCGGAGCCGCGCCCGGCGCTGTGGTTCGCGTTCCTCTGGGGCGCCGGTGTGTCGATCGTGACGGCGCTGGTGTTCGACCTCGGCGTGCAGATCGTGGTCGCCACCAGCGGCGTGGCCCGTCCGGAAGGTGACTTCGCGGCGGCCGTCATCCAAGCCCCGCTCGTGGAGGAAGCCGCGAAGGGTTTCGGTATCCTGCTGTTGTTCTGGGTGATCCGCGGGCAGTTCAACGGGCCCATCGACGGGGTTGTCTACGCGGCCATGATCGCCGCCGGGTTCGCCTTCTCCGAGAACATCCAGTACTTCGGTGTGGCGATGCTCGACGGCGGCCTGAGCGACCTGGGCGTCACGTTCCTGCTGCGCGGGGTGATCTCCCCGTTCGCGCATGTCCTGTTCACCGCGTGCACGGGCCTGGCCATCGGGTTCGCCGCCCGCCGGGCGAGCGGGTCGCGTTATCTGGCCCTGGTCTTCCTCGGCTTCGCGGCGGCCGTGCTGCTGCACGCGATCTGGAACGGCGCGTTCTACTTCCTCACCGACGATGCCTCCCTGGTGGGCTACTACTTCCTCGTGCAGGTTCCGCTGTTCATCGGCGCGATCCTGGTGGTGGCCATGCTGCGCCGCCAGGAGGAGCGGCTCACGCTGCGGCGCCTCGGGGATTACGCCGCGGTCGGCTGGTTCACCGCGGCCGAGGTGGAGATGCTGGCCACCCCGCGGGGCCGTCGGCAGGCGCGCGCCTGGGCAGCCGCACAGCCGCAGGCCCGCCGGCTCGCGATGAACCGCTTCATCGTGGATGCGGCCCGGCTGGCCTCGGTGCGCCAGCGTCTGGTGAGCGCCGAAACGCTGGCGCACCGGCGGGCGACCGCACGGGCGATCCGCCAGGGGCCCGGCGCCGACACCGCCGAGGAGGCCCGGCTGCTCGGCCTGCTGATGCGGGACCGCGCCGAGGTGATCGGCTGACGTAGCCGCCGACGGCGGGAACGAGAAAACTCGCCGCCCGGTGGTGTGGCACTGCCGACAACTCTCCCGGTGCGACGAGTTTCTATGGGATAAGCATGCGCCCCGGCGTCGCGTTCGCGCAAGGGGGAATTTCTCGGTGTGCGTCCGGGCCCGGAATCCGATTGGATGGACTTATGACTGATCTGAACTCCAAGCCCGAACTCGACTTCCCGGAGGGCCCCGCGCCCGAACAGCTCGACATCGTCGACATCGTCGTCGGTGACGGCGCCGAGGCCGCTCCCGGCGCGACCGTCGACGTGCACTACCTCGGTGTCGAGTACGACACCGGCGAAGAATTCGACTCCTCCTGGAACCGGGGCCAGTCGATCAACTTCCCGCTCGGCTCCCTCATCGCCGGCTGGCAGCAGGGGATCCCCGGCATGAAGGTCGGCGGACGTCGCAAGCTCACCGTTCCCGCGCACCTGGCCTACGGCCCCGCCGGCTCCGGTCACCGCCTCTCCGGCAAGACCCTGATCTTCGTGATCGACCTGCTCGGCGTGAGCTAGGACCTCTCCACCCGCACCTGCTTGATTCGTGAGTGGTGGCCCCGGAGAATGCCGACGGCGCTCCGGGGCACCCCGAAATGCTTGGCGAGCAGGCGCACCAGGGCGTCGTTGGCGGCGCCCTCCACCGCCCGCTGCTGCAGGTAGACCGTGAACACTCCGGTGCCGGCGGGGTCGGCTTCCACCAGCGGGCCCTTCCTGCTGCCCGGCTTCACGTGCACGTGCACGATCTCTGCCGATACCGTCATGACCTGCCATTCTGCTGGAGCTGGCCGACCGGTGTGAGTACCGGCTGACGCTCGCGTTCCACGGTACCGCGCGCCGATAATGGGGCATGATCACAATCGACTGTGCCCGGGCTCTGCAGCAGGCAGGGTTGCGCTGGCACCCGGCATCCGGCGACTCCTTCCGCATCGAGCGGCCCGGCTTCGATTCCGAGGTCTTCACGGTCAGCGAGATGACCATCGAGGCCCACGAGTTCGACACCGGAACCATTCTGGGCTTCAACGGCACAACGGAGTGGGCGCTCGATTCCCTCGCACTCGAGGACGCCCTCTGGCTGCCCCGCGAGGACCAGCTCCGGTCTCTGCTGCGCGGAACCTTCCGTTCCCTGAACCGCCTCGACGACGACCGATACCGGGTCAGCGTGCACGTGCGCGGTGCCGACGAGGTGTTCGAGGCGGCAACGGCGGCGGATGCCTACGGCAACGCGGTGCTCATGCTCATCGGGCTGTCGGGGGCGGGGACGGCCGCCCCGGCCGCAGCCGGCGAGCCCGGTGGAGACTCGGGCGACTGAGCGACGGCCGGTCAGTAGCGCTCGGGCTCGGGCTCCAGCGCAAAGCGGCGCCCGGACACCTCGGTGGGAGTGACCTCCACCCAGATGTATTTGAGGGTGGGCACCAGGGGGCGCAGCGGCAACGCGTTCGCGGCGTCGATCTCGGCCTGCGTGTCGAGCACCCGGGCGATGCCCTTCACCACGACGCTCCAGGCGTCCGTGCGGCCGATGGCGTCGGTTTCCAGGACGACCTTGTTGTTCACGGTGAGGGCGAGCAGCTTGGTGCCCTCCGCCGTGCGGAACAACAGACGCTGGTCCGCCGCGACGAAGTTGAGCGGAAAGATCTCGATGTCGTCGGCGACCGCCGCCGCGAGCCGGCCGAAGCTCGAGGAGAGCAGCAGCTCCCAGCACTCGTCGTTGCTGAGAACCTGAACCGGGTCAAGGTCGTTGTTGTCCATGCTTCATAGTCCCACTTTGCGGTCCACTCGGCGAGTGCCGCCGAGTGGACCGCGGCGTGTCGTCCTAGCCGAGGGGCGTGGGACGCTGAGCGACGGCGGCGTGGCTGCCGGACCAGTCTGAACGGCGGCGCAGCAGCATGATCCCGAGGAGGATGCCGCCGATCAGCAACGCTCCACCGGCCACCAGGAAGACCGGCAGGGCATCCGTGCCGGTGGCCGCCAGTTCGCTGCCGTTGCCCGTGCCGCCGCCCGGGGGAACCGGCAGCAGCGGGCTCACGGGGCTGGTCGGGGTGGGCGTGGGTGTGCCGGAGGTGGGCGGGGTTGTGGCCGGCGGGGTGGCCGGCGTGCTCGGCCCCGGTGACGGCGTCGAGGTGGGGGTGTCGGTCGGGGTGTCAGTCGGAGTGTCGGTCGGGACGTCGGTCGGAGGCAGCACCGTGCCCGCGGGGTACAGGTTGTGCGTGAGCGAAGCGGAGCAGGTGATGTACGCGCCGTCGCCGTTGGCCGAACCGATGCACTGGTTGATCGAGACCGGCAGGGCCGTGCTCGCGGTGGACGGGGTCACTGTGCAGGTCACGCGGCCAGGTGCTCCGCCGCCGCGGCCGGAGGAGTTGCACTGGGTGATGGTGGCGCCGGTGGTCTGTTGCACGGGAGTGCAGTTGAGGGGGAGCTCACCTCCGCCGTCGCCGGCGTTGTCACCGCACTGGTTGACGGTGGCGGCCGAGAGCGTCGTGTCGCCGATGATGTTGTTGACCACGGTGACCCGGCAGACGACGGTGCCGCCGCCGCCGTTGCCGGAGCCGTTGCACTGGTCGATCACGGTCGTGGCGGTGGGGAAATTCGTGGGGAGCACGGTGCAGAGCACGGCGTCGTTCGCGGCGCCGGTGCAGGTGCGCACGACGATGGTCGAGCTGGAGACGCCGGTTGACACATCCAGGGTGTTGGTCACGGTGACATCGCACTCGATGCCCTGGCCGCCGACGTTCTGGATGCCGTTGCACTGGGTGACCGAGCCGGGGATCGGGGCCGCAGAGGCAGGTGCCTGGGTGGTGCCGAGGACCGCGGTCGCGGCGAGCAGCAGGCCGGCGGCGACGGTGATGCTCAGGCGAAAGATGCTGCGGCGTCGGCCGGGGTCCTGGTGGGCCGGCGCCGAGGAGACGCTGACGTCGATCTCGGATATGAGTGAACGGGATGATGATGACGCAGCCATAATGGCCCCCCTAGGACCAGGGGGAATGAGATCCCCCCGTTATGGTGACTGTACCAGTGCGTCGAACAGCAACATATTACGGAACTCTGACGTTCTGGCGGGCAGGGCCTCAATCGGGTCGGCGGGAGCGCCACCACGTCGTCGGGTCCTCGATTGCGCGGTGACTCTCAGCGTTCGCTGGCGGCGCGGACCCGGTCGACGAGGTCCTTCCACGCGCCCTGGACCTGGGGTTCGGCGAGCACGACCTCGTGCGGTGCGCAGCGGATGCGGTAGACATAGCGGTCGGGCTCCGGGGCGATGCCCTCGGCTTCGTCCCAGGGCAGGGCGTCGAGGAACTGCACCCAGGCCGCCGCATCCGGTTGTTCGTCGACCTGCACGTCCCAGGTGACCCGGAGCCCGGCGATGCCCCCACTGCGTGAGACGACGACCTTCATGGCCCTATGGTACGTCCGGGAGCGCCGCGGCAGGGGATTTCGGGCCGATCGGAAGGGGCTTCCCAGCGGCGCTGCGGACTGCGGCCGGACTGCGGCCGGACTGCGGCCGGACGGTGCCCGGTTCAGGCGGCGGCTCGCAACGGACCGAGCGTGACGCCCACGCCGTCCCAGCCGGCCAGCACGGCGTCGTGTTCGACCGATCCCTCGCCGTAGCGGGCGGAGGCCGCCGTGGCCGTGGCGCGGGCGAACCCGGCGAAGTCGATCGTGGAGGTCAGGGCGGAACCGGTCAGGGTGTCGTACCAGATCTGGCCAGGGGCCTCCCAGGCGTTGCCGCCGAGCGCCTCGGCCACCAGGTAGAAGGCCCGGTTGGGGATGCCCGAGTTCAGGTGCACCCCGCCGTAGTCCTCGTCGGTCTCCACATAGCCCGACATCGACGACGGCTGCGGGTCGGTGCCCAGAACGTCGTCGTCGTACGCCGTTCCCGGCGCCTTCATCGAGCGGAGCGCCTGGCCCTGCACCTGCTCCGTGAACAGGCCCGCCCCGATCAGCCAACTTGCCGTTGCGGCATCCTGACCGGCGGCGAACTGCTCGACCAGGGCGCCGAACACGTCGGAGACCGACTCGTTGAGGGCGCCGGACTGGCCCTGGTAGGCCAGGTTCGCGCTGAACTGGGTGACACCGTGGGTGAGCTCGTGTGCGATCACGCTCAGGGAGATGGTGAACCGGTTGAACACCTCACCGTCGCCGTCACCGAACACCATGCGCTCGCCATCCCAGAACGCGTTGTCGTACTCGCGTCCGTAGTGCACGGTGGCGTCGAGCGGCAGGCCCCGGCCATCGATGGAATCGCGCTCGTACCGGCGCCAGAACAAGTCGTGGGTGTCACCGAGGCCGGCGTAGGCCTCGTTGACCGCCACATCCGCGACGGGCGGCTGGCCCTCGGTGCGCACCACCCGGCCGGGAAGCGTCTGCAGGTGCAGCGCATCGCTGATGGTGCGGTGGGGGACACCGGGAACGGCCGGAGCCGGAGGCGTGGGCAGGGCGCTGGTGCGGCGCTCGCTCAGGCGCAGGCCCCGGAGCGGGGCGTCCAGCCCGAGCGACCGCTTCGCGGCTTGGGAAGCGGTCGAGAAGCGCGGGTCGTCGGCCTCGGCCAGCCGGGCGAGAATGTACGGCGGAACGATGCCGCAGCGCATCGGGGGAATGAACGGGACGGGGCTCTGAGTGTGGTCTGTGCCTGTCATGCGGAGAGTCTGCCAGCACGGACCGACATTCGCATCAATCGGTGCGAAGGGGGAGGTCACATCGCCGCCCAGCCGCCGTCCGAGGTCAACACGATGCCGGTCACGTTGGCCGAATCGGAGCTAGCCAGCCAGGTGATGGCCGCCGCGAGCTGCTCAGCCGTGGCCACCGGCGGCAGCACGTGCTGGAAGACCGGGCCGAGCACCGAGCCGGCCAGGGCCGAGAGCATCGGGGCCTCGATATTGGTCTGCACCCCGCCCGGCGCCACGGCGTTGCACCGGACGCCCTGTGCCGAGTACATCACCGAGGTGTTGCGGGTGAGGCCGATCACGGCGTGCTTGGACGCCGTGTAGGCCGCGCCGGCAGCGCCTCCCCGCAGGCCCGCCTCCGACGAGACGTTCACGATCGACCCGCCGCCGCCGGCGACCATGACCGGCAGGGCCGCCCGGATCAGCCGCATGATCCCCGTGACGTTGATGCCGAACACGCGCTCCCAGGTGGCGTCGTCGACTTCTCCGACGGGCAGGAAGCCGTCCATGATGCCCGCGACGTTCGCCACGACGTCGATGCGCCCGTTCGCCGCCGCGACCAGTCGGGTGGCCGTGTCCTCGTGGCTGATGTCGCCGTCCACTGTGACGATGTCGAGGTCGGCGTACTGCTCGAAGAGCTCCTGGAGCCGTGCAGGGACCACGTCGCCGGCGATCACCCGGGCGCCCTCCTCCGCGAGTCGCACGGCCGTGGCCTTGCCGATCCCGGAGCCCGCTCCGGTGACGATGGCGGTCTGGCCGGCGAACCGGTCCGGGGTCAGTGTGGAAACCATCGGGTGCTCCTTCGCAATCCGGGAAACGGCCGACTGACGGCCGAGATGGTGCGCTCGCAGCCGTGCCGCGAACGCACCATTCATAGCACCGTCCGCCCGGCACGGCGCGGGGTGGGCGGATGCGGGCGGCGCCGCTGTCCGGGCCCCTTTGTAGACTGCGGGTATGCGCTACGGAATCGTCATCCTGCCCCAGTACGACTGGTCGGAGGCCCGCCGCCGGTGGCAGGGCGCCGAAGACTACGGGTTCCAGCACGCCTGGACCTACGACCACCTGTCCTGGCGTAGCCTGGCCGACCAGCCGTGGCACGCCACCATCCCCACCCTCACGGCCGCGGCCGCCGTGACGGAGCGCATCCGCCTCGGCACCTTCGTGGCGTCGCCCAATTTTCGGCACCCGGTGCCCTTCGCCAAGGAACTCGCCACCGTCGACACGATCTCCGGCGGACGGCTGACCCTGGGCGTGGGGTCGGGCGGCACCGGTTTTGATGCCTTCGTCCTCGGCCAGGAGGCGTACACGCCACGGCAGCGGCACGAGCGCTTCGCCGAGTTCGTGACCGATCTGGACGTGCTGCTGCGTCACGAGGAGCCGGGGGCGGGCGGCATCAGCTTCGCCGGAGAGTGGTTCACGGCGGTCGATGCCCGCATGGTGGGCCGCCCGGCACAGACCCCGCGGTTGCCGTTCGTGATCGCGGCGAACGGGCCGAAGGGGCTCAGGCTCGTGGCCGAGCACGGCGCCGGTTGGGTGACCACGGGAGCCGACGGTGCGACCGGTGAGGAATGGTGGAGCGCGGTCGGCGCTCTGGTGCACCGGCTCGATGACACTCTCGCCTCGGCTGGGCGCGACGCGGCCACGGTGGACCGGTACCTCTCGCTGGACAGCGGTGGCTCGTATTCGCTGCAGAGCGTCGGCGCGTTCGACGATGCCGTCGGTCGCGCCGGCGAGCTCGGTTTCACCGACGTGATCAGCCACTGGCCCCGGTCAGATGGCATCTACGCCGGCTCGGAGTCGGTTCTCGACGAGGTCGCCGCCCGCCTCGCCTAGCCCCGCCGATTTGCCTCAAAATGCCCTCTCAGCCTTCGCGAAAGGTGCTTTCTCGGCAACTCGCGCAGGGAGCGGCTCGCCGACTTGCCGCTAAGTGCCACCTCGCCGCCCGGGACAGGGACTTCTTCGGCACGTCGCGCTGGTCTGGCCGGCCTCCAGAGGGAGCTAGACGTCGATGCGGTAGCCACGCTTGATCACGGTGGCGACCAGGGTGGGCACCGGCAGGGCCTGGCGCAGGCGGCTGATGGCCACGTCGACGGCGTGATCGTCCTGGATCTCCGGCAGAGCGGCCGTGAGATCGGCCCGGGAGAGCACCGACCCGCCGGCGGCGAGCAGGGCGCGCAGCAGGGTGAGCGAGGTCGGCGCCAACAGGGCGGATGCGCCGGCCACCGACACGCGCCGCCCACGGAGCTCGACCAGGCCGTGCCGGCTCTCCAGACGCAACACGCGTTCATCCTCCAGGTAGTCGCAGACGAGCTTGATCAGCGCTCCCATCCGAAACCGCTCCGGCACGATCGGCGTGATGCCGGCCGCCACCAGGGGAGCCGCCGTGACGTGCCCGACCGCGGCGGCCACCACCGGTCCGCGCAGGGCTTCCTGCAGCGCCTCGAGGCGGCCCACGCCATCCGCGGCACCGAACAGCGCCTCGACGGCGGGGGCGCTGGTGAAGGTCACGGCATCCAGCGAGCCCGTGCAGACCGCGTCGATGAGCTTCTGCACCCTGCTCGAATCCTCCGGCAGTAGCCACCGGTAGGGGGCGACCGTGAGAACCGTGGCGCCGGCCTCGCGGAGCCTCTCGATCTGCGACTCGTCGGTGAACCCGTGCAGCTGCACCGCCACGGTGAGTCCGGCGGCGCCCTCGGCCAGGACCTTGTCCACCAGGGACCGGGTTGTCTCTTCGGCGCTCATGCCCGAGTCGTCCAGGTTGGCGGCCCGGATCGCCCCGCGCGCCTTGGGCCCGCGTACGAAGATGCGGGTGTGCTCGAGGGTTTCGGTGAGTTCGTGGCCGAGACCCGCCGCATCTGCCGCCTCGAACCAGCGGCGTACGCCGTACGACGTGGTCGCGAGCAGGATGTCGGGGCGGCCGGCGATGATCGCCGCGGTGTCCGCGGTGATCCGGGAGTCGTCCGCGGCGGCGGCGATGCGGATGGCAGGGGCGTGCAGCACGTCGGCGCCGCGCCTCTCGAACGCGGCGATCAGGTCTTCGCTGCGGCGGTCGGAGGTGACGCCGATGCGGAACCCGTCGAGTTGGTCCGGGCGGAAGCCGGGCAGGCCCGCTTCTGATCCGATGTCGTTAACTGGTGTCTCCGATGGTTCTGGGGGCTTTTCGTTACCTCTGGCCTGAGAGTGTAGCGGCGTTTGCGAGCACCGCAACGGCCGCGGCGTCGTCGCAGCCGGCCAGCCGCACGACTTCGCCGATCACGAGGACGGCGGGGGAGCGGGCGCCGACTTCCCCGGCGACCCGCACCACGGTGTCGATGTCGGCGACCGTGGTGCGCTGCCGGTCCGAGAAACCGCGCTCGATGATGGCGACGGGCATGTCGGCTGCCATGCCGTGGCGGGCCAGTCCGCTGGCCAGGTGTGGCAGGGTTCCCACGCCCATGAGCACCACGATGGTGCCGCCGAGGCCCACCAGATGGGCCAGTTCCTCGTCGCTGAGCGGCACATGGCCGCTGAGTACGGTGAACAGCCGGGACACCTCCCGGTGCGTGACCGGGATGCCCGCGAGCGCCGGCACGGCAATGGCGCTGGTGACCCCGGAAATCACGGTGACGGGCACGCCGGCGGCGCGGCAGGCGGCCATCTCCTCGCCGCCGCGGCCGAACACGAACGGGTCGCCGCCCTTGAGTCGAACGACGGTGAGGCCCGAGCGGGCGCTGGCCACGAGCATCCGTTCGATCTCGGCCTGCGGCACCGCGTGGTGGCCGGGGTGCTTGCCCACGTTCACCAGTTCGGCGCCGGGCGCCCAGTCATCGAGCAGTTCGTGCGGGCCGAGCCGGTCGTAGTAGACGATATCGGCGCCGGCAAGCGCCCGGCGGGCGGCGACGGTGAGCAGCTCGTCGTCGCCGGGGCCGCCGCCGACGAGGGTGACGTGGCCGGTGCGGGCCACCGGCGCGGCAACCTCCCGGGTGAGCCACACCGTGCGCTCAGCGCAGGCGGCGGCGAGGAGCGGTTCGGCCGGGGCCGGCACATCGACGGCGACAACGAGGTCGACGGCCGCCACCAGGTCGCGCCAGTTGGCGGCCGACTGCGGCCAGGCCACCGCGCGCACGAGCGGGTTGGGCACCTCGTAGGTGTCGGCGGCGAGGTACACGACCGCGCCGGCGGCCCGGTAGCGGGCGATCACCCGGCGTGCGGGCCGGCTGCCGCCGATGACGAGCACGCGGCGGCCCGTCACGTCGAGGCTGATGTCCAGGGACTGCGGCATGGGCCTATTCTCCTTGTTCTGTCGCCGAGCCGGAATGTGCGTGACGCGGGGCGTCACCCGGCGGGCGGAGCGGGATCCGCGGGCCGGACAGCATCACAGGCCCGGTGGCGGGGTCGTCCTCGTCCGACGGTTCGTTGACGCTGACGCCGATGTACTCGGCCGGGCGGGCGCTCCGGGGCGAACCTGAACCGTCAACCGGGGCCGCGGCCGCGTCGCGTTCCGCCGGCCAGGCCGGCCGCGGCTGGCCGCGTTCGAGAACCTGCACGATGGCTGGGTCGGGGGTGGTCGGCGCGTTCACGAAGGAGCGGAACCGGCGCAGCCGCTCCGGATCCTTGAGTGTGGCCGCCCACTCGTCCTCGTAGCTGCCCACGTGGGCGGACATGGCCAGTTCGAGTTCGGCGGCCAGGCCCAGGCTGTCGTTCACGACGACATCGCGCACGTGGTCGAGGCCGCCGGGCAGTTCCTCCTGCCAGCGCGCGGTGCGCTGCAGCCGGTCGCCGGTGCGGATGTAGTACATCAGGTAGCGGTCGATGTAGGCGATCAGGGTGTCGTCGTCCAGGTCCTGGGCGAGCAGCTGTGCGTGTGCCGGCTGGAAGCCGCCGTTGCCGCCCACATACAGGTTCCAGCCCTGATCGGTGGCGATGATGCCCACGTCCTTGCCCCGGGCCTCTGCACACTCGCGGGCGCAGCCGGAGACACCGAGCTTGAACTTGTGCGGCGACCGCAGCCCCCGGTAGCGCAGTTCGAGCTGGATGGCCATGGAGACGGCGTCCTGCACGCCGAAGCGGCACCAGGTGCTGCCGACGCAGCTCTTCACGGTACGCAAGCTCTTGCCATAGGCCTGCCCGGACTCGAAACCCGCGTCGACGAGGATCGTCCAGATCTCGGGCAGCTGCTCGAGCCGGGCGCCGAACATGTCGATGCGCTGGCCGCCGGTGATCTTCGTATAGAGGTTGTACTGCTCGGCCACCTCGGCGATCACCTTGAGCTTGGCCGGGGTGATCTCCCCGCCCGGGATGCGCGGCACGACCGAGTAGGTGCCGTCCTTCTGCATGTTGGCCAGGGCGCGGTCGTTGGTGTCCTGCAGGCCGCCGCGGCCGGCATCCAGCACGTAGCCGTTGGTCTGCGACGCCAGGATCGACGCGATGACCGGCTTGCAGATGTCGCAACCGAGGCCGCTGCCGAAACGCTCCATGATGTCGTCGAACGAGGTGAGCTGCAGGATGCGCACGCTCTCGAACAGTTCGCTGCGGCTGAACGCGATGTGCTCGCAGAGGGCCTTGGAGACCTCGATGCCGGCCTTCTTGAGCTCGGTCTCCAGGATCTTCTTGACCAGCGGAACGCAGGAGCCGCACTGGGTGCCGGCGCGGGTGCAGGCCTTGAGCGGGCCGAGCTCGGTGCAGGCCTCGCCGTGATCGCCGCGGATGGCCGCACGCACTGCGCCGACCGACACGTTGTTGCACGAGCAGAGCTGCACGTCGTCGGGCAGGTCGCTGTTCGCCGGCGGTTCGGCGCCGGCGGCGGAGAGGTAGGCGCCGGGCTCTGCCGGAAGCTCGCGGCCGAGCAACGGACGGAGCGAGGTGTACGGCGACGCGTCACCGACGAAGATGCCGCCGAGCAGGGTCTTGGCATCCCCCGTGACCACGATCTTCTGGTACAGACCGCGCGCGGGATCGGCGTAGACCACCTCGAGGGCGTGTTCGGTGCGGCCGAGGGCGTCGCCGAAGCTGGCGACTTCCACGCCGGAGAGCTTGAGCTTGGTGGCGTCGTCGATGCCGGGGAAGAGCGCCTCACCGCCGTGCAGCCGGTCGGCGGCGACCTCGGCCATGGCGTTGGCCGGGGCGACCAGGCCCACGCAGACACCGTCGATGCTGGCGACCTCGCCGATCGCCCAGACATCGGCGGCCGAGGTGCGGCAGTCGTCGCCGATGGCGATGCCGCCGCGCGGGCCCAGCTCGAGGCCGGCGGCGCGGGCGAGTTCGTCGCGCGGGGTGATGCCGATGGAGAAGACCACGAGGTCGGCGTGCAGCGGCGTGCCGTTGGTGAGCGCCACGCCGAGCACCCGGCCGGTGGGGGAGCGCAGGATCTCGGTGGGCCGGGTGCCCAGCGCCAGCGTGATGCCCTGCGCGCCGATCAGCCGGCCGAGGGCCTGGCCGGCGCCCTCGTCGAGCTGGGCGCTCATCAGCCAGGCTCCGGAGTGCACGAGAGTGGATGCGGCGCCGAGCCGGGCCAGGCCGCCGGCGGCCTCGAGTCCGAGCAGCCCGCCGCCGACCACGACGACGTTGGCGGGGCGGCCCAGGCGTTCCCGCAACCGGGCGATCTCTGCCACGAGGAAGTCGACGTCGTCGAGGGTGCGGTAGACGTGTCCGGCCTCGGCCCCGGGGATGCCCGGCACGGTGGCGGCGGACCCGGTGGCGAAGACCAGATCGTCGTACGGCACCCGTTCGCCGTCGGCCAGCGTGATGGCCTTCTCACGGGTATCTACTCCGGCGACAGCGCTGCCGCCGCGGTAGCTGATCGTGCCGGAGTTCCACAGGGCGGTGTCACCCAGGGTGAGGTCTTCGGAATCGACCAGTCGGCGGGACAGGGCCACCCGGTCATAGGGGAGGTACGGTTCCTCGCCGAACACCGTGACGGTGTGGCCGACGCTGCCGGCGGACTCGCCTGGGGATGTGGCGCGGGCGGCCATGGCCTCGGTGAACCGGTGGGCGGCGGGGCCCCCACCGATCACCACGACGCGTCGGGGCGTGCCGGATGAATCCGGGGCGGGAGTGACGTTGTCCATGGAGGGCCTTTCCGAGTCGTGAGCTGTTCCGCCAGCCTAAAAGTCGGCGATTTCTCTGCCGTGTCCCCGACGTAACGGAGTGTGACGGGCGCCTCACGTCGGTGTGAGAGGCCTGAGAGGTCTTCGTTACGCGATCGTCACGGCCTCGCACGATGACCGACACGCGGGCTGCCTACCGTTGACACCAGGAACCGATTCCACCCCGTTCCCGACACCCCGCTCTCGCTCGACCACTGGAGGATCCCGTGCACGCACCCACCGACTCGCACGACTCCGCCGGCCGCACACCGGAGTGGACCAGCGTCTGCGCCCTCGAGCGGCTCGAGCCGCTGTGGGCCGAGGCCGCACTCATCGACGGCGTGCAGGTGGCGCTGGTGCTGCTGCCCGACGGCAGTCTCTTCGCGGTGTCCAACCAGGACCCGGCGACAGGCTCGTTCGTGATGAGCCGCGGCATCGTTGGCTCCCGCGGCGCCCGCCCCACCCTGGCCTCACCGCTGCACAAGCAGGTCTACGACCTCGAGACCGGCGAATGCTTCACCGCGGCCGAGTACGCCCTGCGCACCTTCCCGGTGCGCATCGACCACGGCACCGTGCAGATCCTGGTGCGCGAGCAGGTCGAATCGCGGCAGCAGGCCGAGAGCATCGACGCCAGGTTCGCGGCCGCATGATGGGCATCCCGGTGCCCACGACTCCCGTCCGCACCGCTCCGATCGGCACGGCTCCGATCGGCACGGCCCCGGTCGGCGCCGTCTCCTCGAGCGCGGCGCCGGCGCTGCTGGCGACCTCGCACGGCACCAGCGATCCCGCCGGGCAGCGCGCGGTGCTGGCCCTCGTCGCCGCGGTGGCCGCCACGGCACCGCAACTCACCGTGCTGGGCGGGTACGTCGATGTGCAGAGCCCGGATGTGCCGACCTGCCTCACCGGCATCGCCGCTGAGACTGCCGGCCGGCCGGTCGTGATCGTGCCGTTGCTGCTGTCGGCCGGCTACCACGTGCGCGTGGACCTGGCCGAGGCCGCCGCCGAGGCGAGCCAGCCGGTGCGGGTCACCGGCGCGCTCGGCCCCGACGCCCGGCTCGCCCGCATCCTCGCCGACCGCCTGCAGGAGATCGGACTATTCCCGGACGACACCGTCGTGCTCGCCGCGGCCGGTTCCACCGACGCCAACGCCGTCGCCGACTGCCACAGCACGGCCGGCCAGCTGGCCACGGTGCTGGGTCGACCCGTCACGGTCGGGTTCATCTCCGCCGCAGAACCCCGGCTGGCCGACGCGGTTCGCGCCGCCCGTGCCGGGGCGCCCGGCCGGGTGGTCGTGGCAAGCTACCTGCTCGCGCCCGGTTACTTCGCCGGTCTCGCCGACGGCTGCGGGGCCGATGCGGTGAGTCGCCCACTGCTGGTCGACGGCGAGGAGCCGCCGCAGGGCCTTGTCGACGTGATCGTCGACCTCTACACCTCCACCGCCCGCCTCGACCAGGCCCTCGCCGGGCTGCCCTGGTCGTTCAGCGCGGTCCGGTCCACGACAGGCGGACCAGCACGCTGACGGAAACGCCTGGCGGTATCGCTCGGCGAAAGCCGCCGATCCGGTGTCGACACGCCATCCATTCGGTGCCTGTGATCAATCGATTGCGCTTCGATAGGGAATGCTGGGACCACTCGCTCGCGCGGGGTCTTGCGATTAACATCACACGTATGATGTAATCGTTCTTGCCCACCCGGGCGACAAGTCGTCAACGACGCCGACCAGTAAAGGACGTTCCATGTCAGAGCACTCATCGTCTTCATTCCGCCGCGGCACACGCCTGTTCTCCCTCACCGCAGCGGCCGCCGGCCTGCTGCTGGTCAGCGGGTGCACCGGCGGAACGTCCGCAGCGGTCAACGACGAATACGGCTTCGCAACGGCTGAACAGGTGGAGGGCGACCCGATCACCGTCTGGGTCGACGCCTCCCGCGAACCGGCCGTCACCGCCTTCAAGGCGGCGCACCCCGACATCCCCATCGAATACGAGACCTACGACGGCAACGCCGGCGGCTCCGGTTCCTTCCAGACCAAGATCGCGCTGCTGGACCAGTCGGGCGAGGGCTGGCCCGACGTGGTCTTCTCCACCCAGCAGAACGACGCAACCTGGGCGGCCAGGGAGAACAACGGCGTGCAGGCCTTCGCCGCTCCGCTCAACGAGGGCTACCTCGACCAGGACTTCCTCGACGGCTTCGCGCCCGGCGCCCTCGACCCGGTCACGGTCGACGGCACGGTCTACGGCCTGCGCAACGACCTCGCCCAGGTCGTCACCTACTACAACCAGAAGCTGCTCACCGAATTCGGCTACGACGTTCCGGAGACCTGGGAGGACTACGAGGCGCTCGGCGTCAAGCTGGCCGCCGAGCACCCGGGCTACATCCTCGGCAGCGTCGGCGACAGCTGGATGCCGTACGTGTACTACTGGGGTGCCCAGGCGCCGATCTTCCAGACCGACGGTGACACCTTCTCCAGCGACACGGCCTCGGATGAGTCGGTGGAGATATCCCGCATCCTCGACACCCTGATCGACAACGGCACCCTCGTGCAGGACAGCTACTTCAGCTCCACTTTCGCCGAGACCTACGCCGACAAGGTCGTGGCCCTGCCCGGACCGGTCTGGTACACCGGCGCCATCTTCCAGACCGCGCTGCAGGTGCCTGCCGGCGAGATCGGTGTGGGCGCTCCGCTGCACTGGGAGGGTGAAGAGGTCGCGACCGGAAACGTCGGCGGCGGCATCTGGTACGCCTCCAGCCACAGCGAGAACCTGGATGCGGTCGAGACGTTCCTGGAATTCGTGACGAGTTCCGACGAGTTCCAGGTGGAGCTCTCCTCCGGTTACCCGGCGTACTCGTCGGCGGCAGAGGGCTGGCTGGCCAAGCAGGCCGACGCCAACTACTTCCTGGACGGCTTCGACGAAGAGATGATCTCCGCCGGTGCGTCGGTCTGGGACGGCTGGGGCTACGCCCGGTTCAGCCCGGAGACCGGCTGGGCCACGGTCATCGTTCCCGGCCTTGCGGCCGGCACCTCCATCGAGGAGATGCTCCCGGCCTGGCAGGAAGCGATCACCAACGACGCGACCGTCAATGGCTACACGGTGAAATAGCGTGACAGACACCAGATCCATCGTCACAAAGGCCGGTGTCGACCGTCGTGGTCGGCGCCGGCCGGCCCGGCTGTCCGGCGCCTCCGCCGGCGGCCGGCAGACCCGATTCGGCTACGTGTTCGTCAGCGGCTACACGCTGCTGCTGCTCGGCTTCGGGTTCATCCCGATGCTGTACGCGATCTACCTCGCCTTCACCCGCAACGGCCAGTTCGCCGGTCTCGACAACTTCGTCAAGGTGTTCGCCGACTACAGGTTCCTGCCCGCCGTCGCCCATGTGTCGATCTACATCCTGTTCTGGCTGGTCAGCCTGATCGTTCTCGTCGTGGTGCTCGCCCTCATCGTGCACGGCATCTCGGCCCGCTGGCTGAGTGGGTCGATCCGGTTCCTGTACTACATCCCGGGCGCGATCGCCGGGGCGTCCAGCGTCATGCTCTGGCTGTTCATCCTCGACCCCACGGTGAGCCCGGTCTCCTGGCTGCTCAAACTGTTCGGGCTGGACAGCTTCGTGCAGGTGCTGGCCCTGGACAACCTGCCCATCATCTTCACAGTCATCGCCTTCTGGACCGGCGCGGGCGGGTGGATCGTGATCATGTACGGCGCGCTGAACAACGTCCCCCGCGACGTCATGGAGGCCGCGAGGATGGACGGCGCCGGACCGGTCAACACGGCCTGGCACGTGCAGCTGCCCATGCTCACCAAGTGGATCTCCTACATGGGCATCATGTCGCTCGCCGCCGGCACCCAGTTATTCGTCGAGCCGCGCATCCTGTCGCAGGCCTCCCGGGGCGTGGTGCCGGAGAACTACTCGCTCAATCAGCTCGCTTATCTCTACGCCTTCAAGCAGAACGACTTCTCCGGCTCCGCCGCGATCTCGCTCATCCTGTTGATCGTGGCGCTCGGGCTGTCGACCATTTTCATTCTCAAGGGGAAGCTGTTCGAGCGTGAGTGACACCCAGACCACCTCCCGCCGGCAGCTGTCGGCACCGCCGCCGCCCGTCACCGGCCCCCGGTCCCGCCGTGGCACCGAGACCACTCCCCGGCAATGGATAGCGCGGGCGTTCGTGGCTGCCGTGCTGATCGGCTTCGCTGCGTTCTTCATCCTGCCGATCATCTGGCTGATCCTCTCGCCCACCAAGACCGCCAGGGAACTGCTGCTGAGCGCGCCGTTCAGCATCGGCTCCCTGGACCAGCTGGCGGCCAACTGGAACTCGCTGATGGCGTTCCAGGACGGTATCTTCCTCACCTGGCTCGGTAACTCCACGCTGTACTCGTTCGGTGCGCTGGTGATCACCCTCATCGTGAGCATCCCGGCCGGGTACGCGCTGGCCCTCGTCGAATTCCGCGGCCGACGGGTGCTGCTGCTCACGACCCTGATCGTGATGCTCGTACCCAACACCGCCCTGGTGCTGCCGATCTTCCTCGAGCTGAGCGCCCTGCGGCTGCTCGGCACCCCGCTGGCGGTGATTCTGCCGTTCTCGTTCTTCCCGTTCGGCGTCTACCTCACCTACATCTACTTCTCGACCGCGGTGTCCAAGGACCTGCTCAACGCGGCCCGGATCGACGGCGCCGGCGAGCTGCGGGTCTTCGCCCAGATCGCGATGCCGCTGGCGACGCCGGTGATCGCGCTGGTCGGCTTCTTCAACTTCGTCGGCAACTGGAACAACTACTTCCTGCCGTTCCTCATGGTCGGCGGCGACAAGGTGCCCGTGCAGGTGGGCCTGGCCAATATGCTCTCGGTTGTTCCGCAGTTCAACCCCACCACCTCCGGCAGCGTCGTGATCGAGCTGCCCACCCTGGCCCTGGCCACGCTGCTGTCGGTAGCGCCGGTCCTGCTGATCTTCCTGTTCTCCCAGCGATTCCTGGTCGAGGGCATGACCGCCGGCGGGACGAAGGAGTGAGCGCGGTGACCCGGCACGGGTTCGTGGTCAACGTGCGGCCGGAGAAGCGCGAGGAATACCTGGCGCTGCACCGGGCCGTGTGGACCCGGGTGGAAGAGGCGATGAGCGAGCAGGGGATCCGCAATTACACGATCTTCATCCTCGACGACACCCTCTTCGGCTACTACGAGTACGCCGGAGACGACTACGAGGCCGACATGGCCCGGATCCAGCTGGATGACACCAGCCGGCAGTGGTGGAGCCTCACTGACCCCTGCCAGACGCCGTTCGGAACCGCGGCTCCCGGAGAACTCTGGCGGGAAATGACCCCGGCCTGGCACCTGGACTGACCGGCCGGGCGCCGCTCAAGCCTCGGTGATGCGGCGGCGCTCCCAAGCCAGCGTGATGTGTTCCCGCATCGCCTGGGACGCCGCATCGGCGTCGCCGGCGGCGATGGCGTCCAACACCCTGGCGTGCTCCTCGAGCGTGAGCCGGGGTGCTTCCGGCCCCGGAGCACCGTAGAACCTGGCGTTGTCCCTGGCCCGCTGCACGAGCGTGCGGGAGATGCCCTGCGCCAGGCGCTGGCCGGAGATTTCCATGATGCGGGCGTGGAAGTCGATGTCGGCCGCGGCGAACTCGTCGTTGTCCTCGACGACCTCGTGCATGCGGGTCAGTGCGGCCCGCAGCGACTCCACGTCGGCGTCCGTGTGCGTGCCGGCGACCGCGCCGGCCATGACAGCTTCAAGGGCGCTGCGCACGACGGCAAGTTCGTCGAGGATGCCGAGGCTCGCGTCGTTCTCGATCAGGGTGGAAATGACGACCCGGTCGAGGATGTTCCACTCGGCACTCGGTGTGATCGCGGTGCCGCGGCCCTGGGCCACCGTCACCATGCCCTTCTCCTCCAGGCGCTTGACCGATTCGCGCACCACGGTGCGGCTCACCCCGAAATGCTCGCTCAGCACGGTCTCCGGCGGCAGCAGTTCGCCGGGCTTCACCTCACCGGTGACGATCGCGGCGACCAGGTCGTGCACGACCAAGGTGCCCAGCCGGGTGGCCGGAGCGCGCTTGCCGGTTCCGCCCAGATAGGACGCACCCGCTGTGGTGCCGGGGCCGGCCGCGACGTTGCTCAATGGGCTCATCCTCAAAGTGTATAGACGGCGCCATCTTTCCCGACGGTCTAGACGCGGCGCGCCGTGGTAGTTGTATGATGTATGTTGAATACAGGCCGCGTGACACATCGAGGATGATATGAAAATCACCGGGTATCGCACCCTCAGTACCTTTCACCAGTGGAATCGCTCGATCGGCGATGCCAACGGCCGCATCCCGCAGGCGGTGACCGAGGTGCCCATCGTGATCCTCGAGACCGACGAGGGCCTCGAGGGCGTCGGCATCGGATCGCACTGCGACATCGCCCGGCTCTTCCCGGCCATCGAGGGGGAGGACCCGCGGGCCGTCTCGTCGCTGTTCGACCGGATGCTCGCCCAGGTGTTCAAGTCCGGGCACGGCGGCGCCACCTACGGCGGCATCGCCACGCTCGACTCGGCGATCTGGGACCTCAAGGCCAAGGCCGCCGGGCAGCCGCTCTGGCGCCTCCTCGGCGGCCGGGACCGCTTCGTTCCCGGCTACGCCTCCGGCCTCGACATCGCCCTGAGCGACGAAGAGCTGGCCGCGTTCTACCAGGGGTACGCCGACCGCGGCTTCGTCTCGGCCAAGCTCAAGGGCGGCCTCGACCTCGACGCCGACCTGCGGCGCCTCGGTATCATCTCCGAGGTGCTGGGAGCCCGCAGCAACAACCCCGGCCTGATGTTCGACTCGAACGAGTCCTGGAACCTCAAGCAGGCCGTGCGATACGTGGGCGCCCTCGAGGCGCATTTCGACCTGCTCTGGGTCGAGGAGCCGCTGCGACGCTGGGACGCGGTCGGGCACAAAAGGCTGAGCACGGCCATCCGCGCCGCCGTGGCGACGGGTGAGAACCTCACCGGAATCGACCAGTTCCGGCCCTTCTTCGACCTGGGCGCCATGGACATCGTGCAGGCCGGCGCCATCTGGGGCGTGACCCACCTGCACCGGCTCGCGCTCGCCGCCGCCGCCCACGACCTGCCGGTCAGCCCGGTGGGCTACAACGCCAACCCCGCCGTCGCCGCCGTGATGACCGCCGTGCCCAACCACCTCACCACCGAGGTGCAGGATGTGCGCTTCGCCGACGGCCTCGACGTCGACCAGGAGATCCAGGACGGCGGGATCGTGTTGGGCGACCGGCCCGGCAACGGCATCGCCGTGGATGAGGCCCTCATTGCGGCGGCCCTCGGCGGGGACGGCTGGGCGAACCCGGCCGGCCCGCACATGCGCCCGGCCCGCGCCGGGCTGCGGGTGCTCCTCGACGGCGTCGAGCGTTAGGCTCCGGATGACTGAGCTCAGGCCCGGCCTCCACCGCATCGAGGCCCCGCTGGGCGAGCGGTTCGTCGCCCTCTACCTGCTGGTCGGCAGGGAGGCCGCGTTGCTGGTCGACACGGGGATCCGCGAGAGCGTGACCGACGTGTTGCTGCCCTACCTGAAACGGACCGGCATCGACAGGCACAGCATCCGTTGGGCTGTGAACACGCACTGTGACTTCGACCACACGGGCGGGAACGGCGCGCTCCGGGCCGCGGTGCCCGACGTTCAGATCGTGGCCCACCGGCTGGATACGGCGCTGACCGAAGACCTGCAACTCCTGATCGACGAGCGCTACGGCGAGTTCCGCGACAGCGACGGTTTCGACGACCCGCCGGAGACCACGGCCTACCTCAGGTCGGTCTCCGACCTGGTGCCGGTCGACAATGTCGTGGCGGGCACCGAGGTGTTCGACCTCGGCGACCGGGTCGTGCGGCTGCTGCACGTGCCCGGCCACAGCCCCGGGCACCTGGCGGTGTACGACGAGTCCAATCGTGCGCTGCTGATCGGGGACGCCACCCTGGGTTCCGGTGTGCTGACTGCCAGGGGGGAACCGGCGTTCCCGCCGACCTACCGTGACGTCGACCCGTATCTCGCGAGCCTCCGGGCGTTCAGGGACCTCGATGTGGACCTGCTGCTGACGGCGCACTATCCGGTCTACCGGGGCGCGGCCGTGGCCCGGTTCCTCACCGAGAGTGAGGACTACACGGCTCACATCGACCGGGTGATCTCGGCCGAACTGGCCGGCCGCACCACGCCGGCGACCACCCTCGAACTGGTGCGCGCGGCCGGTAGCGCGCTGGGCGCGTGGAGTTCCGCGGCCACCGACTACGCCGTGTTCCCCGTCACGGGCAACCTCGAGCGGATGGAACGGGCCGGGCTGGTGAGCCAGGACCGGCAGGACGGACGGCGTCGCTGGCGCTGGCTCGGGACGCAGTGATCTCCACCCTCGTGATCTCGACCGCGTGATCTCGACCTCCTGAGCTCGACTCCCGGCCTACAGCCTTCCGATCTCACCCCTCGATTCCCGACCCGCACGAAATGGAGACGGCAATGACGCCGACCGCGATACCACCTGCTGTGCCGGAGCAACCGGCGACGCCGCCCGTCCGTCGGGTGCGTCTGGGCGCCGTCGGCGCCGGCTGGTGGGCCACGAGCAACCACTTCCCGATCTTCGCCGCGCGCGACGACGTCGAGCTCGTGGGCGTGTGCGATCCGGGCCCAGACCTGCTCACCGTGCAGCGGCAGTTCGGTTTCCTGCACGCCACGGCGGACTACGAGGAGCTGCTCGCCCTGGACCTCGACGCTGTGGTGATCACCACACCGCACGACCTGCACTACGAGCAGGCGGTGCGGGCGATCGAACGCGGCCTGCACGTGCAGGTGGAGAAGCCGGTGACGCTGTCGGCAGAACGGGCCTGGGACCTGCACACGCGGGCGGAAGCCGCCGGCGTGCATTTCCTGGTGCCGTACGGCTGGAACTACAAGCCGTTCACCGAGGCCGCCAAGAAGCTGGTCGACGAGGGCCAGCTGGGGCAGATCCAGCACGTGGTCTGCCAGATGGCCTCGCCCACCCGAGGACTGTTCGCCGGGGACCCCGACGACATCCGTGCGCTGTGGGATTCGGAGACCGCCGGCCCGCAGGCCAGCACCTGGCAGTCGCCCGAGCGCGGCGGCGGGTACGCACACGGCCAGATCACCCACCTCAGCGCGCTGCTGTTCTGGCTGAGCGGGCTTCGGGCGCGCACCGTGCAGGCCAGGGTCGCCACCGCCGGGGCGCGGGTCGACCTGTTCAACGCCGCGGTGCTCACGTTCGACAACGGCGGCCTCGGCTCGCTGTCGGGCGCCGCGACCCTGCCCGACGAGAACCCGTACCAGGTCGACATCCGCCTGTTCGGCAGCGAGGGGGTGCTGCTGCTCGACACCGAGCGGGAACGCGTCTCGCTGCACCGTTACGACGGCAGGCGGTGGGACCTCGACATCGAGCCCGGCGCGGGTGCCTACGAATGCCTCACCCCGCCCAACAGGTTCATCGAGCTCATCACGGGCGCGAGTACCGAGAACAATTCCGACGCGGGCGTCGCCGCCCGCACGGTGGAACTGATCGACGCGATGCTGCGCTCCGCCGCCGACGGCGGCCGCGAGGTGCTCGTGCACGACGACAAGGAGACCCCATGACAGCCGCCCCGCCCGACACCCTGACGGATGCCGCGCCTGACACCGGGCCGGCCGGCATCCTCACCGGGTACACGGTCATCGACTGTTCGATCGCCATGGCCGGCCCGTTCGCCGCACAGCGCCTGGGCGACCTGGGTGCCGACGTGATCAAGATCGAGCCCACCACGGGAGAGTGGCAGCGCCACGCCGCCGCCGGCGGGGCGAACGGCACCGAGATCAACGTGTCGTTCCTGTCGCTGAACCGCAACAAGCGGTCCGTGGCCGTCGACCTCAAGAACCCCGACGGCAAGGCAGCCCTGATCGAGCTGGTGCGCACCGCCGATGTCTTCCTGCAGAACTACCGGCCCGGCGTCGCGAGCCGGCTGGGCGTGGACTACGAATCCCTGCGGGCCATCAACCCGGGCCTGGTCTACGTCTCCATCTCGGGGTACGGCGAAGACGGGCCGTACCGCGACCGGCCCGGGCAGGATCTGCTCGTGCAGGCCATGTCGGGCGCGATGCTCTCGGCCGGCCGCGACGGGGACGACCCGGCCCCGGCCGGGCAGTACCTGGCCGATGCCATCACGGCCTCGACGGCGTTCGAGGGCGTTCTCGCCGCGCTGCTGCACCGCGAACGCACCGGCGAGGGGCAGCTCGTGACGGTGAACATGCTCGACGCGCTCACCACCCTGCAGATGCAGGAACTATCGGTGTTCACTGTGGGCAAGAAGCCGCAGCAACGCTCGGCCGAACCGCACGCGCACGTGTACATCCGCGCTCCGTACGGGGTGTTCCGCACGAGTGACGGGTTCATCGCGTTGGCCTTCGCCGACCTCGGCGAGCTCGGCCGCCTGATCGACGAGCCCCGATTCGCCGGCTGGAAGAGCGAGGTGGAGGGCTGGAGCCGCCGGGACGAGATCTACGCCTGGACCGAGGCGAAGCTGCGCGGCCGGCCCGCGGCGCACTGGCTGGAGGTGCTCGGCGCGGCCGGGATGTGGGTGGGCCCCGTCTACGGCTACCAGGACCTCGTCGACGACCCGCAGATCGCCCACAACGGCACCTTCATCGAATACGAGCACCACACCGAGGGGCGGGTCAAGACGCCCGGGTTCCCCTACCGGTTCGCCAAGACCCCCGCCCGCCTGTACCGCGGGGCGCCCCGCGTGGGCGAGCACACCCGGGAGGTGCTCGCCGCTGCGGGATTCGACGAGGAACGCATCACCCGCCTGCTGGCCTCCGGGGCGGCCGCGGAACCGCCGCCCTCTCCCGCCGTGCCGACGTCGAGCGGCGCCCCCGATTCCGGCCGGGCCGCCACCGCGGCTTCCGTCCCTGAGGCGGCCTCCGCGTGATCGAGACTCCCAGCGAACAGATCCGGCTGAGCATCACCGACAGGGTCGCGACGATCACCCTCGACCGGGCCGAGAAACTGAACGCGGTGACCCCGGACATGTCCGCCGCCCTGGTGGAACTGATCGACGCGCTCAACGTCGACGACGAAGTGCGGGTGCTCATCCTCACCGGGGCGGGGGAGCGGTCCTTCAGCGTGGGCAGCGACATCCGCAGCCTGGATTCCTATGCGACCCCCTGGGACTTCGGCAATCGTGCCGATTACTGCGACGCGATCCGTGCGTCGCGGAAGCCCGTGATCGCGGCCGTGAACGGCTACGCCTTCGGTGGCGGGCTGGAGACGGCGCTCAGCTGCGACATCCGACTCGCGTCGACCACCAGCAGTTTCGCCGCCCCGGAGATCAAGCTCGGCTGGATCGGCGGCGGCGGCATGTCCACCTTCCTGGCCCACGCGATCGGGCCGGGCAATGCGGCCGTGATGCTGCTCACCGGCGACCCCGTGCCGGCCGAGCAGGCGCTGGCCTGGGGTCTCGTGAGCGAACTCGTCGAGCCGGCCGGACTGCTCGGGCGCGCCCAACAGCTCGCCGCCGTGATCGCGACCCGCCCGCCCATCGCCGCCGAGACGGCCAAGATGAACCTCCGGGCCGCCTACAACCTGCCCCAGGACGCCGCGATCAGGTACGAACGCGACCTGCAGACCATCAGCTTCGCCACCGACGACGCCCGGGAGGGCCGAGCGGCCTTCGCCGAAAAACGGCCCGGCACCTTCCACCGTCGCTGAGCCGGCGTGGCCGGCGTGACATTCCCGAGCGTGAACCCTCAACCAGCAAGGAGCAGCACCATGGCAACGAGTGAGAACTGGCCGGTCGGGCCGGGCGACATCCTGCCCGCAGACGGCGTGGCCGGCGCGCTCGCCGGGCGCGTTTGGAACCCCGCCGTCGGCGGCCCCAGCGTCGTGGCCGTGCGGACGGAGGGTGTGGTGGACCTCAGCGCCCATTTCGCCACCATGCGGGAGCTGTGCGAAACGGATGACCCGGCGTCGGCCCTCAGAGAGGCCACCGGTCCGGTGCTCTGCACCCTGCAGGACCTCGTCGCCAACACCCCCGCTGAGCTCCGCGACGACAGCCGGCCCTGGCTGCTCTCGCCCATCGACCTGCAGGTGGTCAAGGCCGCCGGGGTCACCTTCCCGGTGTCCATGATCGAGCGCATCATCGAGGAACGCGCCCGGGGCGACCAGACCGCCGCGGCGGGCATCCGTGCCGAGATCACGGATGCTGTGGGCGGCACCCTGGCCACCCTCAAACCGGGCTCGGAGGAGGCCAGGCAACTGAAGGAGCTGCTCATCGCCCGGGGCTGGTGGAGCCAGTACCTCGAGGTGGGCATCGGGCCGGACGCCGAGATCTTCACCAAGGCGCCCGTGCTCGCCACCGTGGGCGGCTGCGTAGACGTGGGGGTGCTTTCGTCGTCGCTCTGGAACAACCCCGAACCGGAGGTTGTGCTGGTGGTCACCTCGGCCGGCACCATTGTGGGGGCAAGCCTCGGCAACGATGTGAACCTGCGCGACGTGGAGGGCCGGTCGGCCCTGCTGCTCGGCAAGGCCAAAGACAACAACGCGTCGGCGGCGGTGGGCCCATTCATCCGTTTCTTCGACGACGGGTACGGTCTCGACGACCTGCGCACGGCCACGGTCACGCTGGAGATCCTCGGACCGGACGGGTTCCACCTGACCGCGACCAGCCCGCTCGACCAGATCAGCCGGGACCCCCTCGATCTCGTGCGCCAGGCCATCGGCCCGCAGCACCAGTACCCGGACGGCTTCGTGCTCTACCTGGGCACCCTCTTCGCGCCCGTCGACGACCGCGGCGAGGCCGGCCGCGGCTTCACCCACGCGCTCGACGACGTCGTGCGGATCGCGGAACCCCGGCTCGGCGCCCTGGTCAACCGGGTGCAGCACAGCGAGCGGGTGGCGCCGTGGGAGTTCGGCATCGACGCCCTCTACCGCAACCTGGCCGCCCGGGGCCTGCTCGAGGGCTGACGGCGGGGCGACGCCTCCTCCTGCCTGGATTCTCCGCACGCCACCCGTTCCATTCCTTGTTCCGTGTTCGACCACCGACGAAAGACACCACGATGACCCTGCTCACGACCACCGACCCCCGCACCGGGGTTTCCCGTGCCACCGCCATCGAGGCCACGACAGCCGCTGAGGTCCACGCCCTCGTGGATGCCGCCGTCGGGGCGTTCCAGAACTTCCGTTGGTCGAGCCGCGAGACCCGGGCCGCGCTGCTGGATGGCTTCGCCGATGCCCTCGAGGCCAATCGCCCTGCACTCGTCGATCTGGCTGACGCCGAGACCGGCCTGGGGACAACCCGGCTCACAGGGGAGGTGGGCCGGTCGGCGTTCCAGTTCCGCCTGTTCGCCGAGGCGCTCCGGGAGGGCAGCTATCTCGAGGCCACCCTCGACAGCGCGGGCGATACCCCGCTCGGGCACGGCCCGGACCTGCGCCGGATGCTCGTGCCGATCGGCCCCGTCGCCGTGTTCGGGTCGAGCAACTTTCCCTTCGCCTTCTCGGTGGCCGGCGGCGACACCGCCTCCGCCGTCGCCGCCGGCAATCCCGTCGTGCTCAAGGCGCACGGATCGCATCCGCTCACCTCGCAGCGGTCGTTCGAGGTACTCGCGGACGCCGCCGCCGCGCTCGGCGCGCCGGCCGGCCTGCTCGGCATCGTCTACGGGCTGGAGGCCGGCCGCACGCTCGTGGCCGAGCCGGGTATCACGGCCGTGGGATTCACCGGTTCGCTCGGAGCGGCGGAGGCCCTGATCGGCATCATCGGCACCCGGGAGCAACCGATCCCGTTCTTCGGCGAACTGAGCAGCCTCAACCCGCTCCTGGTCACCCCGGCCGCGGCCACCGAACGCGCCGACGAGATCGCGGCCGGGCTGTTCGGCTCGTTCACCCTGGGCGCCGGCCAGTTCTGCACCAAGCCGGGCCTGGCCTTCGTGCCCACCGGGGCCGCCGGCGACGACCTGGTCACGGGCATCGTGGCCCGCGCCGGCGCGGCCGAGGGCGCCGTGCTCCTGAACGAGCGCATCGCCTCCTCCTTCGAGGAGATCAGCGCCCGGCTGGTCGCCGACGGCCACGGAACCGTGGTCGCGCGGGGGAGTGCCGCGGAGGCGGGGTTCGGCGCCGCTCCCACGGTGCTGCTGTCCACGGCCGTCGAGCTCACCCCGGCCCTGACGGAGGAGGCCTTCGGCCCGCTGCTCGTGATCGTGCGCTACGACTCGCTGACCGAGGTGTACCGGGCGCTGGATGCCGTGCCGGACTCCCTGACCGCCACCATCCAGCACACCGACGACGACGATCTCGCCGAGATCGTGCGCCAGCTCGCCCCGCGGGCCGGCCGGCTGGTCTTCAACGGCTACCCGACCGGCGTGCGGGTGTCCTGGGCCCAGCACCACGGCGGCAACTGGCCGGCCACCAACACCCAGCACACCTCGGTGGGGGTGTCCGCCATCCGCCGGTTCCTGCGGCCGCTCGCGTTCCAGGACGCTCCCGCCGCGGTGCTCCCGGCCGAACTGCACGACGACTTCACCGGCATCCCGCGCCGTATCGACGGTCGACTGCACCTCCCCCCGGCGGTGGCATGACTCCTGCAAGTCCCCAGAAACGGATGCAGAACTGCCGGCTGACCGGGCCGGGCCGGGATTCTGTAGGAGTTATGCGCCCCGGCCGGGGCGGGGCGGGCACGCCATGTGTCCGTCATGTAACACGGGCCTATCAGTGAGGGCGTGCGGGTGTGAGTACACGGTGATCGAACGGTAACTGGGGCATCGGCTGTCGGAAACACGGTCTGCGTAGCGTCTGTCGTACGCACTCACCGCGCACGACTTTCTCTCAAGGAGAACCTGATGACCCCGACGACCCTCACTGAAGCGGCCTCACCGGTCGCGCTCGTCCCCTCCGCCGACCTGGTGCACCGCCCTGGCCGCTGGATCGACAACTGGAACGCCGAGGACCCGCAGCAGTGGGCGGGCGGCGGCAAGGCCATCGCGTCGCGCAACCTCAGATGGTCGATCTTCGCCGAGTTCCTCGGCTTCGTGATCTGGCAGCTCTGGAGCATCGTGGTGGTGCAGCTGCCGAACGCCGGCTTCACGTTCGACACCGGCCAGATCTTCTGGCTCATCTCGATCCCCAGCCTGGTCGGCGCCACCCTGCGCTTCCCGTACACCTTCCTGGTGCCCAAGTTCGGCGGCCGCAACTGGACCATCATCTCCGCGGGCCTGCTGCTCATCCCGTCCATCGCGCTGGGCTTCGCGGTGGGCAACCCCGAGACGCCGTTCCCGGTGATGCTGCTCATCGCCGCGCTCGCCGGACTCGGCGGCGGCAACTTCGCCAGTTCGATGTCGAACATCACCTACTTCTACCCGCAGAGCCAGAAGGGCTGGGCGCTCGGCCTCAACGCCGCCGGCGGCAACCTCGGCGCCGCCGTGGCCCAGCTGGTGGTTCCGATCGTGATCACACTCGGTGCCCTCGGCACGCTCAACCTGCCGCTAGCCGGGTTCTTCTGGGTGCCGTTCATCCTCCTCGCCATGTTCGGCGCCTGGAAGTACATGGACAACCTCTCCAGCGCCAAGGCCGACTTCGCCGGTTCCATCGCCGCCGTCAAGGAACCGCACCTCTGGATCCTCGCCTTCCTCTACATCGGCACCTTCGGCTCCTTCATCGGCTTCGCCAGCGTGTTCCCCAAGCTCATCGCCGACCAGTTCCCCGAGTTCTCCACCTTCCACGTGGTGTCGGCGTCGCTGTCGCTGGCCTTTCTCGGTGCTCTCACCGGCTCGCTGGCCCGCCCGTTCGGTGGCCGCCTGGCCGACCGCTTCGGTGGCGCCCTCGTCACGGTCGGTGCGTTCGCAGTGATGTCCATCGGCGCCGTGCTCGTCAACGTGGTGCTGCCGCTGGGCAACTTCTGGCTCTTCCTGGTCACGTTCCTGCTGATCTTCGTGGCCACCGGCGTCGGCAACGGCTCCACCTACCGCATGATCCCCAGCGTCTTCGCCGCCCGGAGCGGTGTGAAGGATGCGCACAAGAATTCGGGTGACGTCAACACCCAGCGGAAGACCGCCGCGGCCCTCGGCCTCATCTCCGCGATCGGCGCCTACGGCGGGTTCATCATCCCGCAGGTGCTCGGCTTCTCGAAGACCTCCACGGGTGACTACTCCAACGCGATCTACGCGTTCGCCGGCGCCTACGTGGTGATGATGGCCGTCACCGCGTTCGTCTACCTCCGCCGCGGCTCCTCGGTGGCCGGCCACCGCATCTAGCTCCACCTCGCGCATCGCGCATCCCGCGAAAGCGGTCGTGTGGTCGCCTCAGCCAGCTGAAGCAACCACATGGCCGCTCTCGCGAACTTGCACCCCCACGAAAGGAACCATCCCCGTGAATCCCGTCGACACGCACTGCCCGTACTGCGCCCTGCAGTGCGCGATGACGCTCACGCCCGCGCCCGCGCCCACGCCCACTGGTACGCCCACCCTCGCCGCCGGCATCCCCGCCGCGACCGCCGCGACACCCGCCCGGCCCGCGGATGCGATCAGCCTCCCGGTCACCATCGCCGGCCGGGCCTTTCCCACCAATCGGGGCGGGCTCTGCAAGAAGGGCTGGACGGCTGCCGAACTGCTCGGCTCAGCCGACCGCATCCGGGAACCCATGCGGCGTCAGGCCGACGGCAGCTTCGCCCCGGTCGCCTGGACCGACGCGCTCGACCTCATCGCCGAGAAGCTGCGCACCGGCCGGGCCGAGCACGGAGCCGACTCCGTGGGCGTCTTCGGCGGCGGCGGGCTCACCAACGAGAAGGCCTACCAGCTCGGCAAGTTCACCCGGCTGGCGCTCGGCTCCTCCCGCATCGACTACAACGGCCGGTTCTGCATGTCCAGCGCCGCGGCCGCCGGCAACCGGGCCTTCGGGCTCGACCGCGGCCTGCCGTTCCGGGTGGAAGACCTCGACGTGGCCGACACCATCCTGATGCTCGGCTCCAATGTGGCCCAGACCATGCCGCCGTTCATCGGCCACCTCGACGGTGCCCGGCAGGCCGGCGGGCTCATCGTGGTCGACCCGCGGCGCACCGCCACCGCCCGCCTGACCGAAGACGGCGCCGGCATGCACGTGCAGCCGGCTGCGGGCACCGACCTGGTGCTGCTGCTCGGTCTCACCCACCTGGTTCTGGCCGAACGCCTCGCCGACTCCGACTACCTCGCCCGGCGCACCACCGGGTTCGATCAGCTGCGCTACAGCGTGGCCGGCTGGTATCCCCAGCGGGTGCAGGAGCACACCGGGGTTCCGGTCGGGCAGCTGCGCGACCTGGCCCGTCGGCTGGCCGCCGGCCGGGGCACCTACATCCTCACCGGGCGCGGGGTGGAGCAGCACGTCGACGGAACCGACACCGCCACTGCGGCCATCAACCTCGCGCTCGTACTCGGCCTCGTCGGCACGACCCATTCCGGCTACGGCACCCTCACCGGCCAGGGCAACGGGCAGGGTGGCCGTGAGCACGGCCAGAAGTGCGACCAGCTGCCCGGCTACCGCAAGATCACCGACCCCGCCGCCCGCGCACATGTGGCCCGGGTGTGGGGAGTCGAGCCTGCGCAGATCCCCGGTGCGGGCATCCCCGCCGTCGAACTGCTGGGCGCGCTCGGCCGGCCGGGCGGCATCCGCACCCTGCTCGTGCACGGTGCCAACGTCGTGGTCTCGGCGCCCGACGCCGACAGCGTGCGGCAGGGGCTGCAGGGCCTCGATTTTCTCGTGGTCTGCGACTTCTTCTTCTCCGAGACGGCCGCGCTGGCCGATGTGGTGCTGCCGGTCACCCAGTGGGCGGAGGAGGAGGGCACCATGACCTCGCTCGAGGGCCGGGTGCTGCGGCGCCGTCGCGCGATCGACCCGCCGGCCGGCGTGCGCAGCGAACTGTGGATCTTCCAGGAGCTGGCCCGGCGCCTGGGCGCTCCCGGCGTCTACAGCGCCGACCCGGGCAAGGTCTTCGACGAGCTCTGCCGGGCCTCGGCAGGCGGAATCGCCGACTACTCCGGGCTCGACTACGCCCTGCTGGATGCGGGAGAGCCGGCCTACTGGCCCTACCCGGTCGGCTCCACGGGAACGCCGCGGCTCTTCCTCGACCGGTTCGCCCACGACGACGGCCGCGCGCGCATCGTCGCCGTCACAGCCCGAGCCGTGGCCGCGCCCGCTCAGACGCAGGGGGCACTCACGCTCATCACCGGCCGGCTGCTCGAGCACTACCAGTCCGGCGCCCAGACGCGGCGGGTGCCCGAGCTCACCGCCGCCCAGCCGGAGGCGCGGATGCAGGTGCACCCGGCCACGGCCGCGGGCCTTGGCGTCGTCGACGGCGCCTGGGTGGAGCTGGCCAACGAACGCGGCATCGTGCGCTGCCGCGCCCAGCTGAGCGCCGACATCCGGCCCGACACCGTGTTCCTGCCCTTCCACTTTCCCGCCGACCAACGCGCCAACCTGCTCACGGCCGCAGCCACCGACCCCGTATCGGGCATGCCCGAGTTCAAACGCACGGCGGTGCGGGTGCGGGCCATCGAGCCGCCCGACCTGCCGGTCACCGACACCGAGAGGGTGATGGCGGATGCCTGACCACACTTCTGCCGGCCTGCCCGGTTCCGCAGCCCTCCCCGGCGGGCGCGGCGGCCCCGAGCGCATCGTCGTCGTCGGCTACGGCCCGGTCGGCGCGCGTTTCGTCGACGAGATCCTCCCGCTGGTCGAGTCCGGCCTGGCCAAGCTCACCGTCGTCGGCGCCGAACGAGAGCACGCCTACAACCGGGTGCTGCTCGCCGACTTCGCCGTGGGCCGCACCGACCGCGACACCCTCGACCTCACCGACGGCAGCCGCGCCCGCGCCGCCGGCGCCACGATCCTCACCGGCACCAGCGTCACCTCCGTGAACCGCAGCATCCGCACGGTGTCGCTCGGCGACGGCAGCACCCTGCCATACGACAGGCTCGTGCTCGCCACCGGCGCCCGCGCCAACGTGCCCACCCTCGACGGCGTGAAACGGGTGCGACGCAGCCTGATGAAGCCCGGCCCGGATGCCGCCGGCCTCGACACCCAGGACGCACCGCTGCCTCGCGGGGTGAGCGCGCTCCGCGACCTCGCCGATGCCGCGACCGTGCTCGCCGCGGTACGGGCCGGGCAGCGCATCGTGGTGCTCGGCGCCGGGGTGCTCGGCATGGAGATCGCGGTCGCTGCTGCCGCGGCCGGGGCGCAGGTGTGCGTGGTCTACCACGGCGAGATCCCGATGAACCGCAACCTCGACCGCGGCGCGGGCTCGGTGCTCACCCGCGCCGCCCGGCAGGCCGGTGTCGCCATGGTCAACCACGCCCGCGCCGAGAGCGTGCTGTTCCACCATGACGACGACGGCGCCGAACGTTTCGAGGCCCTCATCTGCGCCGACGGCAAGCAGATCGGCGGCGACCTGCTGCTGCTCTCCTGCGGCGTCGGCGCCCGCACCGAACTCGCCCACCTGGCCGGGCTGCCCGTGTCGACGGGCGTGCTCGTCGACGAGTCGCTGCAGAGCTGGGCGGATGCATCCATCCACGCCATCGGCGACTGCGCCCACGTGGCCGCCCGCCCCGCCGACGCCGACCTCGGCGCCGCGTGGAATGGCGCCCGGATGGCCCCGGCCGGCGGACCGTCCGGCCTGATCGGCCCGGGCTGGCGCCAGGCCGACCGACTCGCGGCCCGGTTCACCGCCGAGATCAGGGCGGGCATTCCCTCCGATGGCTCGGCCACCGTCACGGCGGAGCCGGTGGTCGTGGCCGAACCCGGCGCATCCGTCGTGATGCTCAAGGCCGAGGGAATCGACGTGGTCGCCGCGGGCGACACCACGGCGGACCCGTTCGACGCGGCGCTGGCCGATGCCGACGCGCACGCCCACGGCTGCGCCTCCGGTGACCCCGCACCGCTGGCCGTGGCCCAGTGGGCCGACCCCGAGCATGGTCGCTACGTGAAGATGGTCACCCGCGGCGGCATCCTCACCGGGTTCGTCTGCGTGGGCATGCCCCGCACCGGAGCAGAACTCACTCTGCTCTTCGAGCGCGGCAGCGAACTGCCCGCCGACCGGTCGGTGCTGCTCCGGTTCGACGGCCCCGACTACGACCCGGCCACCGCTGGCGACGCCTTCGCCCCGGAATCGACGGTGTGCTGGTGCAACGGGGTGACCGTCGAGGCGATCACCACCTCCGCAGAGGCCGGCAACGACACGGTGGCCTGCATCGGATCGGACACGCGCGCGGGCACCGGCTGCGGCGGCTGCAAGGGCCGCATCGGCGAGGTGCTCGAGCGCTTCACCGCCCAGAACCTCGCCTGAGTTCCGGCCGGCAAGAAAGGCCTCGCCGCCCCTCGGGTTCCCGCCTCCGCGAGTTGCCGCAGAGTGCCCGCTCCGGGCATCCGGGAGGGGAGTTCGGCGCAACTCGGGAGTCGCCGCCGGCGCGTCAGAGCCGGCGTCCTACCCTGAGTGTGCCCTGAGCCGCCGGGAACTCTTGCCTTCGGTCGGTGATGCTGATAGCCCTGAAGGGGTAACTCCAGTGATGTCCGGGCACCGACGCACGACGGTCGTCTGGTCCCGACCGGCGAAGGGATGCCCACGATGAGCCCCAAGAGAATCACCCCCAACCCCGAGGCCAACGGCGCCAGCCCGGTCGAGCTGGACGACACCGACGAGGCCGGCGAATCCACCCTCGAGGTCGGCTCGCCCAAGTCCTGGGCGGCCGGCGTCCCCGGGGTGCTGCACTCCACCATCCCGGCGCTGGAGCACATGGGCCTCACCCGCAGCCGCAAGACGCTGCTGGCGATGAACCAGAAAGACGGCTTCGACTGCATGAGCTGCGCCTGGCCCGACCCTACTCACCGCAAGACGTTCGAGTTCTGCGAGAACGGTGCGAAGGCCGTCACCTGGGAGGCCACGCCCGTCACCATCGGCTCGGAATTCTGGGCGGAGCATCCGGTGAGCGACCTGCAGGGCCGCACCGAGTACTGGCTCGGCCTGCAGGGCCGGCTGATCGAACCCGTCTACAAGGCCGCCGGCGACGACCACTACCGGCCGGTGAGCTGGAGCGAGGCGTCCCGGGTCATCGCCGACAAGCTCAACGGCCTCGACTCGCCCGACCAGGCGGCCTTCTACACCAGCGGCCGCACGTCCAACGAGGCCGCCTTCGCCTACCAGCTGTTCGTGCGCGCCTTCGGCACCAACAACCTGCCGGACTGTTCCAACATGTGCCACGAATCGTCCGGCTGGGCGATGGGCCAGACCATCGGCATCGGCAAGGCCACCATCACCTACGACGACTTCGGCCAGGCCGACCTCATCATCGTGATGGGCCAGAACCCGGGCACCAACCACCCCCGGATGCTGACCGCCCTGGAAGAGGCGAAGGAGAACGGCGCCGAGATCGTCGCGGTCAACCCCATGCCGGAGGCCGGACTCAAGCGCTACAAGAACCCGCAGCGGGTCAAGGGCATCATCGGCCACGGCACCGACATGGCCGATCAGTTCGTGCAGGTGCGTCTCGGCGGCGACATGGCGTTGCTGCAGGCCGTGTCGAAGCGGGTGCTCGCGGCAGAAGCCGCGAACCCGGGCACGGTGCTCGACCACGAGTTCCTGCGCGAGCACTGCCAGGGCCTCGAGGAACTGACCGAACACCTCAACCAGGTCGACGAGAAGGCCGTGCTCGAGGCCACGGGCCTCCGCGCCGCCGAGATCGACGAGCTCGCCGCACGCTATCTCCGGGCCGAGAAGGTGATCATCACCTGGGCGATGGGACTCACCCAGCACAAGAAGGGTGTCGCCACGATCAAGGAGATCATCAACCTGCTGCTGCTCCGCGGCAACATCGGCAAGCCCGGCGCGGGTGCCTCGCCGATTCGCGGGCACAGCAACGTGCAGGGCGACCGCACCATGGGCATCTGGGAGCAGATGCCGCCGGCGTTCCTCGACAGCCTGGAGCGGGAGTTCGGCTTCGCCCCGCCCCGCGCCCACGGCACCGACTCGGTCGACACGATCAACGGGCTGCGCGACGGCCGCATCAAGGTGTTCATGGCGCTCGGCGGCAACCTCGTGGCCGCGATCAGCGACACCCAGGCCGCCGAGGCGGCGATGCACGGCGCGGAGATGACCGTGCAGGTGTCCACCAAGCTCAACCGGTCGCACGCCGTGGTGGGCGAGGAAGCCCTGATCCTGCCGACCATGGGCCGTACCGAGATCGACCGGCAGGCCACGGGCGTGCAGTTCGTGTCGGTGGAAGACACGGTCTGCGCCGTGCATCCGTCGTGGGGACAGGTGGCGCCGGTGTCACCGGACCTCCTGTCGGAGGTGGCTATCGTGAGCCGGCTGGCCCGGGCGGTGCTCGGCACCACGGTGGATGTGGACTGGGTGGGCTTCGAGCGGGACTACGACCTGATCCGGGAGCACATCTCGCATGTCGTCGCCGGCTGCGAGGACTACAACACCAAGATCCGCCAGGACGGCGGCTTCCTGCTGCCGAACGGACCGCGCGACTCGCGCACGTTCCCCACGCCCACCGGAAAGGCCATGCTCACCGTCAACGACCTCGAGTACCTCGACCGGCCAGACGGCACGCTCATCCTGCAGAGCCTGCGTTCGCACGACCAGTTCAACACCACGATCTACGGGCACGACGACCGGTACCGCGGCATCAAGAAGGGCCGGCACGTGGTATTCGTCAATCCCAACGACCTCGTGGAGCTGGGCCTGGCCGACGAACAGCTGGTGGATGTCCATGGCGTCTACCCCGACGGCGTCGAGCGGGTGCTGCGCGGGTTCCGGGTGGTGGCGTACCCCACGGCGCGCGGCTGTGCGGCGGCGTACTATCCGGAAGCCAACGTACTCGTGCCGCTGGACCACCTGGCCGAGGGCAGCAACACCCCGGTGTCGAAGGCGGTCATCGTGCGGCTGGAACCGGCCCGGACCGTCGAGGAGGTGCTGCTCGGCTAGGTGCACCCGGCCGGCGAGACCAGCCCCGTCAGGAACGCGAGGGCGGCCGACTGGACACGCCTACTGGGCGGTGTGCGCCCAGCCGTCCTCGACCCCGCCGTCACCGGTCTTCTCGGTCGCCTGCCTGGCCACCCCGACGGCGCGCTCGACGGCATCCGTCGCCGCCTGCGTGCCCGAGGTCGACGTCATGCCGGCCGCATAACCCACCAGGAAGGTGCTGATCGGTCCTGCGTCGGGTCCCACCGCCCGCGACGTGTCGGCCGCCAGGCCGAGCAGCAGGGGATAGTCGACCTCCAGATCCAGGATCTGGAGCGCCTGGGTCAGGCGGCGGGTGATGTCGTCGAGGGAGCGGTGGTCGTTGTCCGGGCTGCTCATGGGTCTCCTAGCGAACGGGTGCGTCGATGAACTCGTGGTTCAGGAATATCACCTGAACGGCAGCCCGGCAATTGGTCGCGGGTCCCACGATCGCGAATCTGCCACCAGCGGGCCTGCCCGTTCGGGGTGGGGCGACAGCAGCTGCGGCCTTCCTCACCCGTGGCAGCGCCCGGCCTCGGCGAGGTGCCGGCGCTGCCGGGGCATGATGAGAGCATGCGCAGCATCGAGTTGACCTTCGATCCCGCCGCCGAGTCCGCCTTCCGGGCGGAGTGGGCGGCCCTGCAGGAGGCGGGGTTGCCCAATCTGGGCCGGCACCTGGACTCGAGCAACCGCCCGCACCTCACCCTCGCGGCCGGTCCGGGCCTCGAGCTGACCGACGGCCTGCGTGCGGTCTTCCAGACTCGTGCAGACTCGCAGCCGCCTGCGCAGCCGGCCGAGCGGTCCACCTCGCTGCCCGTCGAGCTCAGAGTCTCCGGGCTGGTGCTCTTCAGGGCCGGGGCCGGCCGGTTCGTGCTCGCCCGGCCCGTGGTGATGACGCGGGCGCTGCTGGAGCTGCATCGGCGGGTACTCGAGCACGCGCCCGGCGCCACGGAGCTGACCCAGCCCGACCACTGGACGCCGCACGTCACGCTGGCCCGACGCATCAGCGCCGATCAGGTCGCCCGGGCACTCGAGATCCTCACGGACCTGCCGCCGTCCGGAAGGTGTGTCGCGGCACGATTCTGGAACGGCGAGACCAAGACGCTGACGCCACTGCTGTGAGGCTGACGAGCGCACGTACCTGAGGCCGATGCGGAAGGCCGGGCTGAGCCCGGCCCGAACCCGTCGGCCGGCTACCAGGGCAGCGGAAGCGTGGCGACCTGCTCCGGCGCACATGCGCCACCAGGCGGAACCACGGCCACGCCGTCGGCCTCAGCGAGCCCCCGCAACATGCCGGAGCCCTGGCGTGCGGTCGGCACGGCCCCCTCTTCCGTGTCCCGGTACGCCACCAACCGGGTCGATCCGCTCAGGTTGGCGATGTCGTGCGCCAGAGTGACCCGGCCGAGGCCGGCCAGCGGGCGACCGAGCATCCCCTCGATCAGCGGCATGCCCAGGCTGACCAGCACGAGCATCGCGGCCAGCGGGTTGCCGGGCAGGCAGAGCATGAGGCGGCCGTCGACGAGCCTGGCGAGCATGACGGGGTGACCGGGGCGCATCCGCACGCCGTCGATGAGCACCGTCGCCCCGAGGGCGGCGAGGGCGCCGCGCACGTGGTCGGCCGGCCCGCGGGCGCTGCCACCCGTGCTTATCACCAGTGCCGCCGTGCTGTTCCGGATGGCCTCGACGGTCCGGCCGAGGTCGTCGGGCAGTCGCCGCACGGCGCTCACCCTCAGGCCCAGTTCGGTGAGCAGGGCCGGGAACTCGGGGGAGTAGGCGTCGCGCACCTGCCCGGGGCCGGGGATGCCGGATTCGATCACCTCGGTGCCGAGCAGCAGCAGCTCCACGGCGGGCGACGCCGTCACGGTGAGGGTGTCGTGGCCGGTCACGGCCGCCAGCGCCACGCGCGGTGCCGTGAGCAGGCAGCCGGGCTCGAGCATCCGTTCGTCGAGTCCGCACTCTTCGCCGCGGGCGCGCACGTGCTCCCCGGCTGCCGGCTCGCCGGCGCCGGCCCGCGGCGAGCGGGTCAGGGTGGCGGGCCCGCCGGCCACCGAAGGGCCGACGAGGCCGTGCTCCGAGCGCAGGATGCCGTGGGTGCCGGCCGGCACGCAGCCGCCGGTGGCGATGGGGCGGGCGGTTCCAGGGGCCAGAGGAGTATCGGCCGGCGGGTCTCCCGCCAGGATCGGGGTGCCGAGCGCCCACGGCTCGTCGCCGTTCACGGCCCAGCCGTCCATGGCCGAGGACGCGAAGCTCGGCAGTGCGGTGAGTGAGTGCACCGGGGCGGCGAGAGTGCGGCCCACGGCATCGGCGAGGGGCAGGGTTTCGGTGGCGCGGGGCATCCGGGCGCCGAGCTCGTGCGCCGTCGACCGGGCCTGCAGCCACTCCATCAGCGGCACCCGACGGCGAGGCGGGCCGCGCCGCCCGGCAACAAACGGCCGGTGTGGCTGCTGGACATGGCGGGCTCCTCGGTAATCGTCGACGGGGATGCCGTCTGGGTCAAGGCTAGCCAGTCGAGCGGGAGGGCGTCGTCGTCGGGCCGCTAGGGCCTGGCGATGTCGTGCGCTGGGCCGAGGTCAGCGTCCGCTGTGTCGTGCGGAACCTCGATGCCGAGCCTGGCGGCATCGGCCGGGGTGTCGACGTCGGCGCCAATCTCGTCGGGCAGGCTCGTCTCCACCAGATCGAGCGGGCCGATCAGGCCGATCACCGAGAGATTGTCGGCCGGACCGAAGGCGGCCACGGCCGCGTGCAGGGCCTCACGCCGGTACACGGCCAGCAGCGGCTGCCGCCTACCGTCACGGTCGACAGCGATCAGGCCGTCCCGAGCGGCCCGATCGGTGCAGAGGTGTTCGAGCTGTGTGAGAAGGACGGCCACGGCGGCGTCCGCTCGAACGAGGTCGGCTGCGAGCACCACTATCCAGTCGCTCGCACTCTCTCCCGCATCGTCGCTGTCGACAGCGAGCATGTCGAGTCCGGCCACGATGGCGGCGGCCGGTCCTGCCCAGCGTGGCCGTTCCACGGTTCGCAGCACCGATGCCGGCAGACGGGCATCGGATCCGACCACGCAGACCCGCCGGGCGCCCCTGGTTGCCGACAACACGCCGTCGAGCAGGCTGCGCCCGCCCCAGATCAACGCCGTCTTGTCGATACCACCCAGGCGCCTGGCCCGACCACCGGCCACGACGAGGGCGTCCCAGGGCAGGTCCGGGTCGGGTTCGTTAGAGAGATCCATGGAGTCCTCGGGTGGTCGACTGGGAGGCGGAAGGCAATGAGTGGGTGACCTCAGGTTATCCGCGGATGGTGCTGCCCCGAATTGCCGCACAGTGCCATCTCATGCGCCGCGAAGGGCACATTCGCCGCAAGTCGGCGAAGCGATATCGCCCGGCGCCCAATTGGCATCCGGCACGAGGGAGGCCTCACGAGGTCCGGGACCGAGCCGCTCACAGCGACTCGATCCCGGATGTGGTGTGCCGTCGAGCGGTCCCTATTGGGACTGCTCGACCCGACCGGCTCAGTCCTTGAGGTAACCGTTCGGGTTGAGCACGTACTTCGTCGCCGCACCCGCGTCGAACTCGGCGTACCCGCGCGGGGCATCCTCGAGGCTGATCGGCTGGGCGTGCACGGCCTTGGCGATCTGCACCTTGTCGTGCAGGATCGCCATCATCAGCTGCCGGTTGTACTTCATCACCGGGCACTGACCGGTGGTGAAGGACAGCGACTTGGCCCAACCGGTGCCGAGGCTGATCGAGAGCGAACCCACCTTGGCGTCCTCGGTGGAGGCCCCGGGGTCACCCGTGACGTAGAGCCCGGGGATACCGAGCGCTCCGCCGGCCGCGGTGACCTTCATGAGCGAGTTGAGCACGGTGGCCGGCTTCTCCTTGCCGGAGTCCTTGCCGTGGCCGTGCGCCTCGAAGCCGACGGCGTCGACCGCGGCATCCACCTCCGGCACGCCGAGGATCTGTTCGATCTGATCCTGCGGCTCACCCTTGGTGAGGTCGACGGTCTCGCATCCGAAGCTGCGGGCCTGCGCCAGCCGCTCGGGGTTGAGGTCGCCCACGATGACCACGGCGGCGCCCAGCAGCTGGGCGGAGACGGCCGCGGCGAGTCCCACCGGGCCGGCGCCGGCGATGTAGGCCGTTGAGCCCACGCCGATCCCGGCGGTGAAGGCGCCGTGGAAGCCGGTCGGGAAGATGTCCGACAGCATCGTGAGGTCGAGGATCTTCTCGAGGGCCTGCTCCCGGTCGGGGAACTTCAGCAGGTTCCAGTCGGCGTAGGGCACGAGCACGTACTGCGACTGCCCGCCGACCCAGCCGCCCATGTCGACGTAGCCGTACGCGCTGCCCGGACGGTCCGGGTTCACGTTCAGGCAGACGCCGGTCTTGCGCTCCTTGCAGTTGCGACAGCGACCGCAGGAGATGTTGAACGGGACGGAGACGATGTCGCCGACCTTGATGAACTCGACGTCACGGCCGACTTCGACGACCTCACCGGTGATCTCGTGACCGAGCACCAGGCCCATCGGCGCTGTCGTGCGGCCGCGCACCATGTGCTGGTCGGAGCCGCAGATGTTCGTGGTGATGGTTCTCAGGATGACGCCGTGCTGAACCTGCCGGCCGACGTTCGCCGGGTTCACGCCGGGTCCGTCCTTCAGTTCGAAGGTGGGGTAGTCGATGTCGATAACGTCGACCTTGCCGGGACCTTCGTAGGCAACTGCTCTGTTTCCTGCCATTTTTGTATCCTCCTTGATACCTGTTGTGATACCTGAACCGGTCGGTTCGCGCTTGTGGCGCGCGGCATCCTCAGTGGTGTTTCTCGGTGGTTCGCCCAGCCGCATTCGGCAAGCCGTTCAGCGTGCTGGAACACCCTCCACTGCACTACAGGAGACTGAGAATTTCAAGGGTGTACAGGCGCGAAAACGTGTGTATCGTATGTGCGTCGACTCTGTGGGCACCCACTGTGGGCAGAGCGCTTTTCCGGATGCCGCCCGGCGGGTTCACGAGCTCTGACCCGACTCGTTGTCTAGGGTTGTCCCATGCGAACCCCAGACAAATCCGGTGCCCGCGTGTCCGGCGCGCCATCCGCCGGCCCCACAACCTTGCGTACCCTGCTGACCGACAAGCTGGGCTGGCTCGGCCTGCGCAGCGCGCAGATCCTCCTGGCGCTGGCGCTGGTCGCCGTGATCGTCTTCGTCCTCGTGCAGGTGAAGCTCGTGGTGATCCCGGTGCTCATCGCGATCATCCTCGCGTCAGCGCTGAGCCCGGTCATCAAGTGGTTGCGCCGCCGCGGGCTGTCGCCCATCCTGGCCACCTGGGTGACCCTGCTCACCGCCATCATCGTGTTCGGCGGCATCGTGACGCTGATCGTCGTCGCCGTCGAGAACCAGTGGACCGAGCTGGCCAGCAGCGCCTCCGACGGCGTGGACCAGCTGTTCACCTACCTCACCGAGGGTCCGTTGGCCATCGACGCCGCCCAGCTGGAGGATTTCCGCGACCAGGGTGTCGCCTTCCTCACCAGCAGCCAGTTCGGGTCGGGGGCCCTGGCCGGCGCCGCGGCCGCGGGTGAATTCTTCACCGGACTGGTCCTTGTGCTCGTGATCCTGTTCTTCTTCCTCAAGGACGGCGACGTCATCTGGGCGTTCTTCCTCAA
>Ga0247808_10000104_pt1 | contig 59842 bp, 82 predicted proteins | sample UWRJL089202R1_FD_179914 | JGI IMG/M metagenome (GOLD analysis project Ga0247808, IMG submission 179914) | Plant litter microbial communities from Arlington Agricultural Research Station in Wisconsin, United States - UWRJ-L089-202R-1 | ecosystem: Environmental > Terrestrial > Plant litter >...
GGGATCACTGACCAGGGGCTCCCGCCGCCGTCCGTCTGGGCAGACCTGATCGACTATCGGGCGAAGCCGCTGGGCCGCGTCAAGATGCGGTTCATGTCGGTCAGAGACTCGATGATCGACGACCCCGACGTCGCTTGCGTCCGTGTTGACTGGGGGTCCGATGATCTCAACGTCGAGCGGGAGACCCTGTTCGGAGGTAAGACCCGCGTTCGTTTCGCTGGTGACCTCTGGCCCGAGCCCGAGACCGCCGAGATCCCGGAGGTCAAGATCAAGAGCTTCCGGGGCCTGACCCTCACCGAGGACATGCGCAAGGCCATGGCGGGCTTCCTCCCGGCCGGCGCCGTGCTGCTGGGGGTCGTCAACCGGGCGGTCATCTACGAACTGGACGGGATCAAGTACGAGGCAACCCTGCATCTCGGTCAAGAGGCTCGCGTCTGATGGAACATGAAGACCGCTACGACGCAGATCTGATGCGATCAGTTAACGTCATCGAAAGTGAAGCGAGAAAGCGCCGAGAGCTGGGGTGCGCCCTGGTTCTGATCGCGGCAGTCCTGATGTTCATCATCGGCATGACCGCGACTCTGCTGATCCTGGGCACCGAACCGGCTGGCAGTCGGGCCGTGATCGAGACGGAGACCGACGACAACGGGTGCGTCTACGACGTCATCCGCTATCGGTCTGGTGACGAGATCAGACTGGCCCGCGACAACGAGGCGGCCCAGGCCAACCGCTGTGATCCTCCCCAAGCCGGGCACTTCGACCGATGACCCTCCCTCTCTGAAAGAAATCGAAATGACTTCCGAACCTCAAGACACCATCCTCGACCGCGAGTTCACCGCCCCGGAATGGGATGAACTGACCGCCGCCGCCATCGCCCACAAGGACCGCTTCGGCATCGACGCGACCAAGAAGATCATCCGCGACGAGGGCAAGGTGATCATGTTGGTCAACTTCCGGGCGACCCGGAACGAGTCGGCTCGCCTGCGAATGCTGCATCGTTTCGCCGCCAACATGGCCGCCCCTCAAGGGCTGCCGCCGCTCCCCCGGACTTTCACGGCCGAACAGATCGTCGCAGGCGTTCGGGCAGGCGTCCGGCGGCTCGCCGAGTACTATCCGGACGATCCCGAGATCGCCGAGATGGCGACCCAGTCGCTCGAAGACCCCGATCTCGAACCCGAAGAAGCCGAGATGTTCGCCAACCTCGCCAATCTGGTCTTCGACGAACTGACCAAGATGAAGGGCGCCTAAGCCATGAACCGAGAATACGAGCCGGGCAGGGGCGCGATCTTTACCGGTCGATAACCATACGCCCTGCATTGTCCTCGGGCGGCGATCCTGCTGCCCGAGGAAACCGAGATGAGTAACTGGAAAAACCCCGCCCGGATCTACGAACACGCGAACGCCGCGGCCCGAGAGGCAATCGAGCTGCGGAGAAACGGGCAAGACCTACTCGCGAAGATCCGAAGCCAAGATGCCGCCGCGCTTCGTCAGATGGCCCGTGAGGCCGTTCAGGAGATGAGATGAGCCTTCGTACCCCCTTCCGCCAAGTCGCCCGTGTGTGGCGTTTCTGGCGCGGTAAGCCCCACATGACGATTTCACGGTTCGGCAGCCGCACCGACAACCCGAAGATCGTTCTCGGAATCGCAGGCGGTCGCCCCCGATGGGGCTGGGCGACGACGAGTCTTATGACCGAGCCTGACACCGACCAGGGTAACGCCCTGATCGAGATGCACGCCAGAACGCTCAACAAGATCACGGCGATCCCCGTGTTGGACCGGCGCCACCTCCACTCCCTGCAACCGGGCGGCACCCGCCTTGAGAGGACGACCTGATGAAGGGCCGCATCGAAGTCGAGCGCGTCCCGGCCGCCCCAGGCGTCAACGTCATGGGGGCCGAACACAAGGCTGCCCTGAAGCGCGCTCGCACCGCGCATCCCGAAGAAACGATCACATGGTTCCAAGAGGGCGACGTCGGCGCCTGGGGCGACATTGTGATCCAGCGCACCGGGGAGTCGGAGAAATGATTTCCGGCCCCAAGTTCGAGACGATCTACGACGGCCGACCGGACCCCCGGTATCATGATCCCTATCTCACCCGAGGGACCTGGGGGAAGTGGTTCATGCACGTCTTCTGGCGGGGCGATAAGGACACGGCTTTCCACGACCACAAGCGCGGCTTCTGGACCTTCCCCCTGATCACCTACTACGAACACGTCCTCACCGATCAGGGCGAGATCGCGGAAGTCGTCGTCAAGGCCTTCCGGCTGCACTACCGTCCCGCCCGCTACCGTCACAAGCTCATCGGCCGGGTGAAGAGCGGCATCCTCGGGAAATACTGGACCAGGGGCGGTCCGATCTTGACGTTCGGCCGTTGGGACTATCGAGAGCCCGAGCGTGACTGGGGCTTCTGGGTTCTGGTGCAAGGCAGCATGTATCTTTTCGTTCCGTGGAAAGACTACGTCATTGGTCGCGACAAACCGCTATGACCAACAAGGCTGAGAAGGTCGCTTACGTCAAGCGCGAGGGCCAGACCCGGAAGCATCACTGCCACTGGCCGGGTTGCGACCAGCAGGTTCCGCCGGCCAAGTGGGGCTGCACGAAACACTGGTTCAAGCTGCCCAAGAACCTCCGGGACAAGATCTGGCTCACCTTCCGTCCAGGGCAGGAGAAGACCTACACCCCGTCACGGGAGTATGTCGCGGTCGCCCGTGAGGTTCAGACTTGGATCAGCGAGAAATTCTACGGCGGATTGTAGTTGACACCGGATTTTCCGGTCACTAGAGTTCGGAAATCACTTCCTGCAAGGACGACGGCGATGGGCACTAAAAACAACCCCGGCAAGTTCGACTGCTATCATGCGGCCGAGCCCAACGAACCTCAGTTCACCCTTCTCGCGAGAGACCCGACAGCTCCGGGTCTCGTGGCGCTTTGGGCAGCAATCCGCCTGGGGGATAAAGAGGGTGTCGCCCTCGCCATGTCCCGCCTCGCCGAAAGCATCGACGTCATCGGCAATAAGATCGGCTCCGAGGAGTTGAAAGCCAAGGCTGATGAAGCCCTGGCCTGCGCCAACGCGATGCAGGAGTGGCGGCAGACCCGGACCTACCGGCTGTTCCTCACCGGGCCGCTCGGACACGAGTCATACTGGACCACCGTTACGCAATCCTGGGTCGATGAGAACGGCAAGACCGGAATCAAGGACGACGGCATGTCCACTTGGCGTGTCGAGCGGATCAAGGAGCCCGGCTGATGCCCGATTTCGATTTTGAGAAGGTCCGTCAGACTTTGCAGCAGGAGCAACCTCGGAAGCAACCCAAGCGGGACGATCCCGGTGCCGATGGCGACATGCGGATCGTCAAGCATCCGAAGTACTTCCCTCCGCGATACGAGGTCCAATGGTACGGGACCGTGGACAACGCGGCCGGTTGTAGCACGGGCTGGCGGACTGCAAGGGGTTTCGGCGACGAAGGCTTCTTCCCGTCCGAGGAGCTGGCCACCGAAGCGATCCTCGGGTCGTTCGTGGTGAAGAAGTACTCGCGCGCCGAGGTCACCGCAATCCAGGCCGCCCGCTAATGCCCTTCAAGCTCACCCCTTCCATCCGCGTCGAGATCGACCGCAATCCCGGTCTCGTCAGCGCCTTCTTCGATTTCCTGCTGGCCCAGCGCGTCTACAGCATCCGAGGCGGCGGCAGTTCGGGTCCAGGCTGGTACGTCGGATTCTTCGACGCCGAGGACGCGCCGGCCCTTCAGAAGTTCTTCGAAACCAACGGCAAGAAACGCCATCACCCCAAGAGGAAGCTCTGATGGTCACCGCGACGGATGAAGCAATTCTGCGGGCTTTCGCCAAGAGGATCGGCGACCTTTCGACCGCTCTACGCATTCAACACACGATGATGGGTCTCCCTCATGAATGTGCTTCCGCTCTCGACGATCTCCGCAAAGCTGAAGCCACTCTTCTAGAGCTGGCCGGGAAAAGCTAAGACGATGACCTACCACTTCACTCGCCGCGCCGTTCTTGCCTCCCGCAAGGGCGACGTTGAACAGTTCCAAGAGCGCTTTGACGCGACCAGTCTCCCGGCCGCCAAGGCGATCTGCCGCAAGACCTGGGCAGCCGTGGCCTCGACCCTCCCCCTCAACCACGGGCAGGCCGTCAAGGTCGAACTCTACAGCCGCAGCGGGTGGAGTTTCGGAGACGCCGGCCATGGCCGGCTGATCGCCACTCTGGTCGGTGTTCCCGCCAGTCGTAAGAAACCCCAGTGGAAGAAAGCCGAGCCTGATGCGAACGGTTGACCAAATCATTCTCGGCCTTCAACGGGCCGTCGCCGCAATGCCCACGATGCCCGGCGCCGTTCGCAAGAGCCTGCCCCGGATCTCGTGGTTCAAGGGCGGTTCGCATGACGTCCTCCGTTTCGCGGCCAAGGTGGCGAAGCGGGAGGCGATGCTTCGGGAAGAGAAGCGTCAGAAGTTCCTTGCGACCCTGTCTGCCAAGAACCCGCAACTCCCTCTCGGGAAACGCGGTCTGATCGGACAGCCGGCCAGTACGCTCATCGACACCAACGTCAGCATCGAATCGTTGCTGCCCAAGAAGGATGCTCAGCCGTGACCGAATCCCTCGACACCCCCGAAGTCGTCCGCTACCTGATCCGCCCCATCGAGATCGAGCTGCCCCAGAAGGGCAAATGGGAGATTGCGTGGATCGAAGGTGACCCCTCCGGCTACGTCCATCGAGTCGACGGCAACTTCGCGCAAGGCTACACGCCCGACAATCCGACTGACGTGACCCTCGCGCTCGCCAGCCTCATCGAGACCATGCGGGACCAGATCGAAGAGCTGACGGCGACCCAGCCGCACGGCCAAGCGGCACCCGTGGCGGGGCAGAACGACGAGCCGTGCAAGAAGATCGCCCTCGACTTGGCGGAAGCGGCAACGAAGGACTGGCTCGAAGCCAATCAAGCTGTCGTCCCGGAGCATCCGACCCCCGTGGTCGTGGACCTCATCGCCCGAATCACCGCTGTCATGGCCCGCGCCCTGGCCCAACACGCTGACCGCATTGATCAGGTCGTCCTAGAAGCCGATGGACAGGCGAAGACGGCCTCCCGCTGGTATCGTCGCGCCATGTTCGCCGAGGCCGCCCTAGAGCCTCTGGCAGCCCGCGGCGCCGAGGTTCGGGAACAGGACGGCTCGACCCCGTCCAAGCGGTGTTCCGTGGACACGGGCGACCTGATGGCGGCAGCCGAAGTTTTCGGCCGGCTTGACGACGTCCAGCACGTCAACTTCGAGGACTGGGTTCGGAACCGCCGCCAAGCCAAGATCGCCGAACGTTTGCCGATGGCTCCGGACGACACCCGGTTCTTCCTTCGGGATCGCTCGCCTCGGATGGAGGTGACAACCGGCATGTCGTGGCTCTTCGCAGCCGGCGAGCGTCCGACCGACGCCGAGTTCAAGGTTGACCTTGGGCTCGTGCTGATGACCCTGATCTTCCTGGCCCAGCGTCGGGGCCTCTCGCTCGCCGAGGCAGAACGGGACGCCTACGAGAACCTTCTGAGCAATCCGGCTCCGAAAAAGGATTGACACCATTTTTCGGTTCACCTAGACATTGGAAATCAATTCCAAGGAACGACGGCGATGAACCCTCTGCAACACTTCTCGCGCTTCATTCGACTCCGGCTGAACGGCTGGCGGATCGACGAAGACCTCTGGTTCACCCGTAAACTGAAACCGGACGAAGTTCTTCCTGAGATCGACGACGCCTCGGGCTTCTACACCTACGACGGCCTGCGCGTGTACGTCCGCTATGCGGGGCAGGCCGACGACTTCGACCAGGGTAAGCCGGTGACCCCGTGGACCGACGACAAGCCCCGCGGCTGGGCCGGGCTCCCGATGGAAGATCACTAAGGTGGCCTTCTACGCGGTCATCGGAGTTGCCGGGGTCGATGGGATCAAGGCGGGAGATATCCTCGTCATCGACCCTCTCTCGGGCGTCGTCTACCCGATGCACAACATTCCGCAGGAAGGCCCGCCAGTCGTGAACCAGATCGACCCGGACAAAGAGTATGCGGCGGCCAAGGCCAACAAAGCCGCAGGGATGATCGGCGAAGAAGCCTTCGGCGCTATCGTTGACAGGATCATGGACGCGAACCCGGCGTGGTTCCCTCCGGAGGACAAGACGTGAGCCAGGAACTCAGCGCCGAACAGATCAACGCGGTCTCCCTGGTCGAGAAACTACTTCGCACGGCTGGCCGGTCGCCCGAGGAAGCGGCGATCTATCACGCCAAGGCCCAGCAAGTCATGCTGGACTTCAACCTCGATCTGGCGACGGTCGAACAGAACAGCGGCGAGTCCGGCAAGCGGATGGACGCCATGCTGAAGGGCGGGCACTTCGAGTGGCAGCGCGACCTCTGGCGGGACGTGGCCAGCCTGAACTTTTGCATGTACTTCGCGACCACGGTCTACGAGAAGAAGTTCTCCTGGGCGCCTAACAAGACCAACACCGGCATGGTCAAGGTCTGGCGGGAACAGCGGTCCCGGCGGCATCAGCTCATCGGTCGGATGGTCAACGTGAAGTCGGCCGAGGTCATGGCCCAGTACCTCGAACAGTCCATCGACCGCATCCTTCGGCAGCGCCTGGGCGAGAAGCACTACGGCTTGGTGCAAGAGGCCATCGACCAGCGGTTCACCCGCTCGCAGCTTTACGGCAAATGGGCTAACTCCTATCGTGAAGGCGCCGCCGAGGCGATCCAGAGGAAGTTGCGAGCCCGGCGGCAGGAACAACTCAACGAGGAGCGAGCCAAGGTCGAGAAGGCAGCCGAGGAAGCCCGGCAGCGCGGCTTCGAGAACGCTACGACGGCGACGGCAGTCACTATCGCCAGCTTCAGCAAGAGCGAGAAGATCGCCAACTACGACTTCAAACACGGTGAAGGCGCATGGGCCAGGGCTGAGGCGGCCGACGTCGCGCGACGGGAGCGCAGCGCCCGCTATCTAGCTGAGATGGAGGCCGCCCGCGCCCGCCGGATCGCCAATGATCCCGAGTACGCTGCCCGGCTCCGTAGGGAGGCCGAGGAAGACGCCAAGCGGGAAGCCCGCAACGCGCGCAAGCGTGAACGCTACTACGAACAGAATGGCTATCGGCGAGCCGAGGGGCCGAGCTACAAGGGTGACTGGTCTGCCCGCCGCGCCGGCTACGAAGACGGCCACGCGGTCTCTATTGACCTTCAGACGGGCGGGACCAAGACGGCGGGAGCAATCGGATGAGCGTTCAGTGGCAGTACATGGGACATGCTATCGAGCATATCCCCATCGGTTCAGGGGTCGAGTGTGACCCGAGCAAAGGGCAGTATCGCCGCGCGCGGTACGGCGCTGTAGAGCGTCGGGCACGACCCGTCCGACTGGTCCGGAACCACGGGAACATGTATCTTCCGGATCGTTACGAACTGGGACGCAAGTTCTTCTACGACGTCTACGACTGGGGCGATCCGCACGCCCTGTCGATGCACCTGTTCACCGACGAAAAGTCGCGCGACTACTACCGCCGCAAGGTCGCCAAACGCGCGCCGCTTTGGAGCGGGAAGGTCGGCTTCAAGACGAAGATCTGGGGGAGGAATGCCCGGTGACCGTGATCGACTCTTTCTCGGGCCGCTACCGGTTCCTGTCAAACTTCTATCCTGAGCCGGTCGAGTGGGCCGGGCTACGGTGGCCCTCGGTAGAACACGCCTTCCAGGGTGCGAAGCACATGGACCACGGATTTCGCGAACTGATCCGCACCGCACGCACCCCCGCCGAGGCCAAGAGAATCGCCCGGTCCCGTCCGGCTATCTCCGACTGGGACGATTGGCGGGTTCACGTCATGGACGCGCTCCTGCGGACCAAGTTCTCCGAGTACAAGATGCGGCTGGCTTTGTGCCGCACAGACCCCGCCGAGCTGATCGAAGGCAACACCTGGGGAGACACCTACTGGGGAGTCTGCAAAGGCGTCGGCGAGAACATGCTCGGCCAGCTCCTCATGAAGATCCGGTCGGAACCGTTCCTCTGGAATCGAGCCGCCGGAGACTATCCGCCGGGCGCCGTTTATATCGGCCGGGGCACGCCCTATGGAAATCGTTTCGTGATCGGCCAGGACGGCGACCGGGAAGAAGTGGTTCGTCGCTTCGAGTGCGAAGTACTGCCGACGCTCGACGTCTCCGATCTGCGCGGCAAGCATCTTGTCTGCTCGTGCGTTCCGAAAGCCTGCCATGGCCGGCCGATCATGCGAAAGGCGAACCTCCCGTGACTGACGGACCCCAAGAGCTGAAGGGCACGTTCCGCAAGTACCGGGATCACAACTTCCGGCCCGAAACGCGACTCCTGATCGGGCAGATCAATAGCCTGATCTCGGAGTACGACGACATGGGTATGAAGATGAGCGTTCGCCAGATCTTCTATCAGCTCGTCGGCATCGACCAGATCGACAACGACGACCGTGAGTATGAGCGGATCAGCAAGACGATCTCAAACGCCCGCATGGCCGGGCTGATCTCGTGGGACGCCATTGAGGACCGCAATCGGAACCTCGCCGGCCTGCGGACGTGGCGCCACCCCAAGGACGCCTTGGAAGAAGCCCATACCAACTACCGCCTGAACTGGTGGGAGAACCAACACTACTTCCCGGAAGTCTGGGTCGAGAAGGCCGCTCAAGAGGGCACGGTCGGACAAATCTGCGACGAGCTTCAGGTCAACTTCCTGGCCCTGCGCGGGTACAACAGCCAGTCCGAGCAATGGGCGGCGGCGCAGCGGTTCCGTCGTGCGATCAACCGCGGGCAGACCCCCATCGTCTTCCACCTGGGCGACCACGACTACTCGGGCATGGACATGACGCGCGACAACCGTGACCGACTCGAGATCTTCTGCGGCACCCCGATCATCGTTCAGCGGCTCGCCCTGAACATGAACCAGATCGAGGAGTTCAACCCGCCGCCTAATATGGGAAAGTCGAAGGACTCCCGGAAGGAAGACTACTTCAAGAAGTTCAAGACCTACTCAACCTGGGAACTGGACGCGCTGAAGCCCACGATCATCAAAGACCTGATCAAGGACGCCATCATGCGCATCCGGGATGAGGACAAGTGGGATGAAACTCTCGCTCGGGAGGTCTGCGACAAGCGCGAGATCGCCGAGCTTCTGGAACAGTACGGGACCGACGACCATGAAAACGCATGAAGACTACATGACGACGACCGAGATCTTCGCCAACATGGACCCGGAGGCGGATGATGACCGACGCTATCTCGCGGTCGTCTGCCTGAACCTGACGCAGACGCTCCTCTACCGGGGTTATGCGGACAGCCCGGAGGCGGCGGTTCGGAAGGCGGAAGCGAGACGCGATGAAGTCTTCGAGAAGTACTCGCGCCAAGACCGGCGGGACAAACCCAACCATCCGATGAGCCGACTGGCCGAGGCGCTGGAACGGCTCGAAGCCCTAGTGGGGGTCGCATGATGGGCCTGAACGTTTACGAGGCGGCAGTTGAGCCGGAGCGCCCTGCGCTCCGGTTTCTCTGTGTCTACCGGGTCGGCGCGCTAGAGCGGCAGGCCTATGGTGAGACTTCCGAAATCGCGCAAACCCGCGCTATCGAAGACATGGCGTTCTGGCAGACCGATCCGCTCGGCAGGCTCTTCGGCGCCCTTGACCGACTCGATCTCTACGTTCGAGGCCATCCGCTATCCCGTCTTTCTCGCGCCCTGGCGAGCCTCGAACAGCATCTAGGAGAATAACCGTGGATATCGAAATTCCCGAAGGATCGGCCCGTCTGATCGCAGCGATCATGCGGAAGCTCGGCGAGACCCGAATCACGATCACGAAAGAGGACATGATCGACCCCGGCCCCTGCAAGATCACGGTCTGGGGCGAGCCGACCGGACAGATCACAGTTCAGCTCGGAGCCCTCGTAGACCCCGACCAGGGCGATCTCCCCCTGGCCGATTGCGCCTCGCCGCCCTGGCCCAGCGCGAAATAATTTCCGAAAATCGTTCCGCCTCGGTTGACACCGCAATTCAGTGCGCTCAATGTGCGGACAACGAAAGCGGGAAACCAACAGATGCCCTACCCGGACAACGTCCCCGACGACACCTTCAAGGTCGACGAAGACGCCATGGCCCAGGCGGCCCTCAAGCTGGCGTCCACCGACGCCCAGGGCCAGCTTAAGAGCTTCTTCGAGCGCATCGAAAACCTCGAAGAAGCCAAAGCGGCGATCATGGCGGACCTCAAGGAAGTCTACGCCGAAGCCAAGGGCGCCGGGTTCCTCCCCAAGATCATCCGCAAGGTCGTCCGTCTGCGCAAGATGGACAAGGCCAAGCGCGAGGAAGAAGAAAGCCTCGTCGATATCTACGCTCACGCGCTCGGCGATCTCTAGCCGTGCGGGGAGACGAGGACTACGAAGCCGGAATCCCTGACGACGACTTCGACGCGGACGACTTTGTCGATGATCTGGATATCTCGGCTCGCCGCCGCAACTCCGCCAAATGGCTCGCCGAACAAGAAGCCAAACAGGCGAAATACTCGAACTATCGTGCCGCTTGGCGCAAAGAAGTTACTTTGAGACAGTTCCCCTACCTCCGAGGCGACTCGGACCAACCCAAAAGGACGAAAGACTGACATGAGCAAGACCAACATTCCCGCCGACACCTTCGATACCGAGCTGCTGACCGCCGGCAACGTGCGCAACGCCCTGAAGGGCGCCGAGGCGACGAAGACCGACTCCTACATGGTCGCCCCCTCCAAGCTGCGCGAGATCCCCGGCTTCAACGTCCGTGTCGAGACCCCGGACTACCTGACCCACGTCGCCGGCACCAAGGAGTCGATCAAGGCCAACGGCTTCGACCCGACCAAGCCGATCTCGGGCTTCGTCGGCAAGGACGGCGACGAAGACGTCATCTACGTCACGGACGGCTACACCCGCCGCCGGGCCGTGCTGGAAGCGATTTCCGAAGGCTTCGAGATCGCCGCCGTCCCCGTGACCCTGCAACCGGCCGGCACGTCCGTCGAAGACCTGATGGTCGGCCTCGTGACCGCCAACTCCGGCCGCCCGCTGTCGGTCTACGAGAAGGCCATCGTCGCTAAGCGTCTGCAAGGCTATGGCTGGGAACCCCAGAAGATCGCCGACAAGCTGACGATCACCACCCGCTACCTCGACGACCTGATGGTTCTGATCGCCGCGCCGTCCAAGGTCCGCAACGCCGTGATCAAGGGCCAGATCAGCCCGGCCGAAGCCGTCAAGGCGCTCCGCAAGGACGGCGCCAAGGCCGCCGACGTGGTCGAAGGCGCGGTGAAGGAAGCCGCCGCCCGCGGCAAGACGAAGGCCACGCCCAAGGACGTGAAGGCCGCCAAGAAGAAGGGCGCCGGCAAGGACGTCCCGGCCGGTGAAACGAAGGCCGAAGGCTTCGGCAAGCGCAAGTCCGGCGTGGCGTGGTCGGCGACGACCAGGGGCGGCATGGTCCATCAGACCGGGACCTACTTCTTCAAGCAGGGCGACGTCCTGCCCATCGACGATATCCGGCCCGTCCGCCTGTTCCACGACGGCGACTGGTGGAACTTCGTCGATCCGGCGACCAAGGAACACGTCCTGATCGAAGACTCCATCGAGATCGAAGTCACGATCCGCATGGTCGCCCCGGCCGAAGAAGCCGCGAAGGACCCGGCGAAGACCGAGGGCGAGGACGACACCTTCGCCCTGCCGGGCTCCCAGAAGCCCCAGGACGGGCAGGAAGGGCAGGAAGGGACCGATGAAGCCCCCGCCCCCGAAACGCCCGCCGACGACGAACTGTAGCGGTCCTAGAGGCCCCTGGGCAACCGGGGGCCTCAACCGTTCGTGCTAGGAAGTGATTTCCATGGCCCATCCCAGTCTCAAGGAAGCTCTCGAAGACTTCGGCGCTCTCGTAGATGACTATGAGGGCAGACAGGCGGAGAGGAGAGCCAGGGCGATCCGGGCGGGCGACAACTCCTGCCAGTCCTACCAAGCGTCCTCCGAGATGGTCTGTATCCCCTGCGGCCTCCGGTACGACGTGAACGACCCGGACCCACCGGTCTGCCGACGAACAGGACTGCCGGCCCGCTCCTCGGGTCGTCGATAGCAGAAGGCCCGCCGGAGCGATCCAGCGGGCCTTCTCTTTGGTCTGTTAAGATCCGGGCGACCGGTCAGGTGGTGAAGCGGATCAGCTCGACGACGAGCGTGGCATTGCCGCCCGGCCCTTGGGTCTGCCCGTGAACGTAGCTGTCGAAGTGGCCGGAGGACTTGACCGAGACGATGCTGTTCTCGTTGTCGGGGAGCGCGTCGATCAGGGCGTGCAGCGAGGCCAGGACGCCATCCGGGAAGGTCTTGTACTTCGTCTGGGTCTCGCCCAGGTGTTCCTTGGCCGCCGCTTTCGACCGGGCCTTGAATTCGTAGTTCCAGCTCATCGTCTTTTCCTTTCGGGTTGAGGTCGGAGGAAGCGCCCCGACCGGAGAAATCGTCAGCCGTAGTAGCCGGCGCCCAGGCCCTTCGTCAGCTTGGCTTGCACCTTGCCGTAGGCTTCGCGCTTGGTCACCTTGCCGTTGGCGTCGGTGTCGAGCCCCTTGTTTTGAAGGTAACGCTTCGGGTAGCGCGCGTCATTCTTGTCGAACAGAACGAAGTCGTCCGACTTGCCGACGCCCAGGGGCCAGAGGATCGCCATGTAGATATCGCCCAGGGTCTTCAGCTTGCCCTTGTAGGGGCGGAAGTACTTGTAGACGAAGTTGAGCTGGTCTTCCGCCGTCATGCGGGCCAGGGCTTCGGTCGTGGTCCCCAGAGACCGGGCCGTGGACGGCATGAACTGGATCAGGCCCGTGGCGCCCGAGCCCGCGGCGTTCTTGATATCCGGCTTGAAGGTCTCGCCCGACTCCCAGGCGATGCAGCTCATCAGGTCGTCCGGGTCGAGATCGAGATCCTGGCCGATCCAGAGAACCCGTTCCTTGAACAGCGGGGAGACCTTGGCCCCCCAAGCCATCTGCGGCTTGACCGAGGTCGAGCCTGGGGCTGGCGGAACGAAGCTGACCTCCGAATAGACCTTCGCCGCCGACAGCAGCTTGTCAAAGGCGTCGTCGCTGAGCGGCCCCCAGACGCCGTCGATATCGCCGTCGTAGAAGCCCGCCTGGGCGAGCTTCCCCTGAATGTACTTCTCGACCTCTTGGGCCATCAGATCAGTCCTTCTTCACGGGCACGTCGTTCAAACGCGCTCAGGTAGTCGCCGCTGAACTTGGCGGCCTCGACTTGGTAGGTGGAAAGCTGGTCCTTGATCCGAGCGATCGCGCTCTCGACTTCGTTCATCGCAATGGCTCGGGCGACGGCCGGATCTTCGGCGGCCGGCGGCTGTCCTCCGCTTGCCACGGCTGCCGCGTTGCGGACCTGTTCGGACTTCGAGCCGTCGAAGTAGAACTTGATCACGACGCCGACGCCGCTGGTGAACAGCGACCCGATCATGACGTTGAAGAAGTCTCGGTTCGCATCGGGAACCTTGACGAAGAACAGCAGGATCATCACGGCGCCGACCACGGCCACGAGCATGAGGGCGAGGACGGAATGCGTTTCCGTGAACAGGTCCCAGAAATTGCGTCGCGCCGGGCCGCTATCTGGCCGGGGTCCACCTTCAACGATATTCTTCTCGGCCATCAGCCTTGTCCTTCTGCCGCCCACTCGACGACTTTGCCGGGGCCGCTGACGGCCAGGGTGGCAAGCTGCCGTTGAATGGACGTAATGTCCCGTTTGATCGCGGCCATGTCTTGGTTCTGGCCTTCATGGTGTGCGTCGAACCGGGCGCCCAGGCGGGCCAGCTCTTCGCGCAGATCTTGTAGGCCCGCCGTGTTGCGGTCGATATGCTCGACCTTGGCCTTCAGTGCTTCGTACTCACCGCGCGCCCTGGTGAAGAACTGGTCGCTGTCCTCCATCCGGCGCAGCAGGGAGTCGATGATGGTCTGAAGCGTTGTGCGGTGCAGCTCCATCAGCTTGTCTTGGGCCGCCGCGTCGCGTTCTGACTGTGTCTTCAGCGAGTCGACCTGGGTCTTCATCTTGCCCATGAAGAAAGCGAACATCATCCCTTGAGCGGCGAGCCCTACAAGGAAGATTGTCACGGTAACGATGACTGGAATCCACGGTGACACGGGCAAACTCCGAGGAACGAAAGCCGATCCATCGTCCGATTCTAAGCTGAACACAAGTTTAGCGAGTGGAAACTACTTCCGGGTTGCTAGAATGATTCATTCCACTGGCCGTGTCCACCGGGGTTCGTAGGGCCGGGACCGCCGCCTCCGCCGCTTCCGGGGAACTCGGGTTCGGGGTCGGGCTCAGGCTCCGGAGGATCACCAGGGCCGCCGTCTGTCGGCGTTGGCGGCGTAACCGGAGTACCGGTCGGAACGTTCTCGACCCAGACGCCGTAAGCCTGAAGCGCCACCAACCCGTTTCGCACGGCCCCGACCTCAACGAAAACCTTGTCCAGTCCGTAGAGCCAGTCCATCGGGATCGTGAACGTGGTTTCAGTGTAGAGGAATGCATTGCGGTAGAAGAGCGTCCCGTCTTCCTTGTAGATCGAGAGGACAGAAGCCTGTCCGAACTCCGGGTCAATCGTCCCATCAGTCCACTTCAGGACTTGAGTGTCTTCCATCAGACGATTGCGGGTCGCCCAGGTGACCTCCAAATCAGTCAGGGCGGTCGCATCGACCGCGCCGAAGCCCACACCCTCCACCTTCACGTTAGCCGGCCGCTGGGGCATATGGGGCCGCGCAGTGACCGTCCCAGTCAAGATAGGGGCGTCAGCTTCGTCCAGCAGGCCGCGGGAGGTGCGAGCCAGCAGCTTATAGTCGATCTCTTGTCCGGCGGCCCTGGTGTTCAAATCATCGGAGATCAGCGTTCCCGCATTGACGAACCAGACGGGAGTGTCCAGCGGCCAATAGCGCGGAACCGTATCGAGAACGCCGCGATCCAAAGTCCAGATTTCGCCGTCCGACGACGCAATCAGCGCGATCTCGCTTCCCGCATCCGTACCGTCTCCGATGATGACGAAGTTCCCGACTTGCGGACCCAGGCCGACCGACGCCAAGGGGTTGCCCTCGACCGTGGTGATCGCTTCTTCGTAGAAGGGGGAACCGAGAACTGCCCGGCCGGTCGTGTTCCGCGTGCCGACGTTGACATAGGAGATATCGCCGTTGGCGGCGACGCGCTCTGTCAGCAGCTCGAACGTCAGGGTATCACGACCGGGTTGGTTCGCCAGGATGCCGGAAATCACTTCCGGGTAAGTCAGGGTGTCAGGATCGACGCTGGACCCGGCAGACAAGAAGTACCGAGGCATGGTGAACACTTGCGAGTACAGGAAGGCTTCAGGGTCTTGGGCGTAGTCTTCCCAGTCCGAGGTCGGCGGAGTGATCGCCGCCGGACGGGCAAGAGAAAACACGTCCTCCAAGAAGCTGATCTCGATGTTCGCAGCACCCGGTTTGCCGTACTTCACACTCGTGACGCGAACAGCCACGTCGTAGACGCTGTACTCCGGCCAGTTCATCCTCAGAACGCTGCCCGGCCGCACGTTGTAGAGCTTTCGGTTAACCGAAGCATCGCCGATGATCAGCGGAGCGGCTGACGCCCGAAGCTCCCGGACGGCGAGGCGAGAGGCGAGTTCAGCGTCCCGCACTCCGTAGTAGTTCCGGTTGTCATTGATCGGCGCGCCTTGAATCGTGATGTTGGCGATATCCTGGGCGCCGACCGTCTCTTCTTGTTCGTTCGCCGGATTGGTCCACGTCACCGAGATATCGTTGACCGTCTCGCCCCAGAGCTTGCGAGCGAAGTTGTTCAGCGACGCATTCGAAGGGTTGATCTCCTGAAGCGTCTCAAAGTCGTAGTCATCTCGGATCAGCTTTAGCGCCAAGAGACCCGTGGCCGGGTCCACAAACAAGGCCGCTTGAATGTGGTCTAGGATTTCCTTGACGAAGTCTTCGATCTTGAGCTGTTGGACCCAGATCATCGCCAGACCAAACGCCTCATCGACCAGCGTGTCAGAGGCGCTGATGAACGAGTCCATATCCAGTAGGGTATCGGGAGCCCCCATGCCGAAGCTCGCATTGGTCAAGCACTCGTAGACCATGTGCGCCGGGTTGGCATTCTTGCCGATCATGGCCGTAGCGGGGTCAAGACCCTTGGGGCTGCGGCGGCAACGAACCCAGGTAGCTTGAATGAACGGGGAGTTGGTGGACCAGAGGAAGCCGGGATAGTTCAGCTCGACATTGAGCAACCCGCTCCAAACCGGAATCGATTGCGCAGCGCCGACGAAGAACAGACTGAACAGCCCTCGAAAGCCAGGGCACGTTGCTGAAGTCCGGCCAAGGCGCGCGGCCAGGGCCTCGGGCATGACTTGATCCGGGCCGCCGGGGAGAATCCAACAGGTGCCGACCGGGCCGCCCTCTCGCTTCTTGCCGCCGAACAGCTCGGGCTTGTTGATCGCGACAGCGTAGGGGTCATCGGAAATGATTTCGCCCTCCCATGCAACCTTTTCCCAAATGTAGATTCCGGTAACCGCGTCGATGGGGCCAAGGCAGACCCCCATGTGAATCGACATGCGGTACTCGGCAACCTGCATCTCCCCCTTTGACTTACCCATTGGTGTCGGCCTTGCGCTTGATCGTGCGGGCAACGACCTGTTCGGCCAGCCCATCCTTGGTATCAAGCAGCACGCGGGCCGAGACACCGTTTCGGAGGAAGTCGTTGAAGTTCAGCTCGGGCTTGCCATGGAACCACCGACGCGCGCCGCTGGGGCAGTGGCCGGCCAGTTGGATATCCCGGATCGTGATAATCATCGAGTCGAGGTCTGGATCGTCCGCCATCACGCATCAACCTTGTACTTGCGGAGATGCTTGTCTCCGAACCAGAGTACGTTGATCCCCTTCACCGTCACTTCGCCCCAGATGACCGGGATAGGCCGGCCGGCTTCAGCGGTCGGGTCCTCAAGGTCTCGGACCTCGGGCGGCTTGGGGGCCTTTGGCTTGGGCGTAATGACGTAGGCGATCACCTGAATGATTACCGCGATAGCGAGTTCTAGCCACATGACCGGCCTCAGTAGTAGTTGTTGAACAGGCCGAACGGATTGCTGAGCGGAATCCAGTTCTGCCCGCCGAAGTTCAGAATGTTGTTGTGGATTGCGTGGCAGTCATCAGTGAGCGCACCCTTGTGGTTGCACCCGAAGATCACGTTGGCGTTGTCCCCTGGTCCAAGGCCGTTCGTGTCTCCCGACAACAGCAGGGTCACGCCGCTATCGATACGCAGGATCGTGCGCAGCTCCGCTCGGCCGTCGTCCCGGACCCAGGTGAACATGCCGCCCAGGTACTTCGGCTTGTCCCCTGACGGGACCCACGTCGGCCCGAGGGTGACGAAGGATCGATTGGCAGAGACCACGACCACGGCGCTCGTCGCGGCATCCCGGTCGGCACGGCAGTCTGGTCCATAGAGGACATGTGGACAACTGAGCTGATAGTTCCGGCGGAGACCCGACCGGCGGAGCATGGTCGAGATAGGCTCGCACGAGAAGAAGGCCTCACTGCCCTTCAGAGAGCGCCCCAGAACCCGACCGGTCCAGATGGTGAGGTACTGGTTATCCGGATCTTCCGGGTGCCCCTCGAAGATCTGAAGCGTCACGACATGCGAGGGCGGGTAGACTCCGAACAGGTTCGAGATCTCGCTGTTGATCGGGGTGGTGACCTGAAGCGTAGCCTTGTCCAGAGTCCCAGACGAAGTCACCGCCCCCCGATCAATGGGGAGCGGTGTGAAGGGCACGTCCTCTACGACGATCTCACGTTCGCCGCTGGTGTAGGCGTAATAGTCTTCGTCCGCCGGGCCGTACTTGAAGAGATAGAGGTTGATCGACTGACCGCGCGCCCGGCTGACCTCACGGGCTGCGAACGTCACACCCCTTTCCTCCGAGCCGGCATCTTAACTTCCGGCTGCGGCTCCATATGCGTCGTGGTGACGCCGCCGGCCGATACGACAACCGCGCCCTCGGTGACGACGAATGAGTCGAGACCGTTCGCGTCGAGGTCGTAGCCGCGGCCCTCGACGTGCGACCGAAGCGCCGACATGGCGCCTTCGACGCTGAGCATGGTGAGAGGGTTGGATTTCGGAGTCTTTGCCATGTCGATCACCAGAAGGGGTTGAGAGTGCGAATGTTGAGACGCGGCGGCGCCGCGCAAAGGAAGGGAGCATAGGTCAGCAGACAGAGAAGCGCAACGTCATGCCCAGCTTGGACCCGGTGAGCATCACCGACCGACGCCTGATAGAGCCCTGGCTGCCGATCTCCGATGGTTCCCGGTTTGCTCATCCAGTCGCGAAGCGGAACGCCGTAGAAGTTGAACGCCGAGTTGGCCAAGACCATGCTCCGGATGAAGTCGGTCGGGTCATCGGTGCCCGTAGTCGTATCGAGGTCCGGTTCCGTGTCCATCCAGACTTGCCGCTTGATGCCGGACAGGCGCGACAGGTTGGCGATCTGGCTGATGCCGCCGTTGATGCTGGCGATTTGATCGGCCGGGATTGCCCCGCCGTCGTAATCCTGCATCCCGTTGCCCCAGACAGTGTTCTCGATTCCGGCCCACTGAAGGTGCGGCAGCATGGACGCGAAGACCCGGCGCTGGCTGTTGTAGTCGGACCCGTCCACGGACATGTTGAACATCTCGTCGCCTTCGAGCGCGAGGATCGCCCGGAGCTTGCCGATCAGGTTGACCGAGCTGTTGACACGAGAGACGTTCATGCTGTCCCCACCGAAGAGCGTCTTGCCCTTCCGGATCAGCGATTGGTGCGTGGCGTGGTAGTTCCGCATCCCGGTTCCGGTAATGCAGCCGAAGGCGACGGCCCCCGTCATCTGTCCGACTTTGCCCAGGTCGTTTGCCGTGACCCAGGTATTCAGAGGAACCGTAAGCGTGGTCCCCGCGGCTGCCGTCTGGGCGTAGTACTCGTGCGCTGCCGAAACCTGGGCGAGCCGAGCGGGTTGCAGACTCAGGTCCCAGACCCAGATATGCATGTCGCGGACGTCACGCAGCATGATCACGCGATAGCGGTGGCCGCTATCCACGTCGATCCCGGCGCCGAACGGATTGGTGATCGTGACGTAGGCGTTCGGGAAGGTCGAGCCGACCTGTTTCCACGCCTCGTGAATGACCAGGGTGTTGGGGACGGAGGGATCGTCGTGCGCGCCCAGGGTCACCAGGGTCCCGTAGTCATCGACCCCGGCTCGAAGTCCGGCGAACATGCGCGTACAAGTCCCGCTGCCGAACTCGATATCCTGGCTCATCAACGTCTTGTCGAGGTGAACCAGCAGCTCTCGGGTCACCCCCATGTTGATCCCGGCCGAGTCAACTTGGCAGTAGCCGGCGGCGTTGGTGACCGTTCCGGTCATGCCCCAGTTCAGACCGAGCGTCCCTGCCGCCCAGTCCTCGTCGAAAAAGATACCGTCCCAGAGCTTGTTGACCCGATTGCCGTGGGTCGCTACGTCGATTTCGAGTTGGTACTCGTAACGACGGTTTTGGGTGTTCCGTGTGAAGGTGTTCGGGCCGAGAAGGTCGCCGCCGAAGACAGTCAGAACACCGAAACCGGTCGGCTGCCCGATGTTCGCCGAACCGTTGCTGTAGGAAACATGCGCGTCGTTGGTGCCGCAGCGGAATCCGAGGAGCGTGTTGAAGCCGTAGGACGGAATCCCCCGCGGCAGGGTGCCGTCGAGAACGCTGAAGGTGTTCAGGCCGGCCACGGTGCACTGCACGGTGAAACTGTAGTAGACGTTGATCGCCGTGCCGCCCAGGCGCAGGGCGCACATGACGGTGAGGGGGCCGGTGTTCTCGGTCGCCACGCGCAGCGTCCGGAGCTTGCCCGCATACTGGGCGGTCTCCCGCATCCATGTCGTAGTCGCCGCACCAGACGAAGACAGACCGAAACCAGTCGAGGCCGGGGTTTCGGTGCGCCCGACCGTGATGGTGCGGCCTTCGCTGTAGAGGCCCGTGTCGAGGACCGTTGCGAAAGAGCCGTCGTCGAACTGGACCTTGATATAGAACTGGGTCGAGGTGTTGGTCGTGTACGTGCCGACCGCGAAGGTCCCAGTCGCGTTGCCCGCCGTATGGTAGAACGGAACGGCCCCCGCACCGTTGGTGACGGTGGCGATCTTGCTCGTCGTCGAGAAGGCCCGGAGGCCCGGATACCACCCGGCCTCGAACCGGTGCATCGTCTTCAACTGCCCGTTATCGACGTTCTGGGCGAAGGACCCGACTCCGACGTCGAACAGGTCTTCTCGCTGACTTACGAAATTACTTCCGACCTTGGTGGCCCACTTGAGCTGCCCCAGACCGGCGCCGCCGCTGTTATTCCCGTACCCGCCGATTTCGATCACCCGGCCGCCCTGGGGCATCGGCGTGGCGAACATGCGGGTACTGTCTTGCGTAGCCCAGTTGCCGCCCGTGACCGGAACCGGAATGCCGAAGAGAGACTGACTGACGAGATCTTCTTCGTACTTGGCCAGCCGGCCGCCGACACTGACGAGGTTGGAGCCCAGGCTTTGCAGCAGCAGCGCGGACGGATCGCTCGCGATGAAGGTGGCCGACCCAGCGTCGTTGCGGTAGAGCCGAGTGAACGTATTGGTGTTGTCACCGGGGATCAGGAAGAAGCGATTGGTCGTCCCGGTGCCTGAAGAATTCGCGAGGCCCGCAGTCGTATCAGCGAACACAGCGGCGCCCAGGGTCGAGGCGATAAGAGCGATCTGCGCTGCCGCAGCCAGATTGATCTCGGCAATCTTCAGGTCGCCGGTTTCTTCGATCTGGCCGACTTCTTCATCAACGGCGACTTCGAGTTCCGCCATAACCCGCGACAAGGTCTTGACCGATCCGACGTCGATGGCGACTTCCGAATCCGGCCCTGTTGCCGGGCCGTTTACAACCCCGTCCAGGCGCTCGCCGTTGACGACGAGCTTTTCCATGATCGCTTGGGCTTCTTCTTGCGTAGGCATGTGTCGCTATTCCACTTCGGCAGAAAGGGGGTAGATCTCGTTGACGAATTCGTCGAGCGGATCATAGATGGCGGAAATAAAAGCCCACCCGAAGGTGTCCAGAATCCATTGTTGTCCTTCGTCGAACACTTCGTCGATTCCTTCAGGGGCGAGGTCAGGCAGGCTGGAAACCGATAGTTGTGTCCGGCTCACCGATTCGGTCAAGAACTCAATAGTCATGGTGTCGCTAGCGAACCGGTAAACACTCAGCCAGGACAGGCATCGTAGGTCCGCCGCAGCAATCGGCCAGGGGGTCGGCGGCTCGAATTCAATGACGCTGTTGCCTCCATCTTCAGTGATCTCGACAATCTTCCGGAAGACCATGTCTCCCGTCTTGTAGACGAACGCGAAAGCTCTACGGATCGGGTCGTCACTGAAATACGCGACGATATCCGTTCCCGCGACCGTCACGCTCGTGTCCCAACTGTCGAGGTCGGAGAGCGGGGTCATGTCAGGCTGCCATGTCGGCATGTAAAACTCGCCGCGTTGCCCTTTCATCCGGCAGAAAAACGTCCGCAGCTCTTCGCCCTGGGCGAGCGTATCGCTCAAATACGATGCCTGAAGAACTCGAGTGGCGAAGACGATAGGTCGGAAGGTCGCGGTTACGCCCTGGCCGTAGTCTACGGTTTCCCGAGGCGCCCTGTAATTCGCAGACGGCGGAGTGCCCCAGTTGCCTTTCCAGCGAAAGACTTCTCGGCCTCCCCAAGTGTTGAGCCAGTCTGTTTCCGGCGCGTCGTTGTCCTCGCTCGCCGGGGTCACGTCGAAGTCAAGCGACGCTGTCGCTACCGTACTCGTGCGGAAGGTGACCGCCGTATCGTCATTCAGGTATCCTGCCCGCAGAGGGCACACCCTGGTCCCGATAGGCCAGGAAGTGATTTCCGATTCTAGGAAATCGACATGATAAGTCGTCACGTCTCCGACCGTTTCGACGACAACGGAATCTATGGTCCGCAGGCCGACGCGAATATCGTCGATCAGGCCAACAACTGCGCCCTCAACGACCCACGCCGCCGGGTGGTCGGCCTCAGTTACGAAGGTCGTCGTCACCCCACTCGCCGCGAGACCGTATGTGGTGAAGCCTCGCGGCTCTTCAGCGAAGTAGAGTTCTTGGTTTTGCGAGGTGAACATCACCCGGTCGAACAACGTCAGTCTAGGCCCATCGACCAAGAGGCTCGTCTGAAAGCCCTTGCGGGCGGTCTCTCTCCTTGCCCGTCGCTGTTCTGTGCCGTTCCGGCTAGTGAGAATGTCTGTCGAGAACTCGTAGGTCGTCGTATAGGGCGACGACCAGTTGTGCGAGAAAGGGAAGAGCGTCGGCATCAGCTCACCGTCCCCTTGAAGACATTCGAGTTCTCCTGAACCCAGTTGAGGAACACCTTCTCGCCCTCGCTGTCGGCCAGGGCCAGGCGAAGCATCTCGACCGGATCGAACAGGTTGATCGTCTTGGTCTTGAAGATCGGCCGAGCGGCCGCCGCGCCCTGGTTCTTCCCGCCGTTCAGGACGTGGCGAGGATCGTCCCTGGTGAGGACTTCTTCGCCGATCTCAAGAACAGCAGCACGCTCTCTCGGACCCAAACCGACTGCCGGGGTCCCGGAATGGTATCGCGGGGCGTTAGCGAACAACGACGGGCTCAGCGACCGGCTACGTCCGCCGCCGGCCGAACCGATGACCGCGCCGTCATGCGCAATGGCTGCCGTAAAGTTCGCTGCCGTCTGCACCGCAGCCGCCGCCGCAAGCTCTTGCGCCGCTTCCTTGAGTTGCTTGGCGACAAGGAACCAGGGTAGTGCGGACCCGGCGAGAACGTTGCTGGCAGTCCCGAGTTGCTTGGACGCGATACTGAGCGTAGCCGATCCTGCGATCAGGCCCGAGAAGTCTCCGACGCCCTTTGACAGACCGTCGAGGAACGGCAGGCTCTTGATCGCCTTCAGCACGAGCATCTGAATGATCAGATCGGCGATCCCCTTCAGGAACGACGCGATGAAATTCAGCGCCGCCGCACCGAGGGCGTCGAGTACGTCTTCCCACTCTCCGGTCCCGTCCACGGCCTTGCCGATGGCCTCGACGACGGTGTTGATCCCTTCGACGATCCCTTGACTGAAGAGCTGGACAATCGTGTCCTTGATCTTGGTGAAGTTCGCATCGACGTAGACCGCCTGAGTAGACAGCAGTTGCATCTTCGCAATCCAGGCATCGTATGCCTGTTGCGTGATTTGGCCGGTGGCGAGCTGAAGGTCTTTCAGTTCCTTCATCTGGGCGATCTGGGCAGCAATCAAAGGCTGCGCCTGCATATAGGCGTCACGGGTCTTCTCGGCGGCCTGGGCCTCCGTCAGAACGCCGACCGTAACGAGCTGGTTGTAGGTCTCGACAAGATCATTCCGTTGCGAAATGATTTCGTTCAGCTCGCGCTCTTCCGCCGCGCCGACAGACTGTCCGAGTTGAGCCGATGGCGTGTTGTTGGCCTTGGTGTTGTTCGCCGCCGCCCGAAGCTGTTTCATCTGTTCGATGAACGCTTTCAGCTCGGGCGTCGGGTTGGCGCCGGCCAGGGCTTCGGCGAATAGAACCGCATCGTCCGCCATCTTGGCGATCTCGGGCGAAATCCGGGTTTGGATCTCTTGCGCCCGACGCAGAGCTTCAGCGCCCGAGATTTCGCCGCGGGCGTACTCATCGGCGATCTTCTTAAGCTCCGCCGCCCGCTGTTGTTCGAGCGACTTGATCGAGTCGGCGTAGTAGTCCTGTTGTTCCTGTTGTTTGAGGATCGTCTTGTTGGCGTTGATCTGCGCCTCGAAGTCGGCGAGCGACATGCCATTGATCGACGTGCCGCCAGACGCCTTGAACTTCGCCAGGGTATCAAACAGCTTTTCATATGCCGTATCGACCGCCGCGAGGCGCGAGGTCAGATCGGTTTGCTGCTGCTTGGCAATCTTGCCTTCCATGGCCCGCATGTCGTTGGCGAGCTGTTGTTCGAGCGCGTTGCGCCGGTTCTCGTCGGCGCGGGCCTTCGAATCCTCCCGTCGTGCAGCAGCCGAATCCTTACGGCCCTGCGCCGCAGCGAGGTTCGTGCGCGCGATCTGTTCGGCCAGTGCCTTCGCTTCCGCGACTTGGGCCTTAGTCGCTCCGGCGCTTTGGGCCTCCCGTTGCGCCTTCAGGCCGGCGAGCCGGATCTTCTCGGCCGCGCTGACCTCCTTCGTCGCCGCAGCCTGTTCACGAAGGTTCGACATGTAGTCTTCGCCGGCCTTAGTCGACTGGGCTGAGGCCGCACTGACGACGTCGGTCACGGCTTTCTCAGTTGCCGTAATCGTGCCCTGCATCTTCTTGATATCAGCTTGCACTTCACTCAGGCTGCGAGCCCGGCGCGTGATGTTGGCGCCCGTCTGGGCTCGCGGTTCCGTCCCCGCGAACGGCACTCGATCCCCGCTAAACCCTCGCCGAGCGATAGCCGTGCTTTCTTCCTCTCGGAGATCGGCCAGTCGTGCGCGCTGACGTTCGAGGAGTGGGTTGAAGCCGGGCTTTCCCTTCGCTCCCGGAATGTTCGCGGCGGCGTCCTTGGCCGCGTTCGCCAGGAGCCCGAGCCAGCGGATCATCTCCTTGACGGGACCCAGGTTGCCCAGGAGCGTCAAGAAACTGTCCCAGACCGTCGTCAGCGACCGTCCGGCCTGCGCCCAGGGCCCAAGAGCCTGCGCCGCCCCTTCGTCCATCACGCGAGCATAGATCCGGAAAGCCTCGGTGCGGGCCTCCGCCGCCTTCCCCTGGTCGAACAGGTCTTTGATATGCTGCCGCTCGGTGACCGAGAGGAAGTTCAGAGACTCGTCGAGCTTGCGGACTTCCTCGTATCCACCCGTGAACGCGGTAGCCATGGATTTCGCGGCATCGACCATCTCGACGCCCAGGGCAATCGAAGTGTTCTCGGCGGCAATCCCGAACGCTTCGAGTTGTTCGGCAGCGATCCCTTGAGCGAGGAACGACTTGATCGCGACCTTGGCGTTTTCGAGACTGCCCCCGTAGACGTCAAGATTGTGTGCGGTCTCGGCCAGGGCTTTCGCGTTGTAGGCGGCGCCGTCCGCGCTGACTGTCAGCGCCGCGTTGAACTCGCGCGCCGACGCTGCAAGATCGAACAGGTTCTTGAACGTCGCGATCACCGGGATCAGCAGCGCGGCGGCGGCAGCGATGATCGGAATCTTGGTGGCGATCTGGCCGAACAGACGCGGGAAGAGCTGGAAGATCTGACCGCCCTGCTGGGCGAAGGTTTGGGTAACACTCGTGCCGCTCGAAATCTGAGTGAAGACGTCGTTGAGCTGATAGCCGAGGTTCTGAAGCTCATAAGGCTTCAGGCCAAGGAACCGGCCCGTTCGCGTGTTCTGCCCCGCCTGGGCTTTGTCCAGCTTTCCGACCGCGACCGCCGTCTGTTCCGCCGCCGTCTTCAGGCGCATCTCGGCTTGCGCCAGTTGATCGGTCGAAATCTTGGCGGCGTCGAGCGGACGCTTCAGGGCGACAAGTTTTCCCCGCTCCTGATCCAGCGCCCGGCCGGCCAGGGTCATGTTGCCCTCGACTTGCGCCAGGGCACGGGCCAGCTCTTCGTTCGGTTCATCCGACGTGGCGACTGCTTCGGCTGCGCGCAGCACGTCAAGACGGTACGCCTCGAACGCAGCGGAGGCTCGATTAACGGCCGCTTCTTGATTGCGGTAGTTGTCGATCATGGCGCCTTGGCGAACCAGTTCGCCTTGCGCCCGGCCGAGGTCGTTGATCGCGTCCTGATAGTCCCGGATCGGCCGGTCGGCGTTGCCGATGAAAGTGCTGAGCTGCTTAACTTCTTCTTCCAGTCCGTCAAGCGTACTGCGCGCATTTCGGGCCGGGTCGATGATCGCCATCAGACCCGAAGCGAACTTGGAGCTATTCGAAGCGGCTTCTGCCGACTCGGCGGACCACCGCTCTACGCTCGACGCGCTGGCGGCAGCCTGGGCGCCGACCAATCGGAAGGCGCTGAGCTGGGCGATCTTCTCCTGATCGGCCAGGGCCTTTTCGATGGCGTCAGCGAGTTGGAGCGATCCGCGCTCTGAGGCCGAGCGAGAGGCCCGGTCGCCCGTGGCCTTCTCGAACGCCCCGAAAGTGGCGTTGAACTTGGTCTCGGCCTTGCCAAGTCGGGCCGTCAGGCGGTCAACGTCCTTGTCCGCCCGCTCCGCCGCTTTGCCTAGGCTCTCGAACTCGCGGGTCTGCTTGCGCGTCGGCTCGACGCCCTTGCCGAGCGAGTTGGCGTAATCATCGTAAGCCTTGCGGGCGGAGACCGCCTTGTCCTGCGCATCCTTGAGCTGCTTGCTCGTCGCGCTGTAGAGTTCGGCGCTGGCTTCGGCTGCCGCCAGCGCCGCTTTCTCTTGGTCCGTGAGGGCCTTGGTGACCTTCCGAACATTCGCCGCCGCGCTGTTCGAAGCGGCGCCGGTCTGATCGACGCCCCTGATGCGAAGTTCTACGTCGCGGCGATTGTCGTTGGACATTAAACCCGAAGCTCCTTCAGAGCCTTTTCCAGCAACTTCGACTTCTTGCTATCGAGAATCGAGATGATGGCAGTTTGGAGCAAGACAGTCTCGGTCGCAATTTTGGCATTGATCCTGCGTCTGACGACGCTGACTTCTGCCCAGACCATGCCAACCGGATAACGGCGAGCGTGTCGATGACCTTCGGAGAGGAGAAGGCTTACGTCTTCTCGGACTCCCCAGTAGAATCTTTCGAGATCAGTTCCACGATCTGCGACCTTAGCGTTTCCCGCTTTTCGGCGGTCAACACGCCCTTGACCAGACTGACCAAGGTCGCCGAGAGGTTTTTTAGGTTTCCACCCTCATCTTCAAAGGTGAGGGCCAGGATGCGGTTCAGGGCCTTGATCTGAACCGAGAACGGGAGTTTGGCGTATTTCTGGACCAGGGGCCTCTGATCGGCGGCGGCGGAAATGATTTCGGCCGCGAGCAAGGGCGCCTCACGAATGACGGTCATGACGAAGGCGTCAAGGTAGCTGCCCCGTCCAACCGCCGAAAGCTGAATGCGCTGCCAGAGAACCCAGAGCTGTTCGATATCGGTGACGTAGTCGGCCAGGATCGCCGACATGTCCGTCAAGCCGAGTCCCCGCACCGGGAACTTGTGTGTCTTCGGCTCGCCGTCCTTGGGCGTCTGGACAAAGCTGATCTCTTCGACCAGTGGTTCAAAATCTTCTAGGCCCGCCATGGGATTTCCTTTGCAAGAGATGGGCGACGGCCTGAGTAGACCGCCGCCCTAGACTTCCGTTTGCTGCGACGACGCCGACTAGGCCGGGCCGCGGTTGGTCCAGTAGACCCGTTCCTTGCCGGTGGCCTTCAGGACTTCGATGTTGAAGCTCATCGTCTGCCAGTCGTCGCCCTTCAGGTTGTAGTCGCCGTCCGGGGTGACCTTGACCTTCGGGAAGAAGCCGTCACGACGGTCGCCCTCGACGGCATTCGACTGGAAGAACATCTCGCCGTAGATCGAGTTCTTCGACGAGATGACCGTCTCGACCGACTGGGCCTCGACGTCGTAGGTCACCGTCAGGTCATCTCCTTCGGCGATGTTGACCGCCGTGTCGAAGATGTAGAGGCGACCGCGTTCGAGATCGACCTCCCAGTTGCCATCGGCCGCAATGGGGCCGGTGGCCCCGCCGGTCAGGGTGGCCGCGCCGAACGCCGTCGCCGTGCCCACTTCCGTCGTGGTGATGGCGTTACCGGCCACGCCCCCGACCAGGGCGGTCAGGGTGAGAACGGCGGCGGACCCGGTCGCAACAACGCCCGTCGCCGGGTGCGCGTTGATGTAGGTCTTGAGGTTCTGGGCCGTCGCCGTCGCCGAGGCGCCGACGTTGATCTGCTGGCCGGCCGCCCCGGAGGCGACCATGGTGATCAGGTGGCCGTTGATGGTCACCGTATCCGCCGCAGTGCCGGTCCCGCTGAGGGTCAGGGTCCCGGTGGCCTTCACGCCGGTCGGGCTGTTGATCGAGAAGTTGTCGATCCCGCCGTGGCCCTGCGGCATACTGGTACTGGCGCCGAGCTGGTAGTAGCGGCCCAGCTCGACGTCAGTCAGGACTTCGGAGACGCCGGCCGCCGAGGCGATGACGATCTGCGAGGCGCTGCCCAGGAACCAGAGAGCGAGGTTTTCCTTGCTGATATCGTCACAGGTGAAGGCGCCGGACGTATCCTGCGAAAGCGTGACGCTCCGGTTCTTCTCGTTGACGCCGTCGTCCGAGTTGTAGTGGTCCAGGTTCTCTTCGGCCTGGGCCAGATTGAACTCGGTCGTGTTGCCGAGATAGCGTTGGCCGCCCGGCGTGCTGCTGCCTTGCTTGTACTTGCCGAAGTGCAGCCGGCCACGCCCGAGGACGATGTTCTGTTCATGGTCCGCCATAGTCTTAAGTTCCTTCCAGTGCAGGCCGTTGGGTTATCCGTTGGGCCGAGAGGCGTTCGTCGTCAGCCCGACCACGAGCGGAATGTAGAAGAACGCGGTGGCCGAGATCTTCTCTTCCGGTGGCCTGACGACCCCTTGGAGAATCTTTAAATCGGTGAGGAGCTTACCCAACAAGTAATGCTCAGGGAAGAGCCCTTCCCCATTGTGCTGTTTGGTCTCGATTACTCGCGAAAGGCGCCGCTCTACAAGGGCTTTCAGGTCGTAGGCCGGATCTGTCGGGTTAATCTGGTCGTCAGCGGCGAAACCTTGAAGAAGGAGCCGCCAGCCTTCGAGCTTGGTCAGGCTGTCCTTGCCAGCGTGAAGGCTCTCGACCGGCGTAGGGGCTTCCAGCAGCGCGAGGGCAGGCATCGTGACGTTGGCGCCCAGGGTCGTGCGCCCACGGAAGACCTTGTTCCGAAGATCGACCGTGTAGGGGGCCAGGGTTTCGGGGTCTTCATTGGTCGGGTTGATCCCTTCAAGAAGTTCCGTGAGGGCTCTCAGAACCTTGAGTTGCTTACTGGGCATGTCGATCTCTATTCGCTGCTGAGCCGGGTGAACTGACGGAAGAACTCGTCGCGTGTCATGTCGGCAATGATTTCGCTGTCGTCCACGGCCACGGACCTGAAGACCTGATCGACCGAAGGGCCGTAGAGAAGGTAGAGATTGTGCCCGAGCTGGACTGGCGACTGCTTCCGCTTGTTCAAGATCCGGTCGCCCGGCTTCAGGCGCACGGCGAGACCGACGTTGTAGTTGTCCGCCGTAAGGCTCGCCCCGGCTCTCAGACGCATCAGGAAGGCCTTCGGCATCTGCCGGGAGGTCCCAGGCTTCACCATGACCGAAACGCCGCCCTTGCGGTCGCCTGTCGCCGATACGGCGCCCTGGGCGAAGCGGGCCAGACTGGTCGGCCGTTGCCGGGCCGAAATGACGGCTTCAGGCTTACTGTTCGTGGCCTTGTCGCTGACGTAGAGCCTGTTGTTGCTCTTCAGGTAGCCGGCCGGGAAAGCGACCTCCGCCTGAACATCATCTCGAAGCAGTTTCAGGCCACCTCGGGTCGCGATCTGATTGATGGCGATGGTCTGAGCTTTGACCGAGATCTTCGGCATCCGCTCGAAATAGGAAGCCGCGTCTTCAAGGACGTCCACGCCGAAGGTCTGAAGGTCCATCAGACGACCCTCACAACCTGCCAGTAGACGTTGTGGGGGCCGTCCGTTGGCTCTAGGTCTTGGAGGCTGAAGACTGCGCCGCCGAGTGAAGGGATCGACACCCTTCCGCGCTCTTCCAGTTCAAGCCCGTACTCGGCCAGTTGCTCATCGCTGAAGACCAAGCGGTTGACGCCTTCGATGATCTGAACATCGAACCCCCCTTCCAGTTCGCCCAGGCGCGCGAGCTTGTTATGCCAGCGCACAGTGATGCGATCCTCGACAGCTTCGCCGTCAGGGGACGTATAGACAGCCGAAACCGCCGCCGCCCGGTGTAGGCGACGACGGCTCGACAGTTTGATTTCGGCCGTGTTCGGCACAAAAGTCCCCGATCCTAGAGGTCGTCGTCGTCCTTGGGGTCGGGCTTCTTGGCGTCCGCGCCCTTCTTCTTCGGCGCGACGGGCTCCGGGGCATCGCCGATTTCTTCTTCGTCGATCTCGTGGCCCGCGGCGGCGGCTTCGTCCTGGGTCGGCATCCGGAGCGCCCGGTTCGGCCGGACCTCTTCGATATCGGCGACCTCGGACTTGGTGAAGTTGAACACCTTGCCGATGGGCGGCGTGACGCGCTTGAACACGCCCTCATCGTCCTTGCGGCTCAGGTGGATGGTTTCGAGAACAACCCGCTTCGGCATCTCAGAATTCCTTTAGTTCGGACTTCCATTCCCGGAAGTGATTTCGCGATTTGGCGGCCCCGCCGCTAGGACGGGACCGCCGGTTCGTAGACCTAGACCACCCGCATCCGGAAGGAGTTGTTCGGGTTGGTCGGGACCATCAGCGGGGCCGACTGGGTCATGGTGAAGGTGCCGCCGGGGTCTTCCGAGTCCCATTGCTTCGGGAACATCGGAAGCGCCTTGAGCTGCGCCTTCTTGTCCATGATGGCGCCGAACGCACGGACGCCGCCGATGGCCTTGCCGACGCCGATGACGTCGCCTTCGTTGATGTAGTCGTAGGCGACGAGGTTGCCCTGTTCGTCGTACTCCTCGTAGTAGTTGGAGTACTTCCAGAGGTTCAGGCGGCCGGCGCCGTTCGGACCCGAGATCTGGCCGACGTACTCGACCGGCGAGCCGTCCGTCAGGCCCGTGGTGTTGAAGTTCGACTCGGAGCCGCGGCGCATGTTGTCGAGCAACTTGCGCGTATCCTCGTGAGCTTCGAAGGCGTTCCAGGCGGCGTTGCCGTAGATCAGGTCGGTGATCGGCGCGCGACCCAGCGGGAAGGCCAGGGAGCGTTGAATGCCGATATCGACCAGGGGACTCGACGTGGTCTCATCCCACTGGGCCGCGCCGACCAGGGTACTGGTCAGGGACGGATCGCGGCCGAAGGTGACGGTCACCTCCGGATAGTCCTCGCCCTTGATCACGACTTCGCCGTCCATGATGGCTTTGCAGGCCATGTGGTCCCAGCGCCGTTCGATGACCTCGCGTTCGGTCGTCAGGTTGTCGGCGACGGCGGCGTCGTAGCGTTCGTCGAGCGACAGCGGACGACCACCCGCACCGACCCCGTTCAGGGGCTCACCCGGACGCCGGGTGATCACCTTCGCCGGATTGACCTCGTGCTTGGGCTTGAGGTAGGCCGGCTTGAACTTGGCGATGGGGGTACTCAGGGTCCGCATCATGCGGCCCTGAACGTTGGGCGCGACGAACGGCGCCAGACGGCGATCCCGCGCCGGCAGTTGATCGAAGTAGATCTCCTGCGCTTCGGAGCGATACTCACGGGTGAAGAACCGGTCCAACCACCAGCCGTCAGGCGGGGCGGCTTGATCGGAATACGTCACCTCCATGAGATCGGTGACTTCCCAAATCTCGGGCATCTCGTTGGTATCCTTTCAGTAGAGGTCCGGCCGGGTGCCCGACTAGAACAGGGTGGCGACGCTGAGCGCGCCGAGGGGCGGGAAGACGTGCTTGCGCTGGGCGAACGTGGTGACGCCCGCGGGCCAGACCAGGGCGGCGTGATTGAACACTCCACCGCGATAGTACGGACCCCACTTCCCGGCCTTCACCGGCTGGGCCAGGATGCCCGCCGGTTCGCTCTCGGCTTCCTCGCTGCCGCCGACCAGGGTGGCGGCGCCGAACGCCGTGTTGGTGCCGGCCTCGGTCGTGGTGATCGAGTTGCCGACCACGCCCGGTTCGATGGCCGTCAGGGTGATCGCGGCGGCAGCGCCGGAGGCCTTGACGCCCGTCTCGTCGGGGTGCGCGTTGACGTAGGCCTTGAGGTTCTGGGCGGTCAGCGTGGCCGAGGCGCCGATGTTGATCTGGGGTCCGACAGCGCCGCTCGCCTTAAGCGTGATGACGTGGCCGTTGATCGTGATCGTGTCGTCGGCGGTGCCGACACCGCTGAAGGTCAGAACACCCTGGGCGGCGCCCGCGTCCGGGTTCCAGGGAACCATCAGGCCGCTCTCGTCGAAGGCGAAGACCCGGAACTGTTCGAGATCGACAGCGCCAGCTTGGGCGCGGTCGGTGACGACCGGAGCTTCACCCGCGAAGAGATCGGTCGGGATCGGTTGATCCTGACTGGTGACGCCCCCGGCGAGCAAGTTGGGATAGGACATAGCGAAGAAAACCTTTCAGGTTCGAGTTGATCCGAGCGCGCGGCCTAGTGGAAGTGCTTGACGCGCGTGTCCGCCGCCTTGGCCGTGCCCAGACCGGCGTTCGCCATGGCGACTTGCGCACGGCTGAGCTTCTGGCCGTTGGCGTCGAGACCGGCGCCCAGTTGCGGGTTGTCGCTGTTGTCCATCGCGGCGGAGAACGCGCCCTCACCGACAGCGGCGGGGGCGGCGGCAGCAGCCGGGGTGGTCGGCGCGGCAGCGGCGGGGGCCGGAGTGGTGGCCTTCCCGGCGGCGTCGGCCTTGAGGGCGCCGATGGCGGCTTCAGCAGTCATATCGGTCTTGGTCGCGAAGTAGTTGGCGAGGGGCACGTTGGCCTTGCCTTCTTCGGAGTCCATGATCGCGGACATGCGGTCGCGCTCGGCTTTCTGAACAGCCCCCACGTCCACGGCGGGCGCGGCGGCGGCGGCTTCCGGGGTTCCCGGCTTGGTGGCGGCAGTCGTCATTTCTTCGTCCTCATCTCCGTTAGGCTGGTCATCGCCCAGCTCAGCCAGGAAGCTCGCCACCGCATCGGTTGGCGTCTCGACTGCGTCGATCAGCTTGAGTTCCAGAGCTTCATCAGCCCGGTAGCATCTCGACTCAGTATCTCGAACCGACTCAGTAGTAAGATCGGCCCGATTCTTAACCACAAGTCCGATGAATTCACCATACCGCTTCTTCACAGAGGCGCGAATATCGGCAAGCACCTCATCGGAGAGGGCTTCGTAGGGGTTTCCGTCAGTCTTGTGCGGGCCTTCACCGATGAGGGTGATCTTCAGGCCCCAGTCTTTGTAGAACTTGCTCATATCGACGTGCATGGCGACTACGCCAATACTTCCCGCCTGCCCGGAGGGCGTGACGACGAGCTTCGTGCAGGCCGACGCGATGGCATAGGCCGCCGAACAGCAGTTGGAGTCGACCACGGCCAGAAGTGATTTCCGATCTCGGGCCGTCCGGATCTCGTCGGCCAGTTCGAAGCATCCGGCCGCTTCGCCGCCGAAGCTGTTGACGTCGAAGACGATCAGCTCGACGTCGTCGTCTTCGAGCGCGGCATTGAGCATGGCCCGGATGAAGTTGTATCCCGTCACGAAACCCCAGCAGCCGAAGAACCGGTTGATGAGCGCGCCGTGAACCGGGATGATCGCCACCCCGTTCGAGAACGCGAAGGGCTTGTCGTTCACGCGGGAGCCGTAGCCGTAGTGCATGGCGAGCTGATCGAGGCGCCGGCTGAGATGCGCTTCTTCCAGCGTCTCGTCGGTGACCCCGGCCAGTTGGCGAAGGCTGTTGGCGAACGCATTCTGCTGGCCGCGCATGATCAGCGCGTCCGTCATGTGCATCCGCGACAACGCGGCTACGGCGACTTCCATGCCGAGACTGTTGGTGACAATGGCGCGGCTCATAGCTCGTCGTCCTCTTGGTTGTTCTGTCCGTTGTCGTTGTTGGCCTTGGGATCTTCAGCCGCGCCGCCCGAGCTGGGCTTGTTCGAGCTGAGATCGAAGACCAGTTGCCCGACTTCGCGCGCCTTCCGTTCCCGGACTTGCTGCGCGTAGATATCCCGGAAGTCGTAGCCCAGGCGCGAGACCTCGATCTCGTAGGTCGAAAGACCCGAGGCGATCCGGAGAATGGCCGCCTGGGTTTCCTTCAGCTCATCGATCTGGCCCTTGCCCGCGCCGACCCAGGTGGCCTTGCAGAAGGCTTCCTTGGCGAGCGGCAGATAGAAGGCCTGACGGCTCACACCTCGCGGCAGCGGCACGTTGCCGTTGGCAATCTCTTCCTCAAGCACGAGGCTATAGATGCCGTTGGCGAGCCGGTCGGCCGTGCCCTTCTTCTTCGCCTTCATCGTCTTGTCCGTGCTGGCGAACGCGCCCTTGAGCCCGGAATAGCTGATGCCCGAGAAGTCCCGCGAAAACTCCTCGAAGGAGATGCCGAGGGCGGCACAGGTGTGCCTCAGAAGTGATTTCCCATAATCGCCGCCCATGCCGCCGGGCGTGCCGAGGGCTTGGGTCTTCATTGACGTGCCCGGCGGCAGGACGGGGATCTTCACGCCGTCAATGGTGACGTTGTTGGCGGCCCCGAAGTAGGCCGACAGCATCCCCATGTAGCTGCCCATAGCAGCCGTGAAGTTCTCCGAGCCGGAATTCCCGCCCATGGCCGAATAGACGGCATCGGGCGGCATCTCGGTTTCGATGGCGGCGGCGTAGCTGGCGTTGATGACCGCTTGCTGAAGGGTCAGCTCATCGAAATGCTTGGTCATCCGCATGTTCTTGAGGACCGACACGATATCGGCGATCCCCCGCGACTGACCGGGTTCTTGTTGCTCGTAGATATGAATGATCTGACGACGGCCCCACGGCTTGCGGGCCGGGATATAGCGCCACTGCCAGCTCTTCACCGAGGCATAGTAGTCCCCCGGATGCGCCTCACGGAACCAGTAGCCTTGCGGCTTGCCCCGTGCATTGATCGCCACGCCGCGACGAAGAAACTCATCGTCCGCCTGCCCATTCGGGTTGCTCATCCGGGCAGCGGAGACCATCTGAACGGCGGTCTTGAGCGGCCGGCGCGGATCGTCCTTCAGCCACTCGGCCGCCGCAATGATTTCGCCGCCCAGGACCGCGCCCCCGACGCCCAGGCGGATCAGCTCCGTGAACGTGTTGGTGCCCGAGGCGTCCAGCCAGCAGTCGTCGGACTCGGCGATCAGGTCAAAGCGGGCCTCGACCATCTCCTGAAACTCGGTCGCCCAGGTTTCGTCGAACGACTTCCCGGTGATGCTCGCCAGCACCTTCCAGACGGGCTTTGCGTTCAGGCGATAGTGCGCCCCGACGATGCTGTCTTTGTTGATCGTGACGGCGCCGCGGGTGTAGCCGTCGTTGTTGTTCATATCCCGGCCGCGGGCGTCGGCCATGGACTTGACGCTGTTGACGATGCGGTCGGGTGAACCCATGTGCGGGTTCCACAAAGCCGTCTCGCGGCTCGTGCGCTCGGCCCCTTCGAGCCCTCCGCCCATGGCTGATTCGGTTACGCCCGGCGTCTCGGCGACCATGATGGGCAGTTGGGGTGCAGCGCGCATCAGAACACGAACCCTAGAGGCTTGGAGCCGTATCCGCCGGTCGGCGCGTCCGGAAGTTGGGCCTTCAACGACAAGATGTAGGCGTACAGGGCCGACCTATTGGCTTGACTATAAACGGTTTTTTCCCCGTTCTGGTCCGTGAACTCCCGAAGAGAGGCCGCCGTCATCAGATCGTGGTAGGCGGTTTCGGCCTCCAAGATTTTCTTCTTGAGAGCCAGAATTTCGGCGTCGGTCATTGTCAAAGCTCGTTCAAGCAAGTGCTTTGCCGAAAGCGGCGAAATCAGCTTCAGTCACCTTGGGTAGAGCAAACCGGACGTCTTGACTAGCCTCAAAGACAAGTGAGTTCTTGTCCCACGGCGCGCACCAGTTCGGAGCCTTGTTCCAGTCAAGTCCTTCGACCCCGATTAGTTGCGAGATGCAGACGCCAATGCAGTAATACATGAGGTCCCACGCTTCGTTGCGTGTATGCGGCGGTCGCTCCCAGCCCTTATCCGTCCGTAGCTCTACGCAAAGCTCGGCGTAGAACCAGTCAGGCAGCCATTCGGGGAAACGCACGAGCCCCGCGCCCGGCACCATGCAATCGAGCCTGTTGGACAGCATGTCCTTGACGGTGTTCGAGTGGATCATCAGAACGGGGACGTCGCCCTGCGCAGCCGCCTTGGTCTTGGTGTTGTTCGAGTCGGGGTGCGTAATCCGGGTGCGGGGCGCAGTCGGTGTCGAGTCACCTTTTACCAGGGTGAAGCGGCCGGCGAGCCCTTCCTTGCGAAGTTTCCGGTAGTACTCATAGGCGTTCGCCGTCACACCCGCCTTACCGCCAGAGTCGCAAGCCGTGATCTTGACCATCATCCGTTTCGACGGGTCGCCCTCTAACGGGTAGGTCCGCTTGATCACCTGTTCGGTGATGAGGTCCCAGTCTTCAAGGTACGTCCCTGGCTTGACCCACTGGATTTGCCCGTCGTCGTCCAGGCGGTCGGCGGACAACCTGATCTGGAACCTATCGACGATAGTGATATCGAACGGAGAGCCTGGGCAGATGCCGTGGACCTGAACGATGAAGAGGTTCTGGCCGACGTCCACGGTCGCGGTCAGGAACCGAACTCCTTCAGGAACACAAGGCTCATCCTTCGTCCCGCCGATAGCCTCGGCCCTGGCTTGCAGAACTTCCGGAAGCCGGAGCGACTCGAGAGCCTTCGGCAGATAAGGCTCGCCCAGGTCGGTGTTGTAGAACTTGATCAGCGACAGTTCGCTGCCCGTGCGCTCGAAATCCTTCTCTGCTTCGATGTAGATGACGACGAGGTCGATCCACGTCACGAACGCCGCGGCAACCCCATTCAGCCAGAAAGAGGCGATCTTCGACCTGATCTCCGGGCCGTAGATGTTGCCTTCTTCGTCGATCTCCTGGCCGTCCTTGACCCAGCGAGCTTTGCGCAACATCTCCTTGCGGGCCTCGGGCCAGATCTCTTCGTTACACTTGGGGCAAATCATGCGGACAGTCTCGGCCGCCAGCAGCGGATTGGACTTCTTGTCCCACGTCAGCATCTTGAAGTTGCCTTCGAAATAATTTCCGCAATGCGGACAAGGCCACTTCAGCCGACGCCGGTCCCCCCGATTGTAGAGGCTCAGAATGCCTTTGCACGGCGGTGCCTCATGAGGGGTCTTCCTGACCCACTTCGGGTCCTTGATCGGCCGTGACGGCGAAGACTCGGCCACGCACATGCCGAAACTTCGGAACGTGGTGGTGCGCTTAAGGCCCAGATCGAAAGGCTCGCCCTCCCCCTCAATGTCATCGTCCATCCGGTCTCGGTCGGTCAGTACGACCCGGCCAATGGGGCGACCGGCGAACTCGGCTCGGGACGGCCAGGAGATCGTGAGGATCATGCCGCTCTTGTAGTGCTTGTCGAATTTGTTGTCGGCTTCCTTCTCCGAGCGCATCATGTCGCCGAGATCGGCGCTGTTGTGGTGCATCCGGTCGATACGGCGAACTGAGAAGTCGCGAGCCGCCGCCTGAGTCGGCGAATAGACGATCATGTCCATCGGATCGACCTTGATCGAATATGCGATGGTGTTGAGGATGAGGCCCTGGGTCTTGCCCGATTGCGCTGGCCCAACGAAGATCAGGCCGCTGAAGACCCGCGAATTGAATTCGTTCATCGGCTCGACCATGTAGGGAGCCTGATCGTTCTCGTAGTAGCCGACATGGGCGCCGGGCTGGTTGATGTAGACGTACTTCTCCGCCGCCTCGGACACCAGCATCCGTTCAGGCGGTTTCAGCAGTTCAGAGAGTCCAACGACGAGCTGGCCGAGCGACTTAAAGGTCGTCGTCCAAGTCGTCTGATCCGTCGAACTCTGTTGCGATTCCAACTTTCGGAGGGACATAGAATGTGTCGTCTTCGTCTGGGGTTTCGTCGTCGCCCGAACCGGGGGCGACCGACAGGTCATTGCCGAAGGTCTCGACGATCCGCTTGCGCATCGTCTCTAGGGCTTGGTCGATCAGCTTTTGCAGCGCGTCTCGCTGCGCCACGGACAACGGGGATTCCCGGTCGATGGAATCCGGCATGAGCAACAGGCCCATGCGGACGATCTTGATCACCTCGGACATGGCCTCGGCGACTTTGTCAGTGCGCCAGAGGTCTCCGTTAGATTCGAGGAACGCCAGCTTGGCACGCCGGCCGTTCCAGTACTCTTTCGAGACCAGGGCGGGCAAGTCCTGGGGCCGCATCCGTTTGATGTACTCTTCAATGTCGCCCGCGGGCTTCACCAGATACGGCGCGAGGTCTCGAATGTGGAACAGATCTCGGCCGTTCCTCTGGCCTGAAGGCTTCAGATCAGTCCAGGGGACTTTCGCCAGAATAGTCCGGCGGTCCATCTTGAAGATGATCTCGGCGTCCGCGACCGTAATGCCCCGGTATAGGGCGTGTTTGGCCTCGGCTTCGGTCATCGCCTCCATCTTGGCGACACCGAACGACCCCGCGGGTCGCCCTGCCTTGTCTTTCTTGACTGATTGATTCGTCATGCCGCTAACCTAAGCTCTTGGAGGCGTCTACGCATAGCCCGGATACGTTTGAACAATGCTTCCTGCGCGTCTTCCTTTACCTTCAGCCGCTCGACGACGAGACTGTCGTTGGTCCCGCGCATCTGCGGAAGATGGACCCGAACGCGAAGTTTCTGCCCTTGCCGGGCTAGCCGCCGGTAGAGCTGATAGAACAGCTCGTAGGACCAACACTGATCGAACATGTAGAGATCGTGTCCTGGCCCGTACTGCATGTTCAGCCCATGGCCGATGCTCGCCGGATGGACCAACAACATCGGGATTTTGCCGGTGTTCCACGGGCCGCGCCGGCCAGCCACCTTCCCGGCAGCGTCCATGACCCAGGCATCCGGAAATGCTTTCCGAAGTCGGGCGAGCGACGACTTGTACCAGTAGGCCACCATCAGCGGCTCACCTTGCAGCTCTTCCCGGAGCTGCCGGAGGTCTTCGATCTTATGCTCGTGGACAACGCGGACTTGCTTGTCCTTGGTGTAGACAGCGCCGCTTGAGAGCTGAAGGAGCTTACCTGACAGGGCTGCGGCGGTCTCCGCTTCGATCTTCTCGCCATCGTCCAGGGTCAGGATGAAGTCCCGCTCGAACTTCTGATACTGTTCCAGCTCATGCGGAGCCATATTGATCATGCGGTCGAGGAACAGAGGCGGCGTGTCGTCGAGGTAGTCTTCCGCCTTCATCACGAGACACAGATCAGCGATGATATCGCCAATCTCTTTGTCCGCGCCGTGCTTCAGTTTGTAGGTGTGTGCATAGGCGTTGTGGTTGAAGAACTTCTCACGGAAGTGCGTGATGTAGACGCCCAGGCGCTTTCCAAGATCGAGCAAGTAGATCTGCGCGAACAGTCCCATGTAGCCTTCCGCCGCAGGTGTAGCGGTGAGCTGGTGCAGTCTGTTGATCCCCGCCTGAACCCGGATCGCGGCCATGGCCTTGAAGCGGTCTGTTGAGGCGTCCTTGTAGCTGGACGACTCGTCGAGGATCACAACGTTGTAGGGCCAGTCCACGACAACCCGCTTGCGCTTCCTCTTGCCGTTGATCTTGACTTCGCGCATCTCGCTATGCTGATCGACGAGCCATTCCAGATGCTCTCGATTGATCAAATGGATCGTAGCCGTACTTCGGCGCCGCTTCTGGCGAAGCTCTTCCTTCATCGCCGTGCGGGCCAGCCCCGCCGCCTGAGCCGCCCATTTGCTGAGCTGTCGCCTCGCATAAGACCTAGACGCCTGTTCTTCGCCCCCCAGATCGACCAGGGCGGCGATTAGCCCCTCTACCCTTGCCAGAGCCCCCGGATCGACCTTAAGGGCCTGAGAGGCGTTCCTTCCGGCCGAAATCACTTCTTCATCGTCGTCCTCGGCCCGAATGACCGAGAAATTGAAGAACGCGGTGTGCTGCCACGCCATGATTTCGTTGGGCCACGTCTGGGCCGCCACGCGAACCGGCGCCACGATGAGCGCCTTCCGCAGCTTCCCTTTGAGCCAGAGCCGGACCAACAGCGTGAGGATGATGATCGTCTTCCCCAGGCCTGTATCAATGAACAGGGCCGAGAAAGGATTTTTCCAGAGAAAATCGACGGCGAAGTTCTGATAGTCGTGCATGTCCTCGGGACCGCGCTCGACAAACTCGAACTTCGCCTTCAGCCGGTCACTTAAGGATGACACGGAACGACTCCACGTTGTCTACCCAGTGGACCTCTTGCCCCGCCGCCCGAAGCTCCTCGTGTCGCAAGAGCTGCTGTTCAGTCGGCTCTTCGCCGTCATCTTTCATCTCGCACCAGAAGGAGTGCCCCGGCTTCATGAACAGACGATCCGGGAAACCCCGGCGACTGGCCTTCATGACCTTGACTTCAGTGTATCCGGCCGCCTTCGCCAGCTTGACGCAAGGCCTCTCGACGTCCCTGACCTCACCCATGGTACGCATCCGCCAATCGGTCGATGGCATCCGTTAGTTTGGCGACCCGAACCATCAACGGGACCTGAGAGAGATCCGGGACCAAATCTTCCGGAGGCCGCTCAAGCAAGATATCAGGGAGCGGCGGATCGCCTCGCCGCCAGACCCACCACGAGCAATCCATTAGCGGGCTGTCCCCGCGCTCTTCCTTGAGGAACGCGAGGCGCCAAGTCACCGGGTAGACGGCAGTCGGTGTGAACTGCCGCCAGAGCTTCCGGCGGCTCTTCGTATGCCAGTAGTTCGACTTCAGCAGCAGCGCGGTCAGCGGCGAGAACGCGACGCACCTCTTGATGAAGTCTTCGGCCAGGGCGAAGGGCGGGTTGGTGATGATAGGGACGCTAGGGAAAGACCGCGTTTGCAGAAAGTCCACATGCGGCGTCCCGTAGCCAGTCCGGCGAATGTCACTGGCGATGACGGGATGCCCGAGGGCACGGAAAACCCGTGCAATCTCCCCCGTTCCGCAAGCGGGGTCGCTGACCTCGCACCCCGGCTCTAGTCGAAGGTGAGGATAGAGCGCGACCGTCGCTTCCGGCGGCGTCGGATAGAAATCGGACGGCTTGCGTTTGTGCCGCCTCATGCTTTCGACGACGGCGGATGCAACGTTGTGCGCCGGCCAGTCAGGGTTCCCGCTCATTCGCCTTGCTCCGGAAATGATTTCTCGAACGCCGCCGCCAGACGATCAATCGCCTCGCCCAGTTTACAGGGCAGCTCGACGAGGCCGCAGTTGACCGCGACCTTCATCAGCGCCTCATCGGCCGTCGCTCCAACCTCGCAGTTGAAGTACTTCGGGTCTTGGTCCGACCGGATGGCCGCAAGCCAACGCCGATCCCCTACATACCAGCGACCTTGAACCTGTCGGTGAAGCCCGGTCAGGCACAAGAGGTCTTCGGCCAGTTTCTCGTTGATCTCGTCGATGCTAACCACGGGGCGTTTCCAGTGCGATGCAGAGGCGGTCGATCTGTCGGCCGATGGCCTCTAGGCGGCCCTCAAACGTCTTGGTACGGTCAATACGGTGTCCCGGAGGCCCTGGGGGCGGCGTCTCGCGGAAAATGCGGTAGAGGCCGCCGTAGAGCTTGCCCTTATCGACCTCGCCGTAAAACGTTCGAGGGAAGGTGGTCTCCGAATGGTTGCTCAGCCGCGCCATCGCGAACACCTCGCGCACCGTCTGGGCATCGTACCCGTTCCACTTCTGCGAGGTCACCAGATCGAAGAGTTCCTGGCCGGCCTCCGTCAACCGCAGCGCCCCAGGCCACGTTCGGCCGTCCGTATCGACATTCGGATCGAGCCAGAGCATCCCGTTGTCCGCGAAACGGCCGGCGCACGGGCGCAAGACCTCGGGCACGACTGGAAACGCCTCAAGGAACTCTCGGGCTCGCGGGTCGATGTAGAGAAGATCGGTCATTTCTTTTTCCTCCGGACAGCCTTGCGCGTCGGGATAGTTGGGTCGTTCACGGACCCGGACAAGGCGCCGCTTTCGATCTTCGCCCAGGTCTCTAGCCGGTCGGTGGCTCGCGCCAGGGCCTCAAGCGATCCTCTGATCCCGGCCCGCGGGGAAATCCGGTCGCAAGCCGCGACAGCCTTTCCCTCCCAGGTACACCGCGCATGGCAGTACGCGACGCCGGGGTTGATCTCGCGCCGATCAAGGTGACTGCACTCCCCGCACGTCCTGCCGTCGTCTAGCCGGTATCCCATCATCAGTCCTTCCGATAGAAGGCAGCCTGCCACCCGGCGGCGCCCAAGGGCATTCCTTCAGCCCAGTCAATCTTCCGCGTCATGATCTCGCGAAGACCCTCGACCGTAAACAGGTTCGAGCCCTTGCGGATGAGCGCGATGATTTCGTCGTGGACGTGACCGACGATAGGCCAACCCGCCTCCCAGGCTCGCATCAGACCAATCGCCAGGATATCGCGGGCGATGGCCTGAACGATGTTCTCGGTCATCTTGCCGCCGTGAGAGAGGACCCGGACCCACCCGTTGCCGTTCTGCTGCTTCCCCATGTAGGAGAAGTTCCACTTGTAGATTGGTTCGCCGTCCGGATGCTCGGGCGTAGGGTCGCCCCTGTAGTTCATCAGGACCCGCTCCATGCGGGGCTTGTAGTAGTAGATCCGGCGACCCGAGGGCAGCTTGATCGTCATATACGGCCCCATCATCTCGTAGACGACAGGGACAGGGATCTTCCGGCCGCCGATGAAGATAATGGGCGCGACCGCCCGCTTGGTCTTCATGGCCGTCTCAAGAGCCTTCTCAAGCGCGTACCAGAGCTTCGGAATCTCTGGATAGACCGTGCGGAACAGCTTCACGGCCTTGTGGCTGTCGGCTTGGGACAGATTGATGCCCATGTTCTCGGCGTAGCCCCAAAGGCCCGTTCTCTTGCCGCCCTGAAGGTCGCCGCCGCCTAGGCGGAAGCCCGCACCGAGAACGGCTGGCTTCGAGTTCGTCCGCTCTTCCTTGGTGACGTCGTCGTACTCCTTCGAGTACAGCTCTTGGCCGAAGTCCTTGTACGGGTCTTTACCGCTGCTGATGACTTCGAGAAGACGTTGACAACCGGATACCCAGGCAATCGTGCAGGTCTCAATCGAGGCCAAGTCGGACGCCAGAAGCTCGTAGCCCTCGGGAGCCCGGATCGCGGATCGCACGGTGCCGGCCAGGGCGTTCATCGGCTCCTTGACCGATAGCGCCAGCCCCTCGTAGTCGTTATTCCTGATCAGATTGGTGACCATCTCAAGTACGAGGTCTTCGGGCAGACCGAAGTCAATCGCCGCCTTGCACATTTCAAGGATTTTCGGCGTTCGGGGCAAGTTGTGCTGCTGGAACCCCCGACCGGCCCAACGCTGCGTTCGGGATGCCCCGGCGAACTGATAGGCGAACCGAAGCCGGTCGTCTTCGCCTACGAGCCGGACCAGGGCGTCATATTTCCGCGTGGACGTCCGGGCAGTCTGCTGACGGAAGAGAAGTGCCTGAACCGCCTCTCCGGCCAGGGGGCCGCCTTCGAAATCGGCCGGCTCGGCATACTCGTCGTCGTAAATCTCGACCTCAACTCCTGCTTCGTCCGCATTCTCGTTGAGGACCTTCTTGACGGTCTCTTTTTGAAGGTCGTCGAACCAGTAGCCCCGCTCCTTGAGCCACCCGAGAAGCTGGGGGACGCTGTTGGGGTTATCGAGGCCCGTCAGATCGACCAGGGCCTCTGTCAGCTCGGCCTTGCGTCGGGCCGCCATGGTGATCGCGTTGCGGGCGAAGCCCATGTCAATCGGCAGGCCGATATCGTTGATCTGCTGATCGAGATGATAGAGGTCCCATTCGAACTCAGGGACCGGGAACTTGATCAGGCGCCGCTTGATGCCCTTTTCGGTGACCACGTCGCCGCAGTTGTAGTCCTTGAACAGCTCCCAGTCCTCGGGATCGGTCAGCGAGTTGCGCCAGACCAGGGAGTTCTTCTTGGTGATCTTCTGGGGCTTGCAGAACAGGTTGATCAGGCGCTTGCCGTCCTTGATCTTCTGCTGATCCTCGGGCAGCCCGACTTGCTCGCCGACCTGGGCGAGCGTTCCGGTGAACGACTGCATGTAGGCGAGAACCTGAGTGCAGCGCCAGCTCTTGTAGTCCGTCTTGATCCCCAGTCGTCGGATCGCCATGACCCGCTCGAACTGAGCGTTGAAAGCCCATTTGGTGACGTGGGGGTCTTCGAGAGCTTCGATCAGCTCCTTGGGGGGCGGCCCGTCGTCCGCATCCCAGTGCTTGATCGGGTCCTTGTCGAAGCTGTACGCCCCCATGATGATCTTGGTGGACGGATGCGCAGAATAGCGGTCGAGACCGACTGACTTCGGTCCCCCGAAGTCCAGTTCAGACTTAGATTCCCAGTCAAGATTTAGCGTGGTCATGAACTTGGCCCCAGACACAATACGAGCCCCGACCCCACCGGAATCGGGGCTCGCAAGTCGGAAATGACTTCCGAGACTACGGCCTACAGGTCGTCGTCATCGTCCTCGTCGAAGCCCGAGCTGTCGTCATCGACCGCCTCGAAGGTCTCGTCGATGGCGTCCTCGCCGATCCGACCTTCGCCGAACTCTTCGTCTTCCCGCTTGACCTGAACGGCCACGAGCCCGGCGTTGATCTTCTTGCCGTGTTCGTTGTCCTGCCACCAGGGCTTGATCAGGATATCGCCCCAGTAGCCAGGACGAACCAGCGTCTTGATCTTGTTCTGGGGGATCGGGCGGGTGTCCTTGCCGCGAACCGAGGGCGGATCGTCCTCGGCCGACGAGGCATTCAGCGTGTAGTGGCCGAACGCTTCTTCCTTGGAGCCCTGGTCGCCGTCGCGCAGGAACTTGTCCTTGGAAGCCATGGCCGGGACCTTGTTGTCCGCGAGCATCTTGTCCATGTACTTCTTCAGCAGGTTCTTGGCCGGCTTGTGGGTGCCCTTGGGCATCAGGCCGACGATGGTATGCTTCTTCCGTTCCTTCTCGCTCTTCGACCAGGGGGCATCGACGTGCGGGTACGAGAAACGCACGTTCTGAACGAGGATCGAGCCGTCGCTGTAAACTTTGCAGTTGGCGACTTCTTCAACAATAGTCCGGGCCATCTTGTGTTCCTTCTGGCTTTTTCGGCTTTACGGTTTTTCGGCTTTAGAGGTCATCATCCGAGACAGGCTCGAATACTGACCCGACGTCTTCCAGTTCTTCTCGGGTATCCTTGAGAAGAACCAGAGTTGGTCGTCCCGGAGCGCGATTCACTAACGGGGCGAGCAAGGATGCCGCTCGACTCTTGGTAAGTCCAGCAGCTTTTAGTTTCTCTTCCGCCTTCGCGGGCGAAATGACTTCGGTGATCTCGATCTCGTCTTCCGGAACGCCCAGGAACTCAAGCTCCTCGGCCACGGTCGTCGGATCGACCCATTTGCGGTCGCCGTCCCGGCCGTCTACGACCTTCCAGGGGGTGACGTCGTCACCGTTCTTGTTGCCCCGGTACAGCAGCTCGGCCGCCACGTCCTTGAACCACGCCTCCATCACCTTGCGATAGGTCAGAACCTTCGCCATCTGGGCCGTAGTCATAGTGCTGGCTGAAGGCGGCGTCAGAGCGAAGCCCCGGTCGTCCAAGAGCTTCTTGGTCGACTCCATGTCGGCCGTGGTGAGGACGCGGAATTCGCCTTCGATCACCCCGTTGTCGTCGCGCATGACGGTCGCTTCCTCTACGGCGTCGAACACGCCTTCCGTGAGATCGTGGGCCAGCGCCACCTTGGCAACGCACGTCGCCTTCACCTTGCACCAGCGGCAGCCCTTTGGCGAGGCGGCCCGTGGGGCGTCCGGCTGCCACGCCAGGGCAGCACGAACCTTCACGTACTCGGCGAACGCCAGCAGCTCTTCTCGCGTGGTTTCCCAGACGTCGAAATGCGAGAGCCGGGGCTGCGCGATACGAATGACGATCCGCTCGAAGTGGAAACGGGCGTCGAACTTCAAGAAGAACCCGATTGCGTAGAGCATCGCTTGCGGATTGCCGTTGAACTTCCCATCGACCAGGGCTCGCGGATCGTTCGCGTCCTCGGCGGCGAAGACGATGTTGTCCGGCGAACGGCCCATCTTCAAGTCGGTGATCGTCAGGACACCCGGCTCGCAGGCAGCGTGGTCCGCCGTGCCGCCCTGGTTCGGAAGCGGGGTCAGTTCGGAGAAGTAGACCTTGGTCTCGACGAACTGGGTTCCGGGGAGCGTGACGCACCACTTCACGTACTGCCGAACGTAGGCCACCATCTCCGAGTCGATCAGGATATCGAACGACTCCCGCCGCTCCTTGATCGTCTTGGTGGTCCCGATCAGAGCGGTCGGGCAGCATTCGTCGATCCACTCTTCTAGACCCAGCTCGCCCATCTCGCTTTCGGCGAGTTCGTTGAGCCAGATTTCGCCGACCTCATGGCCCACCGTTCCGTAGGCCGCGTCCTCGCCTGCATCATCTTCGGCAAGAAGGTTCGGGATCAGGGAGCCCGAACAGAAGAGCCACATGTAAGACCCGGACGGAGCGAAGATCGAGTGATCTCCGAGCGCCTTTTGAATGGCGTCAAGGTCTAGGCCGTGATGCTCGGACATACGGAAGTGATTTCCACTTTTGGGGCTTTCGGGTGAGGCTGCCGACCGGTTATCCGGGTCGAATTACGGGACTGTGCCCCAGCCTCGCCAGAAAGCCCCGGCCCTTCGGGGGGAGTAGGGCCGGGGCTCCGAGGACGCGAAGACTAGATATCGTCTTCGTCGTCTTCGTCGGGCTCGTCGGTCGCCGCCAGGGCTTCCGAGCAGGCCGAGACGGCCTTGTCGAACTTCTCGGGCATGTTCAGCAGATCGGCGAGCTTGGCGCCGGTCTTGCCCACGACGGCTTCGATCAGCTCCTTGGCGACCGGGGCGCCCTTCTTCTCCTTCACTTCGAGGATCGCGGCTTGCACCTGATCCGCGTTGTTCTTCGGAGCGTCGGCGGCGGCCTTCTTGGTGCCGGCCTTCTTCTCGCTGGTCGCCGCGGCGGTCGGGGCCTTGCCGCCTTGCACGGCGATCAGTTGTTCGATGACGCCGATCAGGCGGTCGATTTTCTCTTCGAGCATGGTGTCTCTTTCTCAAAATGGAGGATGGCCCGCTAAGGGACGATCTGCACTAAAACCGATTCGGTTGTTTAGATCAAGTGTTACCGAAGCGAATAATGTTCTTGTTGTTTCGCTCGACTCTGACTAGCGATATCGTGAAACCGTGCAAGGAGATTCGGATGAACGTGCCTATGCCGCAATGGCTTGACACTATCGCCGACGAAGATCAGGACGCCGCCCGTTCTCGCTTTCTGCTGAGATTGGCGGCGCTTTACCATTCGCCCGAAGGTAAGCTGAACACACTTTCTGAAGCTGTCGGGTTCTCGCCCAACAGTCTTGCTCAGCTTTATCGGGTGTCCGCCCCCCTGGCCGTCTCTCTCGAAGAGCTGCTGGGCCGCGACAACTTCCCCCGCGAGCTGTTCCGCCCAGATCTGTTCCGCACCGAGGCGTGACCATGGCCGACGAGGACAAGCCTCGCGGCTATCTCGCCCGGTATGGGGGGAGACTGATCGACGCCGGCTACCAGATTATTCCGATCCGCCGGGGATCGAAGGCGCCACCGTTCGACGACTGGCAGAAGACCCGCGCGACCAAGAAGCAGCTCAACGACTGGCTCGACGGCCAGTACAAGCGATCCGGCGTGGGCCTCCTCACCCGCAACACGCCTGCGGTCGATCTCGACATTCTCGACGAACCCACTGCCTTGCACATGGAACGGTTCGTCCAGGCTCACTTCGGGATCGCACCGCTGCGGATCGGGATGGCCCCGAAACGACTTCTGCTGTTCCGGTCGGACGCTCCGTTCCCCAAGATCAACAGCAGCGTCTATGAGGACGAATGGGGCAACCCCCAGGCGTCGTTTTCCCAGAGCGGGAAGCCGACCGGGCACCTCCGCAAGATCGAAATCCTGGGCGACGGGCAGCAGTTCGTGGCCTTCGCGATCCACCCGGACACCGGCAAGCCCTATGAGTGGATCGGCGATACCCCGATCACCGTCCCGGCCGCCAAGCTGCCGCTCCTCTCCTACGAGGACGGACAGGCCATCGTCGCCGAGTTCGACCGGGTCGCCCTTGAGAACGGCTGGACCGTCAGCAAGCAGGGCAAGGCGCTCACCCGTCTGAAGCCGCAAACCCAGGTCGGCCGGATTGATCATGACGACGTGTTCGCCGCCGACGCCAAGAAGGTCGATGACCTCTCGGACGAACAGCTCCGGACCCGGCTGCTGCTGGTTCCGGGCGCTGAAGACTACGAGACGTGGCTTCAGATCGGCATGGCGCTCTTCCACCAGTACGACGGGGAGGAGCGAGGCCTAGAACTCTGGCATGAGTGGTCCGAGACCGCGACGAACTACGACAGCTCGGCTCTCGACGCCAAATGGGACACCTTCGATATCACGTCGAAGGGCCGGGCGCCGGTCACGGCTCGCCTGATCATCAAACTGGCCGCCGAAGCCCAGAAAGAGATCGCGACCGAGGTCTTCGAGACGACGGTAGCCGAGCTGAAGGCAGCCGGCACGCTTGAACTCCTCCGGGCGGCCTGCGAGAAGGTCAAGCATATCGAATTCGACGTGCTAGCCCGGTCTCAGATCGTCGGCATCGTCCAAAAACGGTTCAAGGACATTGCCGGAACGCCCCTGACGATCACCACGGCCCGCGACATGGTCCGGTTCGAGCAACCGGAGCCCAAAGACCTCCCCCGGTGGCTGCAAGGCTGGGTCCACGTCGGCCACTCGGACAGCTTCTACAACATCAACCGCCGCTACGGGCTCAGCACGTCGGCTTTCAACGCCGTCCACAACCGATTCATGCTGACCAAGACCGAAGTCCTAGAGGGCAAGTCAGTCCCGGAGGCCCAGGCGGCGCCGTTTGCCCTGAACAACAAGCAGATCTCGCTCGTGCAGAACGTCATGTACCTGCCGGGCGAGGACGATCTGTTCCACTACAACGGGGTTCCCTACGTCAACTCCTACGACGGCCGGAACGTCCCCTCCATTCCGCACGGAAAGCTGTCGAAGGATGAGCGGGCCGCAGTCGAAACGGTGAAGTTCCATTTCGAGCATCTGTTCGAGAACGCCCGCGACCGCCGTATCTTCATCGACGCCCTGGCCTACGTCGTCCAGAACCCCGGCAAGCGCCTCAACTGGGCGATCCTGTTGCAAGGCACGGAAGGAGACGGCAAGACCTTCTTCGCCGGCCTGCTGGCGGCGGTCCTCGGACCCGAGAACGTCAACAACGTGGTCGCCGCGGCGCTCGAAGAGAAGTACTCCCCCTGGGCTGAAGGCGCCCAGGTAATCTTCTGCGAAGAGATCCGGTTGCACGGCCACAACCGCTTCGACGTGCTGAACAAGATCAAGCCGAACATCACCAACATGACGGTCTCCGTCCGGAAGATGAACACCGACCTCTATTCGGCGATCAACACGGCGACCTATATCCTGACGACGAACTTCCGGGACGCCCTCCCGCTCGACGGCAACGACAGCCGCTACTTCATCCTGTTCTCGCGGTTCCAGACCAGGGCGGCGCTCGCGGCGTTCGAGGAGCTGGACCCGACCTACTATACCCGCCTGTTCGACTCCCTTGAGTACGCGGGAGCCCTCCGCAAGTGGCTCCTGGGCTGGGAGATCGGACCTGACTTTGACCCCAAGCGCCGCGCTCCTTCGAGCGAGGCCAAAGACGAAATGGTGTCCTACGCGATGAGCGAAGAATCCGACGCACTCGAAGAGATCATCAGCAGCGGCGGCAACGTCCTGACCTGCAAGATCTTGTGTTCCTCGACCGAACTGAGCGAGGCCCTGATGACCGCAATCGGGGAGGCGCCGTATGGCCGGGCGATGAACTCCCTTCTCCTGAAGGCGGGCTTCACCAAGCTCAAGAAGGTGCGGATCGGCTCGAAAACGCACGTATTCTGGTCCCAAGAGCCCTATCGCTTCCGCGATCCGAATGGTGGCTGGGATGAGAAAAAGATCCAAGACTGGGCCAAGGACGACCTCTAGCCCAACACCTCTGCCGTATGGCTATTTTGCCATAGAATTGACCTAGCCCTCGGGAAGTGATTTCCGGGGGCTTTTTCACGTCTGTTCTCATACCGGGTTGTCGGCGTTCTCATTACAGTTCCGATTGCCGTGCCGATTCGCAACTGGGAACAATGGGCACAGATTCAGCCCATTTCAGCCGTTTTCGAGGTCGGAATCCCGACTGCGGGGAACAATCGAACGGTTCTGGCTCTGGAATCCAGCCAGGGCCAGCGTATGCCGGTGTGCCGATTGGATTTCTGTTCCGATTAAATCGGGTGAAAGCCGAATGGGCACAAAATCGGAACAAATCGAATTCCTTGCCGCATAAGGCTTTGTGAGGAGCTGTTCTGATTGTTCTGATTGTTCTTATTTATAGGTGGTCCGTGACGCGAGAAAAGTTTTCAGTTTTTCCCCCAGGATGGAGAAAACCGGATTCAAACGGAACAATGAGAACAGTACCGAAACGTGGTGTCAAAGCGCCCCGCCGGCTAAAGGGCTCCCAGATCGCTCAGGAGACCCCTAAACGGGCCTAGAAGCCCCTGCATCCCGAAATCACTTCCAAGGGGCTCCTGAGCCACCGAAAAGCCGCCTTTGATGGAGTCCAGAAGATCTGAGCTTCCGGGGCTCAGCGCCCTCGCCGGCCTCGGCTACCCCTCGGAAGGGACCCAAAGGCGCCTCATGACCCGCTGAATCGGAACAGCCCATCGCCCGCAACAGCTCGGCGCCTGCTGATGTTTGATGTTGATCAATGGGAACAGCTCAACGCATGGGGCTACCCGACCAGGGGGCAGGCCCGGCGCCTCACCTGTTCCGATACGTGCAGCAGCCCATGACCAGGGGGCCACGCCTGCCCCTATCCCCGCCCTGCTATCGAGGCGCCCTGTAGCCCAGCACCCGCCCTGCGTATGACCAGGGCGCCCCCTCACCTAGCCGACCGATTCACGGCATACGCCTGCCCCGCCCCTGCCCAGGTCACCACGCACGGCAAAGGGCCGCCGGTAGATCCGGGCGGCCCTGAACAGCAGGCACAAAGAAGCCCCCTAGCAGGGGAGCTAGGGGGCTTGAGGTAGAGCGGGGGCGCTAGCCCTTGGCCGGGCTCTTAGGGGGCGGCTCCCTAGTAGTGCGAGAGGATGAGACGCAGGGCGAACCAAGAGGCGGCGCTAACGCCGCATCCGAGGCCCAGGTAGTAGCGCAACCCGTCGCCATGGGTGCGGCGATCCGGGTTGTAGAGGAAGACAGACGCCACGCCCAGCAGGGCGGCTAGAATGTCCAGAGGCGTAACGACAAGGTCAGGCATGAGAAGATTCCAGTCATGAGAAACCCGCCTCACGGGATCAGCCGCGGGCGGGTTGGGGTTAGTCCTCTTGTTCGTCTTCGAAGATGACGGTCGCGGCGGGGTGAAGCGCGAGAACTTGAGCTTTCGCGCCCTCGTCATCATCAGCGCGCAGGCAATCGTCCAGTACCCGTTCATCGCTTGCCCAGTAGAGGGGCGAGCCGGACCCCCAGTAGGCGCCCGCTGTATCGTATCCGTCCGAGTCCAGCTTGCGACGGACTAGCGTGATGACGTGTTCCGCCATGGCCCTAGCCCTCGACCAGGGCGGGCCTACGCACGGGGGCGCAAGCATGGGTTTTCGCGGCGTAGGCGGAGACGTGGTGCGTTCCGCACTTGCTGCACGACGACACGACAGGCGGGGCGCCGGTCTTGCGGGGTTTCGGAAGTGATTTCCGTTTCATGGGTCTTACTCCTCGTCGGGGGTTTCGGCGACGCGCTGTTGCGCCTCGTCAATGGCGTCAATCTGACGTTGGGTGAGGGGGCGGCGGCGGCTCGCGTTGTTCCACGCTTGCGCCAGAACGTGAGCGAGCATCTTGTTTGTCGTGCTAGGGCCAATCATGGCGTCACTTCCCGTGATAGCCGCGTTCTTCGCGAACGCGCTGCATGTAGTCTTCCGATTGCCGTTCGATCTCGGCATAAGCATCCGCGTCCGTGCGGATATGCGTATAGCCGGGATTTTGGATTACGCGGCGCCAGTCGCTAGGCGTGAGCCCGGCGCCGTCGCCTTCCGCAACCTGTTGCACCTTCCCGCCCTTGGCGAGAAACGCGGCCTTCGCTGCTTCGATTTCTTCGCGGGTCATGGCGTCAGCTCCCCAGATTAAGACGTGTAGCCGGTGAAGTCGGCGGGCGCGAGGTTGCCCCGGTAGCCGCGCGGCGAAGTCGTGTAAACCTCGACCGTCCAGCCGTCACCCGAGGGCGCGATCTCATAGGCGCATTCGTCCAAAGTAGACGCCTCAAAGGCTGACGTGGCGTCGATGCAGTCGCGAGCATCCGCGAACCGATACCGCATGTCAGTGATCACGAAAGCCGGGCTTTCCTGTTCGCGGATCGCGGCGCTGTTGATTTTTTCCAGCTCGGCCCAAAGCGAGGCGCAATCGCCGCCCAGGTGGTAGCGGCAGGCCGCACGTTCTTCAATTTCGGCGGCGGCTTCTTGGCGGGCCTTCTCGCTATCGAAGAACCGGGCTTCTCCCGCATAGAGCGCCGGGATAGCGGCGACCAGGGCGAGGAACCCGGCGCGGTATCCTTGAAGTTCAAGAACGCGAGCCCGGCGCGCCGCCCGGTCTTCTTTACGCAGTTCTTCATAAGCCTCGATCACGGCGACCCGAACGCCCGGAAGCGATTTCTCCGGAACAAGGGCGCCGCGCTTCTCAGAGGTCAGGTAACGCAGCGTGCACTCAATCGAGCCGTTCCGAAGTTCAAAGACCTCGCAACGATATTCCGCCGCCCTGGTCGCCGTGCCCAGGGCGCGGAAACGAACGTCTGAGCCGTCTCGCACTTCCCGGCGCGCCGAATGACCGGCGGGCGAGAGGTCCCAAGAGACAGAGGTTTGAGTTTCGGCGGGCATGTTGTCAGCTCCAATGGGTAGCGGGGCGCCCCCGTCTCTGGGGACACCCTGCTTATAGAACGAACGGAAAAAGGGTGTCAACACCCTAGAGGGGCGGCGGATCGCCTGAACAGCAGATTGCGACCAAGCACCAAAAGACCAGCACTCCGAAGACGTAGAGGACCGACCGTCCGAAGATCGCCCCTACGGCTTTCTTGACGTCTCGGGACTTCATCCCGTCACCTTGGCGCGGAAGGCTTCCGCAGCCTCTACAGCGGCTTTGACGCGTCCCCAGGTATCGAGCGTTCCGCCTCCATCAACGTAGAGGCGGGCCGCCGCGATGAGGTCGCCGTAAGGGTCTTCCTCCGCCCAGGTGAACCGGAAGAAGTGGAACAGCTCGGGCGCTTCGTCGCCGTCTTCGATCACGTTGCCGTCTTCGTCGATATCGGCAACGTCGTCGTATCCGATACCGCCCTCCCCGCAGGCCGGGCAATCGTCGTCCGTCATAGCGGGCGAGTCGTCTTCCCACTCATGGTCACAATGGGGGCATTTGTAATAGAGGCGGAACCGGTTCGAGTCGTCGTCGCCATGCGTGGTGAACAGCTCGCCCCGCTTGTCCGGTTCATAGGCCGCAAGGGCGGCGGCCCAGGCGTCTAGGCAGTAGGGGAGCGAGGCGAACAGGTCTTCCGTGTCGTCCGCGTAAAAGACGACGAAGGCCGCATCTAGGGCGCGCACCACGTCGGCGGTTGTGTCCGACTCCAGAGCGGGGATTTTCAGGATGACGGATTGCGGGGAAGGCTGACCTTCGAACCCCTGTTCCGTGAAAGTCCCGTCATACTCGATTTTAGAAACGATCATATCTCGATTTCCTTCGATAGATCCGGACTGCGATTGTTGCGTTTCCCAGGCTTCGATTTCTTGGCGAATGGCTGCACGCTTGGCGGATGATGTTCGCGACCCCGGACGCAAGCGGGCGCGCAACTTAGCGATGCTAAGGGGTTCAATATTCGTCATTTGAAGCACTCTAGATCTAGCGGAACGGGCGGCGGTTGCCGGAGGCGCGATCCGACCAGAGGGCGCGCATAGCGGCGATACGGGAGGCCTCTTGGCGCCGACTTAGGCCACTGCCGGCAGTGGGGGGTTTCCTCGTCATGCGCCGCACTCGGCGGCCGGAACGTAGCCCGACAGGGGCGGGAAGCCGAACGAACAGGCGAGCGATCGAGTCTCCCGAGCTTGAGCCCGGATAGCCTTGCGGGCCTGATATAGCGCCTCGCTCATGACCTGTTGCATGGGGCCATAGGTCATTTCGTCCGTTGAGGCCTCATTGCCCCAAATGGAGTCCGCCGCGACCTTGACGCCGCGCCAGTAGACGCGGACCAACAGGCCGCAAGTCGGGTTGCCGTCCTGCTGCTGTTCCCGGTACGTCTTCTCTTGAGCCGCCCGGACTTCCCGCGCCGCGTCCAGGGCTTGAGCCTTGCCCAGCTTCGACTCCCGGAAGTGCGCGAACAGATTGACCAGGGACTCGGGCGAGAGGTCGAATTCGGACGGCTCGGGCGTTTCGGAATCGTTGACCCACTCCAATTCGATCCGAAGGGCGCCGCCCTGGTCGATCTGATACCGGGCATAGCTCCCGTGATCTTCGCGGAATTCCGCGTGGAAGTTTTCGTCCGGGTCGACCAGGGCGGCCCAGAACCGGAAGTCGGCGGCTTGGCTTTTGGCGACCCGGAAGGCCTGTTGCGCCGCCATGGGGGCGGCCCGGAATTCCGAACGGGCCTTGCGGTAGCGTTCGGCGAGAGGGAAAGCGCGCATTGTGTCAGCTCCTACCGGAAGAAACGGGCTTTAGGGTGAATGGCGCGAACGGCTTCTTTCGCCGCTTCACGGTCGGCGGCCCAAACGAAGCCGCGAATATCCGTGATGGGTCCGACGAACCCGAACAGGCGTTGGCGGGAGAGTCCCCAGTAGGCGCCGCCGGGATCGTACCCCTGACCGCTAATGGGGATAGTCGTCAGTTGGAACGGGGCGCCGTCCGCCGTCACGGTAAGGCGCATGACCTCCCCGCGTTTCGTCGTGTAGCTGTCGTGATTCGGCCTACCCATCGGGGCGCCCCGGCTCCCGTCTACTTCCGGGCACAACAGGGCAATGAGGTCGCGGCGGTTCATTCGGAGTCCCCTTCCGTGGCGCGGGCGATGACGTGAGCGCGGATATCTTCCGGCAAGTCTGCCCAGCGGATTCGATTGTGCTTGCAGCGGTAGCGATACGCAGCAGCCTGATAGGCCTCTAGCTCGCTCCATTGGCTGACGCCTTGCGGGTGCGTCGGGTAGGCGCTCATTCCGAGACACGGAATCCACGTATTGCGGAATTCCCCGCGCTGACCTTCCGGCAAGCCGTTGCCGTGGCGGTCCAGGGCGAAGGCGAGGGGGAAGGTAAACAGGACCGTGTAACGGTCGGCGGTTTTGCCCTTGTTATCGAGGACGTCGAGAACGTAGGCGGGGGCGCCGTCAAGCCAACGCTTCGAAGCGCGGCGAGGCGTGTAGAGGCGACCCATTAGAGGCCCCTCCGGCGGACGGTCGAGTCAGGAACGAAGCGCCAGCAGCGGCGGGCCTTCGTCCTGTTGCCTTCGTTGAGGGTGGCCACGCCAGCGGGTGGGAGCGAGTCGAAGTCGGGCGGGCCTTGAAGCCGAATCCCGTAGTCGGGGCGCCAGCGGGGGCGATGAATCGAGTAGTCGCCGAAATAGCCGACATAACAACCGACCTGTTGCGCCTTCACTTCGACGTCATGCGCTCGAAGGTCACGGTTGACGGATTGACGGAGCCAAATGACTCCGGCGCCGACTGACCAGGAGTCGACCATGTAGAGGGCGCCGCGATAGAGGAGAATATCCCCCGCGCCTATGCCCTTCCCGGTGAACCCGTCTCGTATCGTCTCAGACATTTTCGTTACCTCGTTAGTTGGGACCTGACGTCTACCGCGAACGGAAAACAGGTGTCAACACGTGACGGAAATTATTTCCCGATGAATGCGAAAACGCGCCACACTTGAACGTCTTTTCGGCGACCGTTGCGAACCTCTGTCGCCTGCCCCTGGTCGAAGCCGACACCGACTCGAATGTCGCGCGTGAAGGGCTCGACCAGGGCCGCAACCTCTCTCGCGTGTGCCTCGCCGAACAGCGTAACGTTGATGGTCGCCGCGCCGACGAACAGCTTTTTAACCGGGATGGAATGGGCGGCGAACAGTTGTTCCAACTTGGCCCGGAACAGCGCCTTGCGTTCGTCGTCGCTCATTAACCGGCGCCGCCGATCATGGCGCGCAGGACGTTCTCCGACGTCGCCGCGTCGAAACTCCCCGCCCGCTCGATATAGAGGCGGCCCGCGTTCATACGCGCCAGAATGTAAGCGCCGGAGGTCCCGCCGCTGATGCGAACGGTGTCGCCGTCAAGGCTGACGTGCAGACTGGGGAACAGCATACGCAGCCGTTCCGCGTCCGCCGCTGCTTCCGCCTTCACTCGCAAGGCTTCGCCCCTTTGCGTGGCGAGCTGCGTTTCGCAGTCCTCGGCAGGCGTGACGATCCGGCGCCGAATGTCGTTGACCAGGGCTTGCATGTCGCGCCCCGAATCGACTTCCGCGTTTGGCCAGTCAATCGGCTTGCCGGGCGAGTCGCCGCTGATGGGGCAGGCGTTGAGCCAAGCGCGTCCGACCTTCCCCTTATAGGCGAGGTCTGTAATCCGCATTTGCCAACCGTCGAAGTGAAGGGAAACAGCCCAGTATCGCGGCATGTTGGGGCTGTCGTCCTGATTAACGACAAGCGTGGCGCCGAGCTTTTCGGCGAGCGCCTTACCAAAGGCGACCCGGTCTAGGAACGTCTCCGTTCCGCCGAACGTCGCGGGGGCGGTAGTGACAAAGGGACTGGTCATGGCGTTTCGCCTCAAGATTGACAGTGAAGCCCGACACCTAAGCGAACGGAAAACAGGTGTCAACCGGCTACCGGAAATCATTTCCGACAGCGGCAAAGCGCGCCGACCAGGGCGGGCCGCTAATCCCTACCGCACCCATCGGGTTGACCGGGTCTTCAATTCCTACCGGGCTAAGCGGGATTAGCGGCGGCCGGCTGGCTTGGGCAGGCCTTGCGCACCCCCGCTCGGAGAAATACTCGTGGCGCCCCGCCTCGGGGAAATACAGGCTTGCCCCCACTCGGGGAAATTGACACCCCATCCGAGGAAATACAGGCCTCTTGACAGGCGAGTCGATCTGGTTATTCTGGCCGCTCTTCGACGCAGCCGGGTCGGCGTTTCGCAGCAACGTCCCGCCAAGAAGACCGAAGTCTGAATCGATGGGGTGCGGTCCCCGGAGAAGAGTAGTCAGGGTAGCAGGCCCGCCGTCGTCTGCCCTGCCGGCCTAAGTCATCGGCATAACACGGCCCGTCCCGGCGAAAGCTAGGGCGGGCCGTTCTGCTTTCCGGCCCCTTGCTGATACCTTCTTTCCGTGTCAAGGTCCCCGCCTTCATTCCGAAGGGAGACCACCATGAGACTCAAGAACTTCATGCTCGCCGCGGCGCTCGCACTCTTCGCGTTCGCGCCTCTCGCGGCCTGCACCACCACGGCGGGCGGCGTCTTCGTCGGCCAGACCGCCGATGAGAAGGCCCTGATCACCGGCAACCGCCTCTACAACGTCGCGACGACCGCCTACCTCGCCGCCTACAAGGTCGGCTGGCGCGGTCCGGAACAGGAGCGGGCCAAGCACGCCCTGACCGACACCCTGATCGCGCTCGCGAAGGCGGGTGAGTTCCATCGACAGGCCCAGCTCGCCGATACGCCGGAGAAGAAGGCCGCGCTCCTGGCCGCCATGACCGCGCAGCTCGCCATCGCCCGCACCTCGACCAGTGAGGCGACCGCGCTCCTCCCGCCGCCCGGCCCGTCCTGATCATCTAGGGCCACGCTCTGAGGCATGAGCGCATCGTGTCTCGCCCCTCCCACTCTACAGGACAGGTCCCATGACCGAGAAAGTACTGAACACCGACCAGGGCGCCGAGATCGCCACCGCGATCCAGGGCGGGCTTGCCATCGTGCAACAGCTCAGCCCCCTGGTCGGCCTGCTGGGCGGCCCGTCCGCCGCTCTGATCGCCAACCTTGCCGGTGCGTTCGGCGAGGTCGCCTCGAACGTCCTGACCAACGTCTCCGAAGGCCGGGCGGATCTGGCCTCGACCGACGAGGCGGCCCTGCAAGCCACCCTGGCCGAGCTTCAGGCCAAGAACAAGCTCCTCGGCGACGAGGTTGCCAAGACGGCCGGCTGATCTGACGCAGCCGACTGCATGGCGAGACGGCCCCCGGAGAAATTCGGGGGCCGTTTTCGTTGGGGCCTCGGAGAAATAGGCGCCTCGGAGAAATGTCAACCGACCCAGCTTGACACCGGTTTTAGGTTGTGGCCTATTCCCCATTAACACCGCTTTTCCCTATCAGTGAGGACCGCCAGTGCCCGAGACCGAGACCGCAGCGACCAAGACCCCCAAGCCGAGCCTGAGATCGCTGATCGAATGGCTCGACGTCGGGGAGAGCCATGCCGTCGTGAAGAAGTTCACGCTCGACACCGTCACCAGCGAGGATATCGTTCGCACCCGCGAACAGATGCACGACACCGTTACGGCTGCTGTGTCTCGGGCGCGGCGGGGGTCCACTCGTGTCTACGAATGCGAGCTTGGCGACTTCCGCACCACGCGCGGCCACAACCCCATTCTCTGCATCGTCGTTACGAGGAAGACCTGAACCATGTCACAGTTTGCGGCGGGCCAAGCTATCATCTGCATTCGACAGGCCAAGAAGGTTCAGTCGATCCTCGCGGGCGCACCCACGCCGGGTCGGGCCTACGTCGTCGACTCCGCGAGGAAGCGGACAGACTCTCAAGGCTACGAGAACTATCCGCCTGTCGTCACCTTACGGGGTGATGCGTCCTGGCCTAACGGATGGAGCGAAGAGCTGTTCCGGGCGGCCACGGAAGACGAGATCTGGAAAATCGTCGGCCAGGGGCAGACAGACGGCTTCCCGATCACGCCGGACGCCCCCGACGAAGACGGGTTCACGGTGACCGCGCCCGAGATGAGCGTCGGCTACACCCTGGCCGACCGACTCGAACAGCTCTGCAAAGAGGCGGGGATCGTCATCGTCTGCGAGGAAGGCACGTTCAAGGCGCGGCCGAACCGCGAACGCGAGAAGCCCGCCCTGGCCCGCTTCCTGCATGATCCGGCCCGCGGCTACCCGACCGCCGGGCCGGTCAGCCGGGGACTTCGCGTGGTGATGATCTGGCCCCTGCTGAGCCGTTCGATGCCCGGCAACCAAGCCTACACCGTCGCCGACAGCCGCCGGCGCCAACGCGAGAACAAGAAGGGGCGTGACTTCATCGACGAGATCATGCTGAAGGAGCATCCGGGGAAATGGTTTCCGTTCGCCGCTTTCCGCGCCGCCAAGTCCTTCGAGATCACCTTCACGGATGAGACTCTGAGGGGCCGCGCGAAGCGCGACCTCGATAAGAGCCTCCACGGGTGGCGAGAAGGACCCGATCTGTTTCGCAGCGGACTCGAATCCGCCTCGCTTGTCGAAAACCTCTCTTACGCCGACAGCCGCGAGCTTCTGAAGGCGTGGGGCGATATCATGCTCACCCCTCCGTCTTGGACCGATCCCAGTTGGGATTTCTACGCCGAGCGATACCGAAAGGCCGGAGACCAGCTTCGCCATGGCGGCGTCAGAATCCCGGTCCTCCCTCCCGGCATCAAGATCAACCGCAACACGCCGTTCCTCGATCCGAACTGGCTGATCGGCCCGGCCCGTCTGACCATGGCGGATATGAGCAAAGCCGCGTCCTGGCTCGCCGGTCTCACTGCCCGCGCCGACAACCCGGCGGGCGTGGTCTACGCTGACGAGATTCAGGAATCCCTCTGGGACGCCATGTCGGACCTCGCCCGAGCGGGCGTCCAATGGCTCAGCTACAAGGACGACAGGACGCGCGGGATCACTGACCAGGGGCTCCCGCCGCCGTCCGTCTGGGCAGACCTGATCGACTATCGGGCGAAGCCGCTGGGCCGCGTCAAGATGCGGTTCATGTCGGTCAGAGACTCGATGATCGACGACCCCCAGTCAA
>Ga0247808_10000105_pt1 | contig 59319 bp, 47 predicted proteins | sample UWRJL089202R1_FD_179914 | JGI IMG/M metagenome (GOLD analysis project Ga0247808, IMG submission 179914) | Plant litter microbial communities from Arlington Agricultural Research Station in Wisconsin, United States - UWRJ-L089-202R-1 | ecosystem: Environmental > Terrestrial > Plant litter >...
CGAGCATCTTGGAGCGCGACCAGTTCATTTCGTTGTAACGCTGCGGAACAGCGATGCTCTCCTTGAACTGAACAACACGAGGCACCTTGATGAGCGTGTCACCACCCGCTGAGCGGAAGTAGTCGTCCTCTGTTTCTTCAATGACGTTTACACGATCACTGAAGATGTAGCCGATGGCGCGACGAATAGGAACGACACCAAGCGGCTCGAAATCTGTGTTCAAAACAACTACTCCACGCATGACCATTCCCCTTTCTTCTCGTGACTGGCAACAGTGAACTGGACTTCAATACTATTGCACAAAATAAACGGTGTCAAGGCGTTAAACACAGAAGGCTGCGTAAAAATACACAGCCTTGAAGAACTAACATCTAAACGGGTTCGTAATCGGTGTCCTTGCATGTATTAAGTATAAAGATAGGTTGCGACACGGGGTTGTTACTCAGAGCGCCATCATGCTAGTATCTCCACCAAGGAGGCTCCGTGAGCAACGAAGAAATCGCGCTTGAATTTGTCAAGCGAACCGACCCACGGTACCAAGATATCCGTAATCGCCATTACGTCGAGAACAACGGGACTCATGGACAGCAGCTTCACTTTATCATCCATTACAAGGGTGATGTTGTGGGCATTATCTCGGGAGCCTCGTCGGTGTACGGCGTTGGTGCGCGGGACACCTTCTTCGGCATCCCCAAGGATCAAGAACTCAAGCAGAGTCTATACCTCCCCGCAATCATCAACAACACGGTATTCCGCTTGGAGTTCCATGAGAAGAATCTCGCCACAAGGGTTCTCTCGCTATGGCGCAAGGTGTCCGCCCAGCTTTGGGAAGACATCTATGGCGTGCAGGTAATCGGCTTCGAGACTTTTGTTGTGGAGAATGACACGCGCAAAGGCGCTCTTTACAAGGCTGATAACTGGGAGTGCCTAGGGGAAACCAAGGGTAATACCAAAGTACACAGCAAGGGTGGATTGACCGCGCAGCATACCCGCGCTGATACCGACAAGAAGCTCATATACGCCAAGTGGTCAACGAGGAAGCCAATCACTCCGACGACGAAATATGAGTCATCTTGGCGTAACGAGACGGAAGCCGAGAAAGCCAAGGCGAAGAGTGTTGTTGAGTACAAGAGAAAACTTCTCGGTCTTCACATATCAGACATCAGCGATGTACCCACGAAGGCGGCTATGAAGCCCAAAGAGCTTTTTGACCTCTTTTCTGACTGAGATGGTACTCTTTCGGCATGGATACCACTATTGCCGAGGCTCGCACAAAAAGGATCTTGGAAAAGCTCACAGAGCTTGGTTCCAATGACCCGCAAGCACACATTGATGCCATCTCGGTAACCAACCCAACAGCAGACAAGCCTTATCACAACTCACAGCATTGCATCACGGTGGCGCTGAGAGTGAGTGAGGGCGCGAGGTGGTTCGGGTTCGCACAGGTTGATGCGCTGGCTATGACGCTTGCCGGTCTTTACCACGATTACAACCACACGTCCCCTGATGACAATATCAGCCGCCCACTCGCCATCGAAGGTGCGCGGGAACATATCGATAGAATCGAAGGACAGCGTAGAAATCTATTCGTGGAAGACATCGCCAAGATGATAGATGAGGCGAGAGTCGCAAAGAGACGGAAGGCTCCTGAGTATTACGGATCAAGATTTGTCTATGATGCCGACCATATGCAAGTTCTAGAACCGGATTTTGACGAGTTTCTAGAAGGTCTAGGCAAGGAGACGGGTAGGTCGCTCACTCGGGAGGGCTATATCACCGATCTAAGGAAGCGCAAGCTGTTCACAAGATGGGGCAAGGAATACGCTCTGGTGAGAGTCTTAGAACCTGAGCGATTCGGTCTTACGGCTTAAGAAGTATACCGAACTGTGTCCGTAGGTTATCGGACGCTTCGTACATAGCTTCCTTGTTGTCACAAGAAACGGTAATCAAGACACCCTTGTCTATAGAAGCGATACCTCGCGCATAAGTCCATTCATACTTACCTCCAATGATACTTCCGATTCCGACAACCTGAGCAGTTGATGTTATGTTGTAAGAAAGCTCAGATACCACTATTGAAGAAGACCCTCCACTGGTTACGCTGTTTCCAAGCTCTTCCTTGAGCACGTCTATGCTCGCATCTTTCCCTGATGACCCAAGCTCGATATCTATAACTGATGTGGTGACTACACAGCCTAGCGTCGTGTAGTTGTACTCGGTTGTACCGCCCTCCTGAGATACAACCTCCCACCCCTTCTCATAAGGCGTGGACAGAGAAATAGTTGCTTCCGTTGGCACGGAGCTATCAGCATCGAAAGTAAGCATGGCGGGTATAGCTCCGCTGGTGTCCGGGTTGCCGGGGTCATCGGGCGTGGTATCTGATGGGTTGTCGGCAGAGCCATTCTCTTCTGCCGATACCGTTTCCGAAAGAAAACTGAAAGAGTAAGGGATGGCGAACGTGGCTACGATAAGCGTAGCCATAAGAAAGAGCTTTGTTATCCACAATGGCTGGTATGTGTAACCAGAATCTCCATCAGGGTTGTTCGACATCTTTTCTCGCATCTTGGGTGGTAGTCAGTAGACCGATAATAGCAGGAGGTTACTGCTAGCTAATGGTTTCGACATAACCACTGTATTCTTCATTGATATCATCTGCAATGCTCTTCGCTATCTGCTTCATAGTCGTAGTATCCTGATCAAAGGACTGTGACAGCCGTGCATTACGAGCAAGTCGATCAGCGCCTTCATTTAGGGGATGTCCGCTATGACCGCGAACCCACCTAAACTCAACGTTCTCGCGTTTGGAGACAATCTCACAAATTTCACGGGCTATTCTCTTTGCCCTCGCGCTCACCATCTTACTGTGATCCATAGAATCTGGATCGCGCGATATCTTGATAGCTAGGCGGTTGTCAACAAGGATGCGGACATTCTTCTTCCTCTTCATCGAGGTGAGCATCTCCTTGATAGCCAGAAGCTCACACAACAGAACGCTCTCGGCAGTTGAGACTGCTCCAAATCCGAACTCGCCGTAGGAAGAAATCCATCCGTATGAACCACCAGCGAAGAACTTGTTTAGACTTCCATCAGTAGCGACGAAGGTAACCCCGTTATCCTCAACGGGCTTGGGTGCATGAGATAAAGACCATACCGCAACCGCATCGGTTACCAATTTTCCTCCCGCGCTCTCGCGGTCTAGCTCAGAACGAAGGGCGAATCGAACGCTACCAAATTGGCTACCAATTGCCAGAATGCTCTTTCTGGGTGCGCCGGGATATACCAGAGCCTCAATAGAAGATCCGGGGTTTGCTGCCGCAACCTTCATACAGACATCGACTATCCGCGCTGGAATTCCAGAATTTTCTTTGTCGATGACATCGAATTCATACTCGGACGTTATCTCCACTCCGTCCCTATTCTCAGTTGCGGCTACAATGTAGCCGACACTAGATTCGGTATGCGTATCGAAGTGTATGCGTATCAGGTCATAGTTACTCTTGAGTTCATTCATCTCTCTAATGTCTATCCCGAGCACCTTACTCGATCCGACCAAATCTACCAGATTTCTAAACTAGAGTCAAGAGGTAAGGTTGCCCGTCCACACTTTTCTAGCAGCCGATAGCTGTGCATCGTTGCACTTGTAGCCGTATGTTGTGAATACCACGCCTTCGATGTCCTCAGCCATACAGTCAGCTAGATGCTCAGGGTCGTCGTCAAATGCAGCACTCACCTCTGGATCATTGAAAACGCGATGGTAGCCGGTTCTAAAGTGAACTGTGTGCCCATACTCGTGAGCTATGGTTTGCAAAAGCATATGGTCTTGGTAATATGCCGGGTCAAGAATGATGGGAGAGATGTACATAACGGTTGGATCTTCACTGCTTACGCAACCAGCGGCTTTATCCATGTCACACGGAATGTCTTGATAGATAATCCCGATATCCTTGCCACCTAAAGCGTCAAGCATATTCCTAACGTCGTCTTTGCGAGTAGCGCCCGAGTGAAAGTACCCCGAGGCTAGCTTCTTCTTCACATCTGCGGATACCGATTCAACGTCAACAACCTTGATGGCTCGCTTGACATCCTCTGATTCAACGATGAGTTCACTCTGCGCTCTACCTAGCTCTTCGGCGGAAGGATCTGATTTCCCAAGCAGTGTGTTGGCACTTTCTATCGAAGCTTGCAGTTCGGTGGAGTCAACCTTGTCGGTTGCGAGGCTGACTACTTGCTCAGCAGCCCAGATAGCTGTTGACAGGTCGGTTGAGCTTACCGATGGGGCACTGTCCCCAGTACCAGCGCTAGATACATATTCGGGGTTCTCTAGGATGCCTGAAACATAGTTGTATGCAGGAACTCCGGCACCGAAAATGCCTGCCAGTACGGAAAGAGTTATAGCCAGTCCCACAAAAGCTCTGCCGGTCTTCTTTCGGATACGAGGTGGAGCAGGCGGGAATTGTGTTTGAGAACCGGCGTAAGCAGGAGGGGTATAGCTAGGCTGTGACGGTTGTGCGTAGTATGTCGGTTGATTGGTTACCGGTGCGGGAGGCGGCGGTGGTGCTGAATATACCGGAGATGGGGCTGGCTGATAGGTCGGTGCCGGAGAGGGCGGTATATAACTTGGCGGCGGCTGTCTGATAACGGGCTGAGGTGCGACATACTGAGGGGTTGCAGGCTGCGCCCTAACGACATTTGGTGGCTGATAATGTGACGGTGGCTGGACGGGTCTTACCGGCTGCTGCTGGGGCGCTGGTGGTGGCTGTGTAGCTCTAACAGGTGCAGGAGAAGGCTGTACTGGACGAGGCTGGTTTTGATACCTAGCCCTTTCTTCTGGCGGCAGATCGTCATACCAATTCTTAACAGGCTGTTGATTACTTGGATTCGGTCCAACGCCAAAGCCCGAAAAGCCGTTTTCGCTCAATTCTGTTACCAGTCCTGAGTTGTGCCATCAAGATCGTTGTAGCAGGTATCGCCTTCGCATCTGAGATAAGGAACTCCTTCAAACGGAGGATTGTCAGCGAACTCAACCGTCCAACCGTAGATGCCGAAATCTGCGGTACATTGTGTGTCTTCGGGGTAGACCTTGAAAGCTACCCGAGTTGCGTCATTACCCGCTTTTGCGGCAATAGGTGTGGTTTTGCAGCTTGAGCTTCCACTGGTAAAGAATGTTATGGTGCTCCCTTCCAGAACGGGAGCAAATTCACTGAAAGAAGTGCCTGCCTCTTCCACGAGTAGGGCGGTTTCCTCGGCGCTCAACTCGGTGATAGTCACCTTGTCGCCAGAGGTTGACGGAACAAGGATGCCATCGCCGGGAGAGCCGGTAGTGGTACATCCACTCAGGACTAATCCAGTCATAAGAGCTAGCGCACTCAATGCGATAATCTTCTTCATTGGTATTAGTTCTTTCCGGTGGAGCCGATACCGTTCACGCCACGGTCAGACTCAGGAAGCTCTTCTACCTCAACAAAGAGGGGGAAGTCATGGTTCTGGATAACTAGCTGCGCAATGCGGTCACCAGCCTTAACACTGTAGTCAGTATCGGTTGTGTTGAAGAGGATGACCTTGACCTCACCACGGTAACCGGAGTCAATAGTACCGGGTGTGTTGAGTACGGTAATTCCTTCCTTAGCAGCAAGACCAGAACGAGGATGAACCAGACCAACCTTGCCCAAGGGGATGACGATGGCAAGACCGGTTCCAACCATAGCCCTGCCGTGTGCAGGGATTGTAATGTTCTCGACCGAAACCAAATCCGCCCCAGCGTCAGTGACGTGGGCAAAGTTAGGGATAACGGCACCGTCTACAAGCTTGGTTACCAAGATGCTTCCAGTGTGAGTCTTACCCGGCTGGAAGAAATCGCCTTCGATAAGACCGTCCTCAATCAGACGGGTCGTTATCGACTTTGACAACTCTGCATCCTCGATACCGTTCTTCTTGAGAACATCAGCAATCCTGTTCCACACCAGCAGCGCCTTCTTTCCGGTGATGTGAACCTTGTTCTTCGTAGCATCCGACTTGGGATTTGCGACCTTAGCCATGTTGTTTGACCTCTCCGTTTTAACTAATAGAGAGGTTAGCATCCTCGGATTGGGATTGAGAGATTAATGAAACAGGGAGGACGAAATATCGCCTTATTGCATCGTGGCGACTATATCAGCCCACGGACTCTCGCTCTGAGAACGGCAACGATGGTGAATGAATCTTCGATGGTTCCGTCCAGACATGCGTTAACAACATCTTCTACTGGGAACCAACCCTTGCTCGCTATCTCACCAGCTTCATCTAGTCCATCAGAACCAGTCTGATTGGTTCGAGCGAAGAAAGTGCCAGCCCGTGTAACCATACGCGCGGTATCTGGCTGCACGTTTCCTAGCGCTATGATGCTTTCGAGAGGAAGGTCGATACCCGTCTCTTCCATGACTTCGCGTTGAGCCGTTTCGGATAAGTCCTCGTTATCATTCGAAGCGCCTTTGGGTATCTCCCAGTTGCGCTCACCGACAGCAGGGCGATCCTGACTAACCAACATCATCTCGTTATTGTTGTTGACTATAACTACAGCCGACCCTTTGCCGTGGGCGTTCTGCACAGTAACAAAACCACCATACGCGCTTGGGATGTTCTGCACCGTAACAAACTGATCATGGTATAGCACCTCAGATTTATCGCCTGACACAGCGGGTAGCGGAGTGGCTCCCAATCGTGAGATTCTACCGCTGTCGGTTGCCTCAACAGGCTTCACCCATTTGATAGTGTCTCGTCCCAAAGAATCGACAATGGGCTTAGGCACAAGTCCTTTGGATTGGCTCATATTCATCTCTTCCGTTTCCATGCCGAACACATGAGCCACTCATTCGCAGCAGTGGTCGTATCATATAGCGGGGTACCCCAAGTATAGGATTTACCCGCGACATCACCGGTCGAATACGTACCAGAAACACAAAAAGGGCGGTGTGTAATCAAACACACCGCCCTTTTGCTGCGTTATCCCTTCACACAGAGAACTGTGCGGAGGTGCTGCACAACCTCGACTAAATCTGACTGCGAAGCAATCACATAATCGAGATCCTTGTATGCTGCCGGAATCTCATCGACAACACCCTGATCCTTCCTCGACTCAACGCCCTTGGTCTGAGCGATGAGGTCTGCAACCGTGTAGCGCTTCTTAGCTGCGTTACGAGACATCCTCCGACCGGCACCGTGAGATGCCGACTGGAATGATGCATCGTTCCCAAGACCCCGAACAACATAAGAGCCAGTTCCCATAGAACCCGGAATCAAAGCAAGGTCGCCCAAACCAGCCCGGATAGCACCCTTACGAGTAACGAGCATATCCATGTCGTCAATAATCTCTTCCGAGACATAGTTGTGGTGGACGTTGATTTCCTCATCGAAGGTGATTCTCTTCTTATCGCCATAGTGATCCTGTAATGCCTTTCGGAACAAAGCCATCATCACCGAGCGTGAGCGCAGCGCGTACTCCTGTGCCCACATCAAGTCGTGACGGTATGCGTCCATTTCGGGTGTGCCCGTCAGGAACACGGCTAAGTCGCTATCGATCAAGCCTTCGTTGTGAGAAAGCTTCTGCGCAATCTCGATGTGGCGTTCGGCAAGGGACTTCCCGATGTTACGAGAGCCAGAGTGCAGCGTTAGCCATACCCGACCTTCTTCATCGATACAAACCTCAATGAAGTGGTTCCCTCCACCTAGGGAACCCATCTGAGCGTGAGCGCGTCCTTCAAGCTTATCAGCGTCCTTGTGGAGATTCTTGTAGTCTCCCCAGAAGTTAGACCAACCCTTTTCCAAACCAAGCTGGCGAACGTTCACATCCTTGTCGTGACCCTTGTGACCTACCGGAATCAAAGCCTCAATAGAAGCGCGCAAAATCGCTAGGTCTTCTAGGTCTTCCTCACGCAAGCTGGTACGAACGGCTACCACTCCGCAGCCGATGTCAACGCCAACGGCGTTAGGCGACACAGCCTGCTTCATAGCGATTACCGACCCAACGGTAGCGCCCTTTCCGACGTGGACATCAGGCATCACACGGACACCGTGAACCCACGGCATAGAAGAAATGTTCCTCAATTGCTTAAGGGCATCTGATTCCACTTCCCACTCATTCGCCCACATTTGCACAGGCGACTTTGTTCCCAATAACGTGATTGGGAATCCTAACTCGTTCATTATCTTTTCTTTCTCTTTGACTGACTGACGAACCTTACAAAGTAAGGGGTAAAGCAGAAAAGGTCAAGAGCGATTGCCCTTGACCTTTTCTTTGGTTGTTATCACGCAAAAAGCGTGTTCATGTCGTAACCCGTTGCGGCTATCGCAGCAAGAAGGGCTTCCTGCTGGAATATCGCGCGAGGCTGGTAGCGAAGAGTCATACCGGCTTCCTTTGGAGTCCGGTTAGCCTTCTTACCATTGCACGGCTGGCAAGCTGCGACGGTGTTCAACCAAGTGTTCTTACCGCCCCTAGACTGAGGCTGGATGTGATCAACGGTCATTCCACGCTTACCGCAGTAAGCACAGGTGTAGTTGTCACGCTCCAGCATCTTTCTCCGCGACCACTGCATCTCACGGTTACGGTATGGAACCTTAACCATTTTGGTGAAGCGGACGGCGATAGGGATGGGGAGTTCACCGGAGGATGTTCTGATAACCTCACCGTCAAATGCCTTGACAACCTCAGCGCGTTCTTTGATGAGGTAAAGCATTGCCCGGTGTATCGGAACCACGCCAAGTGGCTCGTAGCTTGCGTTTAATACGATTACGTTAGACTTTGACATGGTTCTCTGAACACTCTCCTTTCGTTGTCTCGTCGTGCGTTTGTAGCTCTATTGAATTAGTCGTACACAGTGGATAAAGAAAGTTTGCTCGCCTACCTAGACTCGAACTAAGAATAAGAGAATCAGAATCTCTTGTGTTGCCAATTACACTATAGGCGATTAGTTGTTAGGGCTGAGAGACTAGCTAACTTTGTTCTCCCGCAGCTTGCGCTACACCCGCTCTATCGAGCCGTGCGGGTCACCCTAACGCCTCCAAGGGTACCCAAGGAGGTTGCTTCTAACCAAGAAGGTCGGACTCGAACCGACGTATCGACACGTGGATTGATTACCAGCGGTGTCTCTCTGCCTGTTGAGATACTTCTTGATTTGGTCGGAATGACAAGATTTGAACTTGCGACCCCCTCACCCCCAGTGAGGTGCGCTACCAAGCTGCGCCACATTCCGTTACACAGTTTTGTTCACCGAAAATCGATGACCGGCTTCAATGAGCCGGAGGGTCAGGAATTCCTCTGTGTACCCTATTGAATGGCTGGTGGGAATCGAACCCACGTTTCCCTTCCCGACGAGGTGTACAGCCTCGTTTTTGGAAGGTCGGCATTCCGAGCGAGACTTGTCTAGAATGTCGCTGCGCTTAGCCTACAGTCATCGATCCCGAAGGATCTGTATCGAGCCGCCTACGTATGAAGCTCGAAGTTTGGTGGAGCGCCGTAGACTCGACCCTACGGTAACGGCATCTTGCGACCCGTATTTCTATCCAAGGTTGACAACCGAGGAATACACGACCGCGAAGTAGGCTGCTCTGGAATGTCGTATCCAGAGGTTCCTAGCTCTCGCTCGCCCCATGTTTTGTATTGTCGGGATGACAAGATTTGAACTTGCGACCTTTCGCCCCCGAAGCGAACGCGCTACCAAGCTGCGCCACATCCCGTAATTTCGCAACGTGCCCACTCCGCGTGGGAGGCAAGGTTATGAACCCTGAACCCTTTTACACCGCTACTCGTAGATTCTCACCACAGTTGTCACTTGGGCGACCAGTCAAGCCGCTTGCTGTCTGTCACGATGGGTACGCAACATTCAGGTTCCTAACAGGACAACCTAGTCGGAAACCACCCTTATCGAGCGTCCACCAACCGGGTCGAGCGTTTACCTGCATGTGATTCCGGCTAGGCACCGTGTCTTCATCACCAGACATCGCTCTTATCAAGGTTCACGACGACCTTCACCAACTGAGTTCCCCGGCGACTAACCGGTTCTGCTGGCGACTTCCCAGTGCGTTCGGAGGAATCGAACCTCGCTTCGGCTTTCGCCCCTTCAACGCTATTTGCTAACTTCTTTCCCAAATCATAAAATCAGTACCGACGTAGTACAGAATCTCTGGGTCTATATGCCTCTTCTCAAATCCAGCAGTTCCCAGAACGTGTTGCATAGCCAAGGAATCTGGATGAACGCTTGCTGAAAACAAACCGATACCAGCAGCTTCGCCTTCTGAAATCAGCTTCTTGACAATAGCTCGTCCGATACCTGAACCTTGTTGGGATACATATACACCAGAGATGTAACCGGACTTGATATCAACAAAGCCGGTACCAACAATTCCATCGGCTCCTGTAACCAACAAGCATATGCTGCTTGTGAGCTTGGACTCCAAGGCGGCTTGGTTGTAATCAGCCTTCATCCATTCTTCCATTCGTGGGTGGGCTAGATGCTCTGACGAAAGACAGACTCGATGGATATGCTCTATTACCGCTGGGATATCCTTGTTAGTGATATTTCTAATCTCAAAATCATTCTCGGTCATTAGTTCAGTTTCCATAGTTCCTCAGCAACTTTTAGCTGATAGTCGGAGCATTCATAGCCGTAGTTGCTGACCGTGTAGCCAATAAGCTGAATGGTCATGCAGTCCGCGTTCCACTCCAAGTCGTATTCATATGCCCCGAGGTAGTTCGGGGCGTAGACGACATAGGCGGGAAGGCGGTTCTGCAAAGTGTGTGCGTACTCGTGAGCGAGCAATGATCTAAGCTCGCTGTCGTCGTATGACTGGGTTTCAGCCGCTATCTGGATAACAGAATGCTCTAAAGCCATAACACAACCGAGAGCGCCGATTCCACAAGGGTTGGCAACAATCTGGATGGTGACATCATGCGCTCCGACCGTCTCTGCCAGCGCTTCTAGGCGGCTCTGGAATCCATCGGTGCCGAATGTTCCTGACAGCAGAACGGTATGGGCTTTCATTCTCACCGTATGCTTGGCGTTACCCGTTGCCGCGCCAGCTATTTTGTCAATAGACTTCATTATCTTAGTGGTGTCGAACTCAGGAATTGGCTTCTGGTAGCTGTATCTCTGCTCGTACAGGTTCTCGGCAGAACCGAAGCCCCAGAAGGCAAGAGCGGTAACTGTCAGGACAGCAGCGAGCTTGATAATCTTGGACTTCATAACTACGCAGTCTAGTGGGTTGTGGCGTACCAATCCCAGATTTCGCCAGCGGATTCTAACTGCTCAGGAGAGCAGGTGTAGCCATAATCGCTAACAGTATATCCAGTCAAATCAATCGCCATGCAATCGGCAACATACTCAGAATCTCCATCAAAAGGAGCGAGGTAGTAAGCCTTGACGATGGGTGATAGCTTGTTGGTGACAACATGCCCCAACTCGTGAGCGAGCAGCGACTTGATGTAGTCGTCAGACTCAAAGGCAAGAAGCTGGTCAACCTGAATCCTGTTGGCATCCAGAAGAAGAACGCATCCCAGTGCGTCATTGGCACCACAAGCGTTTGGTACTGACTGAACGATAACGCTATCATCAGCACCAACTTCACCAAGAAGATAAAGCAGCCGATCATCGAAAGTATCGAATTCACTCCGCGCCAGCGTATCTTCTACAGCGGAAGCGATAACTTCATCACTGAAAGCGCTACTCATATTCTTCGAGATAGGCGCGCTCTCATACCTAATGATGTATTCGTTGAAAGCGGTGTTGATTGTTACCAGCGAGAATGAGAGAACGAAGATAGCGCTCACCAGAATGGCGGCGAATGTAGCCCTCGGGCTAAGTTCCTTGAACATCTTCACTCTTTCTTTTGTGCCCCGTACTGGATTCGAACCAGCGACCAACGCTTTAGGAAAGCGGCATTCTATCCACTGAACTAACGGGGCGGGTTATCCAAGACTAGCGCCAAGGATGTCTTAATGCAAGTGGAGACTAGGGGATTCGAACCCCTGACCCTTTCGCTGCCAGCGAAATGCTCTACCAACTGAGCTAAGTCCCCTCACAGAGTAACCGAAGTCACCCACCGAGCCACGAACGAGATTTGAACTCGTGACCTCTTCCTTACCAAGGAAGTGCTCTACCAACTGAGCTATCGCGGCATATCTGTGATAGTTGAGATGCATCCTCAGTCGGACGGTTGGGTCACCCCAGCCGCTACCCGCTTCATCAGATTATGAGTCCGACTACTTGGCTCGCTCTACCACAGAATACATATCGGTCGATGCATTCAACCTTCGGTGTGTCTCCGACCAATTGTTTGATGTAGCCTGTCCATACAGAACTAGGTCTGCCGACTGAGCCTTCGAGAATTGAAACTCGACGTTTGCGGGTTATCACCCTGAGCCACCTAAGAGAATCGAACTCTTGACCTTCTCATTACGAGTGAGATGCTCTACCAACTGAGCTAAGGCGGCGTGCTAATTGTCTATACGTTCTCGTGCCAGAACGATTCGACTTCCGAGTAACCCAAAACGAATAGCACTTCGCGGCTCGGTGCGGGGTATTAGCACCCCCAGTCTAGGACTTCTCTTCCTCCGAAAAATCAAACTCACGGGGGTAGGGAAGAAGGTTGTTGAGGAAGGTGTCATCCTCCATGTTATAGGCATCCTTGACACCAGCACGGTTAGCGGCGTTGCCGACTATCTGACCGAGCCTGAGATCCGGGTTCTTCTCCCAGTGCCGACGAAGTTCGTCTAGTACCAGTTCGATTCTTGTCGCGTTGCGTGCCATTGTCTCATCTACTTTCGTTTGGGGTTTAGAGGAAGGTTATGACTCCCGATTCCAGCCTAACAAGCTGGCGCTTTGATCAAACTACCTAAACAGTTGCCGGTTTCCCTCCGGCTCACAACAATACCCTATGCACAGGGAGCGTGACGGTCGTTGCAAACTTTCCCCGTCATCGCCACTTACCATTGATTGTGCCCTCGACTGGAATCGAACCAGCGACCTACAGGATCGGAACCTGCCGCTCTATTCCCCTGAGCTACGAAGGCAAGTGGCAATGGCTGCTTCGTTTCCGACCTGACCACTACCAAGTTTTATTCTGGACGAGGCAATCCTGTTTCAGCAAGAGCCGCGTTCATCAGTTCTGTGAAAAGTGCAACAAACTCATCGTTATCCAAAGAGCCAGCATAGTTATCACCTGTCACCGGGTACTTTCCCACACGGAAGTTGTTAGCAGGGACGTGTCGCTCGGGACGACCAATGACCAAGCTTGCTGAGTCACCGCGAAAGCGGAAATAGAAGTCAGCGGCGTAGAGATATGTTCCACTTGCCTGAAAAGGTACTGCTCCACCAGCGGTTTCAAATATCAAGCCGGGGAACATAGGCTCAATGCGATCCTTAGCTACATCTATTGGTCGTATGGAAGTTCCGTATTCTTCATTACGGCTGGCGTAATAGCCTTCTTGGTAGTCGTCCATTATCGCCTCTCTTCCTTTTGAGCCACCTATCGGATTCGAACCGATGACCCTCGCTTTACAAGAGCGACGCTCTGGCCAACTGAGCTAAGGCGGCATTTATGTTACTTATAAATCGTAACATCTTGTGACCTGCATAGCAAGTCCGCAGTTACACTGCGTTTGTGCGCCCGGAGGGATTCGAACCCCCGACATTTTGATCCGTAGTCAAACACTCTATCCACTGAGCTACGGGCGCATTTCGATACATAGGACTTTCACCCTATCTCAAGTTAGACGCGACGTTCCCTAGTATCATCAGGAACCCGTCTGTGCCCCCAGTTGGAATCGAACCAACGACCCGCAGATTAGAAGGCTGCTGCTCTATCCCCTGAGCTATGGAGGCGGGGTTTGTACTACTTAATGGTAGACCTAAACAAGCCGATAGTCAAATCGAAAAACAGTGAGAACCCTCCACGCCTACATCGTTGCTGAGGCGATGAGGGTGGTTCAGCAAGAACTCACTTTGGAGCCGATGACGGGAATCGAACCCGCATCATCACGTTGGCAACGTGAAGCTTTACCACTAAGCTACATCAGCATGGTGGAAACCCCGCCAAGCTCACAAGTGAGACTTGACGGAATAACCGTGGAACTGATCGGGATCGAACCGATAACCTTCTGGATGCGTGCGCCGCTCCTTGCTCTACCCGCTGCCATCATTGACAGCTATTGAGCTACAGTCCCATGTATTCGGAAGCTAGAAAGCTTCTTCTTATATATCTAGCTTACCGAATCCTAAAGGGTTTGTCTAGTAAACAGTGACCCAATAGTTGCACAACTTACCTCGTCACGCTGAGATGTCTACTTCTTCGCCACTAATCGTCGCAGCTTAGACGGGAAAGACAAACCCGCTCCCCGATTACTAGTCGGGGAATCCAGAGCCGAGCCGTGCCCTCCGACCGGGCTTACGAAGTAACTAGCTTCGCAGCGTCCGTTCGGTGCTGTTTCTCGGTTGTGCCTCCACCAAGGAGTCCCTACCGCCTAGTGAGGGCGAATCAGGACTCCCGATGGAAGCATGGAGCGGTCAGGAGGAATCGAATCTCCGTAAACTCATTGGAAATGAGCCGCCTTACCACTAGGCTATAACCGCAAGTCCCACTCCGCGATTTCCTTCGGTGGGCGAACATCCATCTGTAATTATCGCACTGCCGGTGTGAATGGATTGACCGGTGTACGTCTACACTAAAGCAGTAGATTCTTGGAGCGGACGACCAGATTCGAACTGGCGACGTTCACCTTGGCAAGGTGACACTCTACCGCTGAGTTACGTCCGCATGTCGTGGTTAATGACAAGATTCATCTTAGCCCATCGCGTTTAGGCTTTGACTGCATTTGGCATTTCCCACTATAGAACTTTCATCCATGTGCTTCGAAAAGAAGTCTGTGAGTGCCGATACTCGACTCACGCCCCGACTCTTTCATTCGGTTTCCGGTTTGGGCTATGCACCCCCTCAACTCCGGCAGAGTCCAAGCTTTTCACTGGGATTCACCCAGAGGCGCTTGGAAGCCCTCACCGTAATTTCGGTGATGCCACAACTAGGTTGCTCGACTTGTCAGGTTTCGCCTCTTGTCGAGAGGGGCGAGCAACATGGAACTTGGTAGGTTCCAACCGAGGGGATGACGGGAATCGAACCCGCGTGATCAGTTTGGAAGACTGAGGCTCTACCATTGAGCTACATCCCCGAATTTCCATTGCTGGAAAATGGTGTTCTAATACCATCGTGCAGGCGACGAGTTTGACTTCGTATCTCTGGGCTACGATTGCGGGGCTTGTTCTCTTCCTGAACTTTCGTACAGGGGGATATTTCCCTTGCTATCGGACAACACCAGCGCCTCTCTTTGAGCTACGCCTGCTTGTAATAGAGCCATAGGCTCCGTGGAGACTGGGAGAATTGAACTCCCGACATCTTGCTTGCAAAGCAAGCGCTCTACCAACTGAGCTAAGCCCCCAAGGGTTGTAAGACCTTCACCGTTGCATACCCTCGCCGTCTCTTGCGAAGCTGCCGAATCGACGGCAGGGTGTCTGTTACCAACTTGGGCGACTAACCCATCGTGGTGTCTTACTGTGTCCGAGTTGGTACCCCTTCAGGGACTCTCGTGACCGCGACCTCGACCGGACTTGAACCGGCGACCTCCGCCGTGACAGGGCGGCGCTCTAACCAACTGAGCTACGAAGCCAAAGCGTATCGCTACGCCGTGTGTTGTTGCTATATCTATATTGTGTTACGAAGAAACAGGCTTCTCACGAAGACTTTCATAACTGTACACCATCCGAACCGTATTCGTCAAATTTGCAATCCCATCCCCGGCGAGCCGAGGAAATCGTAATGCGAAGGTCGTCATGGTTCATCCCAGCCGAGGCGGGGATCAGTGGGTCTAAGGGACACAGTGGTTCATCCAAGCCGAAGCAAGGCTCTTGACATCGTGGAGGTCAGGAAGGAACATCCTCAGCGAACTGAGGAACCATTCATGCTGAAGGACAGGAAGGAACATCCCCGGCAAGCCGAGGATTCTATACAGAAGTGAACCGGGCGGAACATCCCTAGCGAACTAGGAACTTATTAATCTGTCGGTCACGGTGGAGCATCCCTTGCGGGAGTTTGTATCCTTAGAAGTTCTCTTTCGAGAACCGTGGTCGCAGAGGGATTCGAACCCCCGACCGTCTGCGAGTCATGCAGATGCTCTACCAAGCTGAGCTATGCGACCGTGCAGCACACGTTTCGTTGGTGCCTACGTCGGACTCTACTATACCGATGAATTGAGCGTTTACTTTCAATCCAGTTACAATGACAGAACCCATCTCGCTCTGTCGGCTGTATCCATATTACAGCCTGTGTGCCCCCACTCGGACTTGAACCGAGGACCGACGAATTATGAGTTCGCTGCTCTGACCAGCTAAGCTATAGGGGCTTATGTACTAAAGAATAGTACGGTTCCGCTCAATAGTCAAATCGAGCTTTGAGGTGATGGTGGGATTCGAACCCACGACGTATAATTACGGTTTTGCAGACCGCACCCTTCGACCACTCGGGCACACCACCTTACTGCCTAACATTCATCGTGATGATGTTTGTTAGGACTTCTACGAGCGTTGCAACCTTACGTACCGGATACTCGTATTGCTCCCCCACGTGGACTCGAACCACGAACCGTCGCATTAACAGTGCGATGCTCTGCCAATTGAGCTACAGAGGAATACTGATTATTTTCGGTTGCAGACCGGTTCCGACCCGGCATCTTCCTTTGACCCTGTGTACAACAGGAGAACGTGTTGCCAATTACACCACTGCATCCTATCCGTTAGCGTCCTAACGGGTTGTGCCTTCAGGGAATTCTGACATCCCGACCCCTCCGTTAAGAGCGGAGTGCTCTATCCTCTGAGCTATGAAGGCGAAGTTTCAATGACTACTCTCGAATCGAACGGAGTCGCTACGCTGACCGCGTAAGCACTACCAATATGCTACAGCCATCAAGGGAACCTTTCGGCTACCTTATCGGGAGACTGGGATTGAACCATCTCTCGGCTACGTCTCCGCCACCGCACTACTAGTCCCTCACCGGCTCCGAAGAGCTACGGTGCTCGTACTCCGCTTCAACAAGTCGTCAGCCCTCGCGCGAACTAAACTTCGTTTCAAGCATTCACTTCGTACCCCAGAACGAATTCTGGTTGCGTAGACCCCGAGGGACTTGAACCCTCAACCCACGGATTAAAAGTCCGTTGCTCTGCCAATTGAGCTAGAGATCCATAGGAAGGCTTTGAGGTTGCAACTCTCCACCATCCTCTCGCAATACTTAGGGAACCAGCACCCCATATTTCCCCAGAACAGCGGGAGCGAGTATCCCCAACTGACTAGGTAAGATTCACGGTTGACGACCTGCAACCAGTCGTGTGAATCGGTTGTGGCTTCTACCGGTATCGATCCGGTGACCTTTCGATTTTCAGTCGAACGCTCTACCAACTGAGCTAAGAAGCCATTGCGCGCCAGTTCATTAGGCTGACACGCCGACCACATCACTGCGGTCGTAATCTTACTCTCAAACGAGAGAAGTGAAGAAGCTAGGCGCGCTTAGCGGTACCGTTTAGCTTCTTGGCGGCTCGGGAAGCGGAGCGGTAGCCGTCGAACCTTTCGACTCGTCTTTCCTCTCCATCTTCGTCAAGTACGGTCAAGAATAGGGTCTTGCCGTTGACATCCGCAACCTTCCAGTCGCGTGTGTCTTTGTATGTGAACTTTTTCATGTTTCACCTCCTTGTCTGTCAACAAGGAGAGAATCAGCTTGTGTTGTACATCCTTTGAACTGCCTTTCGTTTGAGTGTTGCGTGCCCTCACCGAGACTTGAACTCGGACGACCTTGCGATCAATGCGCTCTGAACGCACCGTGTCTGCCATTCCACCACAAGGGCAATAATTCAACCAACCCATAAGCCGGGTTCTGTTTTAGACTGTCATCTGTCTGAGCCGCCTACCCGTCTTTCATAGGGGATCAACTCCCTCAGACTGTTTGGCGTTGCATACATCCTGCACCCTGCTTTTTGAGTTGGGCTTAGTGGTTCTTGGACGATGTTACATAAATACGACATTCACTGAATGTACGTTTTATGTAACATCTACCACACGGTAGTTGATCGAATGCCCGGACTTTCCTCGAAGTATTGCTACCCCGCGACAGCCCAGTTGGTTGAAAACTCATATCCTGTTATTCGTGTGACGGGCGGACTTGAACCACCGATCCTCCTGTAGTCAATGTGTTCGTAAAGTAAACGAAACCACAGGTATTCCATCCGTCATAAACTTGCGACCACGACGAACAACAGCATGAAGTGGAGAGGTAACAACTTCCCTTAGACCATTTACACGGAGGCTATCCGAGTGCCCACTGGGGAAGGACATACACTTCAAGGGTGTGAGTCGTTGCCTAGCTAGACCAACTCATACATACCGTGCCCCGCGCCGATTCGAACGGCTAGCAATCCATTGCCTAAGCAGAGGCTCTAGAGCTACTTAAGCTGCCGTATCGAGCGGCGCTACCATCAGGGCTAAACTTTGTTACTGCGTGCCCTAGGAGGGAATCGAACCCCCGACCTTTCCGTCCGTAGCGGAACGCTCTATCCCCTGAGCTACTAAGGCATTGTGGGACTATGTGTGTTTGTTCTGCACAGACACCCACCACACTTTCACGGTTAGTATGCACCCGAAGCTTGCGGTCACCCCGTAGCTAGTAGGGGACGGTATTGAAGCCAACCGACAACTAGTTCACATTCGGGGAACCCGCCTAGTCGCTTTGATAAAGAGCGACAGGATTCGGTGGTCGGTTTGCAACCCGCCGTGTGAATCCTTCGTGACGCTGATGGGACTTGAACCCACAACCTACACCTTGAGAAAGTGTTGCAACTGCCAATTGTGCTACAGCGCCATGATAACTCCGACTTGGTATACAGCGGTCGGAGTTTTGTAGTCCCTATGGGATTTGAACCCATGACCCCTTCGTTATCAGCGAAGTGCTCTCACCGGACTGAGCTAAGGAACTTCGTACAGCACGTCATTCGATACTCGTGTATCCAAGTACCAGAGCAACCCGGCGAGGATTCGAACCTCATTCTCTTGCGAAACGATGTGCTGATGACTGACCACCAGAAAGCCTCTCTGCGGCAAACGTTATGCCGTCGATAATCATTCCTGTATTGCGGTCAAGATATTTGCCGGTGAATGACACCGGAAAGGAAACGGAGGCGGGATTTGAACCACTTATGCGCGTATGAAAGCCTCTAGGTTATGAGCCTAGCGAGATGCCGAACTTCTCTACTCCGAGTGACGCAGACGGGACTCGAACCCGCATCTTCCACCTTGAAAGGGTGGGGAATTGACCAATTATTACGACCGCGCCAGTCACCTTCACAATCGCGTGAAGGCTTTACGGACTGGATACCGTAGCCACGACCTACTTTATTTTCGGTCTGCTGTACCTTGAACTTTCAGGAATCACTCCATCTGTCACCGGAAACCGGAGCCAGTGTCAAGCCGTAGGGGTATGCGGAATTGAACCGCAGACCTCTTCATTATCAGTGAAGCGCTCTAACCGACTGAGCTATACCCCTTTGTGTGTTTGTAAATCGAGTCCTTGGTGGGGTTCGAACCCACGCCTATGTATTCAAGTGAGGAAAAACGCGCTTCCCTGTCGGGGGTTAAGGTTCCCCAACTCACTACCTTTTGAGCAGCAAGCCCGATCCCGGTGCATCCGCAACCTTCTTGAAATGTCATCCCGTCGTTTTTGAACCGCTCTTCCATTCTGAGCTACAAGGACATGCGTTCCTTCATCTGAAATAGACGAAGGAATCAAAGCGAGCGGCGCTCTGCCATTAAGCGTACTCACGCCAATTGGCGCAAGGAGGGAATCGAACCGCCGACCCGACTCTGGTGGAGTCTAGGAGAATCGAACTCCTGACATCTGCCTTGCAAAAGCAGCGCTCTACCAACTGAGCTAAGACCCCATATGACGAACCACGGGGCGATTATGTCCCCGCGATTCGCCATTCTCACGACGGAAGACCTTGTTCCCGCCATCTAAGGAAAAACAAAACCGGCTGAGAGGGCTGTGAGCATTTCAACTCTGGCTTCTAGCGATAACCGAGGTTACCAATCCACCTACACGCTACCGAAGTGCGTGCCAACCACCTAGCCGGTGTCGGAATCTCCGCGTATAACGCTCGGATGCCTAACGCAGTCGATTTGTACACCTACACTGCGCTTCTTTTATTCCCGAGAGGAAATACATCCTCTCTTCGGTACAACGTGCCCCCAACTGGATTTGAACCAATGACCTCCACCGCAATCGGTGGTGCTCTAACAGACTGAGCTATGTGGGCTAAACGAGTTTCTATTCGACACTAAACCCTAAGCTTCCGAAGAAGCAATAGGTAAAACTCGGATTATGTCTAGAATTCCGAAGAACCCTTTGTTGCGGGAGAGGGATTTGAACCCCCGACCTCTAGGTTATGAGCCTAGCGAGCTACCGAACTGCTCCACCCCGCGTCGTGTAGATAATCGTAGCACAACATCCTTGCTGTGAATAGCAGATTACCAAAATAATGATCTCGCGTCGAAGTTCGATCTTCGATTCCCACATCCGGGGACTTTGCCTTGCGCGACTGGGTTGGGGATATCACTCCTACCCGCATCGGTGATGTGTACATATCACCGATAATCATGGGTGCTTCCAGAGGGATTTGAACCCCCGACCCTCTCCGTGTAAAGGAGACACTCTGCCGGACTGAGTTATAGAAGCATGTGCTGCGCGAAGACTATCTGGGTAAGCTTCCCCATACGACAACCGCAGCGTGTGCCCTGCACAGGTTAAGTGCCTGCCGGACTTGATCCGCCACCTTGCAAAGTGACTTCACCGTGCCCTCTACCAGATTCGAACTGATGACATCTTCGGTGTAAACGAAGCGCTCTACCAACTGAGCTAAGAGGGCATTTTCCTTTTCTGCAACCCAGCAAGGAAACCGGGGACTTGCCACTACCACCAACGAGTCTAAGCTAGTGGATTCAGCTTTGCGTGGCAACTACCGGAGCCGAACCGGTGACCTACCGCTTTTCAGACGGTCGCTCTGTCCAACTGAGCTAAGGAGCCAAGCGGTTGCTTTCGCCTCAGTAGGCAACCTATTGTCCAGCGAGAACTTCTGAGGAAGTCTATATAGTTCACGCCGTAGTTATCTGCTGGACTCCTAACTAGCCCGTAGGAAGAAGTTCACCCACCCGAAGTGAGGTCACACCCTAAAGACATTTGCGGTATTTCCAGCATCGTGACCCCAACCGGATTCGAACCGGTGCTAACACCGTGAAAGGGTGCCGTCCTAGGCCACTAAACGATGGGGCCGTCACGTACTGCTTATTTACTTATATCTGCTACCTTACAGTAGCTATTTCTGAAAGTCAAATTCTGAGCTACAGAACGTGACGCTGACGGGACTTGAACCCGCAACCTTCACCGTGAGAGGGTGATGCAACTACCAATTGTGCTACAGCGCCGCAGCTAAACCGAGTGTGACCGGTTTAGGATTTCGCGGAGTCTTGCAAGGGTGGAACCACAGGGCTACTTTTCATTCGCCCTTCCCACAAGTTATTGTCCCCACTTATAAGCAGCAACCCCCGCCAAGGAATTTCACACTGCTGTCTCAGGACTGCACGGGCTATTACCTGAGTGTCAAATGGCTTTGGCGAGCCATCCCGCAAACCATAAGTGGGGGTGCTTTTCTGGGCATCCTGCTTATGAATTCTGTAGCGATAGTTGGACTTGAACCAACGACATCATCGTTATGAGCGATGCGCTCTACCAAACTGAGCTATACCGCCAAGCCGGAACACGTCAGGAGCCTAAGCTCCCAACGCGCCGGTTGGTTTCTACGGGGCTAATATGCTATGCCCAGCAGAAGGCTGCTTCGTTATGATAAAGCACTCACTGCAACTCCCCATAGCATTAGGAAGTCTCATAACTCCGCGCGTGCCCCACACGAGACTCGAACTCGCATACCTTGCGGCACCAGAACCTAAATCTGGCGTGTATACCAATTCCACCAATGAGGCATGTTTAGGTGATCTCTAGCCGGACTCGAACCGACAACCTCCGCCATCCTAATCGCATACGCTGGGCGGCGCTCTTCCTGCACCCACCTTCACAATACTTCGGATGTATTACTAACCTCGGATACTCACATCAGCTACTTCCCGGTCTTACTAGCGCAAGCAGTGTTTCCACAGCCTGCCAGTGGTTTCAACTGGCTTCCTTTTTATAGCGTTTGCGACGGTTACCGCGAACTCTTACTTGCGTTTTCTGACCGAGTTTCTCATCGGCTTTTTCCTTGGTGTTCTCACACCCTCCATATTGCTCCGGCACCAAGGGCGCATTGAGCTATAGAGAAATCTAGGTTCAAGTGTCATCTTATGCTTCTCCGGTAATCGGGGCTGCTTGAACTCTATTATTAGGAAGAACAAGCGTCAACGCCAGACCGGATATTGGACGGTCGCCATCGATGACGAATCGGTGTAGCCTCACTGATTTTCACAGCTTTTTGGCGGCTTGTTCTTCTTGCGGAATCGGTGGGATTTGAACCCACGGAAGGCTTTCACCTTCACCAGTTTTCGAGACTAGCGCACTAGGCCGGACTATGCGACGATTCCATCTTGCTTGGTAAGTTCTCGCGTAAGCGAAGTAGAGCGGTCGGTTCCGAAGAATACATCAACCTCCAATCATCGCTTGCGACGATGACCAGCTACAACACTCACATTGCTTCTAATGGGATGCGACCATCAAAGCAACTCTTAGTCTCACAAGCATCGAGAACTAAGCGCTATCGGGTGAATAACGGGGCTTGAACCCGCGACATTCCGCTCCACAAGCGGATGCTCTACCAACTGAGCTATACCCACCATACATGCGCCCTGCAATCGCAGCACGACCTCTTATCGTTGCCGATAAGCTTTGGGGTGAACGACGGGGTTCGAACCCGCGACATCCGGCTCCACAAGCCAGCGCTCTGCCAACTGAGCTACGCCCACCATGCAGGAAACATTCGGCTTTTCATAACCGCAACTCTGGGATGCACCCCCGAGCCAGCCCCTCTACATAGGCTGATTGTTTCCGAGCGTTCGTATTACGCCTGAACTGCCAGCAGTGGTCATAGACCCTGTTGGTTGAAGCGGCGAGGTATTCGTACAAGGGTTCACACAACCCCACCCTCGGATTTGCCGTCTGCGACGATAGGCTCCTAGGTTCGATCCGATGTACAAGTTTAGTGAACGTCCCAATCGCATCTCTACGTTCTCACTGGCTAATTCCCCCACGAAGCGATTTTGATTTGCCCTTGCGGGAAGGTGGGTGGCATCACCAGCGGCGGTTATCCGTGAAGATAACCTGTGCGCCCCCTCGGACTCGAACCGAGAACCCACAGATTAAGAGTCTGTTGCTCTGCCAATTGAGCTAGAGGCGCGTGGAACACAGAGCGGCTGTGTTCTCCCGTATTGCTGTTACCGAATGTGCGACAAAGCCGCTGCTTGTGACTGCTCGGCTGCGATAGCACGCATCAACGGTGAAACCGGGGTTTGACCAGCATAGAATGCTCGCCATTGCGCGCGGCAGATAAAGCATTCCTTGGTCAGAAACCAAAGCCCCACTTTCGGTCGTGTGCAGGTTGTACAGATTTTTGTACCCATGTCATCGACCCTTCTTTTGCTGCGCGGAAACGGGGAGATTCGAACTCCCGAAGGGCGTGAACCCTTACCACCTTTCCAAGGTGGCGCACTAGGCCTCTATGCGACGCTTCCATTACATTGTTGCCCGGAAACCCATCCGTCATTTTTACCAAGATCCGAAGACCACAGGCGGGGACTCGAACCCCCTTTGACAACAACTTGCGGAACCGGTGGGATTTGAACCCACGGTGGAATTACTCCCACATCACCTTAGCAGGGTGACGCACTAGGCCGGACTATGCGACGGTTCCAAGTCTGGGGAAGATTTGCGGGATATCGTGTCGTTCCTTGCAAGACTGCACGATAACCTTGGATGCCTTTGAACCATCGCCTTACCCCTACGATGCGACACCAACTAGCAGAATTTCACCGCCACTCATTTGACCGATGATTCGGGGAAGGGATTCTCACCCTGCCAGACTCTTGCATCAGCAACCAGCGCCGTAAACTCATAAAGAGGCGGCTCCATGATTCGAACATGGACACGTACAAGTGATTGTGGAGACTGGGAGAATTGAACTCCCGACATCTTGCTTGCAAAGCAAGCGCTCTACCAACTGAGCTAAGCCCCCGAAATAGTGCGACAATCAAGCTTTCCCGTCGTGGGACTCGAACCCACACGTTATGACTTAGAAGACCAGTAGTTTCCATCCGGCAACCTCATAACAGTGGATTCCGGGCATGTCACATTCTCCATCGAAAATGTGATTTAGCTCCTAGTCCACCGCGCCTACCAATTACGCCACACGGTACTTACTTGACTGAGAAGGGAACGAGCATGTCTGCTCTATTTACCTCGCGGATGATGAGAGATTCGAACTCCCGGTAGTTATTAGCTACAACAGTTTTCAAGACTGCCTCCATAGGCCACTCGGACAATCATCCATTATGCCGGTATTGTGAATCTACTAGTAACCCGGCGATTTCTAGTAGCAGCGACAAGTCGCTCGTGGAGATGAGGGGATTCGAACCCCTGTCCTAATTGCTAAGTCAAGCTCTTCTACGTGCGTAGTCCGTTGGGGGTGTTTATCGACTTCATCACGCTGGTACGGACACCGGCTTGATATCGTCTACCTACCCTGATTACGTCACTTGCTCACCAGTAGGCTGTGAGCGTGCCGAGTTCCTCTTTGCTGATGCCTAACCTCTAGCGTGAACCACTTTCTACTAGGTTGAGACAGACTTCATAAGCCTCTCAGCCGTTAGGCTGCGAGTGCGAAGTCGTTGCGAGATGCGTTTGCATTTCTTGTTGCCCGATTTGATTTACGTGGTTACCAGACAATCCACGGCACGCTTCTTCTCTACTGTATCAACCAGTCGAAACCAAGCATCCCCTTGGTGGACGGAACTTGACGGAAAGCCCTGAGACATATCAGCGAACCCACAATCGGGTTGCTCTCTGTACACCGTACCTCTTTCGAGGAAATTCTAGGTGAAGATTGTACTGATTCGCTACGCTGGCTCAGCACGCCTCGATTGAACAACACCCGAGTCATCTTCCTGACCCTTCTGCTAGATGTTATCTCTGCTCCCCGACTTGGACTCGAACCAAGAACCGTCGCATTAACAGTGCGATGCTCTGCCAATTGAGCTATCGAGGATTACGGTGACCAAGCTTGGTCTGCTGCTGGAGCAGATGCCGACACCTTCCACCTAATTCAACTTCTCGGACGCTTCGCCTACGTCATGTTTCGGTGACTGCGTGATAACCACACGCTACGGTAGAATCTCTTACATCCCCGGTTGAACTCGAATCAACAACCTCTTTTTACCCGCATGTTGGGTGTGCGCTACCAATTACGCTACAAGCCGAAGCTTGCTGGACTCGAACCAGACCTCTTAAACCGCACATAGGCGGTGTGTTCTACCAATTGAACTACGAGAATGTAAGAAAGATTTTGTGTGGTGTTCGAGAGAGTGGACGCAACTGCCGAACGTTTACAGTAATCACTCGATCATGCAGAAGTGTCACCCTGCCGGTACGTTTCTTCTGTGGAAAGCAGCACCACGGCTACTCCCGTTTATGTCCAGACATTCATCTGAAAAGCTCCCCCAACTGGACTCGAACCAATGACATCCCGGTTAACAGCCGAGCGCTCTACCAACTGAGCTATGGAGGAATGGCGAATATCTAGGCTTTGTAGTCAACCAAGGTCTTTCCGCGTTACCCACTGGCATCAGAAGCGCGTTACCGCTTCCTGCCTTCTTCATTTGGCATGAAGAAAATTTTCACTGTTTACTTACCAAAGTTCTGCTTATATCTTGTTTCAAGAGTACATGATAACAGGCACTCTTGTCAAAACGGTGAAGTGGGGCGAACCGTAGCGGTTGACTTCACGGGCAACGACCCCGCTTACGTCAAACCCTCGGACTCAACACGCCAGTCAGACGCGCGAAGTGATTCACCTTGTCGGGATGACAGGATTTGAACCTGCGACTTCTCGGTCCCAAACCGAGCGCTCTACCAAGCTGAGCTACATCCCGTTACTACTTTTTACTGCGTACCCCCGAAGGGACTTGAACCCTCACTCTCGAAAGAAAAGCATTTTAAGTGCCCCGCGTCTGCCAATTCCGCCACAGAGGTATATAGACTTTTGACGATGCTGGTTATTCTCAGTCTACAACCCGTGCCCCTGACCGGACTTGAACCGGTACGTCTTTCGACACTGCATTTTGAGTGCAGCGTGTCTGCCAATTCCACCACAGAGGCGTGATGTTTCTTTGTTGCTTTCTCAACCATATATCACCGATATGAACTTGTCAAATCGAAGTTTGCGAGGTCATTCGCCCAGCCTAGTGATGAGCTAGACTGTTGAGTTATCATCTCAACGACATATTCCTCTGGTGCGCGCGGAGGGACTTGAACCCTCACGTCCTTACGAACACTAACCCCTCAAGCTAGCGCGTCTGCCAATTCCGCCACGTGCGCATGGTAGTTTGAGTCGATTCCGCGACTTGCACATTCCAGCTAACCTGACCGCCCACTACTGTTGTACTTCTTTAAGCTCCCTCGGGGCGGAGAGTTATGCTTTGAGCCACGAACGAGATTTGAACTCGTGACCTCTTCCTTACCAAGGAAGTGCTCTACCAACTGAGCTATCGCGGCAACTTCCAGAATGCTAACACGTTGAGCGGCGCGGTTTGTTGCGTTTCGCCGTTCTGGAATATGGGGTGTGGTTTCCCACGTTGCTCCCCCATCAGGATTCGAACCTGAACCGACTAGCTCCAAAGGCTAGCGTGCTGCCAATTACACTAAAGGGGATCACAAACGATTTAGACGCTGACGGGACTCGAACCCGCAAATGAAGCTTCCCAGCTTTCCTAATCTCTTTTCGGAGCGAGAGTATACCAATTCCTCATCACACCGCCTGCCTCGTTGTGTATCCAGCGTATACGCCGGAGTTGTTAAGCGCATTGCGCTTTGCTCGCCTACTTGGACTCGAACCAAGAATAAAAGATTCAGAATCTTCCGTGTTGCCAATTACACCATAGGCGATTACGGCTACCGAATCTCTCCGGCAACCTATTTGCTGAGACTGACATCAGCAAAGCTTGTGATGACTACGAGTACGGGATTTGAACCCGTCTCTTCCTCATGGTGAAGGCTGTCTCAGGTTGTGTCCGCCAGAATACGAACCCGTAGTCAAGTTTGGGTGTGATGCAGGATTTGAACCTAGCACCGAGTCTAGAACTCGGTTGTCCTTCCGGGGCTTATCGCCGGAGCCATATCACAACGCGACCGTAACCGGACTTGAACCGGCGACCTCTACCTTGACAGGGTAGCGCTCTAACCAACTGAGCTATACAGCCTTGGATTTTGATGTGGATGGGACTCGAACCCATGCGCACGGAGTTGTCGCCCCGCTGCCTAACCAACTAGCTACCACTTCGGGGAGATGTTTCCACCTACCTTATTTCATCGAGTGGGCGACTGCTAATCGCACCATACCCGCTCTCACGGCGCATTGGGCTTATGCTAACTCGAAGCCATACCTTTCAGCATAGTAGTTTCCCAAGACGAGGTACCTTCGCGTGGGGCTTGTTATACCTTCTAGTGAAGGCTGGTCTAAGCGGCGGTGATTCACGAAGGCTCGCACACACCCTTTCGTCCAACGGCGTTTAATTCATGTGTTGGAACCACAGCGACCTTGACGGGACTCGAACCCGCGACCTCTACCGTGACAGGGTAGCGCTCTAACCGACTGAGCTACAAAGCCAAGCTTGTTGAGCATTTTCACCCAAGGGGTGAAGCAGCACCATGTCACGGCGCTCAACTTACTGCTAGTTACGCTTTGGACGCTTACCTTGTACTTCGGTTCGCGCTACCCTCTACGACAACAAGTGCTCCCACTCAGACTTGAACTGAGGACCCTCCGCTTAAGAGGCGGATGCTCTGACCAACTGAGCTATAGGAGCATGGTGGAACCGAATGGAGTTGAACCACTACCTGTGGGTTTTCACACCCACCGCTCTAGCCGCTATTTCATGCGCATTTATTTACCGGTGTAAATACGCAATCAGTTAGACGTTGAGCTACAGTTCCAGATCCGCCATCCCAGCCGCTAAGCCGGTCTGACTTCGAGCCTTGACGCTTCGCTCGCACACGGTCGATTCCCTACTACTAGTTCTATCGACAACCCGTGGTGGTGGATGAGGGATTCGAACCCCCGTAGCATTACACGTCTGATTTACAGTCAGATTCCTTTGGCCGCTCGGACAATCCACCAAGTACCGCAAGAAAGCCGCTAAGCCCTCTCACTTCGGCGCACTCACGCGGCATCCGCTTACGAACGGTTCCTTGACTCGGTACCGATAACTCTCTGTGGGAATGGCGAGATTCGAACTCGCGTGTGGGATGACAGATTTACAGTCTGCCTGCTTCAGCCGCTTGCATACACGCCCATTACTGATGAGGACGACAACCGAAGTCCATCATTTCGAACCGTTAGGTTGTATGACGGCATAACGAATGCCGCCCTCATCAAACCTCATCTGCCTCGCAGTTTCCTAAGACTCCGCGATTCCATGACAAGGATTGGAATAGGTTTGGCGACCTATTCCCTTTCTTTATCCACTGTTGAGTTCCCAATGAGTATTTCTACTCTCAATGCCTTACGTTTTCGCATCTTTCAATGTTTCAGCCCGTAAGGACTTTCGCAGGGGCGACAGGACTTGAACCTGCAACCTTCCGTTTTGGAGACGGATGCTCTACCAATTGAGCTACACCCCTAGATGTTGTTTGACTCTTCTTGCCTAACAGTACCACACTACATGCACTTGTCTGACTTGTCAAGTCCTATTTTGAATTATGTTGTAAAACTAGAAAAACCGGGTGTCTCCCTGTGCTTTCGCTTTGGGTGACTCCCGGCTATTTATGCCTTGAGATAGATGTTTACATCTACTTGTCGAGTTCACCTCCGACGATACCGCTATTCAATTGTCCCTGCTTATAGGCTGGGGTTTCAATATCTGAGAGCACGGGCGACTGCCATTTTGCGGCAGCATCGAACGCACGCTGTACAGCATGTCCGTTCGTAAATAGCTTGCGCATCATGTGATGTTCGCTCCTAGGTATCGTCAAGGGTTCTTGACTGGTTTTGGTGTAGCGCGTTTGCCCTACGTTTTAGAGAATACACGTATCATCCGGCTAGTGCAACCATTTTCGGAAAATTGGTCAAACTTTTTTGGACGAGCTTTGTTTTGCTCTGTTCTTAGTCTCCATACTACCACCGACATTGATAGTTGGCTATAGCAAGAACGCCCCTTGGTAACTAAACCAAGGGGCGTGCTGTATGGTCTTGCTTATGCCTCGATAGCTTCCTGCTCAGCGGGTGCTGATGAGATTACACCGAATGCATCGGGGTACTCAGCCTTCAAACGACGGAGTGTGTGCGAGGCGGACTGGGGGCTGGTTGCTCCCGTCCACTTCTGCATATCCGTGGTCTTGACCTCTCGACCCTTGGCGACATGCTGCTTGACGATACCGATAATCTGAGCGTCGGTCTTCTTCTTTGCGCCAGTGACAACCTCGCCGTCCTTGTTCACAGCCTTGTTCAGGCTTCCAGAACGCTTCTTCTGACGGTGAATGAGGATTGCGATGAGGTGGATGGTGAGCATGAGTGCGACAGGCGGTGCGGCGGAGATAAGCGCCGAGGTCGTCATATCGAACTTGCGGTCAGGGGAGAGCGTGACGTGAACTGCGTTGAGCCAAATCGACACTCCCGAGAACAGAAGAAGAACGAACCACGAGTAGATCCTGTCCGCATGGCGCTTCTCATAGGCGCTGAGGAACACGATAGCCACCGTTGCCGCGAGAATCGAGCCATCGATGATGATGGGGAACACCCATGAGGTGATCTCGTCCGAGCCGATACCGACCCAGACATCGCGCAGCGCCTTGAACGAAAGCACGAATGCTCCCGTTCCGATAACGGCGAGTAGAATGACCGCGAAGACCTGTAGAAAGTTCTGAGGCTTCTCAATCGCTGGTGCTGGTGTAGACATAGTTTTCCTTACGTCGTTATTTGAATAGGGATTGTTTCTTGTTTCATGGATAACATTACTATGGTTTGGTACGTGATGTCAAATCGAGAATTGACAATTATCCAATAAATAGCATTTGGTGCTTCGCACCGGAGTCATCAAGCTCCGCCGCGTTGTCACCTCTTACATACACCGTACCGAATGCACCTGATTCTGGTACAACGGTACCGGTAGCCGCCTCAGTCAGAAATACCTCGGCTCCCGTTCCCTCGGCAATAATTACGGTGACGTGTGCGTCGCCTTCTGCCGTTATCTTCGGAATGTGGTGATCGCTGTACGTCTTGATGACCGCATATCCGGTTTTTACGGTGATAGAAGCCGTTCTAAGCGCGTCAAGATGTATGAGAACCGGAGATTCGCCACCATAGATATTCAAGCCCCCTGTGTCATCCAGAGCCGAATCGGTTACCATGAATAGGCATGACTCATTGGTGGGAGAGTTTGCTATCTTCTGAGTCATCTCAGCTTCATCCTGAACGCTATGAATTGAGACGTATCTGTCACCAGCATACGAGTTCAACTCTGTCTTAGGTAGAGTTGAGCGATGCTTGGGTGCAAGCCTACTCACCCTATTGGGTGCGCTGCTGTCACCATCAGGTCTTTTGTAGACTGTTGTTAGCCGACCGTTGATGTCAACTATCCTTCGGGCATTGTTCAAGTGCGGGTTAGCCATCGAGGTTTAGTCGCCTGCCACATTGTCGTAGTATATTTCCACTGTGAGTCCGGGATCTACCGGAGGAATGCGAAGTGACTCGTCTTTCTGTTTTGTCCCCTCGCTTATATATTCACGAACCATATCCTCCCACTGGCTGAGAGCAAAACCGGTATCGTCACTACGAGACTTAGTGGAATCGCCACCGATTACGATTGAGAACGGAGTGTCCTGATCTTCATCAGATAGCTGCTCGCCGCGAATTCTAGATGCCCAAGCATATGCTATTAGATCCCTAGCCAGCTTCGCTTCGTCTTCATTTAGCTCGCGGCTAAACTGGAACCTCATGCTGTAAACATCGGTCGGATAAACACCGTCGCGGCTTCTATTGTAGGTAATGCCATCGTACTCAACCTGATCAAATACCTCGCCAGCGCGAACTCGATAATCGTTGCTGTTGACAACCAAAGGGGCGCTATCTGAATCTGACGGGCTGTGCTCGACTGCCAGAGCCGCTCTGAGGCTATCAACACTGTAGCCCCCGAAGTTGTCGTGGAAGACCTGATCGTATGCTGCTTGGAAACTACTGTCTGAATACTTTCCGCTAGCAACAATTGTGGCATTCACCAAATCAACAAAGTCTTCGTCTCCTGAGAGTGGTAGTTCGTTGCGATCTATCCATCGCTCGATATCAGATGAAGTAACCTTGTTTCCAGAAGTCTTGCCGCTGGGAGGGGCTGATACAGGAATCCTGTTGCGCGTGGCGGCGAGGGTGGCTGAACCCTTGTCAAGCGAAACCCAGACGGTCTTACTGTGACCATTCTTGTCCACGATGATTTGCGATATGCGTCCGTCCACGATTCTCCTACGTTACTAATCTTGTTACTACGATTGTAGCCTGAGAATACGACAACGGGCTGGCGTTGAAGCTTGCCAGCCCGTTGTCGTTACTTATATGAATTTAGCTGTGGCAGGCGTACCACTGGAAGCCGTAGTTCGTGGCGTTAGCCCAAACCTTGACTCGGGGAACAACACCCTCGCTAGCAGGTGTGTTGGACGCGATAGAGCCGTTGCCGAACGTTCCGTAGTTGGTAGCAACGCACTTCGAGCCACCGGGGAAAACATCCGAGCCGGGAGTGGACGCAAGCTGGCGAGCAGTTGCAGCCGCAACATCAGGCACGAAGGTCGGGGTCGGCGGGGTCGGCGGGGTTGGCGGCACCGGAGGAACGGGAGGCGTGACAACCGGGGGTACGTAGACCTTAGAGTCGTCCGTAGAGGTATCGGTGTCGTTACTGCCACCGTTGTTCCCGCTACCGCTGCCACCGTTGTTGCCGTTTCCGCCACCGTTGTTCGAGTTCGAGTTGTTCGATCCCGTGTTGGTGTTAGTGGTGTTCGTAGTGTTGGAGGTGGACTCGGTGGAAGTCGTGTCATCAGAGACAACGACATCATCCTCAACCGCGTCACTCTCATCGGTGTCAACAACAGAAGTGCTGTGACCAGTGGAGTTCGGAAGAGACTTCGAGACACCGGAGGCAGTCGTTGCGCTCTGGTTGTGGGCAAGAACGCCATTGAGGGCGAAGCTTGCGGCGGGAAGTCCCACGACGATTGCTAGCGCGATGGCAACAATCTGTACGGTCGGATTTGCTGCCTTCTTGCGAAGCTGGCTAAAGATGTTATTTACCTTGTTCATTTCCTGTCTCTCTAGAAACTCTGTAGAACTCCTACAAAGCGTTATACCCATCTTAGTACACAATGTACAAAATGTCCAGTCAAGATTTGTATAACTTCTACAAAGAAACGAACTTCCCTTTGTATTGCTGGGTTTTAGCCCACAACAAGAGGCTCTTTTTCCGTCTCCCAGAGGTCAAATAACTGCTTTGAACCAAATCGGGGGCTTCCCTTTTGTAGGTTAACGCTCATTGCCTCCACGTCGCCGGGGCGTGAGCCGTTTACTCGCATCTTACGAACGCCATCGACGTGATAGCCGTTCTTTTCCAGATTGAACTGTCGGTCGAAAAGAATTACATCGAACTTGCTTACAAGCTCAGCCGCTCTCTCCCAATAGGCATCGAAGTCGAAGCCGCCACCGTTCTTAACTTGGGTAGTCGTATCGTTGTAGGAAGCCTGAGACTTCTGTGACTCGCCATCACCATAAGGCGGGTCTAGGATTACCAGAACGTCATCACCCAACGCCGATATCTCGTCGTCAGTGATTTCAAGATATGAACACTGCCGTACATCTGGTTCTAGCTCGCGCCATCTTTCGAGAGCGGCTTCATATGATTTTCGGTTATAGAAGGTGTTGACCTTGTTCTTTGCGGGGTCTTCTCCGCCCTTGGCAGGAACATTGTATCCATTCTTGGAGTATCGGAAGACTCCCGAATACGACATCGACTGTAGGCAATAGAGGTACTGCCACCAGTTCTCTAGTTTCCTAGTACGGTAGTAGTCTTCCCGAGTGAACTCTTCGGGGACAATCTGCTCATCAAAGCGTGACAGAACCCTAGCTACAACGGGGTCAAGGTCTACCAGAATAGCTTTCGATGCAAGATTCGCGCTCAACACACCGCTACCCGAGAACATCTCTACGATGGGGCGACCAGAGAACTCTTGAAGGTAGGGTACCCACGCACGCTTAGAGCCGACATAGCTCGGCAGGAATCGTATTAGGTCGCTCATCTATCCATCATCTCTGTACGCGGATTCTTATAGAATCGGTCGGTAGCTTAACAGGCTGGTGATCAGCGGTCAAGCTTTTCCGAGATTGGGTTTATTTCCCACATGAGCTAGACGGGATTCTCTATACTGTGGATTCGTGCGGGAGGAAAACTTTGCTACTAGAAAACACGCCACCAGAAACACTATTGACTCTGGTTATTGGCGTTACCGCCCTATTCCTCTTCACAACGATCTCGTTTCAGATTATTTTCAGTAAGCTGTACGAAGCCGGATGGAAAGCGTGGGTTCCTTTTGTCAACATGTGGACTTTCTTCGCAGTGGCAGGTATGAGCGGCGCTTGGATGTTTGCCACTATCGTCCCGCTGCTTGGGATAGTGGTGATCTATATGGCGGTTCATAGGATTTCTACAAACCTCGGCTTCGGGGGAACGGGAATGGTATTCCTCGCCATCTTCTTCCCGCTTCTATGGCTGTTCGTAATGGCGGGTTCAAAGAACAAATCCGACAGCGAGCTTGCCGCGATAGAACAGAAGAATGAGAGTAGATACGCTCATTCTCAACCACAGCCAACTGTTGCTGATATGGGTCGCTCATGGGCATTGGCAGGAGTTCCGGTTTCACACCAAAGCTATCCACCACCTGCACCGAATGCTTCCCAGCAGAATCCGCCAGAGGCACCTATTTCGTTTGGCTACAAACAGCAACCCGCCCCAGCGCAACAACAGCAGCCGGTGTATGCAGATCCTTTTAGACCTGTTCAGCCCAACCCGTTCCAGCCGCCGTCTGCTGGTTGACGATACCCTTGCGACGAACAGACCACTCGCCAGCAGAGGTTTCCACATGCTTCGGGAAGTAGCCCTTGCGCCGTGATTCAATCCTTGATTTCAGGACGGCGGAGGGCATCTTAGCGCCCTTTGAAAGGTTGTGCCCCGAGCAAGCCGCCACTAGATTTTTCATTGAGGTGGCACCACCGCGCGACCAAGGATAGAAGTGATCGGCATGTTCAGCCCTATTACCGCATCTTCCGAATCCGCTGTCGAACTCACAACGCCCTCCGGCTCGCTGGAATCCTTCATAACGCTGTTCAGCGCTGAAAGCACGATCATACTGTTCGCGCCACTTCTTGCGGCGTGCGGTCTGAATAAGACCCGCAATAGCGAGGATGACACGGAGTACGAGTACAGCTACCGTGATAGTGATGACCTTCTTGATGATGTCCGGGTCAGAGATAATCTGATTGAAGACCCACAAAAGCGCAGCCACAACCGGGTTGCTGCTAATTGATTCTTCCATAACTACAATCTACCATCTAGGTACCACAAATGCAAACCTCGATTAAAAGGGGGAACCTCTGGTCTTTAGCGACCAGAGGTTCCCAACCATCCACGCGGTAGCGAATCGCGCCTTCCTTGTTGGAAGCTTTACGTCATGTCTGCCTTCGCTGAAGGGACATAACACAAAAAGACGCTATCCTCGTTTGACTGAGGATTAGCGCCTTCTTGAGAGACAGGGGAACATACGGGTGCTGCGTTAGCTGCGGCTGATGTCAAAATTGTGAGCATCTAGATGCCGAATCCCATGTTGTTCATTACCTAGATACTAACACTTAGCTCTGACATTAGTTATCAAATCAACTTGCCGCAGCAGCGATTTCTGCGGGTGCGCCAGCAGCAAGCGGTCGCCACTCAACAAACTCGGCGTGAACGATGAGACGTTCCGTGTTGCTCCACTCAGGCCAGCATGTGGTAAGAGTAAGCATACGTGAATCGTCAAGCTCTGCATCCTCCACAGTGCTTTCGTTGTTGCCCGGTATCGGGGCGATAACCTCAATGGCATTGGGCTTTACGAAGATATGTTCTTCCTTCACCTCGTATGTATAGTAGCCATCCTTCGTCTGGATATAGATGCGGTCGCCGGGAACGATGGTCTTTAGGTTCTTAAATACAGTGTTGCGGTGACCAGCAAGAGCATAATTTCCATAACCACCGGGCATCTGTGTGTTGACATAGTGACCAACTCCGGCGTTCTGTGCCCAGAGGATATCCGTTGTGGTTCCCTGAGCTAGAACGCGCTTGTAGTTAGGGTCTAGTCGAGGAATGTAGATAACACCATACTGCTCCCCGAGCTTTAGCTTACTTCCGTCCATTACGGGCGGGTCTTGGGGATCATAGTCGAGCGACTCAACTGTCGTGTCTGCGTTGAACTCATCAATGAGCGCATCGGCGCTAGATGACTGATTAGCTGCTGTGATCGCATCGTTGATGACAAACTTCCACAACAAGAAGAGTCCCGCCATAACCGCAACGATAATGAATAGCTCGGCTACAACAGTGAGAATCCAGTCAACAAGGCGACGCTTCTTCTTGGTGCTCTGTACTTTCGCAACACGTCGCTCCTTGTTCCGAATCGGCTCGGTTGCAACCTTATTAGCGCTGCTTGCTGGCTTTCTTTCGAGTGCGATAGCTGCGCGTCGTTCACCAATGATTTTGGGTTCGTCCGAAGCCGAGTTAGCGTTGTTCTTTTTAGCCGTGGGGTCGGCGTGCTTTCCTGACACTAATATGCCTCCGGTTGTTGGATAGCTAGATTACCACTGTTTGCGAAGAATCTCCAGCGGATTGTGCCTCTTCACGCTCGCGGCGCTCTCTACGGGTAAGGGCAGGAGCCTGCTGAGGTTCCGCAGTAGGCTCTTGCTCAGCCACCAGCCAGCTACTCAAACCTATTACCGCATCTGTTAGTGCGGGGTTCTCAATGGGGTCTTCGATAGGAGAAACGATGTCGCCCATACCCGTTACGCTTCTATTGGCGAATGCGGAAACGGGTGCAGAATCTACGTTCTCTTCGAATTCGTCTTCGTACTCCGGCTCTTGTTCTGGTACCTGCTGCTGAGTAACCGGCGCAGCAGGGAGGCTTCCTACTGGCTCTTCAACAACGGGTGCTGTGACAGGAACAGGGACAAATGCCGCTTCTTCTGGCTCATCGGAGTCATCCTCTCCTAATAGGAAATCGAGTGCCTCGCCGGAGTCAACCTCTTCTGATACGGTAGATGCTGGTGTTGCCTCTACGGGAGCGGCAGTTGGCTGAGAGACGGCTTCTACGGGGGCTACGGCAGAGGAATTGTACTTATCGATAGCGGGGGAGGAAATCTTGGTGATTGCATCTAGAATCGGCTTGGGAGCGTTGGCGCTTGTTAGCACCCTGTGGATCTCGTTGAGCGCTGCAAGGAGAGGCTCGCCATCCGCGTTATCCGATGGAACGTAAACAGGCACGGGAACTTCTACCGTTACCTCTACGGGTACTTCAACAATCTGTGGTTCTACCGGTGCTGCGGGTGAAGCAGCACCAGCCTTCGGCTCGATAATATCGAAGGGGAGTGCTCTTGCATCCTCGTCCCCACCGCCGCGATTGGCGGCACCTCTAGTGCCAAAAACGCCAACTACCGACTTATCGCTATTCTGTAATACCCAAACGTCAGCCACAACAAACCTCTCTACGCCTCATGTGAGATTCCTAAACTATCACGACAATCTACTTCTTTCGCCAATACAGCAGAAGGTATGGAAAATACAAAAGAGGGCATTGGTAAACTTCGCCAATGCCCTCTTCTGGTAGATGAATTACGGTGCCACTCGACCATTCTTGTTGAATGCCTCATAGGTAGATGGCATCGCTTCAGCGAAGAATTCTTCCATCTTCTCGGCAATCATCTCAATCTCGCGCTGAGGGAATGACGGGAAGTGAGTCCCCTCACGCATGGTGCGTAGCGACAGGAAGTTCATCAGCGCACGAGCATTCATCGTGACATACATCGATGAGAAAAGGTTGAGCGGCAGAACACCACGAGCCACCTCACGGGCAACTCCGGCTTCGAGCATCCTGACATAGCTGTTGTACGCTGCGACTGAATTCTCTTGGTACTCCTTCTGAACCAGAGCAGTCTGCTCGTCAGTTCCGGGCACGAATACATAAGCACCGGGCTTTCCCTGCTGGACGAGGTTTCGGTTGTCTCCGGGTACGTAGAATACAGGGCGCATCTCGCGGTAGCGTCCCGACTCTTCGTTGTATGAGGCTATACGGTGGCGCATGAACTCACGGAATGCGAAGATCATCCCCTCAATGTAGAAGGTGAATGTCGTGTGCTCGAACGGCGAACCGTGTCGGTCGCGCATCAGGTAATTGATAAGACCAACATCCCGCTTCGCCTGCTTTTCTGAATCTTCTGCGGAAAGCGCTAGCAGGTCAGCAAGCTCACGGGTCTGCTCGCCCTGTGTAGATACACGAGCGGCAAAAAGAACGTCCTGATCGCTTGCGGATTTCTTAACTAACTGAACTGTCACATCTTCTCTAAAGACTGGTTCTGGGCGCTGTTGTTCGGACATAGTTCTCCTATTGTTTCTGTGGTTGGATTTTGGTCAAGGAAGAATTTCGGTGTTGGAATTATTCTTCGTATCAGACTGGATCAAGTCTATCTCAGAGCTAGCAATGTCACCCTTTAACTGTTCATATTGCATCGTATCGACCGGCGCACAGGGGGTTGATACATACAACGAGAGATATCCGTCGCCCCTGTCAACAGCCATAATTCTGTAGCTGATGTAATCAATGTCAGCCTCTCCCGCGACATCAGGGAAGTAGTCCTTAACATGGTTGTAATCCACGCCATCTTTCGGCGGTGAGTACCATGCTAGCTGACCAGCATTGCCCTCAGAAGACCCGAAGTTGGATACATCATATGACTTCCAACCCTGTCTCTTCATATCACTTGATAGATGCTGTAATAGCTCTGCAATCTGGTGTCCATCAGCGGTCTTAGAATCCTTGCTGATTCTGTAAACGTAGGCTGATGTGATAGAAGCTGCCTTATAACCGCTCTCCCACTCTATCCACGCCTCACATTTGTTGGCGCTCACAGTAGACGGGAATGCACTATCTTGCTTCTGCGGAATCCATGTGAGGGGTGAACCATCAACCTTGTAGGACGTATCCCAACCGGCAGCTTCGACCCAGTTCTCGAAACTCTCAACGAATGCTGTGCTGTAGAAGCGCTGCTCTTCCGACGCTTCGAGCGCCTTGGGGGAATAACTACCCGCCGAGTCCAGCTTGAATGCTGTTGTTGCATTTAGGGTCTGGCATCCGGTAAGAACAACCAATGAAAGCATTGCGGCGCTCACCGCTGCTATAAGTTTACGACGCATCACTTCTCTCTTTCCTCGACATCCTACACAATGAAATTGTTGGCACAGCCGATTACTCGACTTCTCCGCGATACTTGTAAATCCACGAAAGCCCGAAGTCGTCAAGGTTCAGCTTGGCGCGGGTAACGGCAACATAAGCGAGCATCGCTTCATCGCGTGCCAACGGCTGCTGCTTTCCGTCAATGTACTTCGGAGGATAGAAGTCTTCACCGATACGGACACTTCCCCACTCCAGACCCTTTGCGATATGAGCAGTGGAGACGACAACATCGGCGCGTGCGTCCTCCACACATGAATCAATTGCGTCAATGATCTGAGAGGGTGACCAAGTTTCCACAAGGTTTACGAGGGGAGCAAAATCAGAACCCTCATCAGTCTCGCTGAACTGGACTACCTCTCGCCAGCTATCGAAGACTGAAAGGTCGGGATGCGGAGTGTAACCCTTATCCTGTAGATCCTGTGCCGCCTTAGCAATCTTCTTCATCTCATTAGCCTTATGCTGACCGGCGATGGCTACCTTCTGCCCCGCTGCCTGACGACCTAGTACCTCCATCATGCTGCCGATGTTGGTTCGGGTGAGAATCGCGTCAGGACGTTCCATGCGCTCGCCGTAGAGCACCTTGGACTGAATGGTCGGTGTTCCCCTGAGCCGAATATCAGCACCGAGCAAGTCAAGAATCTTATTTGCCTGAGCAGCAACCGCATCACCGAATCGGAATGACTGAGTAAGCTTGCGCTCTACTCCACCAAACTCGGTCATGGCATCAACTGTTCCGCCGCGCCAGCCGTAGATAGCTTGGCTGCGGTCACCCACGGCGATAATCTGAGCGTGATCCATCTGTGCCTTGATGATTTCAACCATGAGCGCATCGGCATCCTGAGCCTCATCCAAGAAGATGTAATCAGCCTTGATGTACGGGTTGCTGAGTTGGTAGAGCTTTAGGTAGTCATCGTGTGAAATGGGAAGTTCGCTGTCAAGCGAGACGACCTCTTTCCAGAGCTTCTCGGCATACTTATGGACGATGGGGGTCAAGTCGCTGACGATATTTTTGTCTGCCGCGAATAGTGGAGGTAGCTCAACAAGGTCGGGCGTGATAAATTCATTCTTGGTCTTGGTAAAACGCTTCACTGTCTCTTTAGCAAGGTGCGCAATCTCGACAGCGCTTACCTTGCGTTCCGCCAACTGTTCGCCCTTGACGGTGGTGGGAACGATGTCCAGCGCCTTCGCTAGCGTGGAGTTGCGCATGAATGCCCCACCGTTACCGGGAAGGCGCTGTGAGCGCGGAGCGCCGAAGTCTCGGAAGGCTAGCGCATGGGCTGTCTTAGCCTGAACGTTTGTACGACGAAACTTAGATTCAGCCTCAACCTGTACGGACTTATTGAAGGCTAGGTAGAGTCCTCGGCGCTGGTCGCCCTCTGCCATCATTTTAAGAACGGTCGTCTTTCCAGTACCCGCACCCGCTATAAGAGAAACGTTCTCGCCGTCATCAAATGCGTCGATAGCGTCAAACTGCTCGTCTGTTGCCTTCACTAATTACTCCAAAGTTGAGATGTGATCATAGCAACTCGGAGGTCAGTACGCAACAGTCATTTAGCTCGGGCGCAAGAACCCCCGAAGAGGCTTGTCGTTGCCATCTGAACCTGAGTCGTCATCCGCCACTGTGAGCGCAACTTCATCCCAAGACAAGTCTGCGAAATCGGAGTGATCGACGGTTTCAGAATTGTCTTCTACTGGTATATCAACAGCACCGGTAACAACCTCTGACCATTGCAGGTTGTCAAAGGACTCGGCGGATGGAGCGGCAAGGTCTTCCAGAGGCATAGGCGCATCTGTCAGGACTTCTTCTTCCGTTGGCACTGCGAGGTTGTCCTCGTAGAAAGGCTCTTCAGGTAGCGCCTCGTTGATGAGGTATTCAGCACCCAACGAGAACGGCTCGATGGTTTCTGCGCTTGGATCATTTACCTCGCCTGATACCGCTGGTTCTTCTGAATGAGTAACCTCATATTCGGCAAACTCAACTAGGTCGGAAGCAGTCTCGATATCATCAGGGGAGACGATATTCCCAACAACAACCTCTTCCTCACGTGCGGGTTCCGAGTATTCTGCGGACGGCTCGGCACTCCATGAGGGTGCTACGATTTCTGGGTTGGCAGGGTGTACGGGGTGTTCATCCATACCGAAAATGTCTTCGTTATGACGCGCCTCGAAAGCGTCGAGATAAACAGCATTGAAACGAGCAACAGTCTCCTGTGGGGCTACGGTGTCTCCATCATTAGCACCAACAATAGACAGTGAAGCACCACCGGATTCAATCTCGTTGAGAAGCGCAGCTACCTTGCTATGAGCGCGGTATACATAGGACGAGATTGGGTTCTCGTCAGCATCTACGTCGCTCCACTTATCAATAGAGATATAGCCGTCATCACCAGCATCAGCCTCCTTGCAGATGACCGTCTCGCCATCCTTCCTTATGATTAACTGGTATACGCGCCGCACGCTAGTCTCGGTAGAGCGGTAGATGGTAATAGCCACATTCTTGCCGCCAGACCAATTGGTATCAGGGGATTCGTTAATCTCTCCTACGGTAATACCCGCAAGAGTGTATAGTGTTTCAGCGAGAGACTGGAAGGCATAGTCAGTTGGCAGTACAGAGACACCGACATTACGGGAGAAGGCAGGACTTGATATTCCGCCCGATGTAATCAGCACGGCGTTACGACTGCTGGAGTTTGGTATAACGAAAGCGGCTACGCCACCGGGAACATCGTCGTTCTGTTCTGTAATCGAGTCGTCCGTGACGGAAATCTTGGCAATGAGAGCGCCATTACTCAGGGTGCCCACGATGTCATCAGTGATATACAGACCAGCATTCTCGCGGAAGTTCTTGCCAGCGGCAATGACGCTACGGAAGAAGTTGTTGATATCCTCGTCGTTTCCACCCAAGTTCTTCACAGTGCTAGCCAGTATCCTGCTAAATCCAAGAGCGCTGAACAGACGGTAGTTGAAAACACCGTCATTGTCTACAAGTGCTTTCAATGCGAAAGGTTCAATTATTGCGACCGTCGCGCTTTCTAGTGGCGCTGCCGAGTACGTGACCATGAATTTCCTTATCCGTTGTTGGAAGTATTCTAGGGCGAAACGTGCTGCTGCATCCCTCGTTTCGAGAAAACTATCGAAGCTAATGTGATTGCTTCGGAGGTTGTCAAGGATGGATCGCCCTTTGAGTCAAGGATAACCCGCATTGCATCGTTAAGTGACCTTCCTGCACCTTCGCTGACAATTAACCAGAATGAATCTGGCGTAGCCAGTCTTCCGAGTACCGGATGGGACTTATTGGCATTACTCACCACATGACGCTCAATACTCACCGCGTCACGCTCTCCCTCCCTAATACCACCGAGAGCGAGCACTTCAGCCTCAATCCTCTCAACAGATGTTGGAATCTCGATATCACCGACCTGAATGCTGCCAAGAGACTCCTTGATGAAGTCAACCATCTTTCCCGAGGCAAGAGTATTCTGGGCACTCCACGAGTCATCGAAAGCACCATTGTTGAGGAAAACCGTGAGACTGATACTGCTGTCATAGCCAGATTTGCCGAATCCCTCTGATTGAACAACAACAGGCTGATCGGAGCCGAGTACCGCCATAGCAGCGCGCCGGGAATATGAAATATTGCCGTAATCATCAATAACGCCCTGATGCGCAGTTGAGCGGATAACCGTATCGCTTTCGGGCGAGAGGAAGGCAGAGTAGAAAACACTCATGTCGATGTTGGAGCGCGCGAATCTTGCAGAAAGCTCGGCATACTTTCTTTCGCTCGCCTCGACAGCAGCGGCGTGGTTGACAAGCTCACCGATCCTATTGGAGACAAAAACACTTTCTGGGCGCTGGCATACCTCGCACTCATTCTCATCCTTGCACCAGTGGTCGTAAAGATCCAGAAGGTTGATAATGCTGTTTCGCACAATGGTCTGCTCGAATACATCATTACTAACTGTGTGGCTGTTTACCCAATATAGAAGGTCGAAAGCACTTAGCTTGATACCCAGTTTACGCATCGCATTACTCCTTGTTGTCGCTGGAATCAAGGTAACAGGATATAACTCTCAAAGCAAATCGAGCAGAGACTTGACATATATAGCATTATCTACTATTGTAATAGTAGGCATAAAGCCTCCACAAAATTAGGAAGGACTCACAACATGAGCTTCTCATCCAAAGTTCCCGCAGCAGCGGTTAAGTATTTCGGCAATGATGTCACCTCACGTGAGCTTCACCCGGTCATCGTCTCCGAGTTCGACCCGGCTGCGGGTTGGAAGCGTCGTGACTACAAGAAGCGCATCTCGCGCTCGTGGGCTGCAAAGCTCGCTCGCAAGGGCATCACGCACGTCACACTCAAGAGTGGTCTTCGTCAGGCTGACTTCTCCATCACCGAACTCATCACCCGCGCTGCGTAACAAGAGTTTCACTTGCTGGTCATACCCTTCTGTCATACTAAGGGTATGACCAGCAACCAGTTAACGCCAAAGCAGATCGTAGACAAGAACGGTGTCTCGACAACCCGGAATGTAAACCCAGACAAGGGTGCATCTACTGTGGATGGTCGTGTCAGCAAAGTAGGCGCTCCGCCAGTCAACAAGCCCGAACGCAGCCCCCTCGTAAAGCTGAATATGGGTACCGCTTCATACACGGTTGGTCATTGGCTTGTATCCGGTAGCGAGTATGAACTAAACGCTCCGTACCAGCGAGGATCTGTCTGGGAGCCAGAACGCAAAAGGAATCTCATTCGTTCACTCATGCTCGGTGTCCCGACCGGATCTATCATCGTGAATATACGCCCCTATTCCTCGGACGGCTTCCACGGAGCAATTGTGGACGGCAAGCAAAGGATCGAGGCTGTACTTGACTTCATGGAAGACAGGCTAGAAGTTCCTAACGCATGGTTCGAGGAAGATGATGTCCTCTCGGACAAGGAGATGGTCAAATTCAGCGAACTCAGCTATTCATTCCAGCGAGGTTTCAAGTACACGACCGTACTCCCTGTTATGGAGGCAAAGGTTCCAACAATCGAAGAAGAAGCAGAAATCTTCCTGCTCATCAACCAAGGTGGAGTTGAGCAGGAAGAATCTACGCTGAATAATGCAAAGCGTATAGCCGAAGGTTCTTAGCCTGCAACAAGCTTTGTTATATAGGCTGAGAACTCTTCCTTAGAGCCGTCAAAAATCTCGCCGTTGACGACCACAGTGGGCGTGTTTTCCAACCCCTGTCCGACAAAAGGTATCTCTTCGACCGCCGCATTGGTGTTCGCGGTAGCCCAAGAACGGTATTCTCCGTCAATGATGCAGTTGTACACCGGCTCAAAGTTCACGACACCCGCAGTCTTCGCAATTCCAGCTAGCTGCTCGTCGGTGAGTCCTTCGGAGTTCTCGGCTGGCTGGTTGGCGAAAAGCGCCTTGTTGTACGCAACCCACTGCTCAGGTGAATAAGAGGCGACACAGGCAGAAGCGCCAGCAGCACGAGTTGAATACTTACTACCGGCTGATAGGCGGTCGAGAATTGAGATAGGGTGATATTCAACGTTGACATCTCCTGAGACAACCAGCTTGTCCAAAAAGTCTCCATAGCTCTGTTCGAACTGGTTACAGAACGGGCAGAGATAATCAATGTAGATTCGTACATCAACCGCGTCCTCAGATAGAGGCTGGGTCTTTATCTTGAACTCATCAGAAGCTTTGCTAGCAACTGGGGTAAGAGAACCAGCTTCGAGACGAACACCACCACTTGACATATTTGCGGGAGTACGAGCCGCTGACGCATTTGTGGACACAACTATCACAAGTGATATAGAAATAACTGCGGCGAGTATCACACCTATGATGCTCGACTGGAATATGATCCGAGAGCGCTTAGCCTTCTGCTCACGAGCGGCGCGTTCAGCCTGTGCCCTTTGCTTGATCTCTTCCTTCTTGGTGCCCATAATCTTTCCAATCATCTGCCTGAATACAGAACATCCTAACACCTTGCGCTTGGAGGCAATAGAAGAACTCCCTGCCTATCCTATGAATAAGCAGGGAGTTCTCTGGTGTTTATTCCACAATTTCTGTGGCTGGCTTTTTGGGCGCTGCCCTCTTCCTCGGTGTGGCTGGCTTCTTTGGCGCAATCACGACGGGTGATTCCTCTACGGACTCAGATACGGATGACGGTGCCTCAATCGCCGTCTCTGTTACTGGCAACTCAGTCTTCGGCACCCGAGGCTTTCTCGGCGCTCTCTTTTTGGCTGCTGGAGTCGGAGCTTTCTGGTGAGCAATGGGGCGTTCTGCTCTTTGGAGTTCATCGAAATCTATTTCGAGGATGGCAACGCCGGTCATGTCATCAGTAACCGTCTTAACCGCCTTGCTGAAATCACGAGGGGGATTCGGAACGTCAACCAGCTTGATAACGGGAGGGCGCTCTTCTGCGGGTGAGCTATCAACAGCCTCGACCGACTCAGCCGCCGAGTTCTTCTTACGGGCGTGAATCGTGTCATAGTGCTCTATCTGAGAAACGGCACCATCATGCAGACCGAGCTTCTCCATAAACACTTCTAGTCCGCGCGAGAAGCCGATTGCAACTACCGGGTAGATAAGTGATATCACGGAGACGGCGACGGAAATCTCTAGCCAACTCTGACCGTTCGAGAGTGTGACGAGCGCGATTACCGCAAGCGCTGCTGATAGCAGTGATGTAGCCACATATCCAAAAATCTTCGCACTGCCGGGGTAAACCCTAGAGATCCTGTTGATGAGGAATGCAACGGGAATGCTGGCGAGGATGGGAATGAAGATGGGCAGGATCAACTGCGACGAGTACACAAGGATATTGCTTCCGTATGCAATCAGCCATAGGACTATGAAACCACCCAGACCGATGAGGTAGACGACACCTTTATGAACACTGGGCTTATCATCTACATTGTTTTCAGACTTTACTACAGGCAAAACAGTTCCTCTCGGTGATGCGGTTGTCACATCATACAAGGAGCTTCTTATTCAAATAGAGAAACCATGAGATTCATTGACTACACCTCAGTTGTGGAAGCGATCTCGTACTTCAGCTTCTTGCCATTCCGAGAGAACTTGCGGAAGAGCGTACCGAATAAGGCAAATGATGCTGCTGTTGCGATGAAGATAACAGACGCACTGCCGAACAGAATGTTACCTAGGGACTGAGACTCACCGAAGTAGTCAATGATGTTCCAAACTATGACTACGAGAACTACGAAGGCTATGCTCAGCAAGATGCCGCCCTTGACTTTGCGCTCGTACTGAGCGGCGGCGGCTATCTTAGCGCGAACCTCGGTTGAGTAAGAACCCGCGTATGTCCTAAACCACACCACACCGCCGTCTTCCTTTATCTGAGAAACCCATACGTCGCCACATACGTCGCATACCACACCGATACCGTTGGGCGTTGCCTCTTGGTCGGTCAGCGTTGCGATACAGCATGAATCTGTCCCATTGAAGTCGAGGTCGATACCTACAATGCTGGTATCTACTGGTACACGTTTCGGCATATTACTCACCCTAGCTATCACTTATCGAGAAGTTGTACTGATTCAACAGTTTACGCCATCTGTAAACAGCCATCGTCGTAATGAGAATGCCCAGCCCATAAACACCAACCGAGACATATACCGCTTTAGATGGGTCTATGCCTAGCATCACAACAAAAGCGAGCAGCATGAAAGCAAGCGTAGCTACTCCGAAGGCTATTGATGACACCCACCACCGATGAAGGTGGTAAGCAAGATAAGCCTTGCGAGGGGAATCCACTATGCGAAACTTAGTGAGTGTCCATGACTGACCGCCCTCTTCAGGAATGCCCCAGATACGCTCGCATATGTTACATATCCAAAGACTGCCAGCCTTGCCGTTATCCGGTAGCTGATCCGAGCAGCAGGTGTATGCGTCTTGAACAAGGTCTAACGCCTTCTCATCTATAACTCCGAAATCATCAGACGTGGCGATGAAAGGAGACTTATCGTACCAACGACGATATGGTATACGTGCTGCCAGCAACCTGCCGTACATACAAACCTCCGCCCAGAACTGGACTGACTATAGCACTAGACCTCAACAACGTGAGTAAACATACCTGTGATATTGCTGTACATCGGAGAGGTGTCTTCTAGATTCTTTGCAACCGCAATCACGATAACGCCGAGGAATCTTGCGCGCCTTACCATCCTTGCGAGTGTCGTCTCTGAGTACAGGTCGTTGACATTCGACAGATAGACAAGCGGGATGGGTGTCTCATTGCTAACTTCGGCGGGGTTCTCACCTCGATTGGCGGTATCTCTCAGCCACTCCATAACCTCTGTCGTCTTATCAATCTCGCCTTCTGCATTGGGCGGAGTGGCTGGTATGACAAATAGAGGCATGTTCGGAAACTCAACGATTAGCTTGGATATCATCTCGGCGGCGAAAGCGTGCGCCCTCTCAGTGTTTCCCTTAATAAGGACAGTTGACGGAGTGGTGGACTCCGCAGAGAGTTCCAATAATGGCTTCCAACTTTCCAAGAAAGATTTCTCGTCAGGGTGGGAAATTGATAATTGCATGTCGCTGATAGCCATGAGGCTAGTGTACCCGTTACCTACTCGTTATCTTCAGCTTCGTAGATTCGGTTGACATGCTCCGCAATATTCTTCGCCACGGTAATGATCGCTTCATCGTAGAACTTGTTCTCTTGGTCACTGGATGAAACGCAGATGGCTGATATTGAGCAGTTGAAGCTATTGAACATTGCTACATAGCTGTGGTCAAATCGGTTGATGTCCACCGAGATGACAGAATCGACGGGTCCAAAGGCGAGAACCTCAACGCCACCTTCGATATCTCCATCAGAATGTATCACTTCGTAGTTCTTTGATGGGGCGTGAATCACCGAGTCGTTCGATATATGTACGGTTAGAAGAAGGGGAGTAAAACCGGTCGGCTCTCCATCTACGGGCGGGACGAGGAAAAATTGAATGCCGTCGTCGCGCCAGCCGAAAGCAGCATTGCCAGTCTCATCCTTGGAAATCTCAAATATCTTATTCCTCGATTTGTAAACCAAACCGCTAGGAGAGTCAAGCTCGTCCTCCATTGTGAGCATTGACATGATCGCTTCGTTGCCGTTATGGGCGTATAGCTTCCATCCCTCGCTCAACCCCTTCAGCGGGTACACCGATTCTGCACCCTCCGGCACGAAAGAGCCGGATAATGAGAACTCGAATGCAAGGTTGGCGGCACTACGAGCGGCACGGTTGGCGGCACTCAGAATGTCCAGTGTCGCTGACTCTCGGAAGTTGGTAGCTATCTTCACGAGAGGCTCTAGAACAATGTCACATATCTCCTTGTCACTTGCAGCATCGGATGCAGAGAATGCGAACGAAACATGAATATCCCTGTCATCCAATATGACAATGATGTTGTGCGCGTTTACGCCTTCATCCTCCCGACTATAATGGTAAACATTCCCTGTTTCTTCATCGCCATCATTAAGGCGACCCACATGCTTGTAATTAGCAGTAACGAAGCTCGACTGTTCGGGATCTATCATGCTTGCTGGTGCAGCCATAATGATGATTGGCTCAACATTGTACTGAATCCATGAAGGAGCAATTACATCCTTGGTGGGAGTGATAACTGCTGTAAGCACGCTTTCGTCCCAATACAGCTTCTTGGCATATGGCGCTCTCTTGGGGTCAAGCTTGTAAGGAAGCTCTCGCAGAGCGGCGGCTTTCGACAGACCTACTCCATCATCGAGTTCGCACGCCCTCCAACCCTTGATATCCTTGAACATGATCTTCAAAATGTCATCCTGCATCAGACATGCACCCCCTGTAGTGACCTAATAAGATTCGCCAGAATGACTTCGATATCTTTCGTATATGCGTCTGTCTCGTTATGGCTGATGTAGTCGAAGCTCACCATTAGATCGATGTCATCCTGAATGGCAACAAGACGATGCGCGATGATCTCCTTCTCTTTACCATTATGGAATGCTGGCTGTCTCTCATTACCGTAGTGAATGGTGACTTCCAGATCATCGATACTCAGAATCCTACTTTCGTCCGTAGGTTCCAACTCAATAAGCGAAGCGACACGCGAGGCAATCGGCTCGATGGTTACGAGTATGGGGGAGTACGAGGTCATACGGATGTCTTTGAGCTTCGGTCGGACAAGAAATCTCATCGACTTCCCTAGCCACGGCAGCTTGTTTTCGTTTACCGCGTACATCATGCTTTCAACAACCTTCACGGGATGCTCAGTGACCTGCTGATAGATGCAGTTTGTGAAACCATCTTCGGTGTAGGGAAGAAATAGCTTCCAACCTCTAAGACCTTCAACCGGAGAGTACCAGTCCAACGACTGTGCCTGCTCTTTGTCGTTTACCAGAATGATCTCCAAAGAGGCTCTAACTGACTGTCCTGATTCAAAGTCACTCACTGCGGCATTGAATTCATCAAGAACAAGAATTTCACGGGCTATTCCAGCCAAGGCTGATGTGTAGAGTCGGATTATCTTGTTAGCAACCGGAGAGTCAGGGCTATATGCGAAGTAGGCTCTTCCGATCATCCCACTGTCCGTGATGATGGCTAGCGAGTGTCTTAGGTCATCGTCGTCATCATCCGCGAACTCGTCCGAGTCAGGAACTTGCTGGCTGTAGATATTCCCGATAATCTCTCCGTCTTCGGACATCACCACATCGACTAGCTCGCCGTTGTCAACAAGCACTGAATAGTAGATGTCGGAGTCGATATCATCACTGAGGTATACGGAGAAGTAGATTGTCATGGGAGTGGAGCCTTCGGGAACATTTCCCCAGACTCCGGGGTTGGCTGCAACTACAAAGACAACTCGGTCGTCGTCCCACGAAACTTCGAGTTCTTTACCCGCACTTTCATCGCCGGACATGATTCCAACGGCGGCAGCAGCGCCTTCTTCTGAATGCGGAAATATGCTCCACCCAGAAAGCTTTTTGAGTACCTTCTCGGTATCTAGTTTTCCTACTTTGCGATATGCCAATTGATTTCCTTGTAGCTCGGTTCAGCGACTATACATGATGTGTTTACATGCGTCAAATCCCAGCAAACTATTAGTAATCTAGGTGCGCGTAGTTGAGCGGCTGGGGTTCTCTCCTGATTGAATCGAACTCCGAGGTTAGCTTCTCGTAGATGGGTGACGGTGCTGCGTCATCATCAATTCCCTCGGTGGAAATCCAGAAGCCCTTCTCGCCATCTCGGGGTGCCGAGTTGTCCTTCACATAGACAATCTTCTCTTCTATCTTGATCTCAGGCTTGACATCCCACACCTCTCGGAGGGCGACAGGCTGAATCGGGTGCTGCTGAAGGTTGTAGAGAAGGGCGGAAACCAAAAGGGGTGCGTAGATGTTGTCAGTACCGAGAAGTTTCAGCGTAGCGTCTGATCCTTCACCCGCAAGAGTCGTCTGAATGTATCCAAGAAGCGTCCTTGTGATGTCGTCAGATGATTTGGAGGAATTTACCAAAGATGCAATGGTTGTTGCGATAACCGGGAAGTTGTCAGCTACGACCCCCTGCTCAATCTGAGCATTAATCTCACGAGAGCCTTCGAGGAAGGGGTTTTCCACATGTGGGGCATTTGCGAGGCTGACAGTGGGAACGCCTTCGCCGTGGTTTATCACACCGCCCGAAGGAGGTGCGCTGTATCCGGGCTGCGGCGCACCGTATCCACCCGGAAATCCCTGACCGTACTGTGTTCCAGCAGGCGGCTGCTGGTCATATGCGGGGTTGTAACCGGGCGGTGGATAAGCTGGGGGCTGAGCACTACCGTAGCTCTCAGCAGGTGCCCCGTAGCCTGCTGGGGGTGCGTTAACCGCCGCTGCTTGAGCAGTGCGAGCCTGTTCCGCCTCCTTCTGGAACTTTTCGCGCGAAGAACTGTTTCTGGCTTCCTCAAAGGAAGCTGGGATGTCTGGTGCGGGAGCAACCTCGTCTGCGAAATGCTGCGTACCGTACTCATCGAAATAGAACTGCCTACCGCTCTCATCGACATAGACGACACCAACCTCGTGCTCGACCGCGAATTCGTCAACATCGCCCTTTTCAATCGAGTTCTTGCGTTGTTGGGCGGCAGTCTCAGAATAGGTGTCTGTAGAGAACCCGCCATATGCGGCGTTCTTACTTCCTGTTAGCGGAGCGGGTGCAGGCTGCTTGGTTCGCAACAACTGCGGCTCGTCCGTGGTCGGCTCTTCTTCGATAGCAGAGGTGGCTTTGTTGACATCAGCAATACTGGCTACCTTAGAGCCGCGCTTAGCTGGTGCGGACTTCTTTGAAGAGCCTTTGGCTGGTTGTTTGTCACTCGGTTGCCTTCTACCTAAAAGAGCCACGACGAGTCCTCCGAATTCGATTGAGAATGTGTTCAGATAGTAGCACGCGGCTAGTTAGGACTCAGTTGTTTCAGTCAAGGTCGATGAGCAACTGGTTCTCGATAGCGCTTGAGTTGTCAACTAGGACAGACACATCCTCTGCGTTGAGCGTCTTGCCGTTGTATTCAAGAAGTAGCGTCAACTCACTGAAATCACCGAGAGCTTCCATTTCCGCAATAGCCTCGTTGATCAGAGTTGCGATTTCCGGGGCATCATCCGTACTTACTGTTACAAACAGAATAGGCTCGGTTCCTCCGTCGAGAAGCCTCGTGGAAGCGAACCGTGAAGAGAATACAGAGAGTATCTCTTCATCAGTTGCCAGCCCCTTGTCAACTGTGGGTGTAGGGGTAGGTGTGCTAGTGGACGAATTACTGTCTCTGAGGGCAACAGCCTGCTCAGCCGCAAAACGTGCGCCCACCACCGCGAGCGAGAGTATAAGAAGAGTCGCCGCTGCAATGCAGAAGAGGACGACCATGCGCGGAGTGATGTTCATGCGCTAAGCATACCCGATTGTTGAATATATACAAACAAGAAAGGCTCCCACCCGAAGGTAAGGAGCCTTTCTTGTTGCAAAGCGTGTTAGATGATGGTCGCCCACTGCGGAGCACTGAGGAAGACTGCGCCAAGGATACCAAGAACGAAACCTCCCCATAGTGCTAGCTTGCGGAAACCGCTCACACGACGGACAGCCGGGTCGTCATCTGGATCATCCTCGTCAGTCTCGGCTTCAACGCGCTTCTGCACGACGTTAAGGACGACACCGGCAATGATGCCAAGAACACCCACAATGATCAGTGGAATGCCCAAGAAGGACAGGCTTGCAAGGATTCCAAGAATCTCGCTCATTTGGTTCCTCTTTCTAGGAGTTAGTTGGTTTTACTCATTGCCACCATCGGCGGCGTTGAACAGGGAAACCCTATCACGCAGTTTGTAGGTATTCCACCATTTTCCACAAACTGCTTGAAATAGATTTCCGGCTAAAATGCTTGTTTTGTCAGGGGTTAGATGTACAAGCAATCCCGCTACATGTCAATTAAATACAGGGATGTATGTAACCTACAAGATGTATGATGGATTAGTTGTTGACATCCTACAAGATGTTTGCTACTGTAGTTATAGATGACCTACAGAAAGGGACTCATTATGAACAAGATCACCAAGACCATTATCGCCAGTGCAGCGGTTCTCGCTGTTGTTGCAGGTATCACTGCCTTTGTGGTTGTGTCCCCTGATGGCGAGATTCCCGGCACGCCTACGACCAAGCCCACTCTCATCGACATTCCTGAGACTGCCGCTCCGGTTGAGCCTATCGAGGGCGACCTCGACGGGGACGGTGAGCTTTCTATCTGGGAGGGCGAGCAGCTTGCTAAGAGCTACTACACGCTCCCTGACGGCACCAAGGTCAAGATCCCCAAGGATGAGCCGCTTCCGCAGGTTGTCCTCGACGCGGTGGAGGCTAACATCGCTCCGTCCGCTGCCGCCCTTGCGGGTGGAACCGAGTACACGGTTGCCGACCTCCAGACCGCTTACCTCGACGCTATCAAGGCGGAGAGCGCAAAGACTGGACGTACCATCATCGGTATCTTCTACGGCTGGAACTACGGCGGTCGGGCATGGGTTTCTAGCAAGCCCTACGTCAACCAGTACGGCTCGAAGGAAGAGGCTATCGCTTCGGTTGAGGCGTACATCGGTGACAGAACCGGTCAGCTTGCCTACGTGGTCTTCGACTAACAGCTACTAACAAAAAGCCCCGGCAATATCGCCGGGGCTTTTTGTTTTATGCACAACCGCCCGGAACTCGGTCTGGGGTGAAGACGCTCGAAGTGCTTCCACCCGGACCGTTCGCGGTCACAGTTATCTTGATTCCGGGGTTGTTAGAGCTTGCGCCGCTCTGGTACGTCCTTCTCTGCGATGCGCTGGTACCCAAGTCAACAGCAGCGGTGCTACCGGTGTCCGTGGTGTAACGCATGGTTACGCTGTAGGAAGTCGCGTTGGAGGAAGAGTTCCATTCGACCCAGCCGCTGAAGCCGCTATAACCACCGTTCACGTAGTCGCAAGTCATAATGTACGTTCCGTCGCCACCACCGGGAGCGGAGGGTGCGGGGGCGTACCAGTATGCAGAAACCGAATCAGAAGACGATCCGCTGGTTCGACCATTAGCACCTTGACAGTGAGCGGTGTTGGTGAAGGTAGAAGTACCTTGAGTGTTGCGAGTCACGCTGCGGGGGACGGTTACTTCCCATACTCGTGATGCACCGTTAGAACAGGTTGCTGTTCCGCTAATGCTGATGTAAGTACCAATCTGAACGTTCGTGTTTGAGCGAGTAGCGGTAACGCTTGGTGCCGTCACCGTGCTGTAGTAAGAATCGGTTCCTGTAGGTGAGTCACCCGTCATGCTGGTTCCGGTTGCGAACGACTGGCAACGAGCGAACACTGTGAAGGTGTAGCGCGTACCCTGAGTGTTGTTGTGAGTAACAGAGCGTGATGTTCCGCTAATAGCGGTGACAGCACCCGGACCGTTCTCGGTGTAGTCGTGGTAGTAGCCCGTTCGGGTTGTACCTGTAGGACAAGCCGTGTAGGAGTTCCATGAGGTTGTAGCTGTCGTCCCACCCTCTGTGCTTGGGTTATCAGTTCCTACACCGGATACGCGAGTGGTCGGGTTGATGTCGTAATCGAAGTAGTTCACACCAAGGTTATTGGCGTAGTACGTCGAGCTTGGGTTCACTGCTGCTGCCGGAGTGGTTACACGAGCGCTCCACGGGCTGAGAGTGGTTACTACCTGACCGTTGGTGGGAGCAAGTGTGTACTTGGTTGTACAGCGACCCTCAACGCGGTCATACACACGGCTACCCTGATTGATAGTCGTGTAGCTCTTGGTCTTGGGTGCCGCTGCTCCCACACCGTTGTTGATGACAAGACCGGAGGTTGTTTCGTCACTTGGCGGGTTGCCGTCGCTTCCAATCTCGTTGGTGCTGTGTGACTGGAACTGCTGAGCGGTGTTCGCAGTACATGTGACATTATCCCACGTAAAGCTACTCTGGTTGATTGCTGTGATTACCGGACGTGCTGGCGCAGCAACAGAGTAGGTGTAGTTCTGTGGTGACCATTCACCGCTGGTGTTCGGGCTATCCGTTGTGGAAGCCCTGATGTGGTAGCTGTCGGGGTAGCCGGGAACGATTGCGTTCCCTGTCTTGGTGAATGAGGTGACAGAAGGCTCGCCCACTGTAGCCCACGGCATGTTCGGGTATTCCCATACGGTTACGCGGTAGGCACCGTTGGATGCCCCAACCTCTTCCGAAATCATCTGCTTCTCTACCGAAGTAGCAACAGATGTCTTGGAAACATCAGCCGGAGCGTACTGAACCGTGTACTTGACAGTGGGATCTGATGATGCCGAAGCCCATGTCACTTCGTGGTTAGCTTGGTTTCCGCCGATAGCGTTTACGCTAACGTTGACAACGTTAGGAAGGGGAAGCGTGTAGTTGAGCGACTTGTCACCTGACTGACCATCTACGTCATTACAACGAGCGGCGACTTGAACCTTGTAGGCTCCACCATTCCAAATCTCTGCTGCTCCACCCGTACCGCTCTCGACCTGAACAGCTACACCAGTGCTCTCACCGGAACTCTGGTGATTAGTGCGGAGGTTGGTGATGAGCCAAGAGTAGGTAAGGGTTTGTGTTGGCGAGCACTCATAGGTCGGGCGGGGTGTCCAAGAAATCTGAACGCCCTCACGAACACCGCCTGTGTAGGTACCGGTTGTAGTTGAGCGCTTGACAAACACATCGCTCACTGGGTTAGGAACCCAGCGGGTCTGCTCTCCACCGGGGTCGGTGATGTTGTCATTGTTTCCGACAAGCTCCGTCTCCGCCTCATTTGTCGTTGCCTTGAATGTGGCGTTGTTCTCCTGAGTGATCGGAAGGAAGGCAGTGAGTTGGGCTTCGATTACCTTCGGCACATCACGATACATCTCGTCATCCGTGTACCACTCGTCAACATTATTGTCTGTGCGGAACTGAGCGGCATCAATCTGGTCATAAGTCTGAGTTACGGGATCTTTCTCTACATTGACAAAGTTCGTGACGATCCCGTTAGAGAACTGAAGGTTGACACCAGCGATATTGGTGAATACGAACTGCGATTCCTGAGTAACACCAGATACAGCAACGCGAGTCTGGGTGCTGGTTGGAGTGCCATCACAGTCTGCCGTTGCGTATACCGTGACATCATTGTAAATCGACATCAGCGTTTCGTTGGCGCGAGCATTCCTAATGTCCTCTGATGCTTCTGCGAAGTACCACGAGCTAGCGCGGCAAACATATTCACCCGCTGCATTTTTCAGGAACTTGGTAGAGGACAGAGTTAGCTTAGTGTTGTCCTGAACAAATATTCGCGCGGCATTATCCACGTCATTTACGAAGGCGCGGTTAGCAATACGAAGCTCTGTTTGCGCAGCGTTTTCAGCCTGAATTCGAACACCACCCGTGATGAGGATGAACATAAGTCCGGCAAGCGCAGCCATGATGATGAGAGACACCTGCTGGCTGATAACAACCATAAGTGAGTTTTCAGCCGCATCGCGGTATAGAAACGCTCTTAGCTTTCTGAACATTCAGTAATCCTCTGTCGGGTGCGGGTTGACTATAGACGACGCACGTTACACACCATGATACCCGCAATAGGTGACGGTAGAACCAAAAACGAGAACCGTCCGTTCTACCCAGCGTGATTGATTACGGAGCGGAAATGCCGTTGATGCTTAGTGCATCTAGGATATTGGTGAAATCGGCATCGCTAACATCGGCGTTGTAGCACTGGTAGGTGATGGAAGTTCCAACCAATCCCTTAGCCGGGTCGCTGCCGAACGGCTGCTCGATGTTGGCTTGTTCGCCACTGCCATTCGCCAGTAGAACATCGAATATTCTTACAGCCTCGATAACCGTACTGGAACCGTCAACTGTGGGTTCAGCATCGGGGTCTTCCCCGAAGATTAGATTATCTACCTCGAAGTTGATTGCCCTGAATTCTACCTCTCCAGAACCAAAGTCAATTCCGACTGAACGCTCATTACTCGGCTGTACGCTCGAAGCGATGGAGTCTCCGTATAGAAGATCCTTACTAAGGAACAAATCGCCGCGACCATAGTAATGCGATGGCTGGTACATTGTCGATACCGTCACTGTGCAAGCACCGGTACTATCAATCAGCGTCAAGAACTTGAAATCATCAGTCTTAGCACTCTCGCCGGAAACGCCGTCAACCTCGACAACCCATTTGTCATCGAGGGTGTTGAGGTCAAGCGAAAGGTGGTAGGTATCGTTATCAACCTTCGGCGTAATAACCAATGGAACAGCATACTCGCTGACCTGACCATTGGGGTTGCCGTCAGTTGTTCCGCCGCCATCATTGGAATTGCTGTTAGGAAGAGACGTTGATGGTGTGCAACCAGCCAGAAGCAAAGCGGTTACCATTGCGAATCCAGCGACGACAGCCGCACTCTTATTCTTGCTCTTCATAACAAATCCAATCTTTTCGCCATACTAGCACGCCATAACGCGGGTATGTACGGGTTATGTGCTTGTAGCGGGAGCGCGAAGCTGCGAGCTAACAGTACCGCTTGTTGCCCATGATGTCTGGCAACGAGCGTTCCAGTTCCAGTAGATGTAACCACCAGCGGTAAGACCGGGGCGACTCCATGAAGAGCTAGTAGCCCAACCACCAGAGTTGGCGGTGCTACCGCTGTTGCTCTGACGGGTAATGGTGATGTAATACTGGTCGCTTCCGGTACATGACTGACGGTTCCAGTTGAGTACACCAGCAGTGTAAGTTCCGTTTGATGTCCAAATTCTAGAAACACCCGGTCCGCTCAATCCCAAAGTCCATGATGTAGTTGCGGAGTTTGAAGTCGATGTGGATACATCAGAACCGATAGCACAACGCGCCTGAACCGATGCAGCCTGTGGTGTTCCCTCTGTCACCGACAGGTCAAAGTAGGTGCGACCAGAGAACCATGCTCCATACGAAGACGTTGCGCTACCGTTTGTGGTGCTACGGTAGACACGGTACTCAGGGGTGGAACCAGAGGCACATCCGGGGAAAGCCGAGAATGATACACGACCGCCGCCGTTGTTTGTCACACCAGTTACTACGCCCACAGGCGCGGTAACACCAGAACGCCATTCAGCAGAGTCAATGGTAGAACTACTGCTGTAGTTTGCCCCGCTCGCGCATCTGGTTTCAAGCTGAACAGCGGCGAAGGTTCCACTATTAGTAGTGATCTGCGCTGTGGTTACTCCGCTTGCCCAGTTTAGGATGGTTGTAGTAGACGCAGCATCGTTGCGCTTCGTGTATGAAAGCTTGTACTGAGGGGTGGTTGTCGCTGGGCAACCAGTAGCGGCTGACCAAGTAACGGTACCTGTCATTGTTCCGGCAATGTTGATGTTAGCAACAACAGGGGTGGCATCCCAAGTCCAACTTCTTGACTGGTTCTGAGAAGCACCAATCACCGGGTTGTTCCCATTAGTGGAATAGCAACGAGCTTCAAGTCTTACTGTACCTGTAGTCCCAAGATTGGTTACGACTGTTCCCGAGGTGTAGTTCGGTGTCCAATCTCTAATAACCTGAGTGCTTGGGTCGTCATTGCGCTGGGAGTAGACGAGGCGGTACTGAGGCGTAGAGATTGCTGGGCAATTGGTTGCAGCGCCCCATGAAGCAGTACCGGTCGATGCTGTTTGCGTTACCGTTAGACCGGCGACATTGGGGGCTACCTGAATAGGAGTTGTAACCTTGGCTTCATTGGACTTCTCGCTGGCAGAAGATGCACCGAAGGTGCTGCTGAGGCATCGAGCATCAACCTTCCATCCTTGAGTTGAACCCTGCTCTACTCCGGGGCGACCATTCAATGCTTCTGTAGGAAGAACAAAGGTGTACTTGCCGTTGGCTGGTGTGTAAGAAGCGTACTCTGCGGCATATCCGTAATTACCCTCGACGTTACCAGCGGTGGTCTTGCTGATGCGGAATTCGATGTTGTACCCGAAGTTACAGGTCTGCTCGTTCCAAGTGAGAACGTGGTTGGCACCAGTCCTTGTGTATGCCAGACCAGAAGGAGCAACAGGAACCAAGTTGTCAAGGTCGTAGGTGGGAAGCTGACCGAGGTTGACGAATGCTGCAACTCCGGTACCAATCTGACCGATTCCACGAACGGAAACCAAGTTGGAATCATTGGTGGACGAGCATCTCCAATTCTGGTAGTCAGTTGACTCGGAATCAGTAGAGAGAACGATGTATCCGTCTGCGAGAACTTCTGCACCGCTGTCTGGTGCTAGGTTGAAGCAGTCGGTGTTCTTCGTTGAATCGATGCGGTACCCAGTAAGAACAGCCTCGGTTGCGTTGAGAGGCTTATCCCATGCGAGAACCACACCAAAGGTGTCAGAACGAAGTATTCTGAGGTTCTGCGGAGCGGATGCCTTGCTACCGGGTCGGTTGATGCTTGGATAGTCGTCAACACTGGAAACGACAGGCACCTGCTCGAAAAGACCCAGTTCTTCAAGGGAGGCATTGGGGTTGGCTGTTCCCGTGGTGAATGCCCATAGTGGACGACCGGTGCTCTCTTCAAATCCCTTGAATACGGTTGCTGAGGTTGGTCGGAATTGAACAGCCCATGAAAGAGGCTCACCGGGTGAATCGAGAAGATCCACAACGACAACAGCCTGAATCCAACCGTTGTCGTCAACAGTGAAGCTGCTGACATATGTTTCGGCGTTCATCGACTCGACAACCTTCTTTGTCTCAGCGGCTAGCTGAGTGGGCGACATATCCAAGTACCTCGTGGGAAGCTTGGTGTTGATGTCGCCTAGAAGGTAGGAAGCAGCAACCTCGGTTGCGGAAACCATATTGGTGCGGCGGTTGTCTTGGTACTGAACAAAAAGCTGAGTAAGAGCCGTAGACACGATAAGCGCTACAGTTGTGGGAATCATCAGGCTGATGAGCAAAACCTGTGTCATGGAGGCGCGGTCTTTTCGCCAAAAGTTCCTAATGGCGTTATTCATCTTCTGCATCATAGTCCGGCT